>OFQZ01000738.1_pt1 | contig 10620 bp, 18 predicted proteins | sample 1543011 | NCBI WGS metagenome assembly OFQZ01 (sample SAMN07774216, study PRJEB24372) | wastewater metagenome | isolation source: Exp Tend NO 0WW | collected 2016-02 | reverse complement strand
CACCCGTGGTAGCTGCTGCACCCATCATGCCCCCTCCCCCTGTGTTCGCCAGCGGACTGACAGTCGCTGCCAATGCGCTGCCGTTCAGCGACTCGACCAGTCTGGTGTCCTACGTCATGGGTGTGTACCGTCAGATCGGTGCTGCCAAGGGTGCAGGTATCCAGAACGTCCTGACCTCGCTGGGCGCGTCCAACCTGACCGATGTGAAGCCGGAACAGTATGCTGCGTTCCACGCTGGCATCGAGGCTCTGAAGGCTTGATGATGGCCCACGCCAAACTCAGCCCCAGCAGCGCACACCGCTGGACCCGCTGCCCCGGCTCAGTCCGGGAGGAACTGAAGTACCCAGACAACAGTGGACCCGCTGCCCTCGATGGCACCCGGACCCATGCGCTGCTGGAGATGTGTCTCGCGATGTTGGAGATGCGTCTCTTGACGGGCATGGACCCCGAACTGATGGTCGGCATGACCACCTCTGATGATGAGGGGTCGTACACCATCGACGCTGACCGTGCCAAGAGGGTTAAGGTCGCCGTGGACCATGTGCGTGACTTGGGTGGTGTCGTGACCACTGAGCGCCGTGTGGACCCCTCGCGCCTCGTGGGTCGTGATGACCTCGGGGGAACGGTGGACGTTACTGTGATCGTGGGTGACACTGCTCATGTGATCGACTACAAGGACGGCATCACTCCCGTTGAGGCAGTCGAGAACGAGCAGTTGATCGCCTATGCGTTGGGTCATCTGGCCGGATACAACCTGCCCATCAACGGCGACTATCCCATCAAGCGTATGGTCCTGACCATCATCCAGCCCAAACTGGCGATGAAGGGACTGCCGCCCATCACCTCATGGGAACTGAGCGTCGAGTCCCTGCTGTCGCGCATCGGTGATCTAGTGGTCAAGGCAGCGGCGACTGATGCTCCCGATGCGCCCCTGGTGCCCGGTGAGAAGCAGTGCCGGTTCTGCAAGGCCAAGGGCGGATGCGCTGCCGTCAACACGCATGTCATGGACGCTGTGGGCATGTTCAAGTCGATTGACATCGTGCAGCAAGCCGCTGTGATCGAGCCGACCGAGATGTCCAACGACAAGCTGCGCGAGGTCATCGAAGCCGCACCCCTGCTGCGCCAGTTGCTCGAAGCCTCCGAGGCCGAGGCACTGCGGCGTATGCGGATGGGTCAGACCATTCCCGGCTTGAAAGTGGTCAATGGTCGCGGGTCGCGTGCATGGGCACACACCGAGGACGAGATGGTCACGAAACTCAAGAAGATCGGTATCCCTGCTGGTGCCTTGTACGTGACCAAACTGATCAGTCCAGCGCAGGCCGAGAAGTTGACTTGGGAGAAGCGTGACGGCACGAAGGTCCAGGTCAGCGACAAGATGAAGCTCCAGATGGAGCGTGAACTGATTGTCAAGTTGGCAGGCAAGCCGACTGTGGCAGCGGAGTCCGACCCTCGCCCAGCGGTGGTCACGGATGCGTCGAACCTGTTCGGCGCGGTTGGTGGTGCGGTGGAAACCCTTCCATCGTTTTTGTCTTAACGTAGTACGGAGTCAATCATGTCTGATGTTATTTTCCTGTCGAATGTTCGTCTGTCCTTTCCTCATCTTGCTGAACCCCAGCGCACCGAGAACAAGGTCACGGGCACTGTCCGCACGGCCTTCAATGCCGACTTTCTGATGCCCGAGGGCGACCCCGGCTTTCAGCAGTTCATGCAGCAATACAAGGCTCTCATGGTGCAGACGTTCGCTGAGAACGCGCCTGTGGTCATGAACATGATCCTCGCGGATCGTAAGCTGCGCTGCTTCGGTCGCGGCGAGGAGAAGGTCAACAAGAAGACCTTCAAGCCCTACGATGGTTATGCTGGAAACGTGTACCTGTCGGCCAGCAGTGAGCGTCCTCCGCAGATGATCCAGTCTGATGGCAAGCCCGTGGACCCGGTGAACACGATGGCGTTCCAGTCGCTGGCACGCAAGATGTACGGTGGTTGCCGCGTCAATGTGGCAGTCAAGCCCTGGGTCCAGAAGAACCAGCACGGCAACGGCATCCGTTGTGACTTGGTTGCCGTGCAGTTCGCCAACGATGACACCTCGTTCGGTGATGGCGCGCCCGATGTGTCCGGCATGTTCGGTGCCGTGGCGCAGACCAGTGCAGCGGCAGGCATGTTCGGTGCCAGCGCCGCACCCGCTGACCTCCCTTCATTCTTCAAGTAATCACTTCGCAGTGGTCTTCCCCCGGCCTTCGGGTCGGGGGTCTTTTTCACAGGTGAAAGTCAAGGTGACCGAGATGAAATACACCAAAAGCATCGCAGACATCAAGCAGGATATGAGCGAGTTGTACGAACAACTCAAGAACCGTGAGGTTGACATTAAGGTTGCCGCTGAACTGGCGAACATCACGGGTAAGTTTCTCAAGGCGGAGCAGTTGGAACTGGCTCGGGAGATTTTCCTGAGCAATGTTGCCAAGAAGATCGACGTTGATCAGCCTCTGATTGAGGGGTGAGTTATGCCGTATAAAGACCCTGAGAAAAGAAGGCAATGGGAGAAGGAATACTACAAGAGAGGTCGCCGTGCCAATGTTGTTGTTCGTGAGAGGATCAACGAGGTTGCTCGGAATAGACATGCGGCAAACCCTGAAAAAGCCAGAGCAAAATGGAGGAAAGACGCTGCTGTGTGGAAGGAGAAGCACCCTGAGAAGGTGGCTGAATCAGACATCACGATAAAGCTCAAGAAGCGTTTTGGCACAACGCCTCCTCAAGAGTTAGTTGAAGCCCTCGCCCTCCAGCGCCTCATCAAGTGCGAGATTAGGAAAGCGTCCAAGTGAAAAGCGACTGGATATACGACCTCGAAACCTACCCCAACGCCTTCACCATCGCGCTGGAACACGCTCAGAGTGGTGTCCGGTGTGCGTGGGAGGTGAGTGAGTGGGTCAACGAGTCCAGCCAGATCATCAGGATGATGGACTATCTCAAGGCCACTGGTGGTCGCATGGTCGGGTTCAACAACCTGGGCTTCGACTACCCGGTCCTGCATCTCCTGTACCGGATGCGTACCGCTGATGCCGCGACCCTGTATGCCAAGGCGCAAGCCATCATCGCGTCACAGGAACTGAATCGGTTCCAGCATCAGGTGTACCCGAGTGACCGGGTGGTCGAGCAGATAGACCTGTTCAAGATTCACCACTTCGACAACATGGCGAGGTCCACCAGTCTGAAGCTGCTGGAGTTCAACATGCGCCTTGCCAGCGTCAAGGACTTGCCGTTCCCCGTGGGGTCCACCCTGACCCGTGACCAAGTGGTCATGCTCAAGGAGTACAACATGCACGATGTCCACGCGACCCGCATGTTCTACGATCAGTCGCTGGACATGATCAGGTTCCGCGAAGAACTGACCGAGCGATATGGTCGGGACTTCCTGAACCACAACGACACCAAGGTCGGCAAGGACTACTTCATCATGCAGCTTGAGAACGCTGGTGTGGAGTGCTACAACGTCGGCCCCGAGGGTCGCACACCACGGCAGACCCTGCGACCCACCATCGCGCTGAAGGATGCGATATTGCCTTGGATCAACTTCCATCAACCGGAATTCCAACGGGTGTTGACATGGCTCAAAGAACAGACGATTACCGAGACTAAAGGGGTCTTCAAAGACCTGACTGCCACGGTCAACGGGTTCACGTTTGTCTTCGGCCTGGGTGGTATCCACGGCAGCGTGGAGCGTGAGAAGGTTGTCAGTGATGACACCCATGTAATCGAGTCACGCGATGTGACCTCGTACTACCCGAACCTTGCCATCAAGAATCGCTTCTACCCGGCGCACCTGGGCGAGAAGTTCTGCGACATCTACGCTGACCTGTTCGAGCAGCGCAAGAAGTACCCTAAGAAGTCCAGCGAGAGTGCCACGCTGAAGCTGGCGCTGAACGGCACCTATGGCGACTCCAACAACAAGTTCAGCGTGTTCTACGATCCACTGTTCACCATGAAGATCACGCTCAACGGGCAGTTGCTGCTGTGCATGTTGGCAGGGGACTTGATGACAGTGCCGACCCTGCGCATCCTGATGGTCAACACCGACGGGCTGGAGTACCACATTCACCGGGACTACATGGACCTTGCGCATCAGGTATGCGCGGCATGGGAGCGCATGACCTGTCTGACCCTGGAGAACGTCCAGTACAACCGGATGTGGATCAGGGACGTCAACAACTACATTGCGGAGAGCATGTGATGATCAATCTAATGCACGGTGACTGCCTTGAACTGATGGGGCAAATCCCTGATGGCTCGGTGGACATGATTCTGTGTGATTTGCCTTATGGGACAACGGCGTGCAAGTGGGATAGCGTCATCCCATTTGAACCACTTTGGGCGCATTACAAGCGGGTGATCAAACCCAAGGGGGCGGTAGCGTTGTTCGGGTCAGAGCCTTTCAGCACCTTACTACGGATGAGTAATCTAGCGCAATTTAAGTACGATTGGATTTGGGACAAGGTTCGTCCATCTGGTTTTCAAATTGCGAAATATGTGCCGATGAAGCGACACGAGATAGTAAGTGTATTTTGCAACGCAACGCTAAATTGGAACCCGCAAAAAGAAAAGCGCGATAAGCCGATTAAGGGCCGGGTGTGCTCGTCATCCGACAGTAGTCCTCTCGCGCACAACGATGGTGTTGTGCGAACTTATGACGATAAGAATCCCCAAAGCATATTGGTGTACAGCAAACAGAGCGACGGTAAATATGTTCACCCCACCCAAAAGCCAGTGGCCCTTATGGAGTACCTGATCCGCACCTACACCAACGAGGGCGAAACGGTGCTGGACAACTGCATGGGAAGCGGAACGACAGGTGTGGCCTGCGTAAACACCAACCGGAACTTCATCGGCATTGAGCAAGACGCCAAGTATTTCAAGATTGCCGAACAACGCATTTACAAATTCCCGGAGTGGATGAAATGATCAAACGCAAGGGCGCATTCGAGCATGACCTTGAGTGGCACCAGAACCAGAGCGCCCTGGTGGTCCCCAAGGTCGCGGAACAGGTGCTGCTCAACGGTGCCGATGCACGCACCCTCATCACCAACTGGCCCGACAAGATGGACTTCCTGCTGCGGACCAAGGTGCCGAGGTCATCGGTCCTGATGACGATGGACGGGGATGAGCGCACCGAGCATCAGCGGATCACACGGTATGCCATCGTCAAGGGTGGACCCTCGCTGATCAAGATCATGCCACCCCTCAAGGGCAAGACCGAGATGCGCTACTTCGACCTGCATGTGGGCTACGGGGTGCAGGTACTCAACGACATTGAGGGACTGGACAAGGTGGTCTTCGACCTTGACTACTACGTGAATGAAGTGAACAAACTGACCAAAGGACTGACATGATCACACTTATGCAGGGTGACTGCCTTGAGATGATGGGACAAATCCCCGACGGATCGGTGGACATGGTTCTGTGCGATTTACCCTATGGAACCACGGCGTGCAAGTGGGATTCGGTTATCCCATTTGAGCCGCTGTGGGCACACTATAAGCGTGTGATTAAGCGCAACGGGGCGATTGTGTTGACGGCTTCGCAGCCGTTCACTACAGCCTTGGCTGCGTCAAATCTGGCGGCTTTCAGGTATTCGTGGGTATGGGACAAGAAGTTTGCTGGAAACTTTGTTCAGGCCAACCGAATGCCGTTGCGCGTACATGAGGATGTTTTGGTGTTTGCGTTTGGCGACAAGATGCCGATCTACTTCCCGCAAAAAACCATGCGAGAAACGCCCATAAAGAAAGGTGGAAACAAGCAATCCAGCGCAATTCCAATTAGGCAGACCGATGCGGCTGTGGCTTTTGGCGCTGCTGGTAAAGAATACGCCGACAAACACCCAACAACGATCCTTGAGTTTTCAAGTCGTGATGGTGAACGCGGTCTACACCCAACGCAAAAGCCTGTTGCGTTGATGGAATACCTCATCCGCACCTACACCAATGAGGGTGAAACGGTGATGGACAATTGTATGGGAAGTGGCACCACGGGTGTGGCCTGCGTAAACACCAGTCGGAACTTCATTGGCATTGAACAAGACGCAAAGTATTTCACCATTGCCGAACAACGCATTTACAACTACCCGGAGTGGATGAAATGAAAAAGATGCTCGAAAAACAGATCGAGGAACGAGTCGGCACCTATGCCAAGGAGCAGGGGTTCCTCGTGTACAAGTTCACCAGTCCCCAGCGGTCAGCAGTGCCTGACAGGCTGTACATCAACCCTCGAGGGCTCATGTTCTTCGTTGAGTTCAAACGCTCGGGTCAGGTGCCCACGCCTGCACAGGCACGGGAGCATGAGCGTCTGCGGAACCAGGGGGTCATGGTGTTCGTGATTGACGATGTGGACAAGGGTCGGGCGATGGTGGACAAGATGAGGTTGAAATGCTAACTCCCGACATCATCAAAGCAGAGTTCGATTACGACCCGAAGGATGGGAGTCTGCGCCGGGTATATGCCACCAAGGGTTATCCACCGGGGCGAAAGATCACCCGAAAGAATGACCAGGGTTACTTGATCACCACCTTTCAGGGGAAGACCTACCGGGTGCAGCAGTTGGTCTGGATGCTCCACCACGGTACGTTTGTCAAAGAACTTGACCACATTAACCGCGTCCGAGATGACAACCGAATCGAGAACCTTCGCGTACCCACCCGCACTCAGAACTGTGCGAACAGTAGGGCAAAGAGTCCAGGGTACAAGGGTGTGACGTTCTGCAAAAGCACTGGCCGATGGAAGGCACAGATCATGGTCAATTATGTGAACAAGAATCTTGGTCGATTTGACACCCCAGATGAGGCTGCAATCACATACAACATGGCAGCACTCATGCACTTCGGTGTGTATGCGTATTTGAACGAGGTTCCCCATGCGAACGATTGATGAACTGCACGGGTATCAACAGAAGATGATCAACTTCCAATGCACCCACCCAATGTCGATGATATGGGCCGACATAGGCTTAGGAAAGACAGCCGTCACACTCACCAGCATCGCACACCTCGTCAAGACGGGCTTCCTGCGTGCCGTTGTGGTCGTGGCACCCATCAGGGTCTGTCGCCTCGTATGGAGGCAGGAAGCGGCCAAATGGAGCCATCTGGGGGCACTCACGTTCAGCATGGTCATGGGCACCAAGGACCAAAGGGTCCGTGCCCTGCTCAGACCCGCGAACATCTACGTGATCAACTACGAGAACCTTGAATGGCTCTCGGAGAATCTTCACACCTACTTTGTCCGCAAGGGTCTGCCGGTCCCGTTTGATGGGATCGTCTATGACGAGGTGGACAAGATGAAGAACAGCAGCACCAACAGGGTCAAGGCGCTGAAGAAGGTGCTGGGGCAGTTCAAGTGGTCCACGGGTCTGACCGGGACACCCGCCAGCGAGGGCTACAAGGACCTGCACGGGCAGTACCTCGTGGTGGACAAGGGTGAGCGTCTGGGCACCAGCAAGACCGCGTTCCGCACCCGGTTCTATCGCAAGGAGGGTCCGTACAAGGAGGTGCCGTATGACGACGCTGAGAGCGCCATCAAGACCCTGGTGAGCGACATCACGCTGGAGATGAGCGCAGCAGATTACAACCCGCTGCCCGACCTCATCGTCAACGATGTGAACGTGGAACTGACCCCCGACCTGCGCGAACGGTACGACCAGATGGAGAAGGAGATGTTTCTCAAGCTGGACAGTGGTGCGGAGAAGGAGATGTTCAATCAGGCATCACTTATGAATACCTGCCTTCAGTTCAGCAACGGTGCCACCTACCCGGTGCCGGGGATGCCACTATGGGAGCCGATCCACGAGTTGAAGCTCGATGCGCTGGAGGAAATCATCGAGGAGTCCAACGGGCAACCGATCTTCTGCGCCTATGCGTACCGCAGTGATGCAGCGCGGATCATGGAGCGGTTCAAGGGCATCCGACCCATCAACCTGACCGAGTGCAACACCGAGTCATCGCTGAACGACGCCATGCGCCGCTGGGTGTCGGGTGACTGCACCCTGATGATCGCGCACCCGGCCAGCGCGGGACATGGCATCGACGGGCTACAGAAGCGAGGCAACACCGTGGTCTGGTTTGGGCTGAACTGGAGCCTGCGCCTGTACAACCAGTTCAATGGTCGCCTGCGCCGCCAGGGTCAGGGCAGACCCGTCACATGCCACCGCATCCTGTGCCTCGATACGGTCGATCAGGCTCAGGCGCTGGCGCTCGGAGAGAAGGCCGAGACTGAGGGGTCGCTCAGGAAGGCAGTGAAGGAGTACAGGAAAATGCGTGAATCTGCGTAAATTCATGTTGCACACCCTGTAATCCCGTGCTACACTGCAATCTCACTAACTCAAGAGGAACCGAAATGGATGCAATCGCAACCGCCGCGCTCAAGTCGTGGCGCAGTCTCCAGGGGGTGCTGGCAGTGCTGACCGAGGAGCAGGTCGAGCAGATGCTCAAGCACGAGATGGACAACGGCAAGCGGTCGATGATCGTGGTGCGCCTGCACCAGCGGTTGTCGGCCCTGCGTGATGCCCGTGAGCGCAAGGACATCATGGTCAAGATGGGGGTGATCGAGCAATGACCACTCACTTCGAGGACGAAATCTGCCCGGTCTGCAACGGATCGGGCGAAGGGATGACCGAGCGGTCCACTTGCTACTACTGCAACGGGACCGGATGCGTGTGGGTTGAAGTGAACGATGAACAGGAGAGCGAAGATGAACAAGATGAATGACGCACCCTACAAGGTCGGTCCCCCAGTGTCTCGGGACCTGTGCGAGGAGAACATGCGGAACCGTATGGCATTCAAGTCCCAACCACTTGTGGCCATGCTGGACAAGAGCGATGTGACCAACTGGTCCGCGAATGATGTGAAACTGCTGCTGGACACGGTTCGCATCACAGCACCCTACACACCTGACCAACTGAAGAAGATTCAAATCTTCATCAGCCTGCTGGTCGAGATTAAGGAGCCATCATGAACTTTATCACCGAGCTTTCCCGCCTGTGGAAGAAGCCCACGGCGCTGGAGATCGCCGTATATAACCTTGAGCAGGCGAAGCGCGACTACCTCGTCGCCATGCAGCACTCGGAATACTACGCCGCGCAGGCGCAGTACAACGACGGCCTGATCTCGCGCCTGTCGAACTACATCAAGGAGAGCACCGATGCGTGACCACAAGGGGTACGAGATGCGCGAAATGGATTGGCAGGACAAGCTCATCCTGTGGGCCTGTGTTGTGGTGGCCATCTTGACCGTAATGCTGGGAGGGCTGTGATGACCACCATCACCATTGACAGAGAACTGTTGGAGCAGGCGCTTGAGCAGTTGAGATGCACCACCAACAACCTGCAAAAGGGCATCACAGGAGAGAAGCCATGACCAGAGCACTATTACAGCAGGCGCTTGAGGCGCTTGAAACCTGCGTAACCATCAAGCACGGCGGCGGTCTTGGTCCAGAGCAACTGTTCAATGTTCCTGTTATTGAATCGGCGTGTAAAGCTATCCGCGCTCACCTTGCCCAGCCGCAGGGTGCGCCTGTGGCGTACATGGCGGAAGACGGTCGAGTGGCCTTACGCGATTACTTTGCCGCAAGGGCAATGGCTGCATATTTGATTGCCGATCAAGGGAATACACCAGAACCAGAGCAGACAGCCAATGATGCATATTTCATGGCAGATGCCATGCTGAAAGCGAGGACCGAATGACAACCGACCACAAGGGATACGAGGTCAAGGACTCGATGGACTGGCGGGACAAGCTCATCCTGTGGGCCTGCGTCATCGTGGCGATCCTGACCGTGATGCTGGGAGGGCTGTGATGACCACCATCTTTTGGCTTACCTGCGAAGAGTGTTCTCTTACGCAACCGATGCAGCCGTGTGAAGCATGTCCGAACAGAAATGCACAAGGACTGAAATGACCACCATCACCATTGAACGCGCACTGCTGGAGCAAATTCTGAATGACGTTTGCGGGGCGAAGCTGTGCGAAGTCAACAGCATGAGTAGCCGCGCCGACCAGACGATGACCGACAAGTTCAAGCGGTGGTTTGCAGGGTCAAAAGTGGTCGACGCCGATGGCAAGCCGCTGGTTGTGTACCACGGGACCGACCAGAAGTTCACCGAGTTCAAGTACGGGGAGTTTGGTTTTCACTTTGGCAACAAGGAGCAGGCTGAGTCACGCGGCGATGTGTTGATGCCCGTTTACCTGAGCATCAAGAATCCCATTCACTTCGACACCGACTTTAGTTCGTGGAACGAAGAAGAAATTGCCCCGTATTTGGTTAAGAAAAAAATCATCACGCGAAAAGAGGCGGGTCTAGGCGACTTGCAAGGCTTGCTGATGGAGAAAGGGTACGACGGGTATTTGTACGAAAACGGGTATGAGGGAGGCGGAACTTCCTACGCCGTATTTTCTCCAGAGCAGATAAAGTCCGCCATCGGCAACAACGGCGACTTTGACCCGAAGAACCCGGACATCCGTTTCAGCCGCGCCGAAGTGCGGCGGCTGATGGGATCGGCAGCGAATGCGATCCGCGCCGCACTGGCCCCGCCAGCAACAGCGCCAGCAACTGCGCCAGAAAAGACAGTGAAGGAAATCATGGAGTTTGTG
>OFQZ01000736.1_pt1 | contig 10629 bp, 18 predicted proteins | sample 1543011 | NCBI WGS metagenome assembly OFQZ01 (sample SAMN07774216, study PRJEB24372) | wastewater metagenome | isolation source: Exp Tend NO 0WW | collected 2016-02 | reverse complement strand
GTCAGTTTCAACGAACAGCCAGCATTCAACCGACGCGGGCCGGTACTGAAAACCGTTCTTGGCCTGATAAAGCGTGATCGGGCCGAAGCCGACGCAGACGCCGACGATAACGCTGGTCGTGTCGCCGGGCACCCAACGCGCCGCGTTTGCGACCATCGCAGGGTTGCCAAGACCCGTGCCGCCGCCATTGCCGATAAGAACCGACGCCGAAGGGGCGGAAATGTTGTACGGCTGGTCCGCGCCGCCGGGGGTGCCGATTGCGCCTGAAGCCGACACGATAATGTCGCCACGGAAAATTGCCGAAGCGTCGGCCGACGGCATGTGGAAGACGCGTACGGACGCGCGCGCCGCGCTGTCGCCGCTGCCGGGGTAGGCAGGAAGCAAGCCAGAATACGCCCTAAAACCCCCACCGAGCGTTCCGGCGTTCACAATATTGACCATGGAAGAACCTCTTGTTTTGTGGACGTTGTCTTACAAATCCATTTGATCTTACACGCGGCGCGGTGTATGACGTTAAAACAAAATGGGCGGGGGTTTCCTGTGAAAGCGTGTAAGAAATGCAAAATTGCTAAACCATTTGATGCGTTCAACATTCACACGTCTGCGGACGGCGTACGCAGTAGTTGCAGAGAGTGTGAAAAGAAAGCACGCCGCGCCCGCAGGGTAAAAAACTTAGAACGCGAACGACAACGGGACAGGGAGCGTTACGCGTCCGACCCCAAGAGGCGGCTTAACACCCAACGACTTCGCAAATTAAACTTGGAGAGATACAAAGCAAATGACGTACGGCGGCACGCAGCCGACCCAAGAAAGAAAATGCTAAGGGCAGCAAAACTACGCGCTAAAGCGTACGGTCGGGATTTTGAGCTTTCGTTGGCCGACATAGTGGTGCCAAACAAATGTCCGCTACTAGGCATACCAATAGTCGTCAGTGCTGGCGTCCCAAAGAGCGGTTCACCTACGATCGACCGCAAAGACGCTTCCAAAGGGTACGTGCGGGGCAACGTATGGGTCATAAGTTGGCGCGCAAACCGAATTAAATCCGACAGTACATTAAAAGAATTGCGGTTAATTGTTAAGAATTGGCCTTGACCTGTCATACGGCGGGCGTAACTTTGTTGTACAACTGATTTGAAACGCTGGAGCGCCGTACATGACAACTTGGCAAAAAGCGGCTTGGGAGTTTCTGGACCGCGTGCACGCTGGCCCGCACGTGCGCGAAGCGTGCCGGCCGTACATAGAAAAACAAGACGAATTCGGTTTTTACGCCCTGCTGCTGGCATGTCATGGATAACAAAGCGTTTGCCGCGTCACTGTGTTGTCTTGCCGCAATAGTCGCACTTTGCATAGTTGGCGGCGCACTGGTCGGTAGCCACTAATCTTTAAGATAGTCTTCAAGCGTCATGCCTACTTGTACGTCGGTTTTTGGCGTCCACGTGTTCGTCTCGCGACGCATGGCCGCGCGAATTGTGCCGGTCACGCCGCTGTCACGCGCTTGCGTGAACAAATGTATTTCGCCTTCGGCAACCGCCTGTACAACGTCGGGTTTGTCTTTCTCCGCGTCCCAACTGATACCGGCAGCCCGCGCGGCTAGGTCCGCGGGCACGCCCTCGCGCAAACGCTGCAACATTTGGTCGCGCGCTGTCTGTGTTGGTCGTTGCGTCCACGGGAATAACATTCGCTCACTGTTGCATGACAAGTCCGCGCTGCGCGGTTTGCGCTGTCGCTTCCGACGCCGCCCGCGAAGACTTCAACTCACGTACAAAGAAATCTTTGAACGTGACCGGCTTGCCCAATAACTTCGCGTTCATGTACTCTTTCATCAACGAGTACATGCGGTGGCCGCCAATTGCCGCGCTGATAGCTCCGACAGTCGGAATGCCGCCCGCGTTCGCGGCAAACTCGCCAGCAATAACGGGTATCATCAATTTCGCTTCCTCACCCATGCGGCCGGCCGCGCCTGCCTTCATAGCGTTGAAAGCACGGATTGCGCTTGGGTCATCTTTCGCAAACTCTTTGAAATTCATTTCAAGTTCGCGGCGTTCCGCCGTGTTTCCGCTTTTGATGATCGAAGACATTTTCTGGTAATCCATGCCAGCGGTCGCGTTCATAACCTTAGCGTACCGCTTGTCCAGATTTTCCAAATGCGAAATCACTTCCGCGCCTTGCTTTGCACCAAACAGGCGTTCGGCAACTGCTTTCTGCTGGTTGCGTACGCCCTTAAATATGTCGTCCATAGCCTGCGCGCTTGGCTTGTCGGCATTCGCGAGAAACGCCACGCGCTTTTTAATCAGCTCCGAGCCCGCGTCTTGCAACTGTTGCCATTTCTCGCCCCAATCTTTCGCGGGAGCTTTCACCAACATTTCGGCGTGTTCGGCGTCAGCGCGGAACGCTTCCGGCACTTTGCCGGTCGGGTTTTCGAGCGTGCGGATTTGCTGTACGGGTCCGTCGGGAACCGCTTGGTTAGGCTTAATGTTCTTTTCGTTCGGCGCAGCGTTACGTACGTCGCTGCGCAGTTCGTCGTAACCCGCGCTTGCTTCTTTCTTTTCCAAATTGGCTTTGCGCATTACGGCAGCTTCACCCGCTGACGTTCCGACGGCCGCTTGTTCGTAAGCGTACGCCATGTCGTCGGGTTTCTGCCCGTGGTCTTTGATGTACTGCGCCGCGTCTTCCTCTGTTTTCTTCGCAACTTCGTATTTCGGATTTGGCCCCGCGCCTTCGCCGGCGAGTTTCGGCTGTTCGGTTGCCAAGATTTTGCGCGCTTCAACGAGCTTGCCAGCCTGCGCCGACAATTCCGCCTGCGCGTCGGGCGTGAACTTAGAGAACAGTTTGTGCGCTGCCGGTCCGGCTGCCGAAATAAAACGGCCCAACGCTTCACCGCCAAGCGCGTACGCTAACCCCGTGCCGCCAGCTTCCGCAATGTCGGCACCGTCGCCGCCTTCGGCAGCTTTCGCGCCAGCTTCAACGCCAGACGCGCCAACCATGCGCGCCGCCGCAGCGGCGACGGGTCGGGCTTCCGATGCAACACCAAGTACGGCACCTAATGCGCCTTCCTTTACAATTCGCGCTGCGCTTTGCTCGCGCCCTTGCATCCGGTCTTTGAACGCCTGCCCTGCTGCGCCGCCGGCACCGCCGCCAATAATTGCACCGCCCGGTAACGGCGACACGCCGCCGGCAACAGCGCCGATGGTTGAACCGATTGCGGGCGCGTGTTCCACCGCAGCGTCGCCCAACTGCTGTACGGCGGCGTCTTTGCCTGCGTCGCCGCCCGGTATGCCTTGCGACAGCAAACGACTAACGCGCGTCATAATGCCGGGCGCTTCGGTTGGCTTGCCTGCGGCCTGCGTTTCAGCCGCGCCGTCACCCATGCGCTGCGCGTAGCGGTCCAGTACGGTCGCAACCGTCGGTCGGCCCTTGAAGAACGTCGGGTTGTTGCGCGCGGCAGCTTCGCCAACAATTGCGCGAGCGTCAGCGCCGGGGTCCGCGCTCAAAAGCGACGCAGCACCGCCCGCACCAACGTTGTGCGCCATGTACAACGTCGTATCGTTCACGGGCAGCTTTAATTTTGACAGCGTCGCGGCGTTTTTCGTCGCGAGCGTCGCGGCGGCTTCGGCCTGTTGCTGCGGTGTCGCGTCTTTGGCTTTGTCCGGCGCGCCGGCTGGCTTGTTTGCGTTCCATGTACTGTCAATCGCTTGGAATGCGCCGCCGGCACTCGACAGCATTTTGCCGTCGGGGCCGCGCCCCGTCGTCGCAGTCCACGGGCTCTTATGCCCCGGTGTTTCGACGCCCTGCACTTTTTCTAAATACTGCGGCGACGCGCCGGGGATTGGCGGTACGTTGACTGTCTGCCCCGCAATCGTCACGGGTTGCGCTACGCCCGCCGGTCCCGTCGGCGGCGCATCCGTCGGTTTCGCTGTCGGGCCGGCAGGCGGCGCACCGCCGGAACTTGGAGAGCCCGGCTGTCCGTTAGCTTGCTGTACAGGCGTTGCGAGCGGTGCGGCACCCGGCAACTGCGTTGTGTTCGGTCCCGCGCCCTGCGGTGCATTCGTCGCGCCGGCACCGGGACGTTGTGCATTGAGCTGCAACACGCCGTCACCGCCGCCAACGGCTTGGTGGTTTGGCAGCATGCGTGCGATTTGTTCTTGGCGGCCTTCCTCAATTGCTTTGCCGATAACGCCCGCAGTTTCGTCTTTGCCGTAGCCGAACGCGCTTGGGTCCAATCCGAGCGCGCCCGCGCGTCGCGCAATCGGCGCAATGCGGTCTTCAATTGTGCTATCGTTGTGTGCTTTCAGCACGTCCAGTACGTCGCGTTGCTGTTCCTGCGTCAACTTTGTAAGGTACGGCCGTACGTCTTTTTCTGAAAGCGTGTTTAGCACGCCGGCTTTTTCCGTCACAATCTTGTCGAATATGGCTTGCATGAACCCGCGCTTGCCGGTTTCGATGTTCAACAGGCCGACGTTTGCACCACCGCTGCCGCCGCGCAGCATGGACGCCAAGCCTTCGGCAATGCCCTGCTGTACGTTTGGGTTAGTGTTTATCTTGCCGTCGCCAATCGCGTTGCCTTTGGCATCTTTCGTCGCAAGCTCGTACGTGCGGTCAAACGCGCGGGCCTTTTCAATTTCGGCCTTCGGGACCGCAACGCTGGCTTCCTCGCTGATAGCCTTGCGCTGTTCGGGCGTCGCCAGAACAAATTTCTTGCCAAGGTCGCGCGGGTCCGCAGCACCGGCAATGATTTGCCCGCGTACACCCGACGCGGCATTGCGCGCCCACGTGCCGTTCGTAATTTGGTCGCCGTACGCCGTGGTGAACCGGCCGTTGTACGTCTTGGCTTCCTTTTCTTCCATGGGCTGATAAGTGTTACGTTCTTCTAGCTTTTGCCGTACGTTGTTAATGCCAATTTGTGCATCGCGCAGTGCTGCGGCTTCTTTCGGACGCGCGGCGGTAAACACGTCGAAACTTGGCGGCACCTTGAGCCCCAACGCTTCCAAATCCGTTAACGTGCCTTCGCGCCGGAGCTGTTCCAGCTTCGCGGTGTACTGTCCTTGGTTCTGCATGCCGGACAGGCTGTCGAATGCCAGCTTGGCCTTGTCGAAATGTTTTGCCGTCACTTCGTACACTTGGTCCGCGATAGCTTCGGCGCGCTTGGGGTCCACAGCCTGAAGGCCCTTAAATTTATTCAGGTCGCCTTTCAGCGCACCATTCACTGCGGCTTCGACGCGGTCCTGTTGGCTTGCTTCGTCGGCAACTTCGCCGGGCGCGAGCCCTAAACTTTCGGCCTGCTGTCTGCCGGCCGCCATGCTGGCTTTCTGCTGTTTAATTTTCTGGAGCATTTCCGCCGCCTGCGGGATAAACGCGCGGGCGCGTTCAACTTCTTCAGGCTGGAAAACCTGACGCAGCGGGCTAGTCGCAACTTCGTTTGCGCGGGCTACGCGCTGCGAAAGAAAATCTGCCGACTGGTCGAGCGCCGACAGTTTGGGGTCGGGTGCGTTGTAGCTTGGCGGCAGGAAACCCGCACTGAAGCCCGAACCGAAGCTGCCAAGTGGCGACGGCGGCAACGTGCCGGGGTCCGGCGGTTGTACGCGCGCAACGGGTTCGGGCGCGACAACTTCGGGTGCGACAGGCTTAAACAACGAGCCGTCGGGGTTGTTCAACGGTGCGCCGCCCAACGACGTGGGGCCTTCGGCACCCGGTACGACCGCGCCGCTGAAACTTTCGCCAAAACTCGTATCGGACATGCGCCGCCCCCGTGGTTGTTGCCAACATGTACCACAAATAGGGCGGAACTGTCACTAGGGCGCTAAATCCAGCCGCGAGCTGCAAAATATATCAGTTTGCGGTGCTGGCGCAGGCCGGAACGACGCGGCACGCCCGGCCAACGTAGGTTTTGAAAACACGCCCGCCGGCATTGATGCAACGCGCGAGCGAGCGCCTTACGCCTGCGGTGCGCCCGTACGCGCTGCTGTGTTCTTTTTCGTTCGGTCATACCAATCCCGTTCTCTTAGCTTTTTGTTTTTCACCGACAGGCTGTCGGGGCACAAATGAATGTACACCGTCGAGTGGTTCAAGCCGAGCCGGCGGCCGATGGCCGGAAACGACATTGGCTTGCCCTTTATCTGTACTTCGCGCAACAGGCGCATGGCTTCAACACGCGCCTGTACGGCTTTCTTCGTACGGTTCTTCGCCAGTATGGCGCTAGGCGAGCTGAAACCGTGACGCTGCGCAACTTCACACAGGATTTTAGTGACACGCATAACCACTGACTTACTCCGTCACGTCCCGCGCCGGCCTGTACAACTTACGCCGTGGCGTTTGCAAAATACGTTCGCGAAAATCAGGGCGCAACGTCGGCGCTTCAAACATTGGCCGGCTAAGTGCCCCGGTCCTGCATTCGCCGTCACGATAGCACCACGTTTCAGGACAGTACACGGTTGTACAGCCGTCGTTGTTTGCTGGCGTCCTGTCGGCGCTGCCAAATGCCAGCACGACGGCTAAGACCGCGTATGGTTTCATCGCCACAACAACAGTACGACCGAAACGATGGACAGTACGGCGGTCAACCCCCACACCCGCAAGTCGCCGGCTTCGACTGCGCGGCGTCGGCCGTCGTACCCGAACGTTGTTTGATTAAGCGCCACGCCGCTTGCGCAGGCTGCCATAAGCGTAGCGTAGAAGAACGCCAGCCCCGCAATTGCTGTAATCCAGTTCATGTTTGCCCCTTCTCTTCCGCCATACGGTCCGTCACGAAGGCTTTGCGGGCCGCTATAACTTCGGGCTCCGGCACCGACCAATGAAACCACGACGTACCTTGCACGCTGAAGTACCGCGCTTGGTCGTCGGCGCTGTTGCCCCATGCGACGTACACGCCGCCTGCGTCGGTCTTGGTGACGCGGCCGGCGCTGTTCGTCAGTCCATTGTGGACTTTGTCGCCGGTCTTCAGTTTGGAAAATTCCTGTACGTTCATTCTGTTTCGCTCCAAAGTATGTGGCGCAAAGCTAAGACGAAACTCGCAGCCACGCAAGCCGTGAAGACGACGTACGCCGACCATTTGCTTTCGTCAGTGTAAGGTGCGAACGCCGCAATGAACAGTACACCACCAACTAAGCACGCAACGGCTTTTGTCATTTCACCAGCTCCAGTAAATCCCACAGCGGGGAACTGCGCGCGATTATGTCCGAACGCTTAAAGCCTGTCCATACGACGCGCACGTAGTGCTGTGTTGCTTGGTCCACGGTTCCGAGCAACAACAGGCTGCCGTTGTGCACGCGGTCGTTCACTTTAAGGCGGCGGCCGTCAATCATGGTTTGCGCAATCGGCGTTGTTCAACTTCCACACTAACGACTGCAATTAGCGCGGAGGCCGACGCCGTGCCCAAAAGAAAAATAACGGTGGGGGTCATTCGTCGCGCTCCATGAAACGCCACAACTGCGAAGTCAGGCGCAGCGGGTCAAACGTCTTTGTATGCGTCCATTCGATCACAGCACAGCCGCACGCCACTGCGTCAACGCGACCGTGGAACGTAACGTTTGGTTGCACTTCGCGCGTACGTACGCGGTCGCCAACTTTGAGGGTGTATGGGTCAATCACAGCTCATCCCCCAACAAATCCAAAATGCCTTTCAGCACGTGCGCCAGCTCGCGCGCACCGCCAATTGCAATTGCACGGTCCAGCCGTACGCGCAGGCGTTCAATCTTTTCTTTCTTGCTGCGCGGTTCGGTGCGGTCGTTCATTTATTGTCCTTAACAATCTCAAAACTATCAGAACGCAGGGACTTGTCCATAAAGTAACTACGCGCGACGTAATCAGGTACCACGACAACCAAGTGCCGCAACGCGCGCCCGTAATCATCAAAAAGACCGTGGACGGCGTTGCGGTTCTGTTTTTCAACAATCTTGTACAACTTAGTACACCACTTTCTTAGCCGCAGGCGGCTTCACTGCGGCCATAGCAACGAATACCGCGCCGCCGTCCAGCTTCTCCATCTGCGCCGGCGACAGCAACGTACGGCTAAATGCCTTGTCACCGAATGCTTCCTGCGCGAGCTGTGCAGCAGCTTCGGCGTCAGTCCAGCGACGGTGTACGGTTGCGTCCTTTACCACGACGCCGGGGATAAGTTCGCCGTTGCCAATTGCGCGCAGCTCAATTTCGGCATGCAGGCTTGCGGCAAATTCGCAGATTGCCTTGACGTTGTTAACCAACGGGACAAGTTCGGCCGACGCCAGCTTGGACGTGTCAACGCCCTTCAGGCTTTCAAGGGCTGCGGTCAGAATGTTGTGGGTTGGGTTTGTCGAATGCGCGCGGAATAGATTTTCTGCGTCTGTGTGTCCGTTTGTCGTCATGTGTCGCTCTCCAGCGTTTGCGTACAATGTACGGTTGTTAGTCTGTGGTCTTCGGATTGTCAAGTGCGGCTACTGCGTCTTCGTGCTTCTTAATCAGCCCGTTTAGGTGCGCAACAGCGGCGCGAGCATTCCAGCCCTGCCGGCGAACCTGCACCGACCAGCCGCATGAACACGACGCGTTGCGCGTAATTGGTGAAATCGAAGTGGTTATGTCGTGAGGGCGCTTCATGGCTCAACCCACCTTCCGCCACGTTGGCCGGCACTGCAAAGCCGTGTAGCAAACCGAGTGCGTGTCTAGCTCAAACCAGACGGTGCAACTGCCGTCGGCGTACACCGCGTCCACGATTGCGCGGCGGCCGTCGGTCATTTCAATTACGTCCAGGTGGTTGAATTTTGGCATGTCGCTCTCCAGCGGTTCGTTTGTGTCTTGATTCTAAAACGTGACGTGCGCGGTGTCAAACGTTCTGCGTACCGTATTTCGCTTGCTTGGTCGCAGCTTCTTCCGCTGCCGCCCAAGTTTTGAAACCGCCGCACTTGCCGAGATTTACAGCCCGCTTCATCGTGCGGGAAATAAAAACCACGTAGCAATATTCGCTTGTGGTTTCGGAATGGTGCAAAACTGTGTAAGGGCCAATCTGCATGTCGCTCTCCAGCGGTTCGTTTCAATGACCCCACAATAGCACACCACGGCCGTACGTCAAGCCCCAAAGTGAGGATTTAAGAAAATTGTACAACAAATTTACAATTATTTTTATCGTCGGGTTTTGTGCGCTGCACCTTGGCTGTACGGTTGCCGTTGACCCAAATATGGCGCTGCGTGTTCCTGACGTAGCCGGCCGCCGTTATGGCAGCTACGGCCAGCGCGATTGTGTCGTACGTCGGCTGGTTAGTTTGGTCCCATGGCAGGGTCATACGCTGCGCTCCAGCCGCCGGCCATAACCGTACGCTGTTTCGGTGTTGGCACGCAAGAGCCACGCGAGTTTACCAAGTTCGTGGCGCTCGCAGATAGCGTCCCAATGAGCCAGCGCGGCCTGCCCATTGACCGGCGACGCAGCCATGGCAATTCGTAGCGCCGACGCACAGGGCTCCGCAGCACAGCTTAAAATCCGTGCCTTGCGCTTCGTGCGCTCAAAGTCGGTTTTGCGCATTCTGCTGACGTGCACCAAGTCGTCAACGACCGACGCCAGAACGCCCGCGCACAATTCCGCTAGTTCCATCGGCAGCCCGGCTTGCCTGCACGCTGTCGTCAACGTCGGGCTCTTTACCCGTACGTGTGTGCCTATCCGTACAGCCGATTGTACAACCGTCTGCATTGCGGTTTGGCTTATCCGTGTGACGACGGAGTTGCTTTGCGTAAGGGCCGTTCCCATCCGTTGACCTGCTTTGGTAGCGCCTTCGGAATTTACATGTCCGTTTTTACGACAGCTCGATACGTACGTCAAGCCCCTTAGTAAGGGGGGCCTTGATCGTTAGTTCTCTTAGGCCCCCCACCCTTTAACAGGGGGGCTAATTGATTATGGTACTGTAAACTCGCCTACGGTAAACTACTGTAAATTATCAAGAAATACCGTAAATTTACGTAAACAAATACTGACGTAAACTATCATAAAAAACTATTATGAATTTATGTGAAGAAATCTATTTACAACGGGTTTTTATGGGTGTATGACAGTCGTATTGAAACGCTGGAGAGCTGAAAAATGACAATTCTTAACTGGACCCGCACGCAGGACGGCGAACACAATGGACGCCCCTGCTACGACTACACCGCGACGCACGGCGGCCTTAAATTCTTTATCACGTGGGCGAGTGACGCCGGTTTCGGCTATTCAATTTCGTTCGCTGACGGTCGCGGGAAGCCGGATTGGGCTCCGCGCCGCATCGTGTGGTGCCGTACGCTGAAGTTCTGTAAAGCGTCGTGTGAAGCAAACGCCATCGCACGCGTGCTGCCATGAGCAAAGACCTTTGGCTAAACGAATACGAGCGCATCGGTGACGACTTCGCGGCCGGCAAGATGGACGAAGCCGAGTTTATCAATCGCATGGTGCATCTTGGCTTCGACAACGACGAAATAGCGGACCACATTATTGCGATGGAAAACGCGAGGGTGCAGGCATGCCGAAGCTAGGAACCGGACTTGTTGTATATGACCGTGGCAACCAAGCGTGCGATATTGTAAACTTCACAACGCTGCCCGACGGCCGGTATTTTGTTGACGTTGAATGGAATGACGGCCAGAAACTTATGTTTTGCTGGATGCCCGCAACCGACAGAATGGCGGAAGGCGGGCACG
>OFQZ01000735.1_pt1 | contig 10635 bp, 2 predicted proteins | sample 1543011 | NCBI WGS metagenome assembly OFQZ01 (sample SAMN07774216, study PRJEB24372) | wastewater metagenome | isolation source: Exp Tend NO 0WW | collected 2016-02 | reverse complement strand
TCGTCCTATATTCTGATTCTTAATAGAAATTAAATAATTATGGCAACAATTACCTCGACAACATCAGGACTCTACTCAGTATGATGAACATGGGTATGATGAATAGCACCAGTGCTAGGTGATAAGGTAGTTATTGCACATACAAGTACTGGGCTTGAACAGTTCTCAACAGATGCTGCATGATATGCAATAGGAGCTACAGCCATCACTATCACATGATCAGTTGCTGCATGATCATACGTAATCGGTGAGTCAGTATTATTCTGAAATGATCCTAATTACTACACTATAACAAATTGGGTATCATGAACTAAGGTTCTTACTGTATCTCCATTGATAATTGCAATACCAGCATCTGCTACAGTAGTAAAAACACGATGACATGTTGTCACTGTGGCGTGAACGCTAGCATGATGAGATGACACGTCTACAGGAATCACAGTGAATGGTACATTGAAAGCTAGTAGAGTAGCAACAAGCGAACTCACAGCACGAGGGGATATTTTTATTAATACGTCAGGAACTCTTGATTATGGAACTGAATCGGATCCTATTCCAGTAGCATATACAGCAACACTCATAATAAATAGTTCTGCCGCACCAGCCAACAACAAATGGGGGATACGAACCAGTGAGACGACAACATGGTTCTGAGTACGTTTTTGGTGATCCTCAAAGACAGTGGATACCACTTTTACTACAGCAGTTTGATCAGCAGATACTGTTTTGAACGTAGCAGATACTACAGGATGGGCGATAGGTGACTGGTTATGATTTTGACCAAGTACAGCATGAGGGACAATAACAGCACGTGCAATCACTGCAGTAACGGCTAGTACGGTTACTATAGGTGCATCACTTGCAGCAACAAGATTGAACTGATCCAAACTCATGAATGTATCAAGTAATGTACGTGTATGGGGGGCTACTTGAAACACGTACACTTCTCATATTGCAATGAGAGTTTCTTCATCTCATGCCATCACGAATTGTGTAGAAATATGACCATCAGAGTTCAGATTGAATTGATGATGAGGTGGCGTAAGTATTGCCCACCAATTCGCATGAGTAGTTATTTATTACCAATCTACATCGAATACCACGAATGTTGTAAAAAAGATAAATTGACCAGTTGTACACTCTTATTGGGCTGTTTCATGAAGTACGGTGACTTCAATAGCAACTGTAGGATCATATTCTTGATATGAATTCTTTTGAAATCAAGCCGCTAAAATAACAGTACAAAAGATATACTTATGTTGATCCACACCATGAGTGGTATTATTTTCTGGAGCTTCAGTAGATATAACAACATACAAAGCACTTTCATCACATATACAATTCCAAGTATGATATTCACAATGACCTGTTGATTGTAATATAAACGGTGGATGGGTTATAGGGGGAATACGAATTGGAAACTCATCATGAGTAGCACTTAATTTTAATAATCTTGAAATAGACGCACTCACTCGTCTCTATGATGGAAATATGATTGCGTTTGGACTCGTAAACTTCACAAACTGTGCTATAGGTCAAACAATTGGATTATGAAACTCTACTACTGGATACCAAACAGCAGCAGGGGCACTCTGTCCAACAGTAATAACAGATTGTACACTATTAGATACGTTCTCCGCAGATATGTCATCTACTTCATATAAAACACAGCATCCAGCTAATTATCTAAAAATAGTCAATAGAAATCTTGATCCGCAACGACAAGAGAAGTACGTTCGTGGATGACGTAATTACCGAAGTAGTACAGTAAAATATCGTAGTAAATACGCTATGACATACGAATGTTGGAACACTGCCACAGGAATAACAGAAACATCTACAATTCCTATTGATGCGAGTGCTACTATAAAACTCATAGGATATGTCAGATTCAATGCAGCTTTCGGAACAGCAACACCGCCAACTGTTACAATCAGTGGTATGGGAATAACACCACAAGTGTACACTTGTACAGCTACTGCTGACACATGGTTCAAATATGAGTTTGACGTGACAAATCCACAGATCTATGGAGGTAATTTGACAGCAACATTCTACGCTATTACTGCCTCAGCAGGAGCGACAGCACAATGTTACTTTGATGGACTCATAGTATCTCCATACTGTACTGATTCACGTCATTATGGGTACTTATTTGATATAAATGCCTACAGGACAGTAAACTCAGTTATAACTGAGACAGACGAGGCTACAGTCGGGGCATATACAGGAATAGCCGTAGATCATACAACAAATACTCTTACAATTAGCTCTACTCACAGTGTCGAGGAGATATATGACTACGTATACTATGATCTCGTTCAGACAGCAAATCTCTCTGAGCCAGAGTGGTTCACTTCTACAGATGGAATAAATTTCTCTTGTACATACGATATAGTAAACACCTCGGTTATCACAGGAACTGGTACTATTACAACAACACAGCAATACACAGGAGGTGGAACATCATCAGTCACTATAGTGGATTCAACAGGTACATTTAATAACATGACTATCACTGGTCTTATAGCGAATTCACGAGTACGAGTCAATAACTCTACGGATAATATAGAACTCTATAATTCAGTAGTAGCCGGAACTAGCGTAACTATTCCATCGTTTTGGACTACTAATAAAACTCTCGATATCAGAGTTACAAACGTGAGTGGATTAACAGCATATTTACCATATCAGGCAGCATGATCGCTCACTGCAACAGGTGCCAGCTTCCTTGTAGCACAAGAACTCGATACAGTCTATAATACTAACGCAATAGACGGTAGTGCTGTCACTGAATTCTCAGCAGATTATCCAAATATCCAAGTAGATATTGATGATGGTGATGGTTCAACCAGCGTACAACGTCTCTATGCTTGGTATCAATACTCAACTCACTCATCGCAAGGAATTGTGTATTATTTTAATGGAATAACAGCACAGGACACTCTAAACTACCAAGTCAATACAAACGTAGTAGATCTTGAGTTCGATAATGTATCTGCTACCTCAATACCAATTAAGATAACCTGAGCATATATTTATCGAGATGATGGTACATCAGTTATCTATTCAGGATCAAAGAGTATTCAGATGGATCCGGCTCGTGCATATTCAGTATGAGTATCTGGTCTAACTACAGCAGAACATGACCAATTATTTGCTATATGACGAAGTATGTGAGGCGGTTCTGGATTCTCTGAAATATTCAAATCAAATCTTGCAAGTACAAAGAATGAAATAATAAGAAAAATAGAAGATGAATCATCAATAATAAGAACAAATATAGATGAGAATAATAATGAGATAAATTCTCATATTACTGTTGCAAAAGATAGCATTATTCATACAATAAATCAAACGGAAACAGAAATATGCTCAGACGTAGTAAGAACAAAGAAAGAAATAAAAGAAGATAATGTAAGTACAAGACAACTTATCAGACAGAAAGCAAAGAAACAAGAGGAATTCATACAAAAACAGCTTGATAGTGATGAGAAAATACAAAAGATGATAGAAGATGAGGCTGAAGAAATAGAACACGCTCTTGATAAAGTAGATGAAGAAGAAATAACAAAGGCAATACAAAAAGCAGACTCAGAACATGAACAAAATATAATCGAAGCTTTAAATTCACTATAATATGGCTACTCCAACAAAACTCGATATACAGGCGGTAAAAGATGCAATGGCAAAAACTCCTTGACTTAACTATGTAGATGCAGCAAGACAAGTAAGAGGAGTACAAAATGCTCCTGTTGCAACAACAACTCCAGCAACTCCTCTTGTACCAACTCCAACAGTTACACCAGCACCAGTAGCACCTACTGTAAATGTACAAGAACAAATGGCAGGTAAAACAGTAGCAGAAAGACAAGCTATTAGATCTGGAACTCCTACTGCAGTAGCACCTGTTGCACCTGTTGCACCAAATACGCCAGCACCAGTACAAAATGTAAGTGACTCTACACCAGTAAAACAAGATGCAACTCCTTGAATAACACAAGATGCTTTTCAACAAGCACAAGCAAAGTCAGCAGAAATTAAAGCTCAGAATGAGGCAGTAATGGCACAGAACAAGCAGAAATCTGATCTTGCTAGAGAAGATGCAGCACTTGCAGCACAAGCAGCAATACCAACAGATAAAAAAGGTATTGTAAACGCTATGGTAACTGGTGCAAGTATCCCAGTACAAAAGACAGAGGCATACAATAAAGCTGTTGTTACTTCTGATCTATTCAAGAAATTCAACTGAATGACTTCTGATCAGTTATTCCAGAACCTCCAACAAGGGCAGATTGGTACAGAACTCAGTGGATTGCTCGCAAGTAATCCAAATTTTGCAGTAGCAAAACAGAAATACGAGCAAGTTCAGAAGACTAATGCTATAAATTCACTTACTCAAGCTACTTATAATGCAGCAAATGGAAAAACTGCACCAGTAGTAGATGAACTAGCAAAAATAGAATCAAAATACTCTGCACCTCCTGGAACTAATGCACAGGCGTATGAACAATTCGTAACACAAGATCCAGATGTAGTAAAATCATGACTAGAGCTTAAAAACCTTGCTACTCAAATAAATACTGTTACTAAAACGTATAATGATGCTCTCAAAAGCTTAAAAGAACAGTATCCAGATATGCCAGCTAGTGCTCTTATTACTTTAATGGGAACAAGAACAAAGGACACAAAAGAGCTATTAGATAGTTATATAAGTGCTAAAGAACTTGCAAAAGGTGATTTTGATCTTGCTATGAAAATGGCAGATGGTCACTATAATGCTGTAAGTAAAGATATTGCAGTGCAACAACAAGAAGCACAGCAGATTGCACAAGAACAAAGACAAATGCAAAATACTCTTGCACTTTGACAGGCTCAATTTGATCAAAAGATTGCACAACAAACTCAAGCAATGAATGATCCAACAATGGCTATTTCTACAATGATAGAGGAGTACAAGAAGCTTTGAATACCATTTACTCGATCTACTCAACAAGTTATTTCAGACTTTCAATCAAGTGGTCAAGATCTCCCTACATATCTTTCTGAATTACAGAAACTTATTCAAAGCAAGCCTGAATACCAAAAGATACAGTCACTTCAACAAGGACAGATGAGTGATACAGCTAAAATGAAAGCTCAACAAGACTTTGAAATGACTAAAATGTGAAAAGAGCAAGACTTCCAAATGAAACTCGCAAAAGCTAAACAAACTACTGATAATAAGTGGACTAAGCTTGATGATGGACTTTATACTAATGAGGCTTGAGAAATTATCACAGCAGATGAGTTAAAGAGTGCTAAACTAACTAACAATTCATATATTAGTAAACCAGTAGGAGCAGAAGGTGGAGAATGTGGATTCTATGCTAGTCGTGGCACAGGAATGACAGCAACACCAGGTGGAAACAGCAAAGAAGCAAGAGTAAAAGCATTCTCTGACAAGACTCCAGAAGTTGGTTGAATGGTGTTCTTCGGAGGCGCTGGATATGATCCTACATATGGACATATTAGTATTGTAACATGAGTAAATCAAGAAAATTGAACAATTACAATAAAAGAATCTAATTATGGAAACGATAAAAAGGTAACTGAACGAACTGTACCAGCGAGTACAGCAACAGGATATTACAACAATACACCACTTGCTAAGTGAGTATCACAGCCAACAGGAACACAATGAGAGTATACAGATCAAAATATAAATGATCTTGCATACCTTACAGAACTCCAAGAAAAGAACCCAACTCAGGCTGCTAAAGATATGAAAGAACTCGGATATAGTGCTCGTGATATTGCAAACTATAAGGCAGGTAATGTTCCACTTACAGAAAAGCAAAAAAACTCTTCTACAGAAGTTATGAATGCAATAAAAGATCTTGCTGACCCTAGCAAGTACGAATGGAATGACGCAGTATGATTTCTTGCATGAACTCCTTCATTATCTGGTGGAGATTCTGCAAATGCAGAAATGGCTATAAATAATCTAGTAGCTAAACTTACACTCCCTAATCTTGGAGTTCTAAAATGACCAATGTCAGATAAAGATATAGCATTTATAAAAGAAGCTAGCTCTAAACTATCAAGAGATCAATCAGACGCATCATTCGAGAGAAACCTTATTGATGCTTACAATCTATCAGCAAGACGAGCAGGAATGCCAGAGATAAAGAGCCTTTCAGAACTAAACTCTGGGAATAAAACAAGTACAGTAGGTGGCGAACTAGATTACTCTAAATACGAATAACTATGAATCTTTTTGATAACATCATACAATCTCAATTCAATAATTTTACAGGACAGGCACAACCACAAGTGCCTAGTTTTAGTGCTCCACAAGCTCCTAGAACAATGAACTACACACAACCTGTACAAACTACAGCACCAGTAGTTCAAAAGCCTAGTATGACACTTTTCTCTGATGAACAGAAAATGTTTCAGAGGATGAAAGCGGATAATCTTGATGATAACACAGCTTATTCAATGCTTAAAAAGCGAAGAATGGATATATTATGAGGAAATGACCTATGAGATGATGAAAAGACAATGCTTCTTAAAATGCAAGCAGATAATGTACCAGTTAAGCAAGCTGTATCTATGATACAAAAAAGAAGAGCGGATCAGTTTAATAAGAAATATGAAGAAGGAAACTTATTACAAAAAGGTGCATATAATACACTCGCTTTTGCAGCAGGTAACCTTGAAACACTTGCTAAGTATAGCTGAAATACACTTGACTTTATAACAGGCGGAACAATGTGATTTTGAGATGATGTGAAAGCAATGGAACAAGTAACACAATCTCCAGAGTTTGACAGTACAGCATTTAAAGCAGGTACATATGCCCCTGATGTAGCTCTTGCAGTATCTCCTATTGGTGGTGGGTATCTTGCAGGTGCAAAATGACTTCCACAACTTGCTCTTCGATCTGGAATAGTTGGTGCTTGATTCGGTGCATCTACACCAATTATGAATGAGTGAAGCGATGCAACTATATGAGATATCGCTACAAGTGCAGCAGTCGGTGGTACAGTATGAGCAATTGCAAGCCCTGTATTGTCTAAAGTGCTAAAATATGGACAAGCTTGATATCGTGGATGACTAGAATGAGTTGGAAAATCAATTACACGTGATTTAAAATCAGGGGTACAAGCAATAACACCAAGTGGTGCTAACATATCTACAAAAGCAAACCGATTTAATGCAAACGAAATCAGAGAGTTTACAAAAACAACAGGGCAATCCCCTTGAGACTTTGCTACAAGTCGTGGAATGACTAAAGTATGAGATGATGCAGTAGTTGAAGCTACTAATCTATGGAGGGCTTCAAAAGACCAAGCAGATGAAGCTCTCACAGCTATAAAATGACGATTTAGATTCACGGATGAGTGAGAAGACCTATTGAAAACAACTATTGATGATCTTGAAACAAGACTTGCCAATACTAAATCTCCTGATGCAAAAAGAATTAGCCAATTAAAAGCTAAATATGAAGACTCAGGACTTACAATGAGCGAAATAAATGAAGTAAAGCGAGCATATTCTAATAACTATAAGTATTCATTCGTTGATGCAGGCAGTGAATCAGCTCTCAGGTCTCGTAACCTGCAAGATGCTGTTCGAAAATGGCAGTTTAAAGTAGCAGAAGAGAATGGACTTACAAACCTCAAAGAAATCAATAAGACTACTCAGGGATGGAAAATGTTTGCTGATTCTCTCTCTAAAAAAATACAGGGATCAAGTGGCAATAATAATGTTTCACTCACTGACTGGATTGCATTATCAGGTGGAAGTCCGGAGAATATAGCTCTATATCTAGGGAAAAAACTCGCAAGTTCAGATAAAGTAAAATCAGGTGCGATAAAATTATTTTCAAAAAAGACAAAACCGAGTATAATACAAGCATCAAAAGCTGATATTCAGCGTGCTAACTTTCAAAAAGATGTTAATCGTGGTGTTTCTGGTGTTGGGGATCGTAGTGGGGGTAAGTCATTGGTGAAACCAGTAGGGCTACTCACAGCACCAACAGGTAAGGCAACTGGTGCTAAGAATTTCCGTGTTAATCAACCAATAGAAAAATCTCCAATTAAAAATGAGTGACAAGTTTGAGTGAGACCAGGATCAAAACCAATAGTAAAACCTAACACTATAAAAAATGAACCAGTAGTACCTAAAAAGACTGTAAACACTCCTATCGTGAAGAAAATAGCATCTAACAATCAAAAAAATGGAACTACTAATACAACTGATAGAGGTAATACTACTATTTCGGATAAGCCTACATCTGTACAGAATATATGAAATACTAAAGAAATAGATATTAGTAGTGTACTAAAGGAATATAATGAAAAATCAAAATACTTCCGAGATTCTTGAGCTACCGTAAAAGCATTAAAATTAGAATGAAATATTGATGATATCGTAAGAAACTGAAATAAACTAAAAGAATGATGGAGTTATGTAGAGCAAAAGAAGCTATGAAAAACTGAAAAGACACAATGATGGTATGTCCAAGAGCCATTGAATCCAATTGGTTGATGAAAAACTATAACAGCAATTAGAGCTGATTGAGTATGAATAAGAGTAAAACTTCCAGATTGATATAAAAATATTGAGTGAACAGTAGCAAGAGATTTTGTTGAGAATGTTATAGATAGAAACCCATTTATTGATACAGAAATAAAATGAGTAGTAACTAAGCAATTAACCCATCAATCCAATGCTAAACAACAAGGGATCAAGCCTAAATCAACAACCACTAATATTGGAGATAGAGTATTGAATTCTAAAGAATCAACGTTATCCTATATAGAATCAGAATTTAAAAAAACATTGAAATCAAATTTAGTGAAATCAAAAGAAGATTTTATAAGAGAAGCGTGAAAAGATTTTTCTCTATCAAGAAGAGATGATACTCTCCTATATAGGGCTATAAAGAAATACAAGGAATTATGATGAGAAGACTTCAATTTATGAGATCTTTATGAAAAAATAAAAACAATCAAAAAACCAATAGTAAAACCTAACACTATAAAAAATGAATCAAAAGTGATCAAGCCTAAATCAACAACCACTAATGTATTTGGTGAGACTATTGATAAACCTTCTAACAAGAAAGGGGGGTTCATAAAGATACCAGAGATAGGGAAGAAGGTAGAACAAAAAGAAATACAAGACCTTGCAGTTCTTCATAACCTTTCACTTGAAAAGATAAAGAAAATAAATGAACTCTGAGGTTTACCCTGACCAAGCCTAGCAGTAACAAAGAAATCAATTCCTTTTGAGGATTTTGGGGATATTACACTTGTATGAGATAAAGACTTAATACAAAGTATGAAGGCAAAAACATATTCTGCTGATATATACTCTCCAAGAGTTCCACAGCCTGATTATGTTCCTAAAAAGAATAGCATTATAAAATCAGATTTATCAAAACTTGATTCAGAAGTAAAAGAATACGGAAGTAATTGATTAACTATCTTAGAAGATTTAATACAATGAGAAGAATCAAATAGTATTTGATTGCTTGCAAAATTTGCAAAAGACAATTGAATTAAGATAAATAAAGTAAATAAAAAAGCATACTACGGTGGTTGATTTGATTGATATGAATATGTTGCAAGAATGAGTCCAGAGAAACTATCAAAATATGTAAAAAATACACGAAATTGAGAAAATGATATGTTTATATCAGATATGCAGAAAGTAATGGATAATATTGTAAAAGATAATTTCCCTTGAGAAAAATCTCCAAAAATGTACTTCTGAGATTCAGACAGATTATATATGTATCTAAAAGATTCACAGAAATGAGATATTTACGACTCTATTTGAACAGCTAGATGAATAAGAGATATTATTGATGAAAAATGATTACGAAATAAATATAATAACTTTACAGAAGAATTAAAAAATACACTATCTGATAAAATGTTATATAAATGAAGAAATAACTACACCTGAACAAAAAAGTATACAGCATATAGTTTGGATAATGTAATAAAGGAAATGTTTAGTAAATGAAACCAATGAGCAGAAAGTAGTATATTCCAATGAAACTTATCACAGACAATGGGAAAAGAGGCAAAAGCACTTACAATACCACAAATAAAAAAATCTAGTTTTTGAAGCTCAAAAGAATTAGATGCAAAATATCAAAGTCTAAAAGATGAATGGTCTAACATAGTAGGATGGGATTGAGCTAGTGCTATAAATGAAAGCTTTACTTCTAAATGAAATCCTGAATCAATACTTAGAAAACTTCACGAGTATTCAGATTGAAAAAAATTTGATCTATCAGATATAAAAAGACTTCAAGAAATAGTTACAGAAGCAACAAACCTTCCAAAAACATATCTTGAAACAAAGTTTACTAGACCAGTATGATTAAAAGAGTTTAGATGAGTAATTGCACCAGTAGAACAAATACCAGAACTAAAACAACTACTAAAATGAACAGGATTAGAAGATAAAATAGTATGATACAAGCAATGAGAATCAAGAATGTGAAAACTTGAAGAACTACAAAAGAAATACTGAAATATATTCTTTAATGTATGAGGTGCTTATGTATGAATGAAATTACTTGAAAGCTATCTAACCTGAGATGATGAAAACAAACCTAAAAAAATAAAC
>OFQZ01000731.1_pt1 | contig 10702 bp, 14 predicted proteins | sample 1543011 | NCBI WGS metagenome assembly OFQZ01 (sample SAMN07774216, study PRJEB24372) | wastewater metagenome | isolation source: Exp Tend NO 0WW | collected 2016-02 | reverse complement strand
TGGTAATTTGAACCACGTACAAATTCTAGCCACCAGTTTTTTAAACTTACCTTATTTTCAAGAACTTACAATATATGCCGCATTACAGGATAAAAGTTCAACCAAGTTCAAATGCCGTTTCGCAAGCTGAATTTGCAAGGGTTATTGGCGTTACCGCTCCTACTGTTGGTGAATTTAAACGCGATGAACGGCTCGTTATTCAATATTCGGCTGGACGAGATAAGGTTTTAGTTAATGAAAGCATTGATAAATTAAACGCTACCATGAAATTGCATGGAGTATTCAGAAACAGACAGGCTGAAAAAGAAAAGGAACGTATTGAAAAACCTATCGAAGAATTAAAAAATGAAGTTAGTTCCACGCAACTTGATTTAGAAACAGATGACGCGGATACTCTTTTTAGAAATGCCAAGGCTCTTAAAGAAAAGGCACTAGCTTTACAGGTTGCTGCTGAACATGAAAAGTTCATCGGTACACTGATTGAAAAATCCTATGTTGAGAAAGTTATTTTTGAGCGCGGCAGACAATTCCGGGATGGTGTAATAACTGCATCAAGGCGCATAGCTCCAAAAATAGCTGGCAAAAAATCGGTTAAAGAAATTGAAGAATTGATTAATGCAGAAATGCGGCAAATGCTTCATGATTTTGCAAAATTGCCATTGATCGAATGATTTACGCAGAACTGTTTGAATCTTTAAAATCAGCACTAGAACCAGATCCTAATCTACCGGTTGATTTGTGGTCTGATGAACATATGATCATACCAAAGTCAAGCGGATCAAATGAATACGGATCATATAAAACAGACAGGACACCACATGCACGCGAGATAATGCGCTGCCTATCAGACGATCATCCTTGTAAACGCGTTATTGCAATGGTTGCTTCGCAGATGTATAAAACTCAAATAGGACTTAACTGGTTTGCATCAACTGTCCATCAATCGCCGTCAAATTTCTTGTGGTTAATGCCTACTGGCGCACTGGCAAAGCGTCTATCAAATCGTGTGCAAAAGGTTATCAATGCCGTTCCTGTTTTGTCTGAACGAGTTGCGAAACCGAATTCGCGCGATACAAAGAACACGCAAGAAGTCAAAGAATACATCGGCGGGACTCTTTTCATGCCGACTGCCGGATCTGCTGCAAACTTGGCTGAAGTACCGGCGCGGCGTGTTGCTATAGATGAACTGGATCGATGCGAATCAAACGTTGATAATGAAGGCGATCCGGTCAAGCTAGCCGAAGCACGGCAAACAACGTTTGAGCATAACCGCAAATCTTATTATTACTCATCACCAACTATCGAAGGCGAATCTCGAATACAAGAACTGTATAAACAAGGAACGCAGCGCGAAGCACTGGCAGAATGCGTACACTGCGGCCATGCTCAGAAGTTAGTATTTGAGAATCTCATAAAAGATACAAACGGAGAAGCATTATATCCATGTGATTCATGCGGTGGCATACACAGAGAATCAGACAAGCCCATGATGTTCGCAAAAGGTTTGTGGTCTGATGCGGTTGTAGAATCTGAAAATGAATCGTTTACGGCCAATGCACTTTTCCTGCCTTATGGGTGGAAGTCATGGACTAGCTTAATGCGCGATTACGAAGCAGCAAAATCGCTATTAGAAAAAGGCGATGATTCAGAAATGATTGTTTTCTACAATACCAGGCTTGCGCGATGCTGGGAACGTCAGAAAGAAACAACTCAGCATGATGTATTGATGCAACGTGCAGAGGATTACAGACTTGGTACAGTACCACAAGGCGCATGTGTTTTGACTGCGGCAATAGATACGCAAGCAGACAGGCTGGAATTGAAAGTAGTTGGCTGGGGTGCGTTTCTGGAATGTTGGATTGTTGATTATCGCGTAATTATCGGAGATCCGGCTGACTTCAACACATGGGCGCAAGCATACGATATACTGACTGGCAAGTATAAGCATGAATCAGGCGTAGAAATAGAAATTAACAATAAATTCGTAGATTCAGGCGGGCACCACACGCAGGAAGTATATAATTTCTGCAGAAAGTTCAAGCATAAAGGCTTTTATCCAGTCAAGGGCAGTTCGAAACCTAATTTCCCGATCATACCTAATCGTCCAAGCAGTCCTGACTTTAATTACAAAGGCGAAGTAATAAAAAAAGCTGTTTCTTTGTGGCAAATTGGCACAGACACGGCAAAAGATTATCTTTTTGCTCGATGGAAACGAGAATCAGGCGCAGGAGCGGTACATTTTTCGAGAGACTTGCCAGAAGAGTACTTCAAGCAGCTTGTTTCCGAGTACCGCACAACAAAATATGTAAATGGCTATAAAAAGTCGTTATGGGAAAAGAAAAAATCAGAGCGTAATGAAGCGCTTGACTTGATGGTTTATAACTTGGCTGCGGCTCATAAGTTAGGATTGCATCGCTACACTGAGGCGCAGTGGGAGAATATTGCGATAAAAGATAGAAAGCCAGCAACTTTCAATGAAGGGAAAATTTCATTATCGAACTGGGCGAGAGCATGAAAGATAGAGATATTGTCGAAGATATTTTTCTTAGAGTAAACAATATTTTAGGAAATGACTGCAATCCAGAAATAAGATTAAAATTAGAGGATGAGGAGTATAAGGTTCGTCAGGACTGGGGCGGAACTGAGCCTTATATTCTAAAGAAAAACAAAGAAAGAGCGAAACAAAGAGCAATTGAAGCATTAAAAAACGGCGCAACTGTTAAGCAGGCCGCAAGTGATACAGGGATAAGTCGAACATTAGTATATATGCTAATGAAAAGAAAGAATTAATATTTTATTTCACTAAAATTTGTACGTAATATTTGATAAGTTAATTAGATATTATAGGGGGCAATATGGCCGGTATAACTCTCACGCAAGCAGAATCCAGGTTAAATCTCTATCTTGCAGCAGAAGAAAAAGTATTGCTCGGACAATCCTACAAGATCGGCGAAAGAGAGTTAAGACGCGCAGATTTATCAGAAATTAGAAAGGCTATCGAATATTGGGATCAGAAAGTCAAAGAAATGGCTAATTCTGCATCTGGCCGTGGTCGAGCAGTTAATCTTTCCGCGAGGTGGTAATGAAAAAACCACAACTAAACATCATTGACCGGACAATTGCTTTTTTTTCGCCTGAATCTGCAGTAAACAGACTAAAACACAGAACAGCACTAGCATTAGCTGGCGGATATAACGGAGGATCATTAAGCAGACAAGCTCTGAGAAACTGGAATCCGTATGCTGGCGATGCTAATACTGATTCGATTTATGATTTGCCAACATTACGTTCACGTTCGCGGGATTTATCGAGAAATGCTCCGATAGGTTGCGCAGCACTTAACACGGTTGTATCAAATGTAATTGGAACCGGGTTGTCGATGCAGTCAAATCCTGATTCAAAGTATCTTGGATGGACTGATGAACAAGCTAACGCATGGAAAAAAGATATTGAGTCAGAATGGCAGCTATGGTGCAACAGCCTGGAATGTGACGCAACCAGATCGATGAATTTTTACGGCTTGCAATCACTTGCTCTCAGATCGATGCTAGAATCTGGTGATGTAGTTGCACTAACCGCCGCGATAAAGAGAAATAATCCTTATTCGCTATCTATTCAATTAATCGAGGCTGACAGGTTAAGCAATAAAGGTTACGAGCAAGATAGCGTGAATAAGATTTGCGGCATTACACTTGATAGCAATGGATCAGCTATAAAGTACGATATAACCAAGCAACATCCTGGATCAGTTTCCAGATCATCATTAGAGTGGGTGCAAGTTGACGCATACGGCAAGAATGGAAGGAAAAATGTCTTGCATTTGTTCGACAAAAAAAGGCCAGGACAAGTCAGAGGCGTTCCGTATCTTTCTCCAATCATTGAGCATTTAAAACAGCTTGCAAGGTATTCAGAAGCTGAATTGCAGGCTGCTGTTGTATCGGCTGCATTGGCAATATTTATTAAAATGGATTCTGACGCATTCCAAAGTATTTTTGATAATAATAACTCTGATAAATATCTTGAGAATGCGACACAATGGGACGGCTCCGTTTCGACTGATTTGGACGGACACGGCAAAGCAGTAAATTTATTACCGGGCGAGAGTATAGAAATACCAAACCTTGGACGGCCAAATGCAAATTATGATCCGTTCTTTTTATCGATGTTAAAACAAATAGGGCCAGCATTAGAAATACCGTTTGAAGTGCTCGTAAAGCATTTTTCAAGCAGTTATTCAGCAAGTCGCGCCGCATTATTGGATTTCTGGCGCATTGTGCGAGTAAGGCGCGATTTTATGGCAACATACTTTTGCGAACCTATCAAGGAATTGTGGTTTGAAGAAGCGGTGGCGCTTGGGAGGATAAGCGCACCTGGATTTTTCTCTGACGCAAGAATACGGAGCGCCTACACGCGATGCGCATGGATCGGAGACAGTCCGGGCAGCATTGATCCTGAAAAAGAAGTTAATGCAGCGAGAGAACGTATTAATCTTGGTATCAGCACGCGCGAAAAAGAATCAATCGCTTATGACGGCGGAGACTGGGAAGCGAATCACACACAACTAGCAAAAGAGCAAGCAATGAGAGAATCTGATGGGCTTGTGAAAGAAGAAAAACCATTCAATCCTTCATTGCCAGAACAGACGTAGAAATATTTCAAATTTTCACTAAAAAGTGAACAAAATCAATGATATTGTGCGCTTAATCCATAATGGTTTGGCGCATGAATATTCCAGACGTACTCACATCACCTTGGGCAATTCTTCCGGAAAAACTGCTTGAGATTCAGGCTGTTTATGGTGCGCATCTGCGCGGCGATAAAATCGATATCTCTGCAATTGAAGCGCGTATCGGCAAGCCATTAATCAATCAAGATCAAGGCTATCATGTCCAAGATGGCGTTGCAGTAATACCGGTTTCTGGCGTTATCGGCAAGAAAATGAATCTGATGACACAAATATCAGGTGGCGCGTCAACGCAGTTGATAGAACGTGATATTAAATCTGCGTTAAATGATTCAGGCGTTAATTCTATATTGCTTCATATTGATTCACCAGGAGGCACGGTAGACGGCACTCAAAACCTTGCAGATGTTGTGAAAATGGCAGGCATGCAAAAGCCTGTTGTCGCATTCGCGGATGGCGTAATGGCTAGCGCCGCATACTGGATAGGATCAGCAGCAACAGAGATTGTTGCATCATCAAATACAACTCAAATCGGATCAATCGGTGTGGTTACAACTCACACTGACACGTCAAAAGCTCAAGAGAGCGCAGGCATCAAAACTACAGAAATAAGCGCTGGCAAATACAAACGTATAGCGAGCCAGAATGCGCCTTTATCGAAAGAAGGCGCAGCAGTTTTACAGGATCAAGTAGATCAATTGTACACAATATTCGTAGACGCTGTTGCAGAAAATCGCGGTGTAGATGTTGAGACTGTTCTTGAGGATATGGCAGACGGTCGCGTATTTTTGAGCAAACAAGCCAAGAAGCGAGGCATGATAGATCATGTAGCAAATCTAGAAACAACCATTTTAAACATGTCAACAGGAGTATGGCCAATGAGTGAGAAAACTGTAAAAACAGCACAGGAGGCCGCTCCGGTTGCTGAAGTAATGACGGTTGAAACTATTAAGCAAAAGTATCCAGAAATCGCGGCAGCATTAATTGCTGAAGGTGCAAAATCTGAGCTGGAACGTATTGCTAGTTGCGAAGCTGCGTTATTGCCGGGACATGAAGCAATTGTTAACGCAATGAAACTAGACCGCAAATCTACTGGTGCGGATGTTGCGCTAGCAATAATTGCTGAGGAAAAGAAAATACGCGCAAGTCACCTAGAGGCATTCAAATCAAATGCTCCAGAGCCATTGCCGCATGCAGCAGTTAACCCAATTGAAGCAAGAGACGATAGCAAACTTCCGGTTGAAGATCGTGCAAAAGCTGACTGGCAGGAAAACGAAGCGATTCGTAAAGAATTTGGCTCACTGGAAGCATATACAGGCTTCTTGAAAGTTGAGCAAGCAAGTACACGTCATTAATTCAGGAGATTAAGAAATGACAACATTAGCAGCAGATGCGCCAAGAGATTTTTACGAAGGCAATTTCCACAACTTCCCTGTAGTTGCCACTGACATTATTTACAAGGGCGCGGCAGTTGGTGACAACGGCTCTGGTTATGCTAGACCACTGACGGCAGGAGATCCTTTCCGAGGTTTCGCTGATTACAAGGTTGATAACGCTACCGGCGCAGCAGGTGATAAATATGTGCGTTGCCGTACAAAAGGCCGGATTAAATTAGCTATTTCTTCTTTGGCGATTACCGATGTCGGCAAGGACGTGTTTGCATCAGATGACGATACATTCACGCTAACTCAAAGCACCAATACTCGCATAGGGCATGTTGTAGCTTGGATTTCAACTGGTTATGGAATTGTTGAGTTTAATACTACACAAGCTGTAATCGCAGAGATTACCGATAGCACTGGCGGCACAGTATCAGACACGATTTCAAATACTGGTGGAGCAAATCCAACGACAGCAGAGTTCGAGAATGCAATCGCCTCTCTAACCGCGAAAGTTAATCAATTAATCCGCCGTCTCGGTAACTAACAGGAGAACATGAGATGACATCACCAATCATTACCGAACGCAGCGTTATCGGTACATTTTACGAGAGATTGCAGCAAAATACCGCTAGTTCAATCGTTGACGCAATATCAACTGTACCGATTCAATCAGATCAAGACAGCGAAACATACGCATGGCTCGGCATGGTGCCAAGCATGTCCGAAAAGCGTGGAGAGAAAAAATTCACGCAATTGCGAGATGTATCGTGGACTGTTAAAAACGTTGAGTATCAAGGCGGTATTACTATTCCGAAAAAGCATATTCTGTACGATAAAACTGATCAAGTTCGCGTGCGTGTAAACGAACTTGCTGATCGTACAACTCTGCATTGGTGGTCGTTGGTTGCTCCTCTGATCGTTAATGCTGAATCAACAGTATGTTATGACGGTCAATACTTTTTCGATACCGACCATTCAGAAGGCGAATCTGGAAGTCAAAGCAATGATATTTCTGTAAATGTCAATACTACGACAGATCCAACGCCTGCTGAAATGATTGACGCTGTATTAGCTGGCGTTGAGGCAATGATGGGATTCAAGGACGACAAGGGCGAATACGTAAACGAGAATATGACTGAGTTCCTTATTCTTTGTGGAACCGGACTCATGAAAAACGGATTGCAAGCGTTAAGTCAATCTCAAATTGGTGGTGGTGATACCAACATTTTGATTGAGCAAGATTCTTTCAGATTCCGCGTGCAAGCAAGTCCTCGTTTATCTGGATGGGCTGATAAATTCGCTCTTTTCGCATTGCAAGGAAACCAGCGGCCAATCATCCGCCAGCAACGCAGACCAAACAATGCAGCGCCAGGTTATAACGTTGAAGGCATGTTGTTGGAAACTTTATGGCTTGATTCTGAGCATTGCAAGAAGAACGACGAATGCTTAGTTAGCGTTGAAACTGAACGTGCTGTGGCTTATGGTGACTGGAAAAAAGCCTGTTTGGTAACTTTGACATAATCATGAAAACTTACACAGTTAATAAGCCATTGACTATTCAATCTGGGATTTTGCAGCTAACTAAAGAGCAGGCGAATCCTAGAATGCATAACCTCAATGCGCTGAGTAATGACACATTTTTAATAGTTAATGCTGTCAATTTCAAAGCTGGTGAGGTTTTCGGATATGACTGCGATCTTCCAAAATCGGTTGCAAGTTTAGCTGAACCCGTAAAGGTTAAGTTAAAACCAAAGGTTGAACATGTTTGATGAAGATCATTCAGTTTTCTTTGAAACTGAAGATTTTGCGGAAACAGTAACACTTGACGGAATAATCGAAGTAAACGGCATATTTGATGAAGAGTATTTTGAATCGAACTACGTTCAGACCAAAAAACCAACATTCACATATGCCTCTAATTATCCTGTTGAAATTGATTCGGAATTAATACGTGGGCTAGATACTTATTTTGTGAAAGGTATCGAGCCGGACGGAACTGGGGTAACTAAGCTTATTTTAGAAAAACAGAATGGCTAATCATGTGCGTAGACAGTTGCGCGAAGCTATAGCAGCTGCTGTAACAGGATTAACGACAACTGGAACAAATGTTTTTCAAAGCAGGTTATATCCATTTTCTGTAAACGATTTGCCGTGCTTAAGAATTGTGTCAGATGGCGATCAAGTGCAAGCGCAGACTGTAAATCATCCATATACACAGATGCGGACTACTCAGATAACTATCGAAGCGCGTGCAATAGCAACACAGGATCTAGATGACACGCTTGACCAAATCTGTAAGGAAGTTGAAATAGCGATATCAAGCGCAGCAGGCATAGCAAAGAGCATGTACCTGCTAGGAACAAGAATTGAAATGGAAGCATTGGGCGAGCAGCCTATAGGTGTAGCAACCATGATTTATAGCAAGGACTTATACACCGCTTCAAATGCTCCTGATGTAGTTTTGTAGTACCGGGGCGGCTCTAACGCTGTGAAGCGCTGAGCCGTGTGAAATAAACCTAACGCCGTGAGGCGCTGGAGTAAGCAAGATGGCAATTTTAATGCTCAACACAAAGATCGAGATGCAATCTGCGCTCGGTTCAGCAAAGACGATCACCGCAATTTCAAAAGCTTCTGAAGCGTCGATCACAGCAACACATGATTTTTCTGTTGGCGACTTAATATTAATTGAATCAGTAACCGGAATGGTTGAAATTAACCGTCGTCTGGTTCGTGTTAAGACTGTATCAACAACAGTTTCATTTGTTGCTGAAGGTTTGGATTCTACAAACTGGACTACTTACGCAAGCGGCGGAACGGCGACTAAGCTAACAACTTTATTGGCTTTCGACAATGCAACATCATTTAGTTTTCCTGAGCCAACTCCTAACCGTATCGATGTAACACCGATCAACTCAAATTCGAAAGTTGAAGTATTCGGCTTGGATGATTCTCCGCAGATTTCAATACCTATGCTTGCTGCACCAAATGCCGCTCACGTTGTGGAAATGCGGAAGGCTTCTATAGCAAAGACTACGCGAGGCTTCAGAGTAACGACGCAAGACGGACAGATTCTTCTTATGAATGCGTATGTAGCGGGCGGCCGTGGTTTTGATGGGCAAGTAGGACAAGCAGCAACGGCAACCGCGCAGCTTACGCTTGCCGCTCCTGAGCAGTGGTTCGCATCATGAGTTTAGCAGATCGTTTGAGAGAACAGAGAAAAGTCACCGTGAAAGTCGGTGACTTAACTTTCTATGCGCGTAGGGCAACCATTGAAGAATTTAGCAGATACGCTCTTGACAGAACGCTTGATTCGGAAGTATCTAGGCTGCACGTAACGGGCTGGGATAACGTGAAGGAAAGCGACATTATCGATAGCGGAAACAAGGAAATTATACCGTTTGATCGTGAAGCATTTATTGAAGTGATTGGTGATAAGCCGGAGTGGTTTGCTGCGATTGCGAAAGAAGTTCTAGCGGACGCAGTCAAGCGCATAACAGAGAAGGTTAGTAACGAAAAAAAATAGCAAGCTGGTATCAAAGCCAGCAGCTTAAATCAAAAATAGCAGGGCTTAAACCGCCTGAACTGAGTGATGAGCAGCAGAAATACGTTACTGCTTTCAACTTGATGGGTGGTGAGATTCAGTGGCAATCACTGGATGCAATATCAGAATACTTAGATATTAAAGATATTGAGCAATTCATTGATTCTTTAATAATTTTTAAGACTTTCGTACAAGAGAGCCAAGCCGAAAAATGACAATCGCAGTCACACAAATCGACATAACAGCAAAGGATAGTACTGCTGCTGCATTTGCGTCTGCGAATAATAATTTATCTGGATTAGCTAATAGCGCTTTAAAAACTGCGGCCGGAATAGCTGGCGTAGGATTATCTATTGCCGGTGCCGTAGATGGTTTAAGAAGTGTTACACAAGCATCATTAGAATTTGAACGTTTTAATAATACTCTAAAAGTTGCGACAGGATCGACACAAGGCGCATCAGAAGCGCTTAAATTTGTACGCTCTGAATCAGCAAGATTAGGTTTAGATTTATCATCTGCGGCAGACCAGTTTGCAAAACTTTCTGCCGCATCAAAAGGCACCGCCTTAGAGGGCAAGGCAACACGCGACATATTTACGGCCATATCACAAGCAGCAACTGTGATGGGATTAAGCGCAGATCAAACAAGCGGTTCGCTTTTAGCAATTCAGCAGATCATATCAAAAGGTACTGTATCTGCAGAGGAGCTGCGAGGTCAATTAGGCGAAAGGTTACCGGGTGCTTTTCAAATCGCGGCAAGATCAATTGGTGTAACTACTCAAGAGCTAGATAAGCTTTTGCGCACCGGACAGCTTACCGCAGAACAGCTATTGCCAGCTTTAACAGCAGAATTAAACCGTACATTCGGTAGTCAAGCCGTTCAAGCGGCGCAAGGTTTACAAGCACAAATAAACCGTATGAATACGGCATTTTTTGAATTAAAAATTGCTGTAGCGAATACAGGATTAATTGATTTTCTATCCTCAGCAATACAGCTTGCTACTTCTTTGGCTAATGTTGTCGGACAAACTGTAATACCTAAATTAAAAGAATTGGGTGTTGGAACAGGCTTAAAAGCGTTATTTGGCGGCGGTGA
>OFQZ01000730.1_pt1 | contig 10705 bp, 16 predicted proteins | sample 1543011 | NCBI WGS metagenome assembly OFQZ01 (sample SAMN07774216, study PRJEB24372) | wastewater metagenome | isolation source: Exp Tend NO 0WW | collected 2016-02 | reverse complement strand
CATCGAGACCCGATTGTCGAACTTGCCCCAGATCGACTCAATGCGAGCTCGCTCTCCTGCGGGCACATCGTCCATGAATTCAATCTGGTCAGCCTCCAGACGTTCACCGTTGTAAGCGTCCGCCTGGATTATCTGATACTCATCAGCAACCGGCTTGGGATATTTTTCCTTTGCCGCTTTGCTGTCGCTACCATAGAACAAGATTGTCTTGGTCATTTTCGATCTCCATTCTTTGTTGAGAAAGTGGACGATCGGCAGGTCCGCCAGCCCACTCTCTAACAACTAGATAGAGATCGAAAAGTTCCTATTACCGGCTGCGAACAGCGACACCAGCAGTGTTCTTGATGTCGGTGGCGGTCTTGTCCCAGTTGGTGCCGGTGCCGAGTTCAGCATCGGTCGGTGACTTGCCGCCCGACGTGGTGTCCCACGTATAGCCCTTGAGGGCCAGATTGTAGGTCCACTCACCCTGCCACGAACGAGTGATGTTTTCATCACCGTTGACGGTCTGCAGGTTGGAGAAGAAGTCACCGTTGTCCTCGACCACGATGGCGTTTTCGACCAGACCGAGCGTGTAGTAGTCAGTCACGTCCGGCGAGGTCACTGCACCATAAAGGCTGGCGGAGTCAGTCACGATGAAGCGACGACCGAAACCATCCTCCAGAACGCGCACATCACCGAATGTAAACAAACGATTGGTGTTGGTCAACGACTGGTCGAACAGGTCATGCAACGGGGTCGAGTGCAGCACCCACGCACGAATGTTCTGCGCGCGGTCACCGAACTTCTGGGCACCACGGTTCAGGCCATTCAGCGTCAACGCGCCCTGCGACGCGATGTTGTAGCTGGCCGCCGATCCGACGTTCACCATCGCTGCACGCGCGGCCTTGAGTCCAGCATTCAGCATGTCCTGGAACTGACCAATGGCGACCTGCTCACCGATCACCACGCCAGCCAATTCAGGCTGCTCCTGGATCCAGGTAAACTGCGACGGGTTGAATGCGATCGGCGGGGTGCCAGCGGCAACCTTGACCGATGCATTCTGCAGCATCGAAAGTGCAACCGGGTTGACTGCACCAGAGGCATAAACGTCACGACGACGGATAATGCCAGCGATCTCAGCGAACTGAGAATAGTGCGCAAAGTCACCACGATTGCGCTGGGTGGTCAGCGTGATCGTGCCATTGGAGGCAGCGTTGAAAAGATCAACCTGCTGCGCAATGACCTCGGTGATGGTGCGCTGAACGTAGTCGTCAAAGACGACCATATTGGAGAGAGCCATGTTGGCTTAACCTTTCTCTGCGACCTAGGCGCTAGCCTTCAAGGTCTTTTGGTGAGCGATGAATTTGGCTTTGTCTTCCGGCGTCTTGGCTTCTGCCCAAGACTTCGGAACACCAGCCGGTGTGGTTTTTGGATTTGAACCGCCTCCGGGCTGGGAACCGCCGCCCGATGAACCAGAAGCACTGAACGCTCGTCCAAGCTTCTCAGAGCTCTTCATCTCCGCGAGGAGCTCTTGCAGTGTCAGGGGATCGCCTTTCCCGTTAACACGTGCACCGCCTTTGTCGTCAACGATAGAGGTGGTAAACTCACCAGTATCGGGATCTTCCACTACCTTCATGAACTTCTTCACGATCGGCAGCAACAGTTCTGGTTCGCCTTGGGCCGCCGCAATGGCGGCAGTCGCCTGAGCATCAACCAGATACCGCTCAAGCTTATTACGTAGCTTCTTATTGTTCTCTTTTTCGGCTTCCGTCAAGCCCTCCCACCTTTTGATATCCTGGGCATGCTTCTCATTCATCTGCTGCTTCAGCTTGTCCCACTCGCCAGCACGCTCCAGCGCCGTCTGCTTGTTCTTCTCTTCAGCTTCAAGCAGCGCCTGAATTTCCTCGTCGGTCTTGCCGAGCTTCTCCCACTTCTCAACCTGAGACTTCAGCGCGCGTTCTGCCCGACGGGCGGCTTCTTGCTGCTGCTTCAGCTTGGCGACTGTCGGATGCTCATCAAAGCCATCGACATCAAGATGAAACTTGCCATCCTTTTCGACGTACATTGCACGGTGCGCTTCATCAACTGTATTGATATCGTCAACGATCAACTTAAAAGCCATCTTAGTCTCCGTTCTTCATTTTGGGCGATACTGCCCACTCCCTGACCGGCGTTCTCCAGTCAGGGAGCTTTAGCAACAGAAGCGTTATTCAGGAGCTTCTGTAAAGTCTACGTAATACTTCTTGCCTGCTGTCAATTTACGGAACAGTGCAGGATTGGCGATGCAGATTTCACAACTTGCTGATGGCGAAAATTTGGCATAAGTGTTGTCTTCATCAAGACCATCATCGCCATAACTCTTCGCTGCAACAGCGTGAAAAAATACACGTTGCTGCGTATCAGAAGTTTCTTCGATCTTTGAGATCTGAAATTTTGCTCTCATGATTGGCATTTTCGCTTCTTCCTTCTTGTTAGCCTGAAAAGCGTCAGGCACGCAACCATTCAGAGGTCGGAGTTCCGAGCATCTGTCTGGTATATCCACTCATGGACTTGACTTTGCCCTTGAGCCTGGGAATTGATTCATTCAATCCGCAAACGAACGCGCTGTGCTGTGACCAGACCTTGCCACGGATTGCACCGAATGTGTTCTTGCTTTCCGGCTTGAAGTGCCCGCCTTCAGGCGTCATCGGAATGCCGGCCAGCACGATGCGATCGAACCCATCGTGCAACGCTACTTTAGCGCCATAAATTCCTGAAGAAGCAGAAGCATTGCTGTCAACACCAGGCCAGCGATAAGGCACTCTACGAGTAATATTACCCTTTCCAACATGACTGGCGCTGAGTTCATGCTTTGGCGGCGCAACGATTTCATATCCATTGGGCAGACCCTTCGCATGACGTTCAGCTTCGTAATCATCCATCACTTCGGGGTGCAACGTCACCCAGACATCAAACTTTTCAGGATAGTAAACTCCGATCTGCTTCACGCAATAGATGGCGTCATAGCTTGCAAGTGACCTAGCAACTTGAACATCATCCCAGACGCAGGCGGCACAGCCAATGACGATAGCAGACTTCATGATGTAACTTCATCCTGAATAACATTCACGCGATAAGTCAGCCTTGCAATCGCTCCAAGAATTCTTGCGAAATCATCGGTCTCTGAACATGCAGTCACGATACATCCATCATCGTCAATGCCAGCAATGGCAACAGAAACAAGTTTACCTGACCTGGCAGCATCAAGCAGTTCCTCAAGATGAGAAACAACACTTTCACTTATTTCAATGGGCCTTGTTTTGAGTTCGATTACGCTCATGAAGCTTTCCGTTCGCCAGTTTCAAAGTATTCGCGACCGTCCATGGAGTTGTGGACAACAATGTATCCACCATCCTCTTCATCATTCAACGTCGGACGACACCAGCATTCCATTCTATTGCAATCGTGCTCACGCAAATCATTTCGCGGAACAACATGAAAGATCTGATCCTCGCTAACGTAAGATGGAATCATGATATCAACTTCCAAAGTGTGCCATCAACCAGCTCCTGTTCATTGAACTGATTGTAAGCTAAGTTGTTAAGCCAAACCTGACGATCAGGATAAATCGGATTTTCAATCTGCTCCAAATCAGTCAAGCCAACCAGAGCAGCAGCAGAACTGGGATCAACAACAACGGGACAACCCATGATAACACTTTCAACAGCTGCCACAGATCCGTGGCTGACAAGAGAGTGGGCTCCTGCGAGGTCGTCCTGGAGCGGTCGCTTGCTCTCCTTGTCTCGTGTAACAACTTGCCGATCCGTAATCCTTGCAAGCCGCCGAAGTGTCTTTTCTGTCCAGCCTCCAATGTCATGAAACTTCTCGTAAGTTGGCGTTGGGCATGCAATAACGATATGACCTTTAGGATTGCGCTGCCAAGGAGTAACCTCTATGCCTTTATCACCAGGCAACGGAGCACTCTGCTTGAGCCATCGATCATTCAGAGTGTCTCCACTCATCTTCTGCATTTGATAACAGTTGAGGTGCCAGCGATAGTAGCCGCCATTTTCTCCCCTTGGCAGCCAAGCGGCAAACACTCGACGGTAATAGCCACGATCCCAGTAAATGAAATTGCGACCTCGCTCCTGCCATTTCTTCACGGAGCTTGTCAACTCAGGCGAACACCCAATGATCGGAATGATGTGGTCAGGAAGCTTCTTGACCTTCTCAAAGTCTCCATGGATCATTGATCCGCCAAGAGACTCAATCTTGCGCCCAATGCGCAGAAATAGGTCAAGCTTGAACTTCTTGAGCCCTGGTCCGACAAAAAGACAGACAGTCTTTGGGTCTATCATTTTGCCTTCGCCTTCCAGTTTTGCCAGACCCATTCAAGATCCATCATCTTGCTCGGATCATTATTTATGAATGTGACAAGTCTTGCACCAGCAGGGAGGCGTTTGGTACCGGGCGGCCATCCGCGTTTTTGATAGACATATACTCCACTTTCTGGACCACACTTCCATCCTGCGGCTTCCGGGAGTTTGTGCCATATCCAACCCTGATCATCGGGGAAGCTGTGGAAAGGAATTTGCCTTGCAGCTTCGAGCGAAAAGTCATTCCAAACCTCCGGATGCGCTCCTGCCTTCAACATCATCAATGCGCCATTCATCGGACAAGGATTGACGGTATTTGCACCTTGCATAATTACGAAAGGCTCTGGACGATCGAACAAATGATCCAGCTCGCCAGTGACCACTGTGTCAAGATCAAAATTAACCAGACGATCTTCAATGCCATTGCGCTTCTGCCATTCTGGATCGAACATCCTCAATCGAGCGAAGCAGCCAGGGATTTTAGTCAAGTGCATGTCGCGAACTTCTGGGTGAAACACGCGCCAATGATAAGGTTGCTTAAGATGGCGCTTGATACCTTCCCTCAGTCTTTCAACATGATCTTTCGAAAACTTGTCTCCCCAGATCCAGGTACTAACTGTGAGCATGCGGAGCAACCATCAGTGCAATCCAGGCTTTCATTCCTGTCTGCCAGCTTTTCAAAACACTGAAGCCGTACTTTGCGAACAATTCCATCCACCAAGCATCGCCATTAACAATTTGATGGCTATTGCGGCCATCACTCAACCAGCGATGCTTGTCAAACTTTGTTGCAACGTCAACGAACAGGCGCTTACGAGAAAGGTAAACCAAGTCTTTCATCACTGCATCGAGGCAAGCCGGTTCAATGTGTTCCATTACATCAATGCACGTTACCAAGTCAGCAGGCTCGGGCCTTTGGTCCTTGCCGCAAATGCAAGGGTCATATTCAGAGACCACCACTCCAAGCTTCTTAAATTCAGCAGCGAGAGTGCCTTTGCCTGCGCCATAATCAAGAACAGAGTTGCACTGCTCACTTTTGATGATGCTGTTGAGAAGATGAACATAACGATGGCTGCCAGCACCGTACAACGGATCCTCGTGCAGCTTAAGCTGCTCCTTGATGTAATCTGCAGTGATCGTTGCAGGCATTTTCAGACTTCTGGAAGATGCTGAAAATTGAAAGTTAAAGTGTGTTGATCAGCAATGTTGTCCGGCTTAAGTTCTGACGCAATACCCAAAGAAATAACAACCATTTGATCAGCACGAATTGCCTGAGCAATTTTTTCAAATGCTGCGGCAAATCGTTCTTTTTCATAAGCAATATTCACACTTTGAATATCGCCTGCCTTTGCAGGAGGAGCCATAAAGGTTTCAGTACCAATTGCACCGGCAGAAGCGAGACCAAGCAGCGAGAGGACAGTGCGACGATCAGTCATTGGCAGCTCCAATGTTTTTGAACCCAGTCTAATCCTTGGTATTTTTCAGGAGTTCGCCCAGGGAAGGCAACGAGGCAGGCTCCTTCAGGCAAAGCCTTAGAGGCTTCCGGCCACGTTTTTTTCTTGAAGCAATAAACCCCGTCTTGTGGCGTGTAAGCCGCCGCGTTGGGAAATTTATAGTGCAGCCAGCCTTGGTCATCAGCTATTGCATGGATCGGTACAGCGAATTTCTGGTGCGCACCAATCGAAAAGTCTTCCCAGACGTCGTGCCGTTCGCCCGCTCGGAAAGTCCAAAGGCTGCCGTTGAAAGGACATGGGTTTGTGGAATTAAAACCCTGCATGATGGTGAATTCGCGCCTTCGATCAAACAAGTGGTCAAGAGTGCCGGTAACAACACAATCAATGTCCACATTAGTGATCAAATCTCCTTTTTTGGCACCAATCTTTTCCTGCCAGCTGCGATCGAACATTCTTATTCTGGCCAGACAACCCGGTAAAGCGAGGTAAGGTGCAGCAGCCTCATCAATCAGGTGAACAGCATCAGCACCATTGCGCTTCAGTTGATCAGAAATCAGAACAAGCTGATAAGGCTGTTTAAGGTTACGTCGGATGCCTGCGAATAGCTTTTCACTATAGGACGGTGACCACTTGTTTCCCCAGAGCCAGCTAACGATGTGGAGCATTCAAGAAATCCTTTGGCAGCGTCATTCACATGCTTGCTCTTGATCGAGAGCATCGCATCTATGCAGTGCTGGCAAGCCGTCAACGATCCGCAGAAACTTGTTGCTCCACCAGTCAGGTTAGCATGGCTATCGTAACCCGTCACCTGCGGAGGAATGAACCCACCGAATAGCACCACGGCAGGAATTCCCACCGCTGCAGAGCCATGATGCAATCCACCTTCAGGCCCAATGTAAAGCGCAGCATTCGACAAAACTGCCAGTGCATGACGGAATGATGGGGTGTGTATTTCAGCTGCGCCAGCCAGGATCGGCATGCCGTAGCTGAACTGCCTAACCTTGTAACCTTTTTGCTTGAGCATCGTCACCACATTCTGGTAACGACTGAAGGGCCATGTCTTGTTAGGAGCACTGCCCTTGAAGTTCTGGACATGCGGCTCAATCAGCACAAAACCTTTGCCAAAATTCTTGGCCCACTGGAGCTCCTTCGGATGGAAGTAAACTTCTCCAGGTATCGGCTTGAACTGATAATTCCAGATCCAACGATCCTTGACATGATCGTGATGGTTATAGAGCCTGCTGGTCTTGTAGAACGGAACCCACTCAAGATCCTCAGCGCCTTCGCTGCCGGGAGGAGCTATGTTGGGGTTTCCTCGAAAAATCTGCTCGCTGTGATGATCCCAGATGATGGATGAGCCGTTCCCGAATGCGATCCTCTTGCCGCGATCATTTGCACCTTTGGCGAAGCCGGTCGCCATCAAGTTGTCACCGAGGCCCATCTCAACCAAACCTTCCAACAAGATATCGCAGCGCACCAGCATTGTTCAGGATCACCAGCAACCCTATCAGCGTAATCATGGTAAAAGTGAAAATCAAGCCAGGTCTCAAGCTGCAACCTCGATCCTTGCGAGCTCTGCTCGCCATTCATCGGCGTAAGCACAGTTCTCGTAGCCCGGCATATCAGGTGTACCTGAAGTGAAATGCACCACCAATGGATCAATCACAGGGTCGGAATACCCGACAAGAAAGTTCCACTTCGGATCCAGTGCGCCAATTTCGGTATCATCCAGCCAGCAGAAGCGATGCAGATCACGTCCTGGCAGGGAGTTAATGACGTCAAGTGTCAAGGCACTGTTGGCCGGATGATCACAGTTGAACAGCATGAAGCTGCTCCAATTCTTTCGACGGTAGAGCAGCTGAAGCTGATCATCCATCTTAATTTTTTCTGTCGGAACATGATAATGCTGAACGCAATAAAGCGCCTTGCTTTCATCCAGCCCTTCAAACACCTGCGCCAAATCCCCACGCAGCATCATGTCGCTGCCATCCATGAACAATGCCCAGCCGGTCTTGGCTAGGTGTGGCGTCAAGAAGCGCGCATTAGCATGCTGCGTGGACATCGGAGCATCGCTCAACATATCCCACATTCTGCTCTTACGATATTCAATCGGACGCTTGTAAAGACCTTGAGCAATCAAATTTTCTAATCGAATGCTGTGCATCGTGATGGATTGAGAAATTTGACGCAGGATCGAATGCTGGACAACCTTGAACCCGGCTTCTTCGCGCGGGTCGTAGCCAAGATAGATGGAGTGTTGCATTCTCAATCTTCCAACATGTCGTAGACTTCTTGCCCATAAGCAGCAATGAACGACTTGCGCTCCATCTCACTCGCAAACTTGGAACGGCGCATGGTCGTTGGACCTTCTCCAGCAGCTTCAGCATCCTTGATCAGGAGTTCTTCGAGCTTGGAAAGATCTGATTCGATGTCGGGCATTATTTCTTCACCTTCTGAAGAGCCTTCACGGCGGTCAGCATCAACTGGCGAGCATGAGCGCGGGTGACCTTCACATCATTCGCGAACGTTGCGACTTGGTGCTTGATGAACTGGTCGATGTGAGGATCGTTCACGCCAACCTTGAACAGCGCACCTTGGATCGCCATCGTCGCTGCGTTCTTGATGTGCTCGGGAGCATTCAGCTTGGCAATAACAGCCTTGGCTTCACCAGACCTCAGCCATTCAACTGCTGACTTGGCTTGGCCTCCGGCCCCAACGGTCCACTTACCGCTTTTGTCCCTCGGATGCTCATTGGGGTCGAAGGCCATTGGCTCAATCCATCGCGGGCATATTCTTGGACTTCTTCTTTTTCTTCGCGACTTTCTTGGCCTTCTTCGCTTTCTTAGCCATTTGCTAACTTCCTCTTTAATGCGACTGTTCAGGAAAAACGTAGCTACCAGTCGCTACTCACTACGTATTCTCGACCGCCTGCCTCAACATCTCACGCAACTCAGACTTTGTCATGTGACTGGTTTTGTCTGAATGAAGCTTGGGTGATCTTGGAACAAACATCTTTGGACGAGTTTCGATTGCAACGCTATTCGAAACCTTCTTCGGAAGCTCAACTTTGTTTTTTTTCATCCGATAAACACGACCAGAGATCACCGAACGAGTGACACCAGCTTCTTCAGCGATCTCGCCGTAAGAGAAACCTTGTTTGATTAAATAAACCAATCTTTCATCAGTTAACAAGGCGCTCACCCGGCTTGATCTTGATTTTCGGTTTCGGAGGCGGATTGGGGATGCCAGGTTCTGGCGTCACCACAACAGGCAGACCAGTGACCGGATCAATAACCTTCTCAGGCGTCAGGATATTGTTCGCTGCTTCTTCAGCAATGGCTTCCTGCTCTTCGTCGTAATCAACATCATCAGAAATGACGCCACGACGCTTCGCCTCTTCAAAATTGGTCTTCTTTGAAATGATTTGGCGCTCTTCAAGATCCTTGAGGTCGGCCATATCGCTCTGACCATCTAGATCAACGCCAAAGTCAGTGTGGACCAAGACGACAGGCTCTAGCGGCTGCTTCAGCCACATGCAGGTAATCTTCATCGCCTGTTCAAGCGCATCCTTCAGCATCAAGGCCCAAGCCTGCAAGGCGCTATGAGCCTTGATCGAGATATTGGCTGTGGTGATGACAGTCAGGTTGGCAGATGTCAAAGGCTGATAACTCAAGTCACGCATTTCAACCTTATGCTTGTCAATGTCTGACTGCAAGAATGTCAGCGAAGCTCCAGAAGGCTCGATGAACTGCCATGAACCTGGAGACTGGTTGCCATTGGGCGGAGCAAACAGAACAGCACGCGGACCAACAGGCACTGAGATGGGAGTTTTGCCATCATCCCCTGTTCCATTGATCCCATTGCCAGTCAACATGGGGAATGCAGTAAGTTCCTTGGTTCCGTCAAGATTGCTCTCCATTTGGAACAACTTGACTTGCATATAGGCCAGATTGCGCAGCGGCGGCGCTACGCGCCATGAAGTGCCATCGCGCTTGCCCAAGACAAAAGGAACGAGAGGAATGATGCCAATAGTTATGCTTCCTTCCTCAGTGACATCCCATCGAGTGGTCATCTTGCCGTTCTTATTCTTTTCGCGCTCTTCCTGAAATACTTTCCATGTCGCAGGTTCAAAGTCAACAATCTTTCCATTGGCGCCAAGGATCGGCTTGCGATCTAGCTGGCGAACACGATTGACGACTTTTTCCTCATAGCCATCGAGCTCAACAGCAGGCTCATAGATGCGAGCGTGAAAAATAACTTCCCTACCATTCAGGAATTTTGAATAAACCGCGATCAGGCTTTCTGCCTTGACATGAACCCAGTAAGGGCGAGCTCCCATCTCACGTTCATCAGCCAGCGTTGCGCCAGCTGGGACGTTGGTATAGTCAACAAGGATCCAGGTGATGCCTTTGTCCATCGCTGTCTTGAAGGTATCACGAGCGAACACATGAAGATTGTTTCCGAGACCATCAACATTGGTCGTCAGTTTCTTGACATCTTCTGGAGTGTCTTCAGCCAGCTCGCATGTTTTTGAGAAAGGCTTCGAGGCCAGGCTCTTGGAGCTGTCATCGTAAATGTTTGTCAGGAATGCATTGGACCTGCGACGAGCATATTCTGCCGGAGGCTCATTGGGAAACTTCGGCAGGTAAGGAGACTGAGCGTCCAGCGCCTGCTGCGCAGCAAAGGTCCGAGCAGGCACATTATGAAACTGGATCGGAGAGCCGCCAATGTTGCCATCGGTTGATACGGCACGCATAGCCTCGACACCATCAAGGATGTCTGAGACCATCTTCCAAAAACGCGCCTGAGAATTATAATCAGACGACGTTTTTGAAGGATCGTCCGCTTGGGCTTTCGGCCCAACGGCGGATGCAGGATCAACTGGCAGGATGGAGGCCATCAGCGTTCAATCCAATC
>OFQZ01000729.1_pt1 | contig 10706 bp, 14 predicted proteins | sample 1543011 | NCBI WGS metagenome assembly OFQZ01 (sample SAMN07774216, study PRJEB24372) | wastewater metagenome | isolation source: Exp Tend NO 0WW | collected 2016-02 | reverse complement strand
GTGTATTTCCTATAATCGAGAGTGATTCGCGCGCCGGGGAGAAATCCCTTGGCGCCAAAGTTTGGGTGTCGCGGCTCAGTAATGATGTCCGTTTGTCGGGGATCACGGATTAACCGGCCAATTGCCTAGAGTTGCAGCCGTGTGGCTCTAGCTCACCCAATACATCAAAGCCCGCCGGGAGAAATCCTTGGCGGGCTTTCCATTTCCAATCGGCCAGATCACCACGTCGCGGCTCATCATCCTCCCCCGATGCCCGTGAGTGTCGCATAACTGGAATCTGACCGGCCCGAGTGCAGTGACGGCGAAAGCCTAGCCTCGGGCGAATAATTGACCGCAGCCCGGAAGGACGGGCTAGCAGGGCACCACGGATGAATGCCCGCAAGCTGAAAGCGCCGGAAATGCGGAGAGCCGATAGTTTGAGGCCATCCAATCCGCCGCAGCCGGTTTCGAGTCCGGCCGGTCAAGACTTAGATTTGGGGACTATTCCCAGCAGTGGGTTAGCCCGACCTGTCAGGTAAACGAACAGCGGAGAATGCCGTGTCTGCCGACATAATCATGTTCCGCGACTACCAGCAAAAGCGCGACATTGAGCGGGCCTATGCCGAACTAAACCGCCAAGCCGTAGAGATCGCCAACATCGCATTCCCGTCAGTATTTGGGTTTAGCGAGCCTGACCGCTACCACGCTCCCGAGAAAGACCCGGCTTGATCCACGAGCTAAAGCAAGCTCTACGGGCGAATGCTGGACCTTCTCAAATGAGGACATCAGGTTCGCCAAGAACTATACGCAAGGCCGGCGAGCAAGCTGGGAAGACGAACCAAAGAAGCCAATTCGTTGCGGCGTCCCGGACAGCATGGGCCGAATGCTTAGGATGAAATAGCGATACCGCCCAGCCTGGGCCATCGCGCAACCCCGAACCCAAATGTCTACTGCTAACAGCGCTATTACAGCATGGTAGGAAGGCCATTCCAGCCCGGCCAGAGCGGTAATCCTGCCGGCCGACCAAAGTCCAAGCCTTTTGCAGATGCGCTCAGGGCGGCTCTAAAGGACGTTGGCGACGACGCCGAAGCGCTTAAGACGGTTGCCAATGCGCTAGTTGTCAAAGCTCGTACTGGAGACGTGGCGGCGATTAAGGAGATTGCTGACAGGCTCGACGGCAAGGTGCCGCAGGGCCTTATTGGCGGCGACGAAGAAGACCCTGAAATCAAGGTCTCATGGCTCGCCAGATCGTAATTCCGTACAGTCCGCGTCCGCAGTTTGAAGCCTACCACGACCGTAAAGAACGCTTTGCCAAGATTGTAGCCCATCGGCGCTTTGGTAAGACGGTCGGCTGCATCAACGACAAGATCAAGCAGGCGATAAGCAACCCGAGGCAATTCCCGCCGCCCCGGTATTCGTACATCGCCCCGACGTTCACGCAAGCCAAGGACGTGGCCTGGAGCTACGTCAAATACTACTGTTCGGTAATTCCTGGGATCAAGACTTCCGAGTCCGAACTGTTCGTTGAGTTCCCGCATAACGGGGCGCGGTTCAAGCTCTACGGCGCCGACAATTACGACCGGATGCGCGGCACGTACAACGATGACGTGACGATTGACGAGCCGGCACAGATGGACCCGAGGGCATGGCCTGAGGTTATCCGCCCGACGCTGGCGGACTTTAATGGCGGCGCTACGTTCATTGGAACGCCGGCAGGACGGGATTGGTTTTACAAGGTCGATAAGGACGAGACTGGCGCGGAATTGCCGGGCTGGTTCCGGTTGATCTTGAAGGCCAGTGAAACGAAGGTTGTCCCCGAGGCTGAGCTGATAAGCCTGCGCTCGGGATTGACCGAAGAACAATACGCGCAAGAATTTGAATGCAGCTTCGAGGCTGCGGTTATCGGGGCCTATTACGGGCGGTTGATGGCTGCGGCCGATGCCGACAAGCGAATTACAGGGGTGCCGTATGAGCCAACCGCGCTCGTCTACACCGCTTGGGATCTTGGAATCCGCGATAGTACGGCTATCTGGTTTGCCCAAGTCATCGGGCGGGAAGTCCACGTTATCGATTATTACGAAGCCTCTGGCGTGGACCTCGGGCACTACGTTCGTGAAATTACGCAACGGCCCTATCTGTACGCTGGACACATCGTCCCCCACGACGCCCAGGCCAAGGAGCTTGGAACAGGAAAATCTCGTCTCGAAGTTCTGGAGACGCTAGGCTTAAAGAATATCACGGTCGCAGCAATGCACCGTGTCGAAGACGGCATCAACGCGGTTCGGACGATCATTCCCCGAACATGGTTCGATGCCCGCAAATGCTCTCGCGGTATCGACGCTTTGAAGCTCTACCGCTCCGAATACGACGACAAGCTGCAAGCCCTTAAACCGAGGCCCGTGCATGACTGGACAAGCCATGCCGCGGACGCCTTTCGATATCTCGCAATGACGCTGGACGGTATGACCCGAAGCACTCCCAAAGTTGAAGAGCCCGAGGAAGATTGGGTTGTCTGATCCCGTCGAAGAGATGGACGACGACAGGCTCAAAGCCCTGTTGTCGCAGGAAATCAGTTCATCTCTTACCCACGACAAGACGGAGCTTGCCGAGCGCCGGGCGCGGAACCTGGAATATCTGCAAGGTGTGATGGCTGACACGCCCGCGGCGCCGGGCCGGTCGTCGGTTGTCTCGATGGACGTTGCTGATACGATCGGATGGATGCTGCCGGGGATTATCCGGGTGTTCACGGCGTCCGACGTGATGGTCTCATACGAGCCTGAGACGCCCCAGGACGAGGCGTTCTCGAAACAGGCGAGCGAATACGCCAACTTCCTGTTCATGCGCGACAACCCCGGCTATCGCACGCTGTGGGACGGAACGCACGACTCGCTGGCCCTCGGCAATGGCATCATCAAGCACTGGTGGGATAAGAAAGAGGAAGTCGAATACAGCGAGCATACCGGCCTGAGCGAAGATCAGATCGCGGTCATGCTGCAAGACAAGAACCAGCAGATCGAGATCGTCGGGCACAAGGAGGGCGCTCCGCAGGCTATCCAGGTTCCGGGACCGGATGGCCAGCCAGTCGAACAGACGATCCCGACGCATGACATCAAGGTCAAGCGGGTACTCCGCAACGGCCGGCTCAAGGTCGAGTGCATCGAACCGGAAGACTTTCTTCTCGACCGGCAGGCGACCACGATTGAGAACGCACGCTTCTGCGCCCATCGGCAGGACGTGACGAAATCCGACCTGATCGAAATGGGCTTCGACAAGGAGATGGTTGACAATCTCCCCGTCGATCGCTTCTCGTCGATGCAGCAAGAGAAGATTTCTCGCAACGAGGAATCCCAGACGTTCTTTAACAACGTCGGCGACACGTCGATGGCGCTGGTTGAGCTGTTCGAATGCTATGTGAAGGCGGACGTTGACGGCGACGGCGTTGCCGAGACTGTCCGGGCCTATTATGCCGGCGATAGCTCGACGGGTGAACTTCTCGATTGGGAAGTCTGGGAAGATGACGTTCCGTTTTCCGACATCCCTTGCGAGCCTGTGCCCCATCGCTGGGATGCCCGTTCGGTTGCCGACGATACCAGCGATATCCAACGCGTAAAGACGGTCATAACCCGGCAGTTCCTGGATAACACCTATTGGGCCAATAACCCGATGACGGCGGCCGAAGAGGGCTCCGTCACCAATCCCGAGACGCTGCGAAGCCCCAAGTTCGGCTCTACAGTCTGGTACAAGAAGGGCACGCTGCCGCCGACTCCACTTCCCGTTCCCTACATCGGGGACAAGGCGCTGCTGGCGCTTCAGCACTTCGATCAGGTCCGTGAAATGCGAACGGGTGTGTCTCGTTCCACCATGGCGCTTGACCCCGAGGCGCTGACAAACCAGACGGCGACGGCTGCTAACAACACCAAGGATGCGGCTTACTCTCAAATTGAGCTGATCGCGCGCAACATGGCCGAACTTGGCTGGAAGCGCGTGTTCAAGCAAATCCTGAAGCTGATCGTAAAGCATCAGGACAGGCCCCGAACCATTCGCCTTCGCGATACATGGGTGGAGATGGACCCGCGTTCGTGGAATGCAAACATGGACGCGACCATCAACATCGGGCTCGGGACCGGCTCGCGCGACCGCGATATGGCGATGTTGAATCAGATCCTCAACGTCCAGATTGCGATGACTGATCGGCTGGCGCAAGGCGGCTTCTCTCAACAGGCGCTTGAGATGGTGCCCAAGATCAACATGACGGCAACGAAACTCGCCGAAAGCGCGGGCATCAAGAACCCGGATCAGTTCTATCTCGATATCAAGCCTGAGATGCTTCAGCAGATGCAGCAGGAAGCGGCCAACCGGCCTGACCCTGAAATGCAAAAAGAGGAGATAAAGGCAAAGACACAGTTAGGCCTTGCCCAGCAGCAGGCCCAGCTTGACCAGCAGGCGGACGAGCGCAAGGCCCAGATTGAAGCCGTGCAGATGCAGGCCGATATCGAGGCACAGAACCAGAAGACCAATGCCGAGATGGTTCAGGCGCAGCAGAAGTTCGAGTTCGACAAGGAAATGGCGCTACTTGAGTTCCAGCTTCAGCGCGAATTGAAAATGGCCGAACTGGAGCTGAAGCGCGAATTGGCACAGCAGCAAATGGCGCAGCAGGCCGAACAGCACCGCCAGCAGATGGAAGCCGGCGTGTTCAAGACCATGCAGAGCCAAGAGGCGCACGCTCAGAAGATGGAAGCAACAAAGGCTTCGGCTGAATGAGCGAACATCTCGCCAAGGAAGCCGACAGGCTCTCAAGCGACCCGATCTTTATTCAGGCTTTGGCCGATATCCGCTCCGATGCGCTTAACGCGCTCGCGGAAGCCGACGCCGACGACAAAACGGCAGTCCTGCGCCTTCAACAGAAGGTCGCGGTTGTCGATGAAATCCGCACCGTGCTTGCCCGCTTTATTCTTAGGGCTGACGTGCAGGAAGACGCCGGCTCGTTCGCGTAACGACTCCCGGCCAAACTCAAAGGAAGAACTGAATGTCAGATACCAACCCCTCGCAAGAGGCTGGTAACGACGAGGCGCTGTCTTTTCAGGACGGCACCGATGCCATTGCTGGACTTTTGACGGACCCGGAAACGGACCTCCAGGACAAAGATCAGGGCCAAGACGACGAAGCCAAACCGGAAACCGAGACGGAAGAGGGCGAAGAGCCTGAAGCCGAGGAGGCGACCGAAGAGGCTGAAGCTGACGAAACCGACGACGAGGAAGACGCACAACCGGAAGAAATCACAGGAGGCAAGTTTGCGGCCGATACCGCGAACGTGCGTCTGAAAGATGGAACCGTTGTCTCCGTCCAAGACCTCAAGCGCGGGTTTCTATCGCAGCAATCGTTCACACGCGGCACGCAGGAAAACGCCAAGGAGCGCGAAGCTCTGGCGGCGACCAAAGCCGAGGTGGAACAATACGCTCGCTCCTTGCAAGAGCAGCGGGACTTAATCCTTCAGGTAGCCCAGCAGTTCTTGCCGCAGGCTCCCGATCGCTCATTGTTGGACCGCAACTCGCCCAACTTCGATCCGATCACCTACGCGGCATTGAAAGCTGAATACGACGACCGGATGGGCGGTATCAATACCCTGCACGGCGCGACCAAATCCGAAATGGAAAAGGCCGCAAAAGAGCAGGAAGCCCAGCGCGAAGCGAAGAGAGCAACGGAAGCCGAACTTCTCAAGAAGGCAATGCCCGATCTGGCAAAGCCGGAAGTACAGAAGAAGTTCTGGGCCGAAGCCGTTGAAACGATGGAAGAGTACGGGTTCACTCAAGAAGAGATGAACGAAACGCTCGATCATCGCGTGTACCGGATATTCCGTGACCTCACGGCGTATCGCAAGGCGCGCAATCGCATCCCGGCAGTCAAGGAAGTCATGCAGTCGAAGCCCGTTCTAACGAGCAAGCGGCGCATGGACCCGAAGGAAAAATCCTCCCGCGAAAGTCAGGCAAGGAACGATCAACTGCGCAAAACCGGATCATTCGATGCCGGCGTTAGCGCGCTCATGGACCTTGACCTTTAAACCGAACAGGAGACTACAACTATGGCCCAGGTGGCTGGATCATCGGCCACGTAAAACGATGTGAATTGCTGGGAAGTCCTTAGAGCCTATCTTCCACAGCGTGGCTAGTAATAGCGTGCGCGACGGGTTGAAAAATGATAGGATTGGGCAATCAGCAGCGAAGCAGCCGAGAAATCGGTTGAACGTTCAACGACTAGGATAAGTAGGCTAAACTTGACCGTCGAAACAAGTGAATTGGTTCGCCTCTACACGCAAGAAAAGCTGACATTGCGTCAGATTTACGCGCTAGTGGGAGTGTCTCCAAGCACCATAATTCGGCGGCTTCGTGATGCAGGAGTGCCGCGACGAGGCCAAGGTATGGAGACGATTTCCAATCTTAAAGATAAGGATTGGCTCTATCGACGATATATCGTGGGTCGGTCAAGCACTCCGCAAATAGCAAAGGAACTCGGGTGCTCAAATAGGACGGTGGGCCAATGGCTCGCTCGTCATAACATTGAGCGGCGGTCGGTCGGTTCTGAAATGGGCCACAAGCGCAATGACCCCGAGGAAGTCCGCATTAAAATGCGGGAAGCAAAACGCGAAAAATTTATCGGCGCAGGCAACCCGAACTGGAGGGGCGGAATAGCCCTAAAGGACCCGGAGCGAAACCGATATAGGTCGAAGATGTGGGTTAAGGCGGTTAAGGATCGGGATGGATGGAAGTGCACTACGTGCAGTTCCGCTGACCGGCTCCACGCCCACCACATTAAGCGTTGGGTGGATTACCCAGAGCTTAGATATGAAATCGACAATGGCGTTACCCTTTGCCACGACTGTCATGAAGCGGCGCACGGAACTGGATTTAAGTTTCGGTGGCCTCAAGCAAGCAAAAAGTCCCACGAGCGCATCGGTCCCGTTTAATCGCGGGATAAGATATAGTCTCTGCTTAGGGGAAATCCCTAAGAAAGTAGGATAAAGAGCCTACTACAGAAGAACCAGAACACGTATGAGACCTACGACGCGGTAGGAAACCGCGAAGAGCTGGCTGACAAAATCTACCAGATCACCCCGGAAGAAACCCCGTTCCTCTCCCTGATCGGCCGCAAGCCGGTTTCGTCCACTCATCCCGAGTGGCAGACCGATACGCTTGGCGCCGTTGATCTCACCAACAACCAGCCGGAAGGCAACGACTGGACGTATGATGCGATCAGCCCGACCTCTCGCGTCGGCAACTATACGCAGATCAGCGAAAAGTCGATCATCATCTCGCGCACCCAGGATCGCACCTCAAAGGCCGGCCGCAAGTCCGAACTGGCCCGCGAAGTCGCGAAAAAGGGCGTTGAACTGCGGATCGACATGGAAGCTATCACCCTGTCTAACCAGGCATCGACGGCCGGCACGGGCAACGGCGCTACCAACCGCAAACTCGGCGGCATGCGTGCCTGGCTCGCTTCGAATGACAGCATGGATGCCGGCGGCTCGTCGGGCGGCTTCAACACCTCGACCAGCGTCGTGGACGCGGCGACCAATGGCACCCAGCGCGCCTTTACCAAGGCTATCCTGGATGCGGTGATTCTGTCGTCCTACAACGCTGGTGGGTCTCCCAAGACCTTGATGCTCTCGCCCTACGCCAAAACGGTGTTTTCCACCTTCATGTCGGATACCAACGTCGCGTTGCAGCGTTACGAGGCACCGAGCAAGGGGCAGACCACCATCGTGGCTGCGGCGGATATGTATCTGTCGAACTTCGGCCCGATCTCGGTTGTCCCGAACCGTCAGATGGCCCGCGCTGGCGCGACTGTTGCCCGCAACGCCTTCCTGGTGGACCCGCGCATGGTGTCGCTTGGCGTGTTCGATGACATCCAGATCAACAAGCCGGCCAAAACCGGCGACGCCGAAAAGCGCGTTCTCAATGTCGAGTATACGCTCCTCGTCAACAACGAAGCGGCGCACGGCGTCGCGGCGGACCTGTTCGGTCTGACTGCCAGCACTTAAGGAGAACGCACATGCCTGTTACTCACGTTCCCGTCACGATCCCGGATGCCACCACCTACACGGTTTTGGCAGACAATTCCGGGCTCACGCACTATGTCCCGAACCTCACTTCGGGCATTACGATCACGCTCCCGACCCCCAAGGCCGGGCTGTGGTTCGAGTTCTCCTACTACGGCGTCGCCGCCGATGACGTGAACTGGATTATTACCACGGGATCGGATACGAACTATTACGACGGCGGGCTCCAGTTCATCGACAACGACACTGACGTGGTTGCCCCGATCGCGCCGGACGGCAATTCCAACTCAAAACTTACTGTGGTCACGCCGGATGTCGGCACCCGCATTAAGGTGGAAAGCCGTAACGGAACGCTGTGGACGCTTTCGGGCCACGTCGGAAGCGCCACCATCCCGTCGTTCGCCGATCAGTAACCTACCAACCAAGGGGCGGGCTTCGGCCCGTCCTTTTCTTTTTCGGAGTTCAAATGCCCAAAGGCGTTTACGACCGCAACCCCAAGGAAATCCCAGTTATGGCTTCCGTTGAAACCGCTGCGGCGTCGCAGCCTTCCAAACTGTTCCCAGTCGTGCTGCTCAAGAATTATGTTCCGATTAGCGAGTATGAAATCGTCGGTTACCTAAAGGATGCGATCAAGCGCAAGGACGCGGCCGGAACGGAGCGCATTGTTGAGCCTGAAGTCTTCATTGATGGCGAAATGAAGCCTCATCAGTCCCCCGGCGTCGGCTTCGGCGAGAACATCAACGCGGATGGTCGGAAGACCAACGCCAAGATTTGGGCCGGAACCACGATCAGGCTTCCGGTAGATGAGGCAAAGAACCTTGTCGCCAAGAAGATCGCCGAACGCGCCGATGCCATCGCTGCCTGACCCCTCGCGGATTCCCGATAGTGCTTGGGAGTTCGACGGTGTTTCCAGCGACGGGATGCGCCGGCATTACGTCCATTGGATCGACAAGGCAAAGGGTCTTGGCTTTCGCAAGACCGAGAACATGGCCGAAGAGGCTTTGCTGAAGTTCAACCGGGAAAGCCTGGATATGTCCCAAGGGCAGAAATTCAGCGATGAACCGATTGGAACGAAGATGGCGAGTATCCCGCTCAATGTCTTTTATCGGGATTTAGCCCCACGCCTGAAGGAAGGCGACAAGGATTTCGTCAAGTGGTGGCTCAATAACGAGCAGAACCGGCCATATCGAACTTTTCGGGGCAAGGTCTAGGTGGCAATCAATACATACGCAACGCTGGTAACGGCGGTCACCGAATGGCTGGCGCGCGATCAGGACGCGACGTTGATTGCACGTATCCCGGACTTTATCACGCTGTGCGAGGCAAAGCTAAATCGGTCGCTGTTCGTTCGGCAGATGGAAACGCGGTCAACGACCACAGTTGATACCGGCACGACTGAGCCGGAATTTATCTCGCTGCCAAGCGATTTCCAGACCATGCGGCGCATTCGGCTGTCATCCGTTGCTGGCAAGCCCGCGCTGCAATTCCTGAGCGGTACGCAAATCGACTCCATGCGATACGACCGCAACAACGTCACGGGCCAGCCGGTCTATTACACCATCATCGGATCTGAAATCGAGCTGCTTCCGACGCCGAACGATAACTACACAATCGAGATGGTCTACCGCGCCAATATCCCGGCGCTGACCTCGACCAATACGACCAACTGGCTGCTCACGCTGGCGCCTGATCTCTACCTGTACGGCGCCCTGATGGAATCCGCGCCCTACATCAAGGAAGACGGGCGGCTTCAGACGTGGGGCTCTGGCTATTCCGCCGCGCTTGGCGATCTCAACAGCCTAGGGAATCGGCAGAGCTATGACGCCGGGCCTTCTGAAATAACGCTGCCGGGTTGCACCCCTTAACCAAGGATATCTGAAGATGGCTGAATCAGGTGGCCGCTTAAAAGCGGGCCGTGGCATTGTCGCGTCGGCGTCGTTCACCCCGGCTGCTGCGGCCTATGGAGCGGCGGACGTGATGGATGTCGCAAAAGAGCTCGCATTTACTTACGCGGATAGTGGCGAAGCGGTCCAGACGGGCTCCTTGATCCGCATCACAACGTCGGTTCTAAGGATCGACGCGACGGCATTGCAAGCCAGTGAAGCCGCGTATTCGCTCGCGCTCTACAACGTCACGCCGCCATCTGCTCAGGCTGACAACGCCGCATGGACTTTGGCATCCGCCGATCTGTCCGCCTACCTTGGAACGCTTGGGCTTGGAACGCCGGTAGATGCTGGCGCGGCATTGTTTATCCAGACGCAGCCGGACTAACAGCAGGAATATTTGATGGCGTCCGGCAAATCGAGCCTATTCGGGGCGCTTATCACGGTCGCCGGCTTCACGGCTACTGCGGTCGCGCGTCAGGTTAAGCTCTACGGGTATATCGTCTAATGGCCGCATTCAACAAATTCAATTGCTTCGTGCTGGACGTCGCCAACGCGCTGCACGACATGAAAACCGGCACGGTCCAGGTTTATAAGGTCTACCTGACCAACACGGCCCCATCGGCTTCGAACACGGTCTACAATACCCCGACCGATCTCTCGACCGCGAACGGCTATACCAACGGCGGGACGACGATCGGCACTATCACGGGTTCGCAGACCTCGGGAACGTTTAAGTTCATCGGTGGCACTGACCCGGCTTGGACGGCCTCGGGTGGTTCGAGCGGGCC
>OFQZ01000726.1_pt1 | contig 10714 bp, 14 predicted proteins | sample 1543011 | NCBI WGS metagenome assembly OFQZ01 (sample SAMN07774216, study PRJEB24372) | wastewater metagenome | isolation source: Exp Tend NO 0WW | collected 2016-02 | reverse complement strand
TCGAGATTAATCCAAGGACAGCCATTGAAGTGATTGCTGCCTTCCAGTGCTACTTGCCATATTACTTCGTACCAAGGCTCCTGTGCCATGTTCAGCAGTTCGGCTATGTGAGTGATAGCTGCATTGCAGTGTGTGCGTAGGTTGGCGTTCTGTATGCGCTCGTTGTCAAGCTCGTTGATGAGTACGGCAACTTCACTGATAACAAGTTGAGGAGTCCAATAGGACGATAAAGGAACTATTGCGGGTATCGCTGAAACAGGCATGGGTACCTCTATTTAGAAAGCAATGGGAGTATTTGTTCTGGAGCCAAGTCACCTCCGTCAGTCATACCGTAGAGAGTGGCTTTATTGAGTACTGCATTCATATATGATGCCTCAAAATCAAACCCTAATGTACCGTCTGTTAGAGCTTGATTTAAAGGGTACCGTATAAATGATATTCCAAGTTGATATGTTGACATGTCCATTGCTCCACCGTTTACCGCAATACGGAAGGCGTTCGTTGGACTGTAATTGTAAGACTGCTCTACCCAAGCAATCGGATCGTTCATTTGTCTGCGGCTACTTATTGACGTAATCTTACGAGCACGGTGCGTATCAAGCAACGGTACCGGTAAGTAACCTACGGAATCATTCTCAAATAAGTACGCATTCAATATCGAAGCGATACCTATCGAATCAGGATTATAGGAAATGTCATAGAAATTGTATTGCACGATAGTGTCAGAGGTACCAATGATATCTGTGTTGAGTGTTGAGATAAGACTAGGAAATATCTTGGTCATTATAGAAGCTGACTGCTCTTGAGGTAGCTGTGCGAGTGTTGTCACTACTTCATTGATTATCGAACATGAGGCACGATAGAGATAACTCTTCCGTGCCTCTTTCGAATATCTCACTCCGTCGTATATAGTACTGCCGGATGTTTCCTTGAATGGATCACCTAAGTTCCGGGCAAGTGCGCTATGTACTTCGTAGAGTGTCATTAACCTTGTGCTTTCGATGCTCTGTAAACTACCATGATGTCAACTACCGCTGTATCGCTGATAGCATCGTTAGCACATGTTATTAAGTTGGTACCCGCTGAGTAAGTACTGGTAGCTTGTTTCATCATCCAATAGCTTACTACTTCTGCATGACCAATATGTGGGGCTAAGTCCACCGAACCGTCACCCGAAGCTAAAGTCACATTTGGGATGTAAGCAAAGATGAGGTCGCTTGGGCTGGTACCGGGACGTATGCCTAAATTTTCTAAGCGGAATGATTCGCTTGCGATGTAAGCCATTATTTTCTCCTTACTCGATAAATACGTGAAGTAACTGTTTGCGTAGATGACTTATTGTTCTTTGTGATGAGAGCAACACGGCACCATTGTTGTGAAGCAAGTCGAGCAGTAATAACGGTACCAAATGCAGCTTTGCCATTGTTAGGCAATGATACCACCGTTGGGTAGTATGCAAAGGTAGTCGTGTCATTAAACTGACTTGGACTTGTGTACTGAATTCTACCTGAACCTGATACAGAGTCAGCATTAGCTTCGTAAACAAAGCAGAGGCTGTCACCTTCACAGGCAATGATAGATGAATAAGTAGTATCGCTTGCTGAAGCACCAATAGACTTGGTGATAGTAGCGATTTGAGTAAACTCATATTTTGTCAATGACTGAGCACTTGCTCCAATGACTGATACCAAAACCAACAAAGTGAAAATGGTACCCTTGATCCAATTAGACATATCACCCCCTTAAAGGTTAAAGTTAATAATAGATTGGTATTGTTTGTATCTACGTTCAAGACCTTTGATACCAATAAGCTGTTCTTTGTAAGTTTGCTGACCTTTTTGTTGAATGTCGGTCTCTGTTTTCATATCCCAACCATCGTGAGTAGTTGGAGTAAAGGCATTGAGGGAGTTATCTAAACAGATACCTCTCATATCCCAACCTGCTTCTGATAAGGTATAGCAAGGGATAACCCGTACTTTACCACCTGCACCGATAAGCTCTTCAATCGGAATGTCAAAGCTACGTGAAGCATCTTCATCGTACCGCATGTATCCACTTGAGTAGAATGCTTTCTTCATTTCAGTATACAAGCCAAGACCTACATAGAAGTCGCGTTCTTGTCCACCACCAAGTTTGAACACTTTATCAAGGATACCAAGCATGCCGGTATACGACAATGACGGGTCAGTGTACTGCAAGATGTGGTCGGTATCTTTTTGAATAAATTCAACTACACCACCCATTGAGTACATCACACGGCCAAGAGTGTCGACAGTTTTACCTTTACGTCCAAACAAGAACGTACGCTCCATGTCCAATGCAGACTGACGAGCACGAAGCATCTTCTCAATCTCCAAGTAGGACTTGTTCATGTACGTCTTTTCAATCAACGATTCTTTCGTGATTTCTACAGCATACTTAAACTCCTGTGTGAAGTTGTTATCCATGTACGGATTACGGTGCAAGCCACTTGGTGCATCGCCACCTTCAGGGAAGTTAGGCAAGCCACGTAGCAACTGGTGCTCACTTGCTTTAATCATACCTGCGTCACTTGTGTTTGTTGCGGTAGTTACCAAACTTGGAGCATGGTACCCTACAATCCATCCACCTTGGTCTAAGCCCGTCGTACACCAGCAACGCTGAAGTGTAAGTTGCGTGCTACCGGTACCACCTGAATCTTTAGCACCTTTCGATACCAAGAGAACGGGTTCGTAGTTCGTAAAGAACAGCGTCGGGTCACTGCCTGACTGACCGAATGTTTGACTGAAGTGAACACTGATAGGCTGGGTACCTGTTGGATTACCCATAGCTGGAGGTACATTACTTCCCGGCTGAGTGTTGACAGTATAACCCGACTGATTAGCGGCATGGACTTGACCACCTTGCAAGTATACTGCCTTAATTTCCATGTACAAACCTTTTACGTACAACATATCATTAACGATAAGCTGTGCTGCTTGGTCGTTGGATACGCTGATTACGGTGTGGTTGGTACCGACTGCTGAACTTACTGTGATGTCAATCACACGATCCAACTCATTGATTTCTTGGATACGGTGCTCACGAGTAGTTGTAATTTTAGACTTCGGGTACCGTTGATTAATCATAGACAAGAATCGTGTGGTACCACGAGTAATGAATCCGAGCATGGAAAGATTATCCATACCTCGTTTGAGGTAGCGTTCCGGGATAACACCACTTGATGCTATCTGCGAAAAGACGCTATTCTCAGTTTGCGTTTGTGCGGCTACTGCCATTGTCAACTCCTATAAATTAATTATGAATCATGCCTCTCATTATATCAGACCAGTCACTTCCGTACACTTTGGCGTTGAAGTTCAAGTCATCGTCGTCAGTACTTGCTTGCTCTCTCCGTACAGGCTTAGCGTTACCTACAGTACGGAATTCCTTCGTTGCTTTGTCCAATGCTTCACGTCGTCCTTCTTCACGAGCTTTTGCAAGGTCGTCCTCGTATGTCACAACCCGTAGTAATTGTTTTAATGTCCATGACGGGTAGTCTTCTTTAAGTTTATTGACAAGAGAATCATACTGTTCTCGTGGTAGTTCTTTGAATTCTTCATTATACACTTTATCAAAATCTAGTGGTACCTGTTGCTCTATTTGTTGTGGTTGGTACCCTTGGATTAATTGTTGTCTCCGTTCGTTTTCCTGCTCGTAATATCTGTGCAGTTCTTGGCTCTTGTTGAATATCTTTGCACTGATGGATGTAGGTTTGATTACTTGCTTCTGGTCAAAGATTTCTGCGTAGTTCTCACCGAACTCTTTTTGCAGTTCCTGTTCAATCATTCCGTCAATCTCTTCTTCTTTCAGTATGGGATTAATACCAATCTTTGCAAGCTCGTCCGGGAAGTTCTGACGTAGAAAATCTGACTTACCTTCCTTGTGTGCAATATACAGTTCCCTGAAGTTCTCAATGTCCTTTTCCTGTGCAAGTAATCTCTCTCTATTAGCTTCAACAACCTTCATTGCCAAATCCTCACTACTGAGCATGCTGTGGATAGCCTGATACTTTTCACGGTACCATGAATCTTCTGCGTCTGTAGGTGGTATCCATTCGTTGTCGAGATATTCAGGATATTGAACATTCTCAACACTTTCACTAACAACAACTTCATTGGTACCCTCTTCTATAATGGTACCATCATTTTCTTCTTCTATTACATCGTCGGTAGTTGGAGCTTCGTCGTAAACTAAGTCATGGAAATTATACAACGGTGCAATGTCTTGGTCTTGAGCATCTTCCGGCTCGCTATACACGTTTAACATAAAGGTACCTTTATAAGATTAGAATAGGTCTGTTAGTTCTTCTTTCTCTGCTTCACCACCTTGCTCTGCCATTGCTATGTCTGCTTCATGGTCAACATCTTTCTTGGCAAGCTCTATATGGCTACTCATTGACTGTTGAATGTTCTGATTCTCAAGTGCTTTGTTTCTATTGGTCTGTTCTTTGAGTTGCTGTTCCATTTGTCCGAGTTGCTGTTCAAGGTTCTTTACTACGTCCATGTCTTGCAGCATCTTGTCAGCTTCAGGTATGTCCATAATCTTGAGAGCGTACTGTGTCAGTAAGTCAGCTACGTGCGGATTGGATGTCTGTCCACTTATCGTTGCAATGAGCTGTGCTGCCATTTGACGGGCTGTAGGTAGGTTATTGGCAATATTTACCCGTACCTTGAACTTCAAGTCTTCACCGCCTTCTAATAGCGTAATTTCCTGCGGATTGTTCTGATCGTCAAAGTACTGTAGGATTTTATCCTTCGGTGAGTACGCTTGCATGAACTGTATGGTCACAAGTGCAAGTTGCTGTAGTGAGTTCTCAATGTAACGACCATAGAGTTTGACTCTTTGGGTACCAAAGTTTTGGAGAGAGTTCATACCACTTGCGGTATCAGGTGCTCCGTCTTGGTTACCTTGCATTACTCCAAAGATACCGGTGATATATTCAGCAAGGGAAGTGAGCATAGTAATGATTTGTACCATACCCTGATTGACAGGGCTTGCGTCTATTACTTCAGGCTTACCAAAACCTGCTGCTCCCGGCAATGATTCGTTAGGTTCCCATTCAAGTACAGCTCCGGGTTCTGAGTAGTGCGACTCCCATTGCGGTATATTTTCAATACTGCCTTTAGGTGCAAGTACCTTTCGATTGCTGTTAATCTGCATGTCGTAAATCAAAGCAGCCCAGTACTTGTTCATTGCCTTTTGTACGTCCTTTATGAAATGCACAAGTCCGTACGTCTTGTTCGGATTCCTGTTATGACTGAAGCAGAAGTGTACGAGCGGCATATCTTGACAGGGTAATACCTCTTGCTCGATCACATGGGTACCAACCATCAATGTTCGCTCTATTTGTTTGCGTTTGATTCGTTCTATCTCATACACAACTTTAACGGTACCGCTTAGTGTCTCCATTTCAAAAGCGGGTACCATATCAGGCATAGATTCAAACATTTGCTGCATCTGTGAATATTGCTCTGCTAGTGCTTGACCTTCTGCTGCTACTTGTTGATTAGCTTCATCTACTGATTGTTGTTGACCGACTGCTTGGCTTGGGTCAGTACTTGTTTGTACTTGCTCTTGTGCTTGCTGTGAAGCATCCAAAGACGTTTGTTGAGCTTCCATTGCCTGTTGCAGTTGTGGTAGCATCTGCTCCATTTGCATTCCAAGTTTAGCTTTATCCTCATTTGGTACCGATATAGGTTTAGGTTTCTTTGTTGATAGTTCACCTTTATCTGAGATATAAACACTGACTAGCTTCTTTTCGTAGAACGTCCGCACCCATACGTACTTGTCATTGCGGAAATCTCCATAGCCACCAGTACTGACACTGGCCGGGAATAAGTAAGGGTCACGTGCTGTGTCACCATACCCTGCACCCATGCTGCCTGATGATGCTGTTATGTAATCTTCGTCAGACAATGTTACGTCATACTCACGCTCGGCTTTTGTCTTTGGCATCACCTTGACCATACACATCATCTCTGCATCGCTGAAATCAGATTTACGGGATGAGGGGTCAATGAGTACGTCCGTCCAAGGGATGTGCTCGACTACGGTATTGAAGGTGGTTTCACCAAAGAAGTTGTTTCTCCGTACGTGCATGAATCCGGAACCTACATTAATCATGTCACGGAGTGCTACTGTCAGTTCATCGTTAGCTTTTGATTCGTACCAACAGGCATTGTGTGCTTGTTCGTAGAGCATGGTAAATTGCTTATTCGCAGGATCGTCGGAAGGTGCTATTAGACGCGGGTAAGGTTTACTGCCGGAAAGGAAAGACAGTACTTGCTCAAGGATTGCATAGATTACTTTGGTGCTGATTGGAATGTCGTACTTCTGTTCAATCTTTTCTAACTGTCCTTTGGTAAACTGACTGCGGGTATTCTCAACGTCAGCAAAGTACATCTCCTCGTCGTCTCTACGCAATAGGACGACGGTAGCACGGTTACTTGCCATCTTGGTAAACCAACGGTGGAGATAGTCCTCATCCTTGGTCGTTTTACCTATTTTATTTTCTGTTAATTTTTTAGCCATATTGGTACCTCGATTCTAAATTACTAATTTATCCGCAATATAGCAAGACCAAAGAGAAGAGAAGAGCAACAATTTGTTTTAGTAGGGTTAAAACAATAACCCATATCATTCATATTTTAAAAGGTACCATGAGATATTTTATAATCAATGCAGCGTATTATACAAATTCAAAAAAGGGAGAAATTACCTTTGCTCAAGAGTCTATGCTTTATCCAAAGCTATCAAGAATTAGAGAAGAGATCAGAAAAGATTACAAAAACGTAAACACAACATTAGTCCGTAACATTATTGAATTATCCAAGGAGGATTATGAAAGCTTTTGTTCTTAGCATATTGCTAATAGTATCACTGTCCAGCTGTACAGTACAAACAGTAGATGAGAGCTACTTACGTAGTCTCTTAGGCAAAGAGAAGCGTGAGATTGAAATGGAGTTTGGAGAGCCTAAGTTCTGCAAGCCTGACAAGTACGGAGAGGTGTGCGAGTTCGAAGAATATCGGCAACGGTGGAATGACATACTCCACTTGAGAGTGTACTTTAATAAAGACGGTAAATGTTCACAAATATCAACTTATTGAAAGGTAATATGAAACGACCTTATGAATCAGAACCGGTACCAAATACTTGTTCTGATATTAACAGGCAACAAAGCGAATTGCACTCTATTCTAAAAAATGAGATTAAGTCTATAGAGGATGTTGCAGAACATGCAATTTGTACCCTTGAAGATATGAGAGATTCCAATAAATCTCTACGTGATTGGGGTAATGATTGGATGAACTATGCCACTGAGAAAGAATCAGAGCTTGAAGATGCTTACGGTAAGATTGATTTACTCGAAACTAAATTAAAGGAACTTGAACAACAATTAGAAGAGGTATTATGAAAAAGATAGTAATTGACGTACAGCTTGCGCCATGTGAAGTAGGTGTAGATATATTCACGCCTACTGATAGGCTTACGAAAGTAAGTAATTATCCTCACTACAGAGGTGAAGATGGGAGTTCTCGTGCCATTGCTATGCGAACAGAGGAGTTTCCTGAACTTGCTCTTGTTACTAAGCCCGTTAAAGCTACATTAACGATAGAGGTACCACGTGAAGAAGGTTTCTATTGGGTAGATAGACATAGCGACGGCCAAGAGCATGACTGGGTAGTGAGATACTGGAATGGAATAAACTTCGGCGACGGTGAAGGCGGCCAATGGGGAGAGCATGTTTATACTATAATTGACGAGCGTAAAATAGAAAGGGCGGCAGAATGACACGTAAAGAATTGTTAGATCAGAAGCTACCTAAAGACGTAGTTATGAAACGAGTACAGGGTGGTGCTGAAGTATCGTACGTAGGCGGTTGGACAGTTATCGAGAATGCCAATAGAATCTTTGGGTACGAGGGGTGGGAGTTTGAACTCGGTGAATTAACTCAAGTAGAATTCTCCGAAGTAGAGAAGAGCGGCAAGAAAGGTTGGAGAATAGCATACATCGCGACAGGTACCGTTAGAGTATTTGCAGAAAGAGATAGTGATGGTAACTGCATTAATTCGCCAACGGACTTTAGAGATGTTGGCTTTGGTAATGCTACAAGCTATCAGTCTATCGGTGACGCAGTAGAGAGTGCTACGAAAGAAGCCGCTACGGACTGCCTGAAGCGTTGTTTACGTTTTATGGGCAATCAGTTCGGCTTGGCACTTTACGACAAGCAGCAACGAAATGTAGGGGATTCTCTGCCTACTCAAATACGCGAGTACGCAGCAGCATTACCGGAAGAGAAACTTGACGCTACGAGAGGTGCCATACAGACGTACTGCAAATCAGCAAAAGCAGCAAGCATTGAGAAGCTGACAGTAGAGCAGTGCAACGAACTATTTGAACTTATCAAACAACTTAACGAAGGAGGAGCTAATGAGTACAAAGACAAAAAGAAAGAGCAGGATTGATTACAGAAAAGACATCAAGGGATTTCTATGGTACGTTGTTGATGAAGAGGGTCGCGTTGTAACAAGGGTAGCTGATTGGATTACAGTAATGGAGGTAGTTTACAATGGCAATTCTGAGACATACAACACGGTACCTATACTCAAAAGTGAGTTCATGTATGCTATGCGTAAAATTAAAGCTAAACACGGAGTCAAATTCTCAATCAAAACAGAATGGGGTACCAATGAGAACAATTAACAATGAAGACATCGAAAAGGCGCAAGCAAATATATCGGAAGCAATAGACAACTGCATGACAGACCTTGTATTGTATTCTTTGGGCGAAATGCTTCCTGACTGCCGGCAACGTCTTTTTGAGGAGATTGGGAAATTACGACATACTCAGCAACTCATAGGAGAATACTATGTTAGTAACAATATTACTTAGCGGACTTGTCGTTTGGGTTCTTGCAATGCTGTCAATCAACTCGTCCCCTAAGAAAATAAGGAACGCCTTACTTGTCTATAAGATTTACCAGAAGCGCAATGAATTAATATGGTTTGGCAGGGAGCAGTACAGAAAAGATATAGGACTTTATGAAAGTCATCTCGATGGCTATTTCAGTCACGATGCAAAATACGTCGTACAATTCCGTACTCCAACTATCTTTTACATCTACTCTTGGGGCGATTCGAATGCTATCGGTGGAATGAATAGTGAGCATCCTAACCTTACCTTTTATGAAAATTGGTTGATTGGTAAAATGGAACGGTGGTGGTATTCTAACAAACATGCAAGGAGTTTGTAATGCTAGTCAAAGCAGTAATCCTGAATGCAAAAGTTGAGGAGAAGTTTGTTAAGTATAACTACGGGCTGCAAATTACAATCAGCATATTGGTATATGAGATTGAACAGAATGGTGAATGGGTACCGTATCATGAAGTTGTAAAGAAGGTTATCCATGAGCCGTTATGGTACACGGGAAAGTACCGTCTGCAAGTCTTCCACTCCAAACAAAAAAAAGTGGTACCAATGAAACAACAATTTGATATATTGCAAACCCTTGAATTTGAGAAAAGACTATATGATACACAACGCCTTGCTTCCCTTGCTCTTGGCTTTATTGATTACAACACAGGTGCGATTATCCCTGTTACCTCCGGACGTACATTCCATGCTTACAGAATGCCGTACAGAGGTGCAACGGTTATTAGCCGGTACGTATATCAAGGTGAACGTGGTGATGAAATATTCCCTGATGACTTTACTGTTGGATATGATACACAAGAAATAGAAAGGTATTTGATATGCTGATAAATGGATTAGAAATAACCGATGATGATTTTAGTGAACTTCGGTACCTTGTAGATTGGAAGTGTGAAGACTTAGAAGAGCAGATGAGAGATGACTACTACAACCAATGGCCGGAAGAATTACCGGACTTGCAGGACGAACTAAGCTCGTTCTGCAGAGTGCAGGAATTCTTAAGTAAGCTGAATAGGGGTGCTAGTCATGAAGCATGAAATAGAACTTGAAGAACTAGCACTATGCCATATTATACAGAAGGGTAATGCTGAATTGTTTAGTGAGCAGCATTTCACTGAGGAGCGGCAGTACCTCTTCTGTTTATTAGAACGGACTCAGGCAAAGTATGGCATTATTAGTGATACCTTTTGCAAGATGACTGCAGAGCAACAGCATGATGACATACTTGCCCATGTTCGACAAAACTATCCACAACTCTTAACGGTACCATTTCATATACTTGAACCAATCTTTGAAACTGCAAACGATGTATTCAAGACTATCAAGGATAACGCAGCGAGGCAATTGGTACCATTACTTGCAGGGTTAGATCGTGAACGGCAGTACCAAAAAGCGGTACAACTGTTGCATGATAGAGTAATCAAAGGCGGTGAGTACACTCCTCTCGATGATGTAATAGAGCTTGAGAGGTTTACGACGAGTACGGACTATTACGCGAAGGACTTTACCGAACGGTACGACAACTACAAGAATGAAGAGCCAGCGCAGATAATAACAACAGGTGAACCGTGGCTTGATGACAAAGCTTCCATAATGAAAGGCAATATCACAGTGATCGCAGGTGATACCGGCAGTATGAAGACCACTTCAGCACTGTGGCTTATCATCAAGATACTTCAGGCAAATCCTACGTACAAGGCAGTGTTCTTTGAGAAGGAGATGCCTATTGCTGATATTATGAGTAAGGTTATATCGTTCTT
>OFQZ01000725.1_pt1 | contig 10723 bp, 17 predicted proteins | sample 1543011 | NCBI WGS metagenome assembly OFQZ01 (sample SAMN07774216, study PRJEB24372) | wastewater metagenome | isolation source: Exp Tend NO 0WW | collected 2016-02 | reverse complement strand
CGGCTTGAATGAATTGTTAGCACTCATCCTGTGGAGAATGAAATGCGAGTTTTGAGCGACACAATACAGACTGCGCGGAAGCACTACCCGTGCGATGCGTGCCAAGCATTCCTGCGTTCGAACTACGGGCGCAGCGATGTGTCCGAGGACGACTGGAAGGTAATCGAAGGCGCACAAGCTGATCGTTGGAAGATCACTCCGCACAGCAAATACCGCAAGCTGACGATCAAGGACGGCCCGGATATTCTGACCGTGCGAAATCGGCTCGATGTTGAGGCTGTATGCCATCGGCATGATCTGTTTGATGAGTGCTAACAAGAATTAGGCGACAAGCCCGCAGCCGCACAGCGCCGCCTAATCCCATCGCGCCGGAAGATGCGGCGGATTTGGCGGCCTAAAAAATCAAACCAGGACTAACCATGAAAACCACCGCCATCATCCTGTCTGCAGCCATCCTGGCTGGATGCGCAAATACCGGCGCGCAATATCAACCGCTAGTTGACAGCCGCACCCAGGGCGCCAATTACAGCAAAGACCTGGCTGAGTGCCAAGCCTACGCCACCCAGCGCGCAGGCGCGGCCGATGGCGCTGTTGCCGGGGCGGTATTCGGCGCCCTGCTGGGGGTGGCCCTGCTCGCCGTCGGCGGTGGCCGTGGCGGCTGGGGCAACGAGGTTGCCGCAGTCGGCGCCGTGGCCGGCGGCCTGCAAGGCGCAGCGGCCGGCGAGGGCACGCAACGCGACATCATCAAGCGATGCATGCAGGGGCGCGGGTACAGCGTGCTGAATTGAATCGCCCTAATTTATGGTGTTTTTGGCGCATCAAAAACCACCCCGGCGCCTACAGCCCTAAGCCCGGCCGTCAGTGCCGCGCATGCCAGCGCCGTGCGCCGGTCGTAGACCACAGGCGTGCCGCTGTCGCGCCGCACGCCGGCAACGAGGTTAGCGTAGGTGCTGCGATTGACACCAAGCGCCTCGGCGCCTGTGTCGTAGGTGTAGCCCATGGCCTGGTGCCAGGCAAGGAAGTCGGCGTGGGTCACGCTGATGCATCCAACAACGCCGCCAGCGCCTTGCGCTGATCGAGCGCGCGAATGGCGCCGGCGTTGACCTGCACCAGCAACCCGGCTTGCGTACGGGCGAGAGCGCCGATCTCCATGCCGCGCTGGACGGTGCCCAGCATCTCAAAGCCGCACATGGCGTGAGTGTAGAGGCGCCACTGCCCGCCGACCGTGACGATGAGTCGGGCGCGGTTGGTCAATTCCAGTTCTCCCGCATCTTCCAGACGCTGTTCCACGGGTAGGCGGCGCGTGCATTGGCCTTGGCTTCGGCCACTGTTTTTGGTCGTGGCAGCGTCTCGCATTCATCGCCGTACTCTCCATCAATGCGCCAGATCAGCCCGTCTTCTTCGCGGTACAACTTGACGTTGTGGCGTACATCGACAAGACGGCCGTTCACCTCGTCGGAGTCGAGCACGATAGAAAATGATGCTATGGCTTTCATTTTTCTCTCCTGCCCCTGATTCCGCGAGGCGCCGGTGGCAACCAATCTCGATTGCCATGGGTGTATTGTAAGTGCATTTAATGCACTTGCGCAAGCCTGTTTAATAAGTAAAAACACTTACTCGCGCACAGGCCACCCTCGCGCGTCAATCGCACGTCAGCGGGCTGAATCTACTCCCCCGGCGCCCTCAACCCCAGCCCGGTAGCAGGACGTGGCGTACTCCCGGAGGTAGGCGAGCTTCGCGGCGTCGGACTGGACGGACTCTCGGAGATCGAGAACACGCCCTGCAGTCTCTCCATCGAGCGCGACGGCTCCATCGCCCACGCCGCCGGCGCCGGCATCTTGGGGCACAGCACCACCGGCTGCACAGGCGGTTGTGCGGGTGATGATGCGCACCCCGCAAGCGCCTGCAGCAACACAAGCGCGCAGGCGGTCAGTCTCAGTTTTGGCATGGGTCAGCTCCTTGTAATGCGTGGCGTCCTTGTCGGCCAGCTGCGCATTGGCGGCCAGCTCGTAGCGGGCCACGGCCGCGCGCGCATGGGCGGTCTTGTCAGCGATGGTCTGCAGGGTCTGGGCATGGCTGGCTTTGAGACTGGCAAGCTGCGCGCCGTAACGCCAGTCCTGCACACGCCATGTACCAGTAAAGGCGATGGCTCCGGCCAGCAGCGCGGCGCCGGCGTGGGTGTAGATGGCGGGGATCATCGCTCCCAAAGCCTCCACCACTGCATGCACATGGCAAAAAAAAGAATGATCATGCGACCCCCTGCAGGTTGGCAGCGATGCGCCGCGCCCAGCCGCGCGAGAAGCTGGGCCAGGTGGGAAGGCCGGTCATAAACTCAAGGCGTATGCCGCCGTACCTTGCGCGCAGCGAGCCAGGTTGAAACTGCCCCACTGCTGTGAGCGTGGCAGGGCCGATGACACCATCGTCAGTCACACCGACAGCGCGCTGCAGCCAGCGGATGGCCTGTATCGGCCCGGAGTTGACGGCAGCGTCAAAGACGTCGAAGGCCACGCCAAAGGGCAGCTTGTCGCATTGGCACTTTGCCCAATATTGGCGGCGATAGATGTCCTTCGCTACCTCGATGGGCAGGGTGCGCATGGGGCCGGTGTAGCCGTTGTCGCGCGCCACGCGGATGGTGATGCCCCAGCAGGTTTCACCCCCGTTATCAGCGGGATTGTTTGAATATTGACCCTCGTGGCCGATCAATTTTTCAAAGCATTCGTCAAAGTAGCTCATGCATCCTCCAGTCTGCGTTGTGGTCCGTCGTAATCGGGTGTGTGCACGCGCTGGGATGACAGGCCCAGCCACAGGCACACGGCGAAGCTCATGAAGGCGTCTGACCACGATGACCACTCGCCCCACAGCATGGGCTGCAGGGCCGAGGATATGGCGGTTGCCAGCAGGAGCGTGTATTTGAGCCTGTCCCCCAGGTGCACACGCGCGCGCTCGGTGTTCAGTCGGCAGATGCAGAACCACACGATGCCCATGCAGGACGTGAAGTTGATCATTGCCAGCAAATGCTGTTGGTCGTACCAGGTCATTGCCCACCCCCGCCGCCGCCGGAGCGGCGCTCGATCACGCGCCCGGCCAGCGCAAGCGCCCAGCGCCCGACGCGCGGCCACGCATCGCCCACGGAGCCTATGAGGATGGCGATGGGCACCAGCATCCATGTGGAGCTGGACATGCCAATCCACTGCGCCAGGCCGTTGGCCACGGGCACCGTGACCAGCATGGCGGTAGCGCCCAGCAGGATGAAGTGGCGCGCTGCGGCCATGTTGGATTTGCGCTCCTGCCCGCCCAGTGACCAACTGGCGCCCAGCGTGGCGCCAATGAGGATCACGGCATAGGGGCCGATGATGCCGGCCAGCTGCGGGCCAAAAAGTAGCGATCCGATGGCGACAAAGACGTTGATCGGGTCAAGGTGTTCGTTCATGTTCTTGTGTCCTCCCTGTGCCCGGCTCAGGTGGCCGGCGTGCATTCGGCGCACCCCGGTTGTCGGCAGCCGCAGTAGTGCTGGCGCGTGAGCGCGGCATACAGGCTGCAGGGGTCGAAGCGCCAGCCATCCGGTATGCCCAGCATGGCGGCAACGGCCTCGCTGCAGAACCATTTGCCCTTGTCGTGACCCAGCACTCGGTAGATGAAGCCGAAGAAGCCCAGCAGGTCGTAGCCGTCGCCGGTGTGGCTGGCCATCCAATGCCAGGCGTCGTTGACGTCGCCCTCCACGTCGATGATGTCCCAGTGATCGGGATGTAGGTGCATGCACTTGATGCGCACACCACCATCGAGGAAGCTGCTGCTGGCGCAGCTGCTGCGCCCGCTGCTGTCTGTGGCCAGGATCAACTCGCAATGGCTGTACGGGCCGCGTAACCAGAAGCTTGTCAGGCGGTTGAACAGTCGCTTGCGGCCCTTGTAGAAGGCTGCTTGCATGGCTACCCCTCATGCACGTTGATGATGATGTCGGCCTCTTTGATACGCCCGCCCGTGGTCGTAATCGTGCAGGTGAGCTTCTGCGACTTGCCTGATTCTCCGCCGTCTACCAGGGCCACGATGGAGCCATCCATGCGCGCTACCTCGGCCAGGTGCAGCGGCGCCGGGCATGTGATGGACTGCGAGGCGATGGCATCGCCGCAGTCGGCCAGCCATCGGGCGAAGTCGAAGCGGTAATCCAGGCGCTCGCCGGGCTGCTTGGTGAACCGCTTGATGGGCGCGCCTAGATCAGCATACACAGTGACCGTGCGCAGTGCCGAGCTGTAGCCCTGCAGTGGCGTGCTCACCTGCACGGCTCCTACGGTGATCGATGCGGCCGCGGTGCAGGCCACCACGGCAGCGCCGGCCAGCATGACAGCAGCGGGGGCCGCATCGACGGTGATGTCAGCCGCAGCCGTGAACACAATGGATGCCGTGCCGTCGAGTGTCACGGCACCCGGCGCTGCGCCCACGGTCACGTCAGCCGTGGCCGTGACTACCACACTGCTTGTGCCCGACAGGAACACCGCAGCAGGCGCGGCAGCGGTGTTCAGCGTGGCCGTTGCCGTGCCGATAGAGACGCCATCGACATACAGCCGGTAGTCGAACGTGGTCGCCTGGCCAGAGTAGATGAACGTGCCATCTTCTGCCAGCGCCAGGCCGGCGGGCGGTTTGGCGACGAAGGCGCGAAATTCCTTGCTCTCGTCGCCCGGCTGCACGTCGTTGTATAGGATGCCGGGGCCGTTGTCGCCGTCCGCCGTGGTAAGCAGGATGGTAGAGCCCAGCGCACCAAGGCCGCGGTGGCCTATGACCGTGGCGCCTGGGATCAGGCTGGCGGTGTCGATGCGGGTGCTCATGTGGTGGCCGTCGCTTTCTGCAGGCCCTCTGCGCCGCTGGCCAACACGATAACGGCGCGGTACTCGGTGCCTGCTGTCATGGATGCGTGTTGCGCCAGCAGCGTGCCCGCCGCGTCGCTGGTGCGCCCGGCGAGCGTAGCGATCTTGTTGCCCGTGGCCACCTCGTAGACATGCACCGTTGCTCCGGACTCGTTCGCCAGCAGGGTTCCGGTGTTGTTGCGCAGTTGGGTGAATGTCAGCGTGGGCGTTCCGGCTGCTGCCTGGGTAGTGAATGCGGCGCTGCTGACGCGGGTAGAGTCGTTGCCAGCCGAGTCGCGGTGTACAAAGTGCAGGTAGTACGTGGTGTTTGCCGTGAGCCCGGACACGGACACGCCCTGCACACCAGTGACCGATACCGCCGTTGTGGCGCCAGAGGCCTTGACCGTGGCAACGGCTTCTGTCGCGTTGGTGCTGGCCAGGGTGTACAGCGTGCCGCTGGGCTTGTTGGTACTGACGCTTCCCGTTGCCGACGTGCTGCCCGTGGCGGTTGCCGTGGGCGCGGTCAGCGTGGGCGGAATGATGTCAGGAACGGTGGTAGTGAACGGCGACGACGACAACACCGTCGAGTCATTGCCGGCCGCATCGCGGTGCAGGTAGTGGATGCGGTACGTGGTGCCGGCCGTCAGTCCTGTGAAGGCCACAGATTGTGCGCCGGTCGCGGTCACCGCCTTGGACTGGCTGGCCTTCACCGTAGCAGCGACCTCGGTAGCATTCGTTGAGGCAACGTAGTACAGCGTACCGTTCGCCTCGTCGGTAGTCACCGTGCCGCTGGCCGTAGTGTCTCCCGTGGCAGTGCCGGTGGCGCTCGTCAGCGTGGGAGGTGTGGTGTCGGGCGGCCCGGAGTACACATCGGACTTGAAGCTGCGCAGCACATCTGCGCGGGCGGCACTGCTGGAGTAGGAAACAAAGATGCCGGTCTTTGTCGCTCCAACGAAGTTGCTTGACCATGACGCGACGTCACCGCTCATGATCAATGTGCCGTTCCTGCGCACCTCGAACAGGTTTCCGGCGTTGGTGTATGCGAGGTTGATAGTGTCGCCGGCCGCAATGGCGCCGGAATAGGAATTCAGAATAGTGCTGCCATTGAGGTAGCAGCCAAGCTCACTGGACGCTGCGTTGTAGGCGACGTTGATGTAGTTTGATGAATCCTTGGCGGCAACCGCGATTTCCACTTCGCGGTTTCCCGCGAGAAACCCAGGGCCGATCACTACTTCGGCATACTGCGATGCAGCGCTAACTTCGTGCATCAGTGATTTACCGTCGTTACTGCGCGCGACCAGTTGCAAGTTACCGGCGCCATCGATCTGGAAGGCATCGTAGTAGCCGAACAGCGGCGCCCATCCCGATCGGTCTTTGAGCCACTGCCCTGCCGTGCCGTCGAAGTCGTCAACAAATGCTGCCATGATTTTTCCTTACGTCGGGTACGCCGACACATATGCGTTCTTCGGATCGTCGGTGTACGTCACGCCATCCAGGGCGATCTTTGCGTTGCTGTCTGCCAGTGCTGTGGGTATCGAGTCCCCGCAAGCGACGTGGTGCCGGATGCATCCACAAACGTTCGCCATGATCGCGGAGTTACCGCTGTATTCGGCAGTAGCGTAGGGGGAGAAGTTAGCTACCCTAGCGAATATCGGCAATCCACTGGCGTTGGTGGGGATGGTCACCGGAGGGCCACCAGGGGTCAACGCCATCTGCATGGTCTGGCCCGAGCAATTCACCGCGTAGAACAGGGTGCGGTATGGGTACGTTGGTGCAAACGGGTTGTTGCCGTACTTCTCAGGAAAGAGAAATACATCGCCGTCAGTAGGAGCACATACTTTGCCGAGTTCGCCAGGGGTGAGGGTTGCCCGGTTTGTAGAGGTGCTGAGCGAAAGATTTACACCGATCTGTCCCAGAAAGTTGTTGATGTTTGTGATCCGCGTACCGTTCGCATCGTACAGAGCCGCGTGCGGCGTAAACCCTGCGGCCAAGTCGCGGCTGCTCGCTAGGTTCTCCCAAAACTGGCTCAAAAACTTTCTGAAATTAGTCGCTGCGGAAGATGGCAGGATGCTTGAGACTTGGCACATGGTGTTCGATAGGTAGCCGTCCATCCACACGCTGTAATACTCTGGATACCTATTGAAGTCGTACGCGCCTAGTGCATTCCATTCAGGCCCCATAGCCGCGTTGTAGACGTTCATGACATTCAAACTTGCGTTCACTACGTCACGAAAATACTTCTTTGTTTCTGTCCCGCGCGGACAGACATCAGGATAGATAGCGGCGGCTTGCGCAAGGTCACGCAGCCCCCAAGCCATAGCTCGCGGACCAAAAGATTGAGTAAGCCATCCACCACCTTTGTACAGCACAGAATTTATAAGCACGTCACGGCCCGCCCACGTACCGGCTAGGTACATATTTGTCAGCGTGATCGGCTGAGTCGTATTCAGTTGAGCAGTGCCTGCCGGTGAGTTAGCCAGCAAGGCGGCCGACATATCGACCAGCAAGTCTAGGTACTGAGGCTCCCCGGTCACCAAGTACGTGTAGTAGCACGTACTCGGGCGATGGCTTGTCTCATAGTCCTCGGACCATAAGGACTGCTCTACAACCGGGTCAACGTAGCCGCTGTACTTGTCGCCACTGATCATGAAATACCAGTCAGTCTTCGGCGCACCAAGACCAGCGTAGTTCGATGAAGGCGCGTAAGTTGGGATGATTTCCTTCGTAGCTTGACTACGCGCCGTGGTGCGCCAGCCTGCCGAAACCAACCCCTGAGCACGGATAACAGTCTCATCAACCGCCGCTTGAGTCATAAAATGGCGTACGGACCACGAAGTCATCAGACCAAGATCGTCGCGCTCCCCAGTACCACCCATGGCACGCTGAATAAAACAACGAGCGTATGGGCGGTACTCCGTAGGGCTGTTGGAGTCTACGGATATGGTCAGATCGAACGGTGGCACGAGTTTTGTACGAGTCACTTTCACTTTGTCGTGCTTGACTCGTACAACTCCGTCTGTCACGTCGCTCCCGCCGCCTTGAACATAGTCCCACAGAGCATTCGTGTCTGCGGTAAACCAGCTCGTATAGTGGTCCATCCCGATATTCGCACCCAGCGTCTCGCTTGTGTCGTGTCCCTGAAATGTGCGACGAACCGTGGAACCAGTCTTGAGCTGCGCGGTCACGACGCGCCGAGTAGCGACAGGGGCGCTGACATCCGCCCATGGCTGTGCAACTCGGCCCAGGTAGCGAAGGCCCAAAAGACCGCCCGAACTGTTCGTGAGCGCAGCGACGTAGTGCCAGCAATAGAGCTGGCCGTGCGCTGCGCCTGCCTGCTTGCAGTCTCCACCAATACGCCAAATCTTGCCCGCCGCGCCGCTTCCGATTACCGTCACATCGGAGGCAGAAGCGATCGCATCATTGAGGCTGGCAGTCCACAGACCGGAGAGGTTGGTGACGCCGGTCAACTCCACCTTGATGTCAGCCGCCGTGAGGTCAGCAGTGGTGCGAAGGCTGGGCGCAGGCGCTACGCCTCCGTTCTGCACCTGCACGGCCAGCGTTCCGCCAGCAGCGATAGCGGCAGGCAGTCGAACCATGGCGGCGCAGAATTTTAGCGAGCCATCGGGCCACGTCGTCTTGCCCCACACAGTGGCGGGGCATGCCGTGCCATCGGCCAGCTTGAATTGCGGGTTGTCCCCGGCGGCAATCTCTCCCTGCCTGAATGGCACACCGAACATGGGCGAGACGAGATTGGCTGGCTGGGCTGCACCCGTCTCGTTCGTCATGGTGAGCGTGGTCAGCACCGTACCCGGTGGCGGGGCAGGCGGCTGTACGCCGCTCAGGCGCCCAGCGTAGAGGGTGCTGCCGCTGGGGTTGCTGTAGAAGTCCGGTGCTGCGATGGGCATGCGTACTCCCGGTCAGGCGCCGATGGTGATGGTCAGCGCACCCGCGTTGAACGACACAGGCGCACCGCTGGCGATGGCCTTTGGAGTAGTGATGGCGCCATGGTACAGCATGTTGCCTCCGGTCGCTGCATCCCACACTGCGAAATTGCTGGGTGTGCCCCAGCTGGCGGTGGGCGTGGGAAAGTTGATCACCCCGTTGTTGCTGGTGGCGCCAGTGGTGCCGGTTGATGCGGATGTGCTGCCGGCGCTTTGGGTGCCAGCGAAGTTCGCCATGCTGGCCGCTACGGCTGCTCTGGCATAGCTGCCGCCAGTGACTTCGGTTCCGCCGCCTGCGTCCGTAGTGGCGCTGGTGTGCAGCGAGACATACACCGTGGCTGGGCCGGTGAATGTCTGGCCACGCATGGTCAGGTCAATGAGCTTGTTCTTCAGGTAGTTGGAGATGGCGGGCATGGTGTGGGCCTTTCGGTGATGTGGAAGATTCAGGCGGAATGCCTGGCGGGAACGGTGACCCAGGCCACGGGTGCACGCAGGGTGTAGCCGGGGAGCGGGTACCACATTTGCGGGGCGTAGTCGCCACACATGACGTTGTCGATCTCGTAGCCGTAGCGGCCCTCGATGCACAGCGAGCCGGCCAGCTTTCGGCGGGTATTGACCACCCAGGCGTCACCGCAGCGCACCACGGACACCGACAAGCGCCCGTCCTGGCCGGCCCAGCGCTGCACGGGCTGCGCAGTGTCCACGGGCATGCCACGGCTCCAGGCTTCGTACTCGCCGCCGTTCCTGCGGTACCAGGCCTTGCGTGCCTTCTGTGAACGCGGGTGCGAGCCAGGGCACCAGTAGCACTTCGAGACTGCCAGCTTGTATTCGTCGCTGGCCGAGTCGTCGTTCAGCCAGTAGTCTTGTATGGGCCGGCCGCTGGCGATGTCGCCGCCATCGGGGAACACCCAAGGGCCGTTGTCGCCATGCCCTGTGATGTTGAGCATGGGCGCAATGTCGTAGCGCGCCCATTCCGGTTTGACATCAAGCAGCCGGTTCGATTCCCAGGGCATGGCCTTGGCGATGGCGCCCGCCTTGAACAGCCTGCCCTGCCACTTGGCCCAGGTCAGGCCGCGGGCTCGGCGCTCGGCCTCTTGCAGGATGGCGATGGCCGGCGCGTGCAACCCATCGGGCACGCCGGCGATGCGTAGGGCGTTGACAAGCTGTGAGGGTTTCATTTCAGCCCCTTGATATGGCGCTCGTACTCTGTCGTTACAGGCGCCAGGATGGCGGCCTTCTTGGCGGCCGTCATGGGGCCGCTGCCTGGCGCCCAGGGCTGTGCCGTAGGCTGGCCGGTGGCGATCAGCATGTCGATCATGCTGGCGACGCGGGGGTCTGCCAAGTCGATGTATTTGCGTACCCCGGTAAGGGTCTGCACCGCTTTGCAGGCACCGTGATCGCTGGCCGCGATGGCGAGTGCGTCGGCGCCTAAGCGGTCGCAGAACGGGCCTACGTCGAGCCACAGCATGCGCGGGTCTGGCGCTTGTGGTGCTGGCGCGGGCACCACGCGCCAGGCGCCGGGGTAGTGCGATTCGGCAAAGGACTCATCGGCGATGATGGTGCGCACCACCTGGCCGTCTTCAAGGAGTTCGATTGTGGGCATGGTTACACCGTAAGGTCGGCAAAGAATTTGAAATGGGCAAAGCCGGGGCCGCCGTTGCCGCCGGAGACGCCGCCGCCACCACCGCCGCCGCCCCGGCCGCCATCGCCGCCAGATCCCACCGCCACCGGCAGCGAGTAGGTGATCGAAATCGAGTTGCCGGCTGCCGGGATGACGGCTGACACCTGCGAAATGCTTGGCACCGGCGAATTGACGCCATGCCCGCGCCTGGCATTCAGAAGCGAACTGAGGATCGACAGCATCCGCATGGTCATCAAGTCCTGGTCAGATATTCGAGCGACGGACGGACGCGAATCGAGTCTGCCGTCAAGGCGTACCCGATG
>OFQZ01000723.1_pt1 | contig 10737 bp, 8 predicted proteins | sample 1543011 | NCBI WGS metagenome assembly OFQZ01 (sample SAMN07774216, study PRJEB24372) | wastewater metagenome | isolation source: Exp Tend NO 0WW | collected 2016-02 | reverse complement strand
ACAGGCGACCCTAGCTGTGGGTGACTATTTACTTTGGTACACGTTCCAAGACGCTGGTAGCAGTCAATCCGCCGCAGACAACGTGGGTTCTACATATGCATTCGTGCAGGAGATTCTGCAATGAACAGGGCCGAATTGATCCGGTTTCTATACCCCGGTATTGTGATCGGCCCTGGCGATGCGTTGGATGAATGCGTGCTCGCAGAGGGTGGCATAACGAAATGGAGCCGACCAGAACCGCCGCCCACGGATGATGATCTGCTGGCGGCATTTGTCCCGGCTGCAAAAGCGGCCAAAGTGTCAACGATAAAAGTAAGCGCTCGGGTGCGAATCCTGGCCCGAATTCCCGAATGGAGGCAGGCCAACATGACAGCAAGAGCGGTCGAGCTTGTTGCGCTTGGGCAGACGGGCGGCGCAGAGTGGGCCGCAATGCAAACGGCTTGGGACTGGATCAAGGCCGTGCGAGCGCACAGCGATGCGCTGGAGCTCGCAGTGCTGGCGGCCGACGATCCTGCAAGTGTGGACATCGAATTAGGGTGGCCTGAGTGACTTGGGGCGCGGCGGCCTGGGCGGATAAACCGTGGGCTTGGATTGATTCACCGGCTAGTGGTGGTGCCACCATCACCGCCACCACCAGCCTGAGCGCAGCGATTCAGATCGCCCGATCGGCCACTGCGGGGATGAACGTTGCGGTGCAGGCGGGATCCAGTGCAACGGCGGTTGTGAACGCTGCGGTGCAGCAAGCCAGAACCGCGAGCGTGAGCCTGGCGGCAGCCGTCCAAGAGGCCCGATCCACCACCACCAGCCTGAATGCAGCGGTCCAGGCGGCCACCAGCACGGGCGCGAGCGTGAACGCGGCCGTTCAGGCGCCGGCATCGGCATCAGCATCCCTGAACACGGCGGTCCAACAGGCGCGATCGGCCACCCCTTCGGTGGATGCCGCGGTGCAGGCCCAAGGTACGGCGGCGGCTTCTGTCAACGCGGCCGTGCAGGCGGGGCAGGGCGCCTCAAGCGCCGTCGACGTGGCTATCCAGCAAGCGCGCGCGGCCACGGCCAGCATCAACACGGCCGTTCAAGCGTCCCAGACGGCAGCGGCCAGCATCGATGCGGCGGTGCAGGCGGTCGGTAGCGCGACGGTGGGCCTGAACACCTATGTCCAGTCGGACGGCACGATCGGTGTTTCGCTCAATGCCGCGATCCAGGCGCAGCAGCAGGCCAGCGCCGGTCTGAACCTGGCGGTGCAACTGGCCCGCAGCGCCGCATCGGCGCTGGATGTCGTGGTGGCGTTGGCGCAGACGGCCAGCGTGAGCCTGAATGCCTACATCCAGGCGCCATCGGAAGTGACCACGGCCCTGAACGCGGCAATTCAGGACGCCCGCAGCGCCACCATCAGCGTGAACGCGGCCGTGCAGGTGCAGCGCACCGCTCAGGTCAGCCTGAGCGCGGCCCTGTCGGTCGGCCAGATCCTGACGGCGGCCGTTGATGTTGCGGTGCGCGCAGCGCGCAGCCGGTCGGCCAGCCTGTCGGCCTACATCTTCGACGACTCGGCGCCGATCCCGCAACGCGACTTCATGCGCGACATCAGCAGCTTTGCCGCAGCGCCGGCGCCGATCAGCGCCCAGACCATGGAGGGCGACATCCGCGCCACCCTTCTGGGCACCAGCATCCGAATTCACCCCCGGTAGGGTTTGCGCGCCCAGCCAGCGCTGGGAATCATCGCCACCCATGAAACCGGTCCCCATTGGCTTGTCGGCGCTTGGCATGGATGTGCTCTCGCAGGAGCGCGACTTGCCAGAAGGCGCGGTCAGGAACATCGTGAACCTTGATGTGACCGACCTTGGCCGCCTGGTGGCTCGCCCGGGGAGCCGGCGCCTGAGCACCCAATCAGGTGCCCACAGCCTGTTCGGCACGGCCGACCAATCCTTCGGGCTCTACGTGGATGGCGATTCCATTCGCAGGCTTTGGTACCAGGCGGACAACGATCTGCGCGCCATGGTGTTGCTGGACGGCCTGACGCCCGGGGCCCGGACGCGGTATTTCGAAGACCCCACGGGCGTCTATTTCACCAACGGGCACGAACTGGGTGTGGTGACCGACGCCGGCATGAGCGCGTCACTGATCGGCATCGATGCCCCGGCCATTGCCCCGGCTGCTGCAGCGGTGGCTGGCGGCTTGCCAGTTGGTCGCTATGCGGTGGCCTACAGCCTGGTGAGCGAGCGGGGTGAGGAATCGGGCCTGTCGCCGGCCAGTTTTATCGAATTGACGGTCGCAGGCGCGATCGAGATCACGTTCCCGGCCATCCTGCCCGATGCGGCCCTGTACCGGGTCTATGTGACCGGCACCAATGGCGACACGCTCTACCAGATCCACGAGCTCGCCGTGGGCATGGCCAGCGTCACGATCGCCGATCTGCAGTTCGGCCGGCAGGCGCCCACGCGGTTCATGGGTCGCATGCCGCCCGGGCGCGACGTGTGCATCTATCGCGGCGTGCTGTGTGTGATCGAGGGCACCCGGTTGCGCTACTCGGAGCCCTTTGCGTATGGCCTGACCGGGATTCACAACTTTGTGGAGTTCGGCGCGCGCACGCTGTTTTGCGAGCCAACCGAATCCGGCCTGTACGTGGGCGCCGAAAACGGTGTGCACTTCCTGGCGGGCAACACACCCAGCCAGTGGACCCCGACGATCGTCTCGCGCCCCCCGATCTGTGATGACTGCGTGGCGGTCAAAGGATCGTGGCTGGACGCGAGCAGGCCGGACAGCATCGTGGTTGTCTGGCTCACCGAGCATGGCTATGCCTTGGGCGTGGCGGGCGGGCAAGTCTCGCTGCCGCAGTCCAAGCGCATGGCACTGGCCCAGGCTGGCGAAGGCGTCCTGTGCGCCATGCCTGGAAACGGGCTGCGACGCATCGCGGCCATCGTGGACGACACCCCCCTGAGTGGCCTCGCGGCTGCCGACACTGACTTTTAAGAGGCACCAACCATGTTCGCCAAAGACATCATCAAGCACGCCCGTGAGCTCATGGCCGACCTGGCCGCACACCGCTGGGAACGCAGCCCCAAGGGCGGCATCATCCTGCCGCGCTCGAAGCTGCGCTTTGAGGGCAAATACACCCATTCGGTCAACGGGCAGGACGAGCAGGTCGACTACAACCTGATCCCCACTGAGGGCCTGAACCACATCCTCGGGGTGGCGCTGTATTCGACATCGAAGATCAACACGTGGTATGTCGCCCCCTTCTCGGGCAACGTCACGCCCGGCGCCGGCTGGACGGCTGCCAACTTCGCGTCGACGGCCACCGAGATCACCAGCACCACCGATGGCTTTGTGGAAACCACGCGGCAAGCCTGGACACCTGCAGCACCTGCCAGTGGCGCGATTTCAAACACCGCATCCAAGGCCGAACTGACCGTGGCGATGAGCAGCGGAAACTTGACTGTGTACGGCCTTGGCCTGCTGTCCAACAGCACGCGCGGCAGCACCAGCGGCGTTCTGGTGTCGGCCTCGCGCTTTGGCACGGCACGCGTCCTGAGCGATACCGATGTCTGGTCGGTCGGCTACGAGGTCGAGGCTTCCTCCACCTGACCCGCCATGAAACCGCCAATCGGGGTCGTCCTGTCGGGCGACCGGCGAGCGGCGAGCAGCAAGCGCGGCGATGCAGCGGCCTTCCTCCACGCGGTTGAACTGTTCGCTGATTCGGCCGGCGTCCAGACCTATTCATCGACGCGGGCCTATCCGTGGGGATACGCTCAGGTTGTCCTGACCCCCTCGATTCGGCGGGTGCACATCTTCCATGAGGGCGGCCAGGACGAGCCCCCGCCCGCGCTGCAGTTCGACATCAAGTTCCTGAGCGGGGTGACGCGCGGCAGTGAGCCCGTGACCGTGGGTGACACGGTGAAGCTGCGCGACTTCAAGGCCACCACCAACGCGTGGGAGACGAGCCTTGCCAGCGACCCGGCCAAGGAGGACACGTTCTACGACGAGGAACTGCTTACCGTCGAGGCGCACGAATCGATGGACCTGGGCACCGACTACCAGACCAAGACGATCAAATCGTGCTTCTACAGCGGCAAGATGGCCGAACTGGTGCAGGCCCTGCTGGGCTACGGCAAGCCCGGCGACGACGCGCCCGACGAATTGACCGAGGCCCTGGTGGGCAAGGTGCTCTATGACTTTCGCTGGGCGCGCTGCCACGGGCTGGTGCAGGACGATGAATCCAAGTGGTGGCTGGTGGAGATCAGCGTCACCAATGGTGTGCTCGCGCAGCGCCTGCCCCTGCTGACCGAATCGGCCGAGGTCACGATCGACGCCGACAACGATCTGGAGCAGTGGCTGGAAACCACCTTTGGCGGGATCCCCAGCGGCAAGGGCTTTCGCACGGGCGCGAACCTGACCGCCGACATCGCAGACGGCCGCGTGCACCGGCTGGCCACCGTCGAGGCCATGGCCGACTACTTCGACAAGAGCGCATTCAGCCCGACTTACGGGTGGTCATTCAGCCCGACCGGCCACGAGGCGCACAACACGTGCTACGACGTGGACGGGTCGGTCGTCACCAGCTACCACTACAAGATCGAATTCACGATCACGGCGGACACCAAGACGGCGGTGCTGTCGGAAGAATCGAGCGGGATTCTCACGCGCAAGGGCACGGCATCCTACCCAGACCCGCCACCAGAAATTCCACTGACGTTCATGGACGCGGTGACGTTTGACGCCATCCCCACGCCTGCCCAGATCCTGACCGGCGCCGACGATCCACCTGTGGATAGCCCGCTGGCGGTGCTGCACATCGACGGCGCCGTGCATGTGATTGTGGCCAACGCCATCGCAACCGGCGGCCACACCGAAGGCACCTACCCGACCGTTGACGATCTGGATGGCACCTGGGAGCGCACCACCTACACGGCGCAGGTGAACCGTTCGGTCAATTGCCCGCTACTGACGCCTGGCAATACCCGTGGCACCCCATCGACGACACGGGTCGTTGTCTCGTCCATCCAATCGGCGCGCACGACCAGCGGTTCGGAATGGGGCGTTCTGATGACGATCGACGAGAGCGAGACGAAATTTGACTATTCGATCCCATCGGACTACTTGCGCGTTGGGTACATGGCGCGCGACGGCTACACGCGCTTTGACTCGCAATACCAGAAGCACATCCTGCGGGACTATGAGACGGGCGACGAATCGGCCGGCGACGACGTGGATGCCTGGTACGCGCAAGCCTACGCCATCACTGGCGAGATATCCGAGATCATCGGCCTGCTGGTTCAAGACTTACCGAGTGATCCGACCGGCCACACATCGGGCGGGTACATCAGCTATAACGACGGCGGCGGCGGGAACCCGGATTTCGACGAGGTTTACACGAAGACCAAGCTCACCCGTGTGATCACCTATGAACCGTCAGTCACAGACTTCGTGCTCCCGACTGGCGAGATTTACCACCACGAGGAAGCCGATGAACTGATGGTTCCCAGCATGCTCGGGCCCACGGAGCACATCGCCATCCCCGGCGATCCACCCAATCACCACGGCGCGCTGCTGGACTCCGAGGCAGCCAACACGACCGACACCAATTACACCTTCGTGGGGTACATCTGATGGCACTCAAATTTGCAGACACCTTCGCAGGATCGGGCACCCTGGACGGACACACTCCGGAAACGGCCTTTGGCTCCAACGTCTGGGATGTGCCCGACACCGGATCGCACGACCTGACGCTATCGGGCGGCGCGGTGGCCAGCGCCAACCAGGGCAGCCCGACCGACTATGGCGGCGCGACCTACGGCGACACGGGCGCAGACTATGGCATCAGAAACAGCCTCGAAATCACGTTCGTGATGCGCACGGGCGCCGATGTGACGCCGGCATCGAACTATGGCGTGCAACTGACCTTTGGGCACTCTGGCCTGAGCTACGGCATCACGCTCAACATCGACTACCTGAGCGGCGATTGGGCGCTGAACAGCCTGGCGGTGACGCTCGCCACAAACACCGACTACACCGGGACGCTGGAGATCAGCGACGGCACCCAGCAACTTGTGTTCCTGGGCCAAACGATCGACACCACGGACCCCTACAGCAATACCAAGGGGTTCAACTACATCGGCATGAACGTGGGCGCCGGGTTCTCGATCAAGAGCCTGGACGTGGATGGCGTTGTCACGCTGGTGACGACCGAGGCAACATCCGAAATCGTGTTTTCGTCGTCGGCAAGCGTTGGATTCATCGAAACCCAGTGGGCGAGCGAGATCGAGTTCGCATCCGAGGAAGTTGCGGGGCATCTGGTTGCATCGCTGAACAAGCAGGCAGTCACCTTCTCGTCGGCGGCAGAAAGCACCCTTGCGGCGTCGACACTGGCGCAATCTTCCCTGGTCCTGTCCGGGCAGGCCCTGGCACCCCTGGAGGCCACGGCGACATCCTCGGTGGTATTCGCATCGTCGGCGACGCAGGGCGTGGCCGAAGTGCACACATCCTCCCTGTCGCTCTCGTCCCAGACGGCTGGCAACGAGGTCACATCGTTGCTCGATGATTCGAGCCTGGTGCTCGCGTCGTCGGTCAGTGATGACAACACCGGGAACGTGGCGCTGTCTGAGCTCGTGCTGTCCAGCACGGCCACATCCAGCAACCACGCGACCGACACGGCGACATCGGCGATTGAGTTCGGCGACTCCACATCAGAGGATCGGGTGGTGTCGGACATGGCCTATTCGACCCTCACGCTCGAATCTGCTGCGACATCAGTCCTGGCGGCGGTGGACGTGGCGCTGTCGGAACTGGTGTTTTCGAGCCAGATCCTGCGCGACCCGCTGGCCAAGGCCTGGGTCATGAACGCGAGCACAGCCGCGATGTCCCGCTATGCCGGCCTGCCGTTCCGATCGTTCGCTGCGGTGGGCGGCCACATGCTGGCGCTGGGCGAAGATGGGTTCTTTGAACTGTCGGGCATCGAAGACGACGAGACACCCATCGAGGGCGAAGTGACCACCGGTTACGAGCGCATGGGCAGCGAGCACGTCAAGCGCATCAATGACATCGTGGTCTACCACCAGTCCACCGAACCGGTGGATGTGCATGTGACCGAGTGGGGTTCTGAGCGTGGATCGTTCACATACACCCTGGACGCCCAGCCCGACCCCAGCCGGCGCGGCCGGCGCGTCAAGGTGGGCCGTGGCCTGCGCGCAAGCGCGTTCAAGTTCTCGTTTCGAGGGCAGATTCAATCATTTGAGGACGCAAGCATCCTGCCTGTGGCGTCCGAGGTCGACAGGAGGTTCTGACCATGGCAACCATTGCACTGATCCCCAACAGCATCGTGAGCGACGGCGGCGCGACCAGCGTCGTTGTCAACCAGATCACAACCGTCATGGACTCCATGAAGGACATCGTGGACGGTCACATCGGGAAACTGGACGATGCGATCGCCGGTATTCTGGATTCGGCCACCGAGGATGTGTCCTTCATCGCGCCCGAAGTCGAGTTCACCATCGAGGCCGCGCCCATCGAAGCGCCAGACCTTGATGCGGTGGACTATTCGGCGATGCAAGCCATCGAGGCCGATATCCCCGAGCCGATCGAGGCGGCACCATCCCTGCCGGCGGCGCCGACCCTGGCGAGCCTGGCAGAACCCCTGTTTGACGTGGTGTCGATGCCTTCTCCCCCATCGATCAGTTCGTTTCCCGTGCCGTCGCGTCCGTCCGTTGACCTGGCGCCGGTCATCCCCGACCAGCCGACCCTGATCCGGCCGGACCTGCCCACGCTGATCGAGGTCGATATCCCCGCGTTCACGCCGATTGTGTTGCCCACGTTCGATGAGACGGCGCCAACCCTGGACGCCACCGAACCGATGTCGGCCCTGAACTGGGCGGAGCCTGTTTATGCCAGCACCACCCTGGATGCGGTGTTGGGCACGCTGCAGGACATGCGCGAAGGCACGACGGGGCTGCCCGCCGAGATTGAGGCGCAGTTGTTCGACCGCGCCCGGGCCCGCGAGGACCGGACAGCGCAACGCGCCGAGCAGGAGATCTACGAGGCATTCGCCGGCCGCGGGTTCGTGGCGCCCCCGGGGATGATGTCCAAACAACTGGCCCAGGTGCGCGAGGCCAACCAGTTGCAGGCCAACGCCTTGCAGCGCGACATCATGGTGCGCATCGCCGACATCAGGGTCGAGAACCTGCGCTTTTCAGTGACGCAAGGCCTGGCGGCCGAGCAGGTGCTGGTGGCCATCTTCCAAAACGCCACCTTGCGCGCCTTCGAGGTCGCCAAGTTGGAGGTCGCCAACCTGATCGCGATCTACAACACCAAGGTGGCCCTGTTCAATTCGGCCATGGATGCCTACCGCACCAAGGCCCAGGTGTACGAGACGGTGCTGAAAGGCCGGCTGGCCGCCCTGGAAGCATTCAAGGTGCAGATGGAGGGCGCCAAGGTCGCGGGCGAGGTCAACGAGCAGCGCACCAAGGTCTATGAGGCCCAGGTGAAGGGACTCATGGCTGACGTGGACCTGTACCGAGCGCGGCTGCAGGGGGTGCAGGCGCAGGTGGACGCCGCGCGCGCTTCCATGGACGGCTACCGCATCGACGTGCAGGCCTATGCCGAGAAGATCGGCGCCGAGCGGACCAAGATCGAGGCGTACAGGGCCCAGGTGGATGGCGAATCGGCCAAGTCGCAATCCAACGCCCACCGGGCCAGCGTGTTTTCATCGCTGGTGCAGGCCCAATCGACCCAGGTGGCCAACTGGCGCACGACGGTGGACGCCGAAATCTCCAAGATGAACGCCGACACGAACCGCTACGGCGCGCAGCTGGAGGCCTACCGGACCACGATTCAGGCGCAACTTGGCGTGGTGCAGGCGATTGCGGAATCAAAGCGGGTGGACATCCAGGCGCAGGCCGCCCACAACACGGCGGTGGTCGAGGCAAACCGGGCGGCCTTGTCGGTGGCCGAGCAGAAATTGCGCAGCAACATCGCCCGGGCAGACACGGCGGTGAAGCTGTACGAGGTCAACCTGACCAAACTCTTGCAGCAAAAGAACATTCAGGCCGAGGGACTCAAGTCCGCAGGCCAGATGCTCTCCACGCTCGTGGCCGGCGCGATGGCGGCGCAGCACGTGAGCGCGGGCATGAGCTTTGGGCAGTCCAACAGCTACGGCGAAAGCAAGACGCTTGAAAACCGCCTGACCGAGAAAATCGGCACCTGATCGGGACCGGGGAGGAATTTCACCCCCGGTAGGGTTTCGCTTTGGGGCGGGGCCATGGGCAGACTGCCGTCTGCACTCATTCCCCCAGAGGTCCGCCCATGGCTGCGCCAGAAGAACTTAACCGTCTCGCAAATCGCAAAGATCGCGCCAACCCCGCTGCTGGCAGCCAAGTGGCTGATCCAGCACCAGTTGCTCAGACGGCCGACACGGCGGCATCAGCCTTGGCCGTGCGGGAGCCCCCATTGGGGTTTAGTCCTGGCGCACGACCAGAGAGAGACGGCGCCGTTTTCGGCATGTACCCAAGCATGGCCGGAACGAAAGCCACCACTTATGGCATGGATTCGAGGCTGCGCACGGGAGTACAAGTCGATCCGAGCAGCGGCGCCATGCGCGCACCAGATCCGGTCATTGTTGACGGCGGGGGCGACGGACGACGCATGAACGCCACCACCGACCCGCGCAGTACGATGTTTGCTGGTGGGGCGAACGCCCCGGTGCGCGTCGATTCCCTGCCGGCAGCCGCACCGCCCGGTTCTGCCGCTGCTGCGCCCACGCTGGGCGCGGTCAACCCGCAGACGGATGTCCAGCGCGGCGGCGCGGCGGCGAGTCTGGCTGTCCCGACTGCGGCCACAGGGCCGGGCGGTTCTGTCGGCATCCCCGGTGTCGTGAAGGTGGGAAACGCCTACTCGGACAGCGCGGAAGGGGCGGCGGCGATGCTGGCCCGGCCCGCCGGCATGACACCACAGAACCAGGCGGCATTCGATGCCCTTGGTGATCGGAACAATGCGCAGAACGTGGCCGACGCCACGCGATCCTTGCAGGCCGACCAGTACGCCCGCGAGGTCGCACAGGCCCAGGCGATCAACGAAGCCGAGGCGAGGAAGAATCCGGCACTGGCCGCGCAGTTGGACGCCAAGGCCAAGAACGCCCGCGAGGACACCCGCGTGGCCCTGGAGGGGCAACGGGTTGCCCAGGATGGCACGCGTTTGGGGTTCCAAGGTGCCCAGCAGCGCCTGGCCGAGACGAAGGACGGCCGCGAAGCCGTGAAGGCCGGGTTTGACACGCGCAGCGCGCAGCGCCTGGAGGCTCTGCAGGCCACCATCCTGAGCCCACAGAGCACGCCCGAGCAGCGCCAGCAGGCGACGCAGGCCCTTCTGCAACTGCAAGGCAAGACTGCCGACGACTTCCAGATCGTGCACGCGGCCGGCGGCCAAAGCCTGGATGCCAGCGGCGTGCCGGTGAAGGTGCCCGATCGCCTGGTGAAGTTCTCCAAGCGCACCGGGCAGTACGAGGAAATCGCACCGCCCGCGCCAGCGGCGGCAACCGTCCCCCCTGCAGCAATCGAATTGCTCAAGGCAAATCCGAAGTTGGCAAAGGACTTCGACGCAAAGTACGGCGCAGGCGCTGCAGCACGGGCACTGGGCCAGAGGTAAGACCCCATGGCCAAGAACGCTTTCGACCAATTCGACACCCCTACACCTTCTCAACACCTTCGATCACATTCACACGCAACTCAAACGTTGCGGTTCTGACAGTGACCGATG
>OFQZ01000722.1_pt1 | contig 10746 bp, 20 predicted proteins | sample 1543011 | NCBI WGS metagenome assembly OFQZ01 (sample SAMN07774216, study PRJEB24372) | wastewater metagenome | isolation source: Exp Tend NO 0WW | collected 2016-02 | reverse complement strand
TGAGTAACATAACCTTTGTGCGCCTCAGACAAATTTCGTAATTCTTCAGGTGTTCTTGGACGACCTTTCAGTGCTGCTGATATTCTAGCACAGTGTTCTTCTGAATACTTGGTTATTGTTGAGACCCTAATTATGTTGTAACCAAAGTCACCATCATACGAGTTGTAAAACTCCATCCAAAACTCTTCTCTTCTAGCCAACAACTCGTCATCTACCGGAAGTTCTTCAACTATCCAAAAGTCAAAATTGTCTAGTCCGTGTATCTGTACTGATCGCCACAAGTGTCTATTGCATCTACCTTTGAACACTGGTTGACCAAGTAAGCATCTATGTGTGTTGAAGCGGTTCTGGATGTCTTTCGACTTACCTATATACTTCTTACCGTTTACTTTATTCTCTATGCAATATATTCCGCACTTCTTCATACAACAGTCCTTCAAAACGAAGGACTGGTAGCTATTCTCACCCGAAGGCGTTGGCAGACGTGTGAAGATCACGCAGAATAGCTACCAGTTCTATCTTCAAATAACTCTGCCAAGAGTATTGAAGGACAGTAACACAACTTTCAGAACTTGTCAAGTCTTATGACGTTCGCATATTTAGTTTACTTGCAACTCAGGAACCTATAACAGTCTTACACAACTCTAAGATGTCTGACTGCATATCACGCTTCTCTTCGAGCTTCTTGTATAAGGATTCCTCGAACTTGTTAGCATAGATATACCATAACTTCATCTCAGATGTTTGTAGTAGCGATGCGATACGTTCGTTAGCCTGAGTGAATAATCTACCAGAGTGTATCGGACCAGCCCATATAATTGTGTCACAGTTTTCACCAAATTCTAAACCATGTCCAAGGCACTTGGGATGCCCAGCCAAAACACGAGGCCCATCTTTGGATGCGAAGGACTTCAGAAGTTTGTCCCTCTCCTTCTTACCAACAGAACCATCTACCATGACGACGGAATGATGCTTCCCGATCTCTTTAGTGTAGTGCCTAAGTGCTCCAGTGAACCCACAGAACACAATAGCCTTCTTGTTGGTAGCATTGATACATTCAAGGATAGCATCTATTCTAGGTTCGCATGGGATTGGTTCATAGTTGTCTTCATCAGCCTTGTAGACACCTAAAAGTAGCTGCATCGATTTCGTGAGAGCGTCGGCCCCGTTGATGGCTGTTAGCTTACCGTCACCCATTTCAGCAGCCAACTTGTTCTTCATGTCCTTGAACGCTACCCGCTGTTCTTCGGTCAGATCACACAGCTTGTAGTCTGAATGTAGTTTAGGTAGCACCATGACATCGGTCTTACGGACACAGAACGCCGGTTGCAGTGTCTTATGGACAATCGCATTTGCGTTAGGCAAAGGTGACCATTTGAACTGAGTCTGCTGAAACATGGTTTGCCGCCTATATTCCGAAAACCAGCGAGGTATGTTGTCGGGGCAAATAATCTTAGCCAAAGCCCAAGCGTCTGTTGGTCGCTTCTCGCCAACTGGTGTGGCCGTAGCGCATACAACATATTTAGCTTTCTTAGCTACATTGTAGAAGGACTTCCACATAGCTGATTGAGCATTGGTCAAACAATCCGACTCGTCGTGAGCTATGAAACAAGCATACTTCTCTGTCATCTTGATTAGTTCAGGCTCTAACAACTTACATCCATCGTGGTTGATTACCAGAATATCTACATCGGACGCTAGAATCTCTCGTCTTGTCGCCGCAGAACTTGCATGAACTGAAACAGACGTTAGGTCGTGGAAAGTATCAAAGATTGACTGCATCCACACAGAATCCATCGTTGATAGTGTGGAGAATATAATCATCTTATCAACTTGACCACTAAGTTTCAGGTGGTGAAAACTTAGCAGCAAAGAGTAGGTCTTACCTGTCCTCGGATCACTCAAATTGAAGCTACGAGGATTCATGGTATGAAATTCAGCCGCAACTAATTGGTGTGGCATTGGATCAAACCTACTCTTAATCTTGGGGGGCTTATAGTATGTGTTGAACGGACTCTGCACACAGAACCCAATCTCATTCAACTTTTTTGTGTTCATCTCATCATGCTTGATCTGCACCACACTCTTATCCCCCACCGTAACCATCCTAGCATTCTGAAGTTCCGAAATCAGATAGTCGCAGGATTTGGGCAGTAAGATTGACTTTGTGCTGCGGTGAAGGATTGGGGTGGGTAGTTGGGTCATTTAATTCCTTGCAAGATGTGTGCAATCACATCGATAGTCCAACCGTTACCTAGCATCTTGTACCTATTACTGGTGGATGCCGTAGAGGTGTACCCAACAGGAACTGTCTGAAACTGTTCGCACTCTTCTGGTGTAAACATCCTATTACTTCCATCTGGTAGCTGTAGCTTAAAGTTATATTGCCAACTTGAGGTAGTTAGGCAAGGACTCTTACCTCTGTAAGACTGAACACCACCTTTATTAAACCATCTAGGGAACACCCAAACTCCAACATTCTCACCAACAATGTCACTCAACAGGATTTTGCGATCTATTGGCATCTCAAAAGGTATGTTAGTCCAATACAGCCTTTCTCTGTTCTGAGATGACACTAACGACGAGTTGATCTTCGTGGGCTGAACGCCAAGGTAGCTAGATATAATATCTACGAACTCTTGCTTCATCACCACGTTCTCAAGCAGGAACCACTTAGGTTTTAATTCGCGTAACAACCTAACATACTCAAAGAACAACTTGCTTCGCGGGTCATCAAAGTTCAACTGTTCTCCAGCAAAGCTGAATCCCTGACAAGGGCTACCCCCGATAAGCAGATCAATCTTCGGAGCACCTGCTGCGCTGATCTTGGTTACGTCGCCTAATTGCTTAGTGTTTGGGTAGTTATGCTGCGTTACCACAATGGTGTGTTTGTCAATCTCGCTGGCGTAATACTTATCGTACCATATGCCTGCACGGTTCAGTGCGATCTGTCCACAGGACATGCCGTCAAACAGACTTAGGACGTTCAAGACAATACACCTTTCTTAACGTAACAGTCGTACCCTAAGCAATTTATTTGCATCGTGTGCTTACCCTTCCAAAGCAACCAATCACCATTAGACAGTAATTGACTTTCGTAACCAATAGATAGTCTGTATTCAACTACTGCTTGTTGTTCTTTGGTTAGGTATTGCATATCTCAACCACCCCTCTTAGCCGCTTCAAGTTGTCCAACAATCCGTTCAAACGAATCCGCCTCAGTCTTCTCAAAACTCCGAAAATCTACAAGCCTGGGCAGATATAGCGAAGCCGGAGAACTCTTGGTAATGTCATTAGCCTTAACAGTAGCAATTGTATCCAACAAATCATCACGATGCAAGTGAGCATACATCCTCAGATCGTCCGACATGCCACTGACATCGACTTTAAGGAGGCCATCAGAACTCTCCATGCTGATCGAACCGAAGGTGTTAGCATTCTTACCATTACCTTGAGTGAATCCTACGATCTTTAGGTCGACTTCAAACTCCAGTTTCAACTTCAACTGTTCCTTGCTTGTACCATCATGCCATAGCATGTTGGGATTCTTGATGATTGAGCCTTCCTGACCTTCCGCAAGCAGTTCTTGGTAGTGTTGGTAGGCTTCGTCTAGGCTGTGGATGATGCGGGTAGGTGCCGCATGGAAGAATACGGATCGTTGAATTTCATTAACACAATCATAGCGATAATGGTATGGTTTATCTGACTTCTTACGGCCCTCAATGACATCAAGTTCCACCATGTCCCACACGATGAATTTTGGGTAGTGCCCGTCAGGAATCACACCACCCTTTAAGACCGAGTTGAACATACCATTCCCAATCTCGCGCGGCAGCACGTTACCTTCAGTATCAATCACAACCAACTCGCCGTGGTACTGATAACCGGCTTCAGCAAACTCGGACATGTGTTCGACTAAATCAACGAATTCCTCAATAGGAAACTCAGTCCCTTGACGACTTGTCATGACGACAGTATCTCCATCGACCACAGAGATGTTACAGAACATGCCATCTAGTTTGGTCTGCGAAAATACTCCCGTTCCCCACCCCCAACCGCTTGTATCTACCTTAGACAGCAACGAACAACGCATGTAAGGTACTTCGTCGACTAGCTTAGGAAAGCACTTGTTAATCGTAGATACCGAGAAGCCTGCGCGAAGATCGCGTTTGATGATGCGGGCTAGGAGTTCTTTGGATTTGGTATTCAAGAAGTCTAGCGTAGCTTCAAGTTGGTCTAGGGCTTCGTTACCTGTGACATCACGTTTAGACAATGAGTCCAGCATAAGCCAAGTCAGATCGCTAAAGTTCTCGTTCTGATGGACACCTGAACTCGGAACCTTCTTAACGTAGTAGTTGATTCGCGGATTATAGCAAGCTACAAGCACCCGACGAAGTTCAGGACAGTCGGCTTCTTTCAGCAACCGCTCCTTTTCGGTTTTCTTGGGCGTGGCTGCTATCAGTTCGATTAGGTCGTAGAGTTGTGTGGAGTTCATGGTTTGTATTCCAATTTAGACGGGTCAAGAGGATAAAGCAAATCAACTGATGTTACGTCCTTAACTCCAACATTAGATGGGTGTGGGTCGAAGATGACCTTACCGTTTTGATAAAGTACAGCGTGTTCGATACCACGTTCAGACTCACCACCTACAATAAAGAGACCTTCAAACTGGTCAATCAGGTCTGCTTGAATAGACATAACACCGAAACCACGATCTCGCAGCCAACCTCGGACAGCGCCCCACCAAGCAGCCGGATCGTTTCCTGCAACCCTGTAGAAGTTAGGTACATCTTCGATAGGAACATCAAACACAGATGCTAGGCAAGCACTAAAACAATTACCAACTTCGCCAAAGTCCGTTTGTTTCTTGAATCGTTTCATTCTTCATCACCCTCGAAAAGCCCATCAAAACACTTCTCACAAATCCCGCTGATAGCAATCTCAGCCATCCCTTCGCGGGTAAAGACGTTATGCTTGCTGAAGGGTTCTCCACACTGCAAGCAGCGAGCTTCGGATCGCTTAACTTGTTGTCGGGCTACGATGATATAGTAGTCCAGCATCTCACTCCCCAAAAATCCTATCAATAATAGTAGCAATATAAGTCGAGTCAATCTTAGTTGCGTCAAGTTCTTTAACCGCCTGCATCAACTGATAGAAATACATCGCATCTACACCAGTCAATTGTTCTTGCAGCGTTTCCATGTTTTTAAGATCAAGTTCTGAAATCTGCCACATTATCTTGAGTAGTTGTCCAGCAGAAATCCTCCAACCACGCTCAATGAACTTCTTAGCACGGAAAATCGAACAGATTGGGTACAGCGAGCCTTTATAAATCAGAGTGCGAGACAGCATGCACTCAAGAGCTTCTGCTGGAAGCACCATCTCCGCTGAACCACTGTCATAGTAACACATAGCGTGTTGGAAGTCGTAGTTACGATGAATCTCTGTAGGTTCCCCAAAGAAGCGGATCACGATTTGGAGTTTGTGTGACAGCGTAATTGCATTCTGGCTAAGGAATACCGGGCGATATTTGTCTTTAGTGTCGTTCTCTGCTTCAGCAAGAGACTCAACGAAATCTTTCAACTTATCATCAGTTGTCTGCAACTCAAAGTAATCGTACTTGACTTGTTCTTCAGCAGCAACTCCAGCCGACTTCATGTAGATCAGAACCCGATCTTCTGCCTCACCTTTGATGTTGGTGATAGTTGCTGTTTGAACTTTAGGTTCGTAGTGCGTTACACCTTCTGCTACCTCAACTTTGCTCTTCTCGTTGAATTTAGCAACATAGTATTCGGCTACAGCAACAGTAGTTGCGTGATCTCGGAAATAGATGTCAAAGTCATTGATCTTCTCTCCAAGGAGCATCGAGGCAATACAACCACCCGTCACAATAGTATTCTTCTCTACCTTCTTACGCACTACCTCATCTTCAATGGTAGCAAACCAATCCTTCAGTTTGGCTTCAATTTCTTTCTTGATACCAGAACGCTTACGTCCATAATGAATTTCAGTCATCTCATTCTCCTTCGGTTATTTAGTCTAAGTATTATACGCCCGCTAATACTCAAAGTCAACTTCAAAATCATGACCACACTCAGGGCAGACGACATCAACTCCTCGTGTCCGATCAGTGTGGTTCTCGCAGGCTTCAAACTTTCTGCCGTGCCAGAAGTCATCGTAGTCTAGCAGGTCTACGTCCTCATGACAACCGGGGCACTCGCAGTGCAGGTAGATTTCCCAGAAGGCGTGGGTTTTAGTGGTCATGGTTCATCAAAAGGCGTAACACCTTCTGTCTCATAAGACTGATGTTCTTCGATAGCCTTGCCCCAACGACTCATATAGAATCGCAACATTGCACGCAGTTCGTTATCAAACAACATGTCGCTACTGAACACTCCGGCATCGATACGGTCACACAAATCGTCAAGGACGTTATGTCTCACTTCCACAACTCCTTAAACATTCTAAATGGTGCCTTAATTGCTCGGTTCAGGTTCCAGAACCATAATTTGCCGAAAGCTAAACGTTTCCATTCGGGTGTCATAGCGAACTCGCTCCATGTTTCCTAGCACCTTCAAGCCATTTCTGCTTCCATACGATCTGTGATGGTGTTTCAGAGTTGAACAACTCTACGATCTCGTAACAGCCGTCAAGGAGGCTTCGGGCGTCGTTGTACTTCTCTGTTAAGTCGGCTGCGGCAAACTCAAGGTCACGAATAGTCAGCGCAACTTCTGACATCTCTGGCGGGCAATCAAAGTCTGCACCTAACAACCGTTTAAGTTTCATTTCAAGTCCTTCAACTCACAATCACGAATCCTAAACACACCAGAGAAGTTTAATGTCGTCTTATCAAACTTAGACTTATTAACACTCAGACTGCGACCACAAACAGTACACTCAATGTTGTAAAGCGTCCATGACTCACACCACTTACCATATTCATCATCTTGGTGTTCTACTGTAACAATCAGATTGTCTTCTTGGTGGTTACAGTTGGTCTTGATCCAATCGTGTTTTGCGGTGATCTTTTGATCAATCTCGCGCAGGACTTCAGAATACAGTTTCTCACGTTCTTGACTGAGTTGTTCAATCTCGCGCTTAACTGATGCGACACTCTTATTCATTATCAACCTCCAACCCGCTCAAATAAACACAAGACTGCACAGCCTGCCACGCTTCCATAGGCTCTACAAGAAACTTCAAGTCTCCGTAATTCAGCCAAGCGTGCTGTTCAGACACTTCTAGCCGCAGGTTGTCTCGGAACGATCCTGACAAGGCTGCTTGGATTTCGTTGATGGCTTTCTCAAGTTCTTCGGATTCGTTGATCTCTTTCTTGACAACCGAATCGGCCAGACCGCGATTTGCTTCACGCAAGTCTTCTACAGTTTCACAAAGTTGCTTATTCTCAACTCGGAGTTGTTGATTGAACTCTTGCAACTCGCCAATCTGATCATTCAGTTCAGCACAACGACGGACATAAGAGTCCGTTCCGTATTCTTTGATAGCGTCATTACGACCTTCTGAATAAGACACCATCTTGACTTGGTTGACCCGTTCAGCCATCTGGTTCTGAAGGTCGATACGACGCTCGGCAGCATCCTTAACACCATGATCATAAGCCGCTTGTGCTACAACGTCACAGACATCCACAATAGCTTCGATTTCTGTCATCGGTGCACCAGTAACAAAAGCACTGTCCATGACGACGTGATGCCCATGATGTTCCAATATACGCTTAACTTGTTCTTTGGTTACGAAGTATTCCATTTATTCTATCTCCACAGATTGAACCGTATACAAGCGACCTTTACACTCAAGACGAATCCCGGTGTCAGCCTTCATTTCTAATGATTGCCTAAACATCTCTTGAATGTAGACTATTCCTACACCTAAACCCAAGAATCCCCCTAACATAAACGTAACTGCGTCAATCATAAAGGTTTCTCTGGCAAAGCGCGCCAATAAGTAAATCTGCCTGTAACGTTCCAACATTCAGAACAAGACGTAGCCCATTCAAGGTAGCTATCATCGTACTTTCTAGCATGAATCACGCGCATCGATCCGTCAGGGAAGTACCCAAGAACGTCATCAGATCGGAACAAACCGAAGTCCTGTTCCTTGAGTTCCGGTGCCTGTTCTGCTTTGAACCACATACTGTTCTCCTTCGGTTATTCGATGTGGTTATTATACACAACTTAGTAAAAAGAAGCAATATGAACTTTGAACTCAGAGATCACCGACTGGCGACAAGCCTGAACCTCGTGTTCAATAGCCTTAACGATGTCCAGCACCTGATAAAACTTAATGTCATCGAGAACTAAGAGTGCTTCAGGGTTGCTGAAGAACTTGCTGTAAATTGTAGCTTTACCTGTCTCAGACGTTTCTGAGTAGTTGTTGAACGTGTAGCTGATTTTAGCGCCTTCTGTTGTAACCATTATTCAAACCTCATAACAGTAAATCCACCATTATCGTTCGAGAACCTGACTTCCTTGATCCCTAAGTTTCTGATAACAGTATAGCAAGAATTGCACGGTTTTGCCAGCCTTAACTTGTTCTTTTTACCTAAACGAACAACAGTCATCATAGCGCCTTTCAACTTATCTACTGGATGCTTACGCAAGGCATCAAGGACACATGCGATTTCAGCGTGAAGGCTTCCAGGCCAGCTAGTTGTCCTGATCTTGGACTGATGGCGATTGGTCTTGTTCTGGCCTGACCCTAGAACCTTATGCCCCTTAGTAAGAACGGCACCCATCGGTGCTCGTTCAAAGGAACTTGATTCGGCTTGGCGGATTGCTAGTTCAATCACGAAAACTCCGTAGTAGTAAAGCTATAGCCATCCTCATCAACCCAATCACATTCAGTTAGGTAGCCATTATCCTTACAGTAACTATGGTGACTCTTGTTCACATGACCATCATCGCGTTTGAATCCGGGAGCCTTGTAAGTCTCAACCATCTGAACGAACTCATCATAAGGTATAACATCCCCGTATTCATCAATGATAACTTCGTTCTTCAAGAACTCTTTCCAGTTCTTCCATGAGTCTAGCTTCATGTAAGGGTAGCCTTGGAACGTGTAAGCCCAACCCCATGAACTTTTTCCGATATGATATTCGCGGTCATGGCGGCTGCAGCACTCACAATGATTTTTGCGGACGTAGTGGTTTGTTCCCATTTAGGTCTCCTTCGGTTAGTTTGCTGTAGCTATTATACGTTCTAACTGTAAGGTAAGTCAACAACTTCTTGCTCCGATAGCCAAAAGTAACCTTCGTCCTCTGAAATCCAGTCACCTGCTACATAACATGCTGTGCAAACGGTCTTGTAGGCTAGACAAGCCTGCCCATATTTGTCGTAGTCCTTGCTGGTTACTGAGTGGGTTTGCTCGATCTGATTGACTTTGTGGCCGCAGGAGCAGATCATGGTCATTTGTTCAGCCCGTTAAATTTACAGTCTAAAACCTCGCAATGTTTAGCACATAAGCCTCCGCGCTTTGGTCTGAACTCGTCGTTACCAATGGCTTCTTCAACCCGCTCCATCTTACTGAAGATCATATCTTCAAGTCGCGGTAGGTCTGCACGAGTCAGGAACTTTACGGTAGGTGGTGCTGGCATATCTTGCTTACACCAAAGCAACACCGACTTAATCTTCTCAACTTCAGGATCATTGAAGAACGTCAGGAATGAAAACACATCAGTTTCAAGATCATATTTTGACACATATTTAGGATCGGCAATTTTATAGTCACCGATCAAGCCCTTATCTGGTGTAGGTTTGTAGTAGAAATCCAACTTGCCTCGGAGTTTTCCATCCCAGAATGAGATTGGTTGCTTGTCCTTAGTGATTCCAAGTTCCTTCTCAGCCTCAATAGGCGCACCATTAGCAGCAACAAGAATCTGATCTGCAATAGGTGCTAGGAACTCAAACCGACCCGTGAGTGGTTCGCCTGTCTTGAACTTGGCCTCGAACGCGCTATGACATGCCGACCCCCATTGGCTTGCAGCGTTACCCTTAAATTTTATGGTCTTCCATACCGACTTATGGGCGAATTGCAGTGGGCAGGTATCGAAGGCACTTAAAGTGCTATACGAATGTTTGAAGTCTTCTGGATTCATCAAACCTCCACCTGCACTTCCACAGCCATAGTCCGTCCAACAGGGTCACGTAAAGTCCCAGAACGAACCAAGCGAATGTCCCAAATACCAACGTCATAAGTGATCTCATAGTGCCGAATTAACTCACACAAGTCTCGGCAGAGTTCCCGCTTGGCTTCTTTAGCTTCAATCGTTGTTGGCATCTTTCATATCCTAAAAAATAAAATACTCACAGACCTGCGACATCACCGCACCAGCAATAGATGCTTGGATTGCATTAGGTGTCGGGTCGTCGCTGTATTTGAAGGCTCGTTGATAGCCGTAGGAAACACCTTCTTCGACGGCTTCGCTGAGAACTTTGTATTCGTTAGCTTTTACTTGCCCGAACTCCCAAAGCCGCCTTCACCCCGCGAAGTCTCAGACAGTTCATCAACCAACTCGAAGTCATAAGAGTTGTACTGCACAAACACCATCTGAGCCACACGATCACCTTGGGCAACCGTGAACTTATCATCACTCAAATTTTGCAAAGCTGCCACAACAGTCCCACGGAACGAAGAGTCGATTACTCCAACTGCATTCGACGGCGTAATCCGCTTGTTGATCCCCAAACCTGATCGTGCGAACAGAAGCCCTACAACACCTTCGGGAAT
>OFQZ01000720.1_pt1 | contig 10767 bp, 19 predicted proteins | sample 1543011 | NCBI WGS metagenome assembly OFQZ01 (sample SAMN07774216, study PRJEB24372) | wastewater metagenome | isolation source: Exp Tend NO 0WW | collected 2016-02 | reverse complement strand
GCCAACAGGCTGCCGGTGGTGTAGCGCAGGGAGTTGGCAATCTCCAAGTTGTGGTTGCCAAAGCCGTTCTCGATGCGGCCAGACAGCACGCCTTTGACGTAGGCCGGGTCATGCGCCCCACACAAAACTTCGTCGCTTGCTGGCTCAAAGTTTTGGATTTGAATGTGGTCGGCTATCTCGGGGCGAGACAACCAATCGGCTACAACCTTGGCTGGCTTTCCTGCGCTTGGGCTGAAGCTGTTGGCTGCATCAGAGCTTTGCTCCGGGCGGTAGAACACGGAAACTTTAGTCATGGTCGGCCTTATGGGTAGGTTTTGTAGGATGCTATCGCAAGCAGCGCGGAAGCTGCTATGCAAAGCGTTTGGTGTGGGTTGTTGTCATTGACGCCGCCCAAGAGTAGGGCGAGGCTTATGGCGGCGAGGATGTCAGCCACTTGTGACTGCATCGTATATTTCTTTCCCGAGTTGTTCTAAGCCCCATTGGGTACAGGTAATTTCGTACACAGTGCGCCATGCCTCGGGGTCTTTGGCTCCTTTGTACTGTGATTCCAGTTTGATGTGGAACTGGCCTTTGGCTGCGGCTATGGGGGTGACGGTAACGCGCTCTGAGTACGCCCCGTTGTCGATGATGGTTTGTGTCATGTTAAATCCAATGCATACAGTCTGTTGATCTGCTCCTGAATCTCAGTGCAGCGCTTTGTGAATGCCGCACTGATGCGGTCTTTTTCTTTCTGCAACAGTTCAATTTTTTGCTGGCGTGGATCGAAGTCATCCGGCACATCAGTTTCAACGCTTCGATCCCCCACGGTGATGTACCCACATTCCTCAAGCGGGTACTGGGACAGGATGAATCCGCTGTCGCCGTCGAGTGATTCGCGGTACAGCAAGAGGGCTTTAACTTGTATCTTCATTTCAATACTCCGGTTCTTGTTCAAGGAATGCGATTTCAATTTGCTCGCGTTGTTCGTCGGAAAGAATCTCTGCGATGTCCTCGCCAAGATGCTCTGCAAAGTGCAGGGTGGCGTTATCCGGGCAGCCGGGGTCGCCGCCGTTGTAGCTCCATGTGGCTTTCTCGCCTTTCTCATACTCCAGCCAGCAGACAAGGCGAATGTCGCCAAGGTCGTACTGGAACTCATCAAGGCCAGCGTAGATGCTGGGTTTGCGTAGTGCGGTCATTAGGGCCTCCAAAAAGAATGGGGCCGAAGCCCCGTGGTTTAAGCGACGACTGCAAGCAGTAAGTCCCGAGCCCGAGACTTCAGCACGTTGCCCTGACCGAACCATGCAGACGACAAGCGGCTGTCGGGGCTGCGGCCAGAGATGTGGTCGACGTGCTGGGTGCAGGCATTGAGCAGGGCCCAAGCAGAGCCACGAGCCTCTGGCAGACCAGAGCCAAGCGCCTCGCCTTTGAACAGATTGAGAATCTGCTGGAACGTCTTGGTTTCCTCTGCAGGAACAGGGGTGACGGTGCGGCGGCCATCTTTCTCAGTCTTCACCGACACGGTATCGGGCAAGAGCTTTTTCAAAAACTCAATTGCGAAGGCTTCGTTGACCTCACGCTTTGCCAGCTTGCGGGCATCGAGCAGGAACTTGTCGAAGCCGTTGAAGGCGATCCCCAAGTCCAAGCGGGTGGCGTTGGCATCAAACTCCGCAGAGTGCGGAACCTTGATGACTTCGCCAGCCTCTTCGCTGGCATAGCCCAACGTATTGGAGCAAACAACCCTTACGGACGTGAAGCGGGCAGTCGTAGCCAATGTGCCGTCATAGCTGGTTGCCAGCAGCACATAGGGCTTGACCACATCCTGCCCCAGCACAGTGGCTCCATCGCCTACCTTCGCCAGTGCCCAGATGCGCTTGCCACCGGACAGCGCCCCAGCCGTCTCAAGCTGGAAGTGGTTGCTCTCGGCCAGCTTGGCAAAGAAGTCCAGCACCTGAGTGGGCTGAACGATTTTGTACTTGTTGCCAACTACGCCCAAAGGGGCTGCATTGTCGGAGCGGTACAGCACCTCACGGTCGGCGTACAGGTGGTTGGTGGTGACTTTGATGTCGTTGCCTTCGCCGTCCTTGTCCTGCTCAACAGAGTCGAATTGCACCACAGCACGGCGCACCTCATGGGCAAGCCCTGCGGCTTTGGCCCAGACTTCGATGCTCTGGCCGGGTTGCAGGTTCTGTCCAAGCCCGTGCCAAGGCGTTTCCGAGACGTAGGCGATGTTGGCTTGGTCGTTTGTGAAATCAATGTCGTGGGCCATTCAAATTCTCCAAATAAATAAATCGAGGGATAAAACAAAAAAGGCCACTGCGTAAGTGACCTTGAGGGCGAGGTTTATGAGTGGATCGTCGTCAAGCATTCAAAAGCCTCTCGGCCTTCTGCAATTCATCCAGCCCGTACTCAGCGTCACGAGCCAGACTGCTTTGCAACTCTTCCAGCAGCTTGGTAAGCGTCTCGATGTTGGCCTTTGTAACGCGGCCCTCGATGTTCTGGCAGTAGGAGATTGCTTCTTGCAAGCAGTCCTCGCCGGGGAATGAGCCTTTGGCCTCTTGGATGTGGCTCTTGGCTCCGCTTACTGCATCCGTTTTGTCTTCGGCCTCTGCAAGCTCGGCATACAGCGCTGCCTGCCCATTGCCAATGGTGTAGCTGATGCGCTCCAGTTCGTGGTGGGTGTAGTTCATAACGTCAACTCCTTTTGCTCAACGGTTACTGTGTAGCCCAGCGCCTTGATGCATTCAATCGTTCTGGGTGTGAGGGTCTTGGTGCCTGCTATCAGGGCAAACGTCTGCGCTGCCTTGCACACAGGGTGGATGGCGATGTGGCCGAATTGATCTTTGATGCGAACGGTTATTTGCATGACAGTGCCCTCGATAGTTGTGCGGCTGGCATCCGGTAGGTGACGCCGGTTTCGGTGTGGATGACTCGCCAGCCTTTGCGGGGAGCGCACGGCTCAATCAGCTTGTACTGATGCGAGCCAGACTGAATGACCAGACCTGCTACTGGTTTGCGTTTGCAGGACTTTTTGGCGTGGTATGCAAGCACTTTGACTCGCCACTCTTTTGCGCTCTCATTGATGGGCTCGGATGCCTTGTTAAGCAGCGCCAATGGGCAGTCGTAGTAGTACGGCCCCATGTCTTCGCTCATGCCTTTGTAGCCCCAGCCTCCGTTGCGCTCTTTGGCGATCAGGTCGAGGGTGATGAAAGTGCGATTCGCAGACTCTATGCGGACAAGCTGCCAAACATGATTGCCGACAACACGGTGCTCCAGCGGTGTGTAGCCGGGGCCAAAGTGTCCGGGGCCGGTGATGCGCTCAAGGTAATCCTTGCGGCTACGTTCACAAATTTCAAATGACCATCCCATGATTTGCTCCTGTGAATAGACGTAAAAAAAGCGCTGAAGCGCAGGGTGTTACGGGTGAATCCGATTTCAACAATTTAACGCAGCCTAGCAATCGGGAAACGCTGCGGGTGGTGTAACGCCACTGGCAAGCCCTCAGTAAAGGCTTGGCGGTGAGGTCAGCGGTTCAATGCCTTGCGGCGTTTTGCAAGCGCTTGGTAGGTGTAGGCCCAGCGCCGCTTGCTTGATGCATTGCGCCGTGGCTTGCGGTAGCTTGGGCCGTACCAGTGGTCGCGGCACTCTTGCTCCATTGTTTGCTCTCTCATGACGCACCCCCAAAAGTGTGAAAGTCGATAAAACAAACTTGGCAAATGCCACGGGGAACGATGCGGATTCCATCGCCCCATTTCTCAGTGCGGCAACGATGGCCGCTCCAGCCAATCTCACGCTTCACTCTGCGGACAATCGCAAGGTCGCTCTTGCCTTCAAGGCCACGCAACTCATGCCGACGAACCCATGAGTAATTCGCTTCGCCGCCGTAGGTGTCTGTGACTTCGACGTGGGTTATTAGCTCGGTGGTCATTTTATTTTCCTTTCATGCGTTGTCCAAAAATTGATCTGCCCAATCCAAGTTGGCCCACGCCACATTGCCCTTGATGTCGCGGCCAAGGCAGCGGTCAACCCAGTAGCCCCAGCCTGTCTTGTCACTTAGAACTTGGTTGCAGACTCGGTTGAGGGCGGGTTCGTTGATGTGTTCGCTGATGAAGTAGCGAGCCTTATCGCAGTCACGCACCAGCCAGTAACCGGGGGTGCCATCGGGTACGTCTCGGAGTCTCATAGCGCCTCCACTGCAACAAACACACCAGTGCGGCGGTGAATAGCAGCGGCGTACTCAGATGCCTCCTGCAAGGTCGCAAATTTGCGTTTGCGGTTGACGATGTATTTCATGCTGCCTCCAAATGATGTTTTTCAAGGTAGGGGCCATAGTCGCCAAACTGAATGGCAAAGCCCTTGTCACGCTCCACAATCTTGACCCTCGCAATGGAGCGAGCGTCTTGGAACGGGTTAAGGAACGTCTGGTCGATATAACGCAGGTAAACCCGCTCGGCCTCGGCATGGGTTTTGAAGTACACGGGTTTCATCGCACAGCCTTTTCAATGTAGAGGTGAGCAGGTACACCGGGTTTACGGAACTTGCGCAGAATGGGTGAGCCGAAGTTTTCGTTAATGGAGTGGCGTTCAAACTCGATCCAGCCTTCCGGCAGCGCAGGGGTGACATCCAAGCAGGACAGCTTGACACCGAAGTATGTGAGCCCTGCGCCGTTGTCGATGTGGCAATCGGTGAAGCTGAACAGCTTGGCAAGCGCCTTGATGTCTGTCGAGCCCTTGCACCAGCGCTTTTGCTTGGCCTCTTGCTTGATTTGACCCCGCAAGAATTCAATGTCGTGCTTGATGCGATCTTGCTTCTCAAGGCATTCAGCAAGGCGGCGTTCGTAATCACTGGTGAGCATATAACCTCCTGAGTAAAAAAACACACTGGACTGGCCGAAGCCAGTGCGCTGTGCTTTAGTGACGCAACCCTTGGTCGTACTCAGTTTTGAACTGAGTCGCAAGGGCATTGGCTTGTGTGCAGTTGCCGACAAGCACGCTGATGCCGGACGGGGTGAGTACGCCGTACTTGAGTGCATTGCCGCACTGTTGTGCATAGATGACGTAGGGGTACAGGCCGCCAGCGCTGTGTTTCTGGACGCTGGAGCCGTCTGATAGGTGGCCTTGGTATGTGGTCATTTTGTTTCTCCTGAAGATTTTTTGATTGCCGCAACTGCGGTGTGATATGTGTCCCAAACTCGCAGCGATGTTTCGTCTGACGATGGGAGTGAGTCCATCACCTCGACAAACTCACGCAGCGCATCAAGCATGTCTGGCGCTGCAACGATCAGGCTCTTGTTCGCCTCTGCCGCATTGCCAAGCCCGCATGATTCGCTGAATGTGCCAAGGTACAGACCGTTCTTGCCAGCTTGAAGTCGTCCGCTGCCGAACTTGTCAAAAGCCCAAGGGCCGGGTGTATGTTTCATCACACACCCCCATTCAAAAGATTTTTCAGGTTCTGGGTGGAGCATTTGATATGCCCACGGCCAGATTGCAGGATGCCGCCCAGCACCTTGGACTGGTGGCGGTTGGTGGTTGCGCTGTACTTGTCTTCGTTGACCAGCCACGGATCGTCATTGGTGCGCTGACGGATCGCTACAGGGAAGTGTTCGCCGTAGCTGTACACAGCGTAGAACGGGCCGACGATCTTCGCAAACAGGCTGCCGTTTGCGTTAAAGACAGAATGGGATGCCACTAGGGCGGGAACTTTTTGCAGTGAGGTTGCCATCTCGTTTTCCTTCAGTGATATGGGCGCTCACAGCGAGTACCCATACTCCTGATGCCTTGGTGGGCATAGGTCACTGGCATATCCCGTTAAGGTTCCAGTGGACAGGCGGCTTGTGTTTCAGCCTGTCGCCATTTGCCGGGTCATCGGATGCAGGGCCATCGCCTCTCGCATCCACATCTCGTTCGGTTTGCACCTACTAGCCTTGGAGCCGCCTACTGTTGTGTTCCGCCGTAGGAGCGGGGTCGCCGTTTTTGCTGGCTTTCGATACCGACGATGCGATTCGATGGGTTGAACTTTAACAAACGTTTAACGGGTTGTCAAGCATTCGGTGAAATTTTGTCGCATAAATGTCTCATTCCCCAATGAAAACGGGGTGTTGCAAAGTCGCAACAAAGCGGCCCATCGTGTGGGCGTGATGTGCGTATGTGTGAGAGCGCGTGATGCGCTTGCTATGTGTGCGCTGCGTGTGCGCCGTCGAAGACCATGTGGGTCATGTGCGCCAACCCCGCATTAGCTTCCCGTGGGTTTAACGTGTGTGAATGTGTGTGTATGGGCGCTGCGTGTGCGCACCATGCATGAGGCTCATGGGGTGAGCCTGCGGACGAAATACCTAGCTAGTTGCGCGGGTGTGTCAGCTCAGGGCCAAGTCGCCAGCAGTGATGCTTATGGCGTAGGCTTCGCGCCAGACTTCTTGGTGGTATGCCTTCACAGTGCCGTAGTTGGCATCAAAGATGTCAATGGCTGGAATGCCCATCTCCGTGCTGACTGACTTGAGGTGCCGCCAACTGAATTGCTGCCCGTGGTACAGCATCTCCATGCGCTTGACGCTGGCGTACTGCATGGCGCGGTCGAGTTCAATTTCCAGTTTGTTGGCGCGTTTGACGGCTTGGCTTGCGGTGAGCATGGCAGTGGCTTCGCGCTTGCTGCCAATCAGCGCCTTGGTTTCAATGGCCTGGTCGCGCTCTTCAATGGCTTTGAGGCGGCCCTGCTCTGCGGTCATTGCGATCTGCAGGATTTCCATGACGGAAAGGCTGGTTTGTGCGGGGGCGGCAGGGCGCTCTGATTTTGCCTCTATGGCCTTGAGTTTTGCCAATACGTTGCGGCGGACGGCTTTCGACTCTCGCATTCCAATCAGCATGCACTGGTCTTGCGTAAGGCTAAGTACCTCTGTCTCTGTCCCGTTTGGGTTTTTCACTACGAAAGTTTCGTAGTGGTCGCCATCCAGTTCGTCGCGGCACCGGGAGGCAAAGTCGTTGCGGCGTACTTCCGTCTCCCCGGCCTCTGCGCGGGCTGTATTGATGATTGCCAGTAAATCTATGCTGGACATTGTTTGCTGACTGTGGATAACTTGTACTTCCATTCAATTCTCCATAAGTTCCAACAAGGGTGAAAGGTCTTCTCCTTCCATCCGTGATCCCAACCACTCAATACAGAGAGTGGCCTAGATAAGTTGCCATCACTGACAACAAGCCAAAAGCAAGCGATTCGCTTTCTGTCAACAAGTCGTTTCACCACTTTTCTTGTAGACATCACCAGTACCTCGCAAACAGTCTGGTCAGCAATGCAAGGGGGCTTCCTTGTGCCGGTGTTCTGCTCCAAGCGGCCCATGCAGGCCCATTGCTATCGTGTGGAGTACGGTCTGGAACGCAAAAAAGCCTCTAGTTCCTGCTTTCCGTGGTCGCAACACGTCACCCCGTTAAGGGCAGAAAGCAGAAGCTAGAGGCTTCTTAGGTACAAGGTTTGCGACCATTGACAAGCAAATGATAAACAAATATCTAACGAATGTCCATACATTTGCTTGACAGAATAAAAAATAGTTGCTGAAATACGTCTCGGGACAGTTCGCCTTAAAAAAGGCGGCTCAAACGCATGCGAATTGGGTTGTGGCTGGTTGTTACCGATAAACCATGGCCTTGTTTGCAGCCGTTTGGGTTAAGTGCGCCGATAGGCCATCACTGCGGATGCGGGGGTGACTCGCACAGGACTGCGGCTACGCGGTTGCCCAAAGCCTTGTGTGCGCAGGTAAGTGTCCTTCGGACTCTTCACACGCGCACCACAGTCTCCGTAGGAGTCTGTCATTGATCCCTGAGAGAGCCGTCGAAAGGCGGCCTTTGCCTCTACTGGAAACGGTAGGGGCATTTTTTTTGAGTCCGCCATAGCAGCTCTTGTGGCGAGTAACGGCTGCATGGTGCGATGTGTACGTCAGTGTGGAACGGTTCGCTACTCCCCCGCGCCAGCACTGTGCAGGCTCACCAGTTTTTTCAACCAACCCAAGAGCAAACATGACACATAAATACATTGGCACCAAGATCGTCACAGCATGGGCAGCCGAAAAAGACGGCCAGCCCGGCTATGGCGTGAAGTACGCAGATGGATACACAAGCTGGAGCCCCAAAGAAGCCTTTGAGGACGCCTACCGCGACATTGAAGGGCCAACACAGGCGCTGACCTTTAGTGATGCGCTGCACATGCTCAAGCTGGGCAAGCGTGTTGCCCGTGCAGGGTGGAATGGAAAAGACATGTGGATTAGCTTGTCAGGTGTGGCGAATGTCGCTACGCCGGTAGACGCTGGATCGTTCTGGTCGGAGAACAACGCTGATTACGCCTACAACCAAAAAGACCACGTGGCATACGTGCTTCCATGCATCACCATGAAGACCGCTACCGGCGAAATCCTAATGGGATGGCTGGCTTCACAGTCCGACATGCTGGCCGAAGACTGGCGCATCGTTGAGTAACAATCATGCGTCATAGCCGCACAAAGGAGAAATATCATGTACCTCGTAACAGCAAAAGTAGCAGCATGGGAAGAGGACTTCCCTGGTAGTCGCGTTGAGTGGAAGATTGGACAAAGCCGCGAGGTTCATGATTCTCTTGTTGAGAAATTCAAAAGAAATCCTTCAGCGTGGACGGTTTCTGGAGGAAATGATTCAAACCCTATTCAGGTAAATAAGACTTTCACCGGGGGGAGTGAATATTTTATCGGCGGCGAGTCCGCACTCTCATCGCTGGTATTCGGCATAAAAAGCAACGCTGCGTCAGCCGCAGAGTCAAATACAAACCTAATTCAGGCGGCTATTGATAGGGGTGGCAAGGTCGTTATTCCGGTCGGCACCGGCACGGTGTATCACTCATCTCGGCTAGTAATTGGAGACGATGCCGATATTGATTTTCAAGGCGCACAACTCAAACGCACGTCCGAGTCATTCCCAAATTCCATCGTCACCAAGGCATACGTTGATGCGCCTGCGTCCGTGACCGTATCCTGGTCCTCTGGCCGCACCGCGACGATTGGTTGGGCCGCGCACGGGAAAAATGTTGGTGACTACGTATCAATTTCTGGGGCGCCAATCGGAACCGGAACGCCTAGCGTTTTCCAAGGTATTTTCCGAATTGCAAGCGTTGTTGATGCAAACAATTTAACAATAACACTTTACCGCAAGCCTCGCGCATCTCCGACCGGGACTTGGTTCGCTCGGTCGCCTACGAATAATTTCAAAATCAGAAACCTGGTACTGGAATTCAACACGGAAAGCTCTGCCAGCAATATGGGCACGCATGCCATTATTTTGGCGCATGCGATGAATTTCAAAGTGGAATGCCCGGCGTTCGCTAACGTCCTGAAATACTGCATATTTGCATACAGCGTATATGGTGGTCGAATCGAGAATGTGTACGCTGAAACCCTGAGCGATGGCGTGCACATTTTTGGGCCGGCACGAAATGTTGTTGTTGACGGTATCTCCGGAAAGTTCAGCGATGATTTAATGGCCGTATCGTCACGAGATTTGACCGGAAATTGGGTTGACGTGAGCGGTGGCGATATTGTTGGAGTGCGCGGCTTTAATTTATCCGGAAGCTCAACCACCGCACTGGCTCAAGTGTATTCGCATGTCGGGTATTTGATTGATGACCTTGAGTACGCCAACGTTACGGGGGATTGTCTGAATTCAGCGGTCAATATTTTTGGCGATCAGACTGATGGCGGATCAATTACGAAATTGACACTATCCGGCATCAGCTCGCCAGCGCCGATAAATATTACGACTTACGGCGGGGGCGCAGCAGCAACAACCATTCAATCCCTAGTTATAAAAGACAGCCCACTGCAAACTAATACGGATACATCTCAGGCGATCACGTTCGGTGCTTATGCAGTAGTCAAAAAGCTGCTTATTGAAAATTGTGTTAGCGACGATGGATATGGGACTAGTGCATCCGGCGTTCTTTTCTTGATGAATGGCACCGTCGAAAACATAACTGTGCGCGGCGGTCGGTATGTTTTTGGGGCAAACGGGCGGCTCATCGGATGGAGTGGAACAACGGCGGGTACCAAGAAAATCGTTATTGATGACGTTGTTCAAGAAGGTGGCAATACCGTCGTAAACAAAGGGGCGACGGTAACCGATGTTCCGCAGATTGTCCTAAGCAACAGCAGATTTAAGGGGGTGTATGACGTAGTGGCGCTGTCTTCAAATGCCGACGTTGTGCGAAACGGATGTACTTTTGACGGTATTACGGGCGCGGTTGTCCACGTGTATAACGCCGCAGCGACAGCGGTAAATGATTGGGAAACCGGCTGTCAGTATCCATCGACTGCTGATGCAAAACGTGTCGTCTGCTCTGCTGGAACATACAACCCGAAATCGCTTGATATTCGGGTCGATGTTGGTGCCACTGGGGTAGCGAAGGCCGCTGGAAATCTCGCATTCAATATCGGATCAGGCCGCGGAACATTGGTACAGAACCGACATGTCACATGCAACGGTACAAATTACGTCCAGGTCGATACGCCAGCCAACGTTTTCTAATCCCCTCTTCACCGTGATATAGCTATGAGCTTCGGAATCCGCTATAAAAACAACTTGCAATTTGCTTGCAAGTGATAAACTCAGCTTGCTTGTTGTGAAGCAAGCTTAATCCCGTAGCTGGAGCTTCTCGCCGTAAGGTGGGAAGCACTGTTTTAAACCGCTCACTACCGCGTCACGGCGAAAAGTGATCGGCTGCAACGCCGTGATGGCGTGGCATCCCGAAGATGGAGCGTGATATGTCAGGTCGTAACATTGAAGA
>OFQZ01000718.1_pt1 | contig 10776 bp, 14 predicted proteins | sample 1543011 | NCBI WGS metagenome assembly OFQZ01 (sample SAMN07774216, study PRJEB24372) | wastewater metagenome | isolation source: Exp Tend NO 0WW | collected 2016-02 | reverse complement strand
GAGTTCAGACGTGTGCTCTACCGATCTCCCACTTTTACACACACGAAGGGCTGTCGTCCTACGTACCGAGGGGGTGACCCCGTGGAAACACGCCACTGCGAGCGCTGCCGTAAGCCGTTTCCGGCCAAGCTCAAGACGGCTCGGTTTTGCTCGGACTCGTGCCGGGCTGCGAACGGCAAGGACGTGAAGGCTGGCCGTGTTGTTGTTGCGATGCCTGACCGTGAGGCGCCGCTTGGTCCGCCGGTGGCGGGCGGTGTGCTGGCCGCGGTCACGCGTGAACTCCAGGATGCTCAGCGCACGGATACGGCGCTTGGGGCGATGGCGTTGGAGCTCGCGCGAACACTCGATGATCCGATGACGCCGCCGGCCGCGAAGGCGACGCTGACGAAGCAACTGGCGGCGACCTTGATCGAGGCGACGAAGGTGACGCGCGCGTCGACGCTGGCGGGACTGAGGGCCGAGCGTGACCGTCTGCGCGCCGTCTGATCTGGTTCGCCCCTTCTCGTACGCGGCTCCCGCCTACGACTACACCGAGGGCCACCTTGTCGCCGCGCTCATGGCCGAGTGCTACGACGACAAGGGTCCGTTTATCCTCGACCCTGAGCAGCGCCTCGTTATCGACGACTGGTTCGGCTATGTCAGGACGCCGGACGGCCCGAAGTTGGCGGCGTTCGAAGGTGCCGTAGTCGCTCCCAGGCAGAACATGAAGACCGGCGTGCTGAAGGCCGCCGCGATCGGAAAAGCGTTCATCTCCCGAATGCGTCTAGTCGTCTGGTCTTCGCACGAGACGTTTGCGGCGTCCGAGGCCTACCGCGACATCAAGGTCCTGATCGAGTCCAACCCTGACCTGCTGGCTGAGGTTGTGGCGTTTCACGGGGCGCTTGGCCGTGAGTCGATCGAGCTCACCGACGACCGGCGCCTCCTGTTCAAGTCGCGCACGGGCACCTCGGCACAGTCGCTCTCCGGCGACTGTGTGATCCTCGATGAGGCGTTTGCCCTTCAGGCCGACCATATGGCCTCGCTCGCTCCGACGTTGGCGGCCCGTCCGGATCCACAGATGCTCTACGGCTCGTCGGCCGGCCATCTGCGCTCGACGGTGCTGCGTGCGCTGCGGGACCGTGGCCATGCGAAGGCTCCGCGTCTGGCGTGGGCCGAGTGGGCGGCCACCCTGAGGCCGTGTGCTGATCCTGACTGCGACCACACGCTCGGGTCTGTCGGCTGCTGGCTTGACGACCCTGAGGCGTGGCGCGAGTGCAACACGGCGATTGCGCGGGGCCGGATGACGGTCGAGACGATCGCTGGCCTGCGTGCTGCGATGGCTGCTGAGCCGATGCGATTCGCGCGCGAGTGCCTTGGTCAGTGGGACGACCCTGGCGACGATGCGGCGGTCCATCCGATCGACGCGGCCCTGTGGGATGAGCTGGCCGACCCGAGGTCCAAGATTGCGGACGGTCGATTGTTTGCGCTGCATGTGGCGCCGCGTCGCAAGTGGTCATGCATCGTCGCGGCTGGCCTGTCCGAGGATGGCCGCATCCACGTCGAGGTACCGTCTCGCCGCGGCGAGGTGGCCTACTGGCGCGGGACAGACAAGATCGTGCCGACCTTCCGCCGGCTTTCCAAGCGGTTCGAGGGGGCGACGGTGCGCATCCTGGCCAAGTCTCAGGCGGCCCCCTACGCCTCGAAGCTGATCGAGTTGGGATTCGCCGTCGAGCTTGTGGCCCCGGCTGACTATCCGGCGATGTGCGCGGGTCTCGTGGACTTCATCGCAGACCGCAAGCTTGCCCATCTTGGCGATGACGTGCTCACTTCCTCGGTGAGTTCCGGTGTCGCGGCCGAGGTTGGCGACGGCGACCAGTGGCGCTGGAGCGTACGCCGATCTGCTGGCGATGTGACGCCGCTGGTGGCTATGACCATCGCAGCCGATGGTGCCGAGGATGCCGCCGACTATGACGTGCTCGATTCCGTTTCCTGAAAGGGGGCTCGATGCTCACCACCTCGATTGAGCTTGTCGGCTTCCTGCTCTTTGTGGCGGCTGTCGTCGTCCTGGCGTGGCCGTACTCGGTGCCTGGTGCGCTGGCTGCTGGTGGCGTGCTGCTGTTGGCCTTGTCGTGGCTGATTGATGCTCGCAAGAAGGGCGGCAAGCCGTGAGCCTTCTTCGTCCCTCCGTCCGCGCACTGACCATGGAGCAGGACGGTTGGCTGGCTGCTGACACGCTGGCGCCGCTGAACGCTGAGCGTGCCCTGTCGGTCGTGCCCGTCTATGCGGCGGTGCGGCTTATCTCAGAAACGCTCGCGTCTTTCCCCGTGCATGCCTATGTCCGGACTGCTGACGGTCGCCGCCGCACCGAACTTCCGGCCTTCCTTGCCAGCCCGGTGGACGGATCGACGGCCTTCGAGTGGCTTCAGCGCGGCGCGGTGTCGACCCTGCTCCAGGGCAACGCTTACGGCTTCGTTACGGGCCTTGACCGGGCGGGCTGGCCTACTGGCGTCCAGTGGGTGAATCCGGGCCGTGTCCGGTGCGCCTATGAGTCCGGCAGTGTGCGGCCAGCCTACTGGTTGGATGGCCGTCGCCTGGAGCACTGGCAGATGGTCCACGTCCCGGCCGTGGTTGTGCCCGGCAAGGCGGACGGCATCAACCCAGTGCGCGCCTTCGCCACGACGTTCGACGCGGCCCGCGAGACGCAGGCGGGCCGCCGAGACTGGGCGAAGAACCGGCAACTGCCGGGGTCGATCTTGCAGAACGTCAAGCGGTCTTTCAAGGGTCCCGAGGCGGACGCTGTCGCAGCCCGCGCTGAACAGAAGATCCGCAACGGAAAGGTGTTGGCGCTCGGCTCCGAGTGGAAGTATGACGTCGTCACCCTGCCATCGCAGGATGTGGCCTTCCTTGAGTCGGTCAAGGCCGCCGCAAACATGGCCGCCACGATCTACACGGTTCCCCCCGAGCTGATCGGCGGGTCGACCGGCAGCAGCCTGACGTACTCGACCGTTGAGGGTCAGTTCAACTGGATCCTGACGATGACGACGCGCTCGTGGGTGTCCAAGTTTGAGGGCGCCCTCTCCCGGCTGATGCCGCCTGATCGGTACATCAAGCTCGCCGTGGACTCCGCGGTGCGAACCGACGTCAGGACGCGATTTGACGTCTACAAGATCGCCCGCGACATCGGCCTGCGCAACGTTGATGAGTTGCGTGAGCTTGAGGACTTGCCACCGCTTCCGGATGGGCAGGGTGCCAGCTATGCGCCGCTCGCTGTGACCACCAAGCAAACTGACCCGCAAGCCAGGGAGGCATTGTGACCATTGAGACTCGCTACACACTCGGCACGGTCGCGCTTCGCGCCGCTGGCGACTCTGGCCCCGGCGTCCTGGGCGGCTACGCGCTCAAGTACTCACGGCAGTCTCAGAACCTCGGCGGCTTCGTCGAGCAGATCGCGCCGGGAGCCCTGAATAAGACCCTCAGCGACGGGGGTGACGTTCTGTGCCGCTTCCAACATGACGACGCGCTGATTCTCGGGCGGACCCTCTCGGGCACGCTCGCGCTCAGTGCGGACGCCGAGGGCCTGGTCTATGAGGTTGTCCTGCCGGACACCACGACCGGCCGCGACCTGGCCGCCCTGGCTGGGCGGGGTGACGTGCAACATTCCTCCTTCGCGTTCCGCACGATCCGGGACGACTGGGGCTTCACCGAGCAGGGATTCCCACTGCGGACGCTGTTGGAGATCCAGCTCGTCGACGTCGCGCCTGTCGTTCAGCCCGCCTACCTCGACACCTCGTCGGGGCTGCGTGCGCTGGCTGAGGCGCGACACCTAGACCCGGACGCCGTGCTTGCCGCCGCGGCGTCCAACAGCCTCGCGGACATGCTCCGCGAGGTCAGCGAAGACGCCGAGCCGGGCGACACCCACCCGGCGCCGTCGCTCACGCGGTACCGCATGCAGCCCATCGGGCTGCGGCACTGAGGCCGGGCGAAACCCACCTCGAACCTTCATCCATCGCCCGACCTTTGAAAGGGGCACACCATGAGCCGAGAGCTCATCAACCGTCTGCGCGAGCAGCGCGGACAGGCCTGGAAGCAGGCCGCCGACATTGTTGACGGCGCGGAGCGCGAGAAGCGCGACCTGACTGCTGAGGAGCAGGAGGCCTGGCGCAAGATCAACGCCGACGTTGACGCCCTCGGGCAGCGCGAGCAGATGCTCGTCGACGCCGAGCTGCGTGAGGCTGAGGCGGCCGAGGCTTACCGCAAGCTGGAGGCCAAGCCGGCCGAGCGCGGCAAGCAGGAAGGGACCGAGTTCGGCGAGCAGTTGCGCGCCTTGCTGCGTGGCGAGGCCCGCGAGGTCACCGTCCCCTCGGATAGCACCTTCCGCGACATGTCCAAGGGCACCGCGACCGCTGGCGGCAACACCGTCCCGACCAGTTTCTACGGCCAACTCCTGACCCACATGATCGACATGTCGGCGATCCTGTCGGCCGGCCCGACCGTCCTCGAAACTGCCTCGGGGGAGAGCCTGGAGATCCCGGTCACGACCTCATTCTCGTCTGCGGTCCTGACTGCGGAGAACGAGGCCATGACCGAGTCTGACCCGGCGTTCGCCAAGCGGACCCTGGGCGCCTACAAGTACATGGTCGGCCTGCAAGCCCCCCGTGAGCTGATCGACGACTCGGGCGTCGACCTGGAGGGCTTCATCGCCAAGCAGTGTGGTTGGGCGGTCGGCAACGTGTTCGGCGCCCACCTGGCCACGGGTACCGGATCGAGCCAGCCCGCCGGCATCGTCACGGGCGCCTCGGCTGGCGTCGTGGGCGGAACCGGCGTCACGGGCGCGTTCACCTCGGACAATCTGCTGGACCTGTTCTACAGCGTCATCGCTCCGTACAGGAACTCCACCTCGTGCGGCTGGATCATGCGCGACGCCACGATGGGCGCCGTCCGCAAGCTGAAGGACTCCACGGGGCAGTACCTCTGGCAGCCCTCGATCCAGGTCGGCGTTCCCGACACCCTGCTCGGCAAGCCGGTCCACACCGACCCCAACATCGCCGCGGTGGGCCTGTCCGCCAAGTCGGTGCTGTTCGGCGACATCAGTCGGTACTTCGTCCGCCTCGCGGGCGGCGTCCGGTTCGAGCGGTCGGCGGACTTCGCGTTCAATACGGACCAGATCACCTTCAAGGCGGTCATCCGTGGCGACGGCATGCTGGCTGACCAGACCGGGGCCGTGAAGTACTTCGCTGGCGGCGCGAGCTAGCCATGAGGGTCACCATGAAGGCGGCGATCAGCGGCACCCGCAATGGTGTCGATTGGCCGAGGCCCGGCGAGGTCGCTGACCTGCCGGACGCCGAGGCTGCCGATCTCGTGGCGGCGGGCCTGGCGGTCGGGTCGGGGCCTGACGTTGAGGTCGCCGACCTGCCGGACGCCGGCGTCGAGACGGCGACGGCCAAGCGGAAGCGCCGCTGAACAACCACCACGAGGGGCCGGGGCTGTATGAGTCTTCGGCCCCTCGTGCTGCCAATGAGGAGACGCCATGGCGCTGCCTGATACCATCCTCACCCCGGCCGGTAACTCGGCCGAGTTGATGGCCTTTCTTGGCTCGGGTGCGGTCAAGATCACCGAGGCCGACCTTACTGTTGCGCTGAGCGTCGGTGTTGGCGAGGTCGAGAAGGCGTGCGGCCCGATCGTCTCCCGCAACCTAACCGAGCGCATCGCGGGCGGCTCCCGTGTCGTGGTGGAGGGTGGGCGCTGCTCTGTGGTCGTCTCTCTCACCCCTGACGCTGGCGGTTCCGCTCCGGCGTCCTACATCATCGACGGCCAGGTGATCGCGTCGGGCGATGGATCAGACCTTCCCGCTGGTGTGATCGTCTACACCTCCGGCTTCTGTGCCACCACGGCCACCCCGCCTTGGTGGGCCAAGGCTGCGGCGCTGCACATCGCCCGCCATTACTGGCGTACGCAGCTCAGCAACTCCAAGGCCCCGACGATCGGCGACGGGTCGTCGTACCTGATCCCAAACCAGGCGGCGTCCCTGATGGACGGCTACACGCTGGCACCGGACGGCTTCGCATGAGCACCCGCGCCACCATCATTCCCGGCCTGATTGATGCCCTGGTGACGGCTGCTAAGGCGCTGCTGCCGGATGCCACCGTGACGGACAGCTTTCCGCGATTCGACGTCGAGGGGGACCTGCTGGCGATCGGTGTGGACGACATCACGTCCGCTTCCCCGTCCGCGGCAGCCTCGTCCTCGATCGAGTGGGCGACGGCTGGGCGCCAGGGCCGCGACGAGACTGGCGTGATTACCTGCGTGGCCGAGTCGTGGGACGCCTCGGGCGACCCGAAGGCGGCCCGCGATGCGGCTTACACCATCGCGGACACGCTCGACAGGCTATGCCGCTATGGCTGGGCCACGGCTCCAGACGCCTCAACGGTTGTCCTGATCCCCACCACTGGCTCGCCCGCCACCCCGACGCTCAACGTTCACCCCGCTGGCCTATTGTCGGCGGGCCTGACAAATCTTCGGCTCGCCCAGGACCCCGCCGAGGGTGCGCGGGCCGATGTCGTGTTCGACGTCGCCTTCAAGGCGCGCATCTGACCCAGGAGGGGGTACCCCATGAAGATCCGCAACATCTCGCCATTGGGTGAGCTTGAAGTGCCGGCGCTGCGCATGGTCGTGGCCGCGGGCGCTGTCATCGAGGCGCCCGACGATTTGGGTGCGTCGCTGTTGGAGCAGTCCGAGACGTGGGCTGCCGTGTCCGCCAAGACCAAGACGGCGGACACCGCCGAGAAGGAGTAACCCATGTCCTCGATCCTCGACGCCTCGCTGACGTTCGCGCTGGAAACCACGTACGGCACGAAGGTGGTGACGTCCCGCGCCCTGGAGTACGTCTCTGAGGGGCTGGACTTCAAGCCGAAGCGCGTGCAGGGGCAGGGTCTCCGGTCGGGCACCCGTGTCGCGCGGGCGAACCGCCGCGTCACGCCCACCTATCAGGGGGGCGGCCCGATCGAGATCGAGGCCCTGTCGAAGGGGCTCGGCCTGTTCTGGCAGTGGCTGATGGGCTCCGGCACGTCGACGTTGGTGTCCACGGGCGTCTACCAGCAGGTGTTCACGCTGGCGGATGCGCTCGGCGCGGCCACTTTCCAAAAGGGCGTGCCGCGGCTCAACGCGGACGCCTCGGCGACGATCGACCCGATCACGTTCGCCGGGTGCGTGGCGACAAGCTTCGAGCTGTCGGGCGGCCAGGAGCTGGTCAAGGTGTCGGCGGACGTCGATGCTCAGGCGGTGGATACCGCGACGGCCTACGCGACGCCGTCATACTCGACCGGTGCCAACCTGTTCCACTTCGCCGGGGCCGCGCTTTACAGCGGGGCACTGACCGCGCCGACTGCCACGGCGCTGGCGTCTGGGGCTACGGCGTTGGCGAGCGTATCGGAGTGGTCGGTAAAGGTGGATCGGTCGGCCAAGACGGACCGCTACCTGTTCGGCAACGCAGGCAAGAAGTCGAAGCCGGTCGCAGGCGCTGCACAGATCTCTGGGAAGCTCGACGTCGAGTACTCGGACTCGATCTTCCGGGATGCGTTCCTGGCTGACACGGACATGTCGCTGGTGGTCACCTACACCGCAGGCGCGCTGACGACGGGCTTGGAGACCCTGCAGGTCGTCATCCCGGACATCCGGCTCGAGGGCGAACTGCCGAAGACATCTGGCGATCTCGTCAAGATGTCGTGCGACTTCACCGGCCTCGACAACTCCACGGCGGCCCAGCCGCTCTGGATTGTGACGCGCACGTCAGATGCGGCGCTGTAGATGCGGATCGATCCGCCGGCCTACAAGGCCTTCGCGGCGGCGCTCAAGGACTCCGACAAGGACATCAAGCGGCAAACCAGGGCGTCATTGCGGGCGCTACTGGCCCCGCTGGGCGTGGAGGCGATCAGGGAGGGATCCGAGGGGATGCCGCGCCGCGGCGGTCTTCGGGCCTACCTGACGGCAAACGCCAAGGCGTCGGTGTCGCTGCAGGCCAATCGGATGTACTTGACGCTCAATCCGGGCCGCTCCGGCGTCCGGCTGGGTCCGATCGACCGCGGGTCACTGAGACACCCAGCCATCGGCGACATGCGTCGGCCGAAGGGGCAGCGAAGGTTCGTAGAGCAATCGGTGCCATCGGGGACGTACACGCAGGCGCTGATGAAGCGCAAGGACGAGATTACGGCAGACGCCGAGCGCACGATCTCGCTGTTCATGAAGGTCAAGTTTGGGAGGGATTGGTCATGATCATCCAGATCGGTGATCGGGCTTACCCCCTGGTCACCCTGCCGGACATGGCGCAGGAGCTGACCTTCAATCAGCTCATGGCGTTCAGCCGCGAGTTGGCCGTCAGCAATATCTCGAGTTGTCGCACTATGGCGGACGTCATGGCACTCATGGTCGAGATCAAGAGTCTGGACACTGGCGCGCTCCTGGATCATCCCGAGGGCGCGTTCGCGCTGGGTGTGATGGTCTGGGCGGCCCGCACGGCAGCCGGTGAGCGGCTGACGCTGCTGGAGGCCTGTGACGTCTCGATGGCCGATTTGCGCTTCGTGTCCGAGGAGTCTGATCCGGCGGGGGTGGTCGAGGGAAAAGCCCGGAGGGCTGGCGGTCGGGGCGGCGCCGCTCGCAAGCCCGTCCGCAGTTAGCGGACGTCGCCCATCTGGTGGCGCTGCGGGCCGACGTGGATGCGCACATCATTGCGATGTCGCGGTTGTGGCCGTGGCTCAATCCGCTGACGGTCTTCGACGTGCCGCTGATGTACGTCCGCGCCTACCTCGCCGCTACAAAAGCCGCTATGCAGTCCTAAGCCCGAAGGGGGTGCCTCGATGGCCGATTCGACTGCCACGCTGAAGATGCTTTTGCTTGGCGATGACGTCTCAGCGTCGAAGGCCCTGCGGGATCTGGCTAGCCAGCTCGACAAGACGGCTAAGGCGTCGGACGACTCCAGTTCGAAGATGGCTAAGCACCACGGGCGGCTGTCGGATGGCCTCAAGAACATCGGGGCGGGGATCGCCCAGGGCATCGGCCAGGGAATCGTCGGCGTCGTCTCCAGTGCGGCGTCAGCGGTCGGCGAGTTCGCCTCGGGCAGCGTCGACAAGTTCGCCCGGCTGGAGGACGCCACCGCTGCGACGTCGGTGGTTTTCGGCGACTCGATGGGCAAGATCATCGAGCAGTCGAAGACGGCCGCCGGGAATCTCGGCATGAGCAAGGCGCAGGTGATCGACGCCGCGAACACCTTCGGGACCTTCGGCAAGTCGGCGGGCCTGTCGGGCGACAGCCTGGCTGGCTTCTCGACGAAGATGACCGGCTTGGCCGGCGACATGGCGTCCTTCAGGGGAACCAGCCCGGAGCAGGCCATCGAGGCTATCGGTGCGGCGCTGCGTGGCGAGACTGAGCCGATCCGCGCCTATGGCGTGATGCTGGATGACGCCAGCATGCGCAATGAGGCGATGAAGATGGGCCTCATCGAGACCACCAAGGAAGCGCTGACCCCACAACAGAAGGTGCTGGCGGCGCAGTCGCTGATCCTCAAGCAGACCTCGGACGCGCAGGGCGACTTCGCCCGCACGTCCGACTCGACGGCGAATACCCAGAAGCGCCTGTCGGCGACGATGGAGAACCTTCAGGCATCACTAGGCGAGAAGTTGGCCCCGGCTGTGACGGCGGTAGCTCAGGGCGTCCTGGATGCTATCGAGTTTTTCGGGCAGTTCTCCGAGGTTGGGGAGGGCGCTGGCGAGGTCTTCGGGGCACTCGGGCAGGCGCTGGGTGCGCTCGGTGAGGTGGTCTTCCCGGTACTCACAGGCATGATCGGAAAGCTCGTCGAGGGATTCGGGGGGCTCGCGCGCCAGGTCGCCGGCATGCTGCGCCAGCTGGGGAAAGTGCCCGGCTTTGAGTGGGCGACGGCTGCCGCGGACGGCCTGGACAAGATGGCTGCTGGCGCAGAGAAGGCGGGCAAGGCGATCCAGGACATGCCGGATCGGATCGTCGAGATCAAGGCCAAGCAGGAGTCCAAGGCCCTCGATGAGATCTCGGCGAAGCTGGCCAAGATCGAGCCGAAGACCGTCATTGCGAAGGCGCAGGGTGACCCGAAGGGCGCCGAGACCGTCAAGGCCGCGATGGACAAACTCATCGATGAGACGGTCAAGGCCAAGACGATCGGGGACCCGTCCGGAGCTCAGGCCGTCAAGACTCAGATGGAGCTATTGCGCGACAAGTACGTCACCGCGGTCACGAGGGGCGACACGTCGGGGGCTCAAGAGGCGCTCGACCAGCTGCGCAGGATCGCCGCCTACGACGGACGCGCGGTCAAGGTGCAGGTGCTTGCGGGGCTGACGGGCTCGAATATCCGCATGGTCGCGTCAGCCCGCGGGAACATCGTCAAGGCGTTCGCCGGCGGCGGCATCGAGGATCACTCACCGGTCATCGTCAGGCCCGGCGACGTCCGGCTCTTTGGCGAGCCGGAGACGGGCGGGGAGGCCTACATCCCCTTCGCCAACGACTGGCGGCGCCCTCGGGCGATCGCCATCTGGCAGGAGACGGGGCGTCGTATCGGGGTCTTGCCGAACGCGGCCGGTGGGCTGTACGGGGGCGGCTCGGGCGGCGGGTCGCTGGATGGGCTGACCGCAGAGCAGATCTGCGACGCCGTCCGCGAGGGTGCCCGCCAGGGTGTGGTCGACTCGATGCTGGGCCGTCAGGTGGACGGCAAGATCGCGGCTGCGGCTGCGCGGACCTCGCGGGGGGTGAAGCGGGTATGACGATCGCGATATCGGTCGC
>OFQZ01000717.1_pt1 | contig 10792 bp, 15 predicted proteins | sample 1543011 | NCBI WGS metagenome assembly OFQZ01 (sample SAMN07774216, study PRJEB24372) | wastewater metagenome | isolation source: Exp Tend NO 0WW | collected 2016-02 | reverse complement strand
TGAGTGCCATCCGCACGGCCTCCTGAATCGAGGATTTGCCCGATCCGTTCGCGCCAGCGAAGATCGTGATGGGGGTGGCGAGGTCAACGGCGACGTGCCGCGCGCCGAGGATGTTGTCGATTTCGATTCGTGCGAGTTTCACAGGTCACTCCAGGTTCATCGGTGCGCGCTCTGCGCGTGGTTTTTGCTGGGCCGGTGCGGCCTCTTGTTTCTCACGCTCGGCGATAGCGTCGGATTCCTCGGGGGTCGGCTCCCACGGGGCGGGATCGGCGACGTCCGGGGAGGCCGGCTTGGGCGCCTTGGTTGCGGCGGCCTTGAGCCCAGCGGCGCCTGTTTTCGGCGCTTCCGATGCTGCGGCGGTATCGGGCTCGAACCACTCCGCCGGCGAACTCATGCCGTCCCGCAGGCTGGCGTAGATTTTTTTGAGCGCCACAATCTGCGCCGGCTGTATCGCGTCGATATGGCGCTGAATGCGGGTTTCAATTTGCGCCTTGGTGATCCCGAACGGCGCAAATGCTGCAATCATTTTTGCAACCCCCTCGGGGGTGGTGTCCGCTTTCGCGCGCATCGTCACCTCGCACTGCGCGACGGCTGCCTCGGTTACGTCGCCCGGGATAATCGCGAGAATACACGCGCGCAATCTCCGCGCCCCCTGATTCGCCACCATCTCGTAAATGTCGCGCGGATCGTCGAGCATTTTCCGCCCCTGCCTGGTGTGCCGGATATGCGGCACCTGGAATACCACCTCCCTGCGCGTGTTGGTCTCAACGTCCCATGCGAACGCCTGCACGGTGCTCTCTCCGCCGCGCTGATCCATCTCGCGAATACCGAACTGAATGTTCCCCCAGCATTGCGCGATCGCCTCCGCAAGCCGTATGCTCGGCCCGGAAATGTCAGAGCCGCCCCGCGCGTAGGTGTAGACGGCGGCATCGGCCAGTGTCGGCCTTGTGCATGCGTTCAGGATTCGATCCATTGCCTGAATGATGTTGCGCGGATTCATCCTGGCGATCATCATCGCTGCCTGAACCTCGGCGATACTGCGCTGCTGATCGGATTGCGCAACCGCATTGACGCGCGGCATTTCGGCCACCTGTTGGCCGCTGAAAGGGTTTTCTGTTTTCGTTTCCATGTTTCGATCCTCAGATTTTCAGCAGAAAAGGGCGTGCGCCCGGTTGTGATTTCGTGAATTCGCGGAGGTGTTCGGCCGGAGCGTGCAGGCTCAGGTAGGCCGATTTCCAGTCCGTTTTTTCGCTGGCCTTGTTGTTTTTCCAGGTCGCCAGCACCTGGTCGCGATGCAACAACGTCGCCGCGTGCCCCATCCGCAGCTTGATGCGCTGCGCGAGAATCTCGACGCTGTTATCCCACGTTTTCGCCGCCGCTTTTGCTCGCGCCAGCTCCGAGCAGAGCTCGAGCAACTCAGCATCCGCTTCCATCGCCTCTCCGGTGTCGGTGCGGTAAAGCCACCGGATGTCCGCCTCGGTTTCGGCCGGCGGCGGGTTGCCATCCTGCAGCCGCTGCCAGAATTCCAGCTCCCGCGCGCGGATCGCGGCGATTGTTTCTTCGTCGCGCTCAACCCAGTGGATGCGCAGATCGTCGAGCCCGAACAGCGGCGCCACCAGCGTGCGGCGGCACGGGCGGACCATGAGCCCGTGCATCACCTGCGCGGCGTAGCAGATAGGCACATCGTCCGATCCCTCCTCTCCCCAGCCTTTCGGGCGGCGGTAAAAATTGTTCACGGACTTGATTTCCCCGTTGACCAGCTCGCCATCGACGACCAGTTCCACGTCGATCTCCGCGCACAGGAAATTGTGCTCGGGATCCTGGTAGCGAGCATTCCGCGCCACCACCTCGACCGCATGGCCGCGCCCGCGCAGTTCGTCGAGCAGCATCTCGACGATCACCGGCTCCCATCGGTGGCCACGGTCGAACACGCGCTGCTTCTCGGGCGTGATTTCCTCCCGGTACTCGCCCGTTTTTTCCAGGTACAGCTGGAGCGGGCTCTTCCAGGGCGAAACCCCGAGAATTGCCGCCACGTCTGATCCGCCGATAAAACCTGTTCTGTCCATTGTCGCCTCCCTCAAAAAAGCATTTTGAATCCACGATTGCTCATGCAGTTTTGCACGAGCTGATCCTGCTGGCTGAGCCCGCGCGCGCCGCTTGCCCCGGCAGCGCCGAGCCCTCCAGCAAGGGCGCCGAACTGCACGGTCTGCCGGTCGCTGTGGAGCATCGTGCCGACCGCGGCGCCAGCCACCAGGCCTATCAGACCGCTGGCTAGGGCGTTGCCCGCGTCCGCGCTCTGCTTGTCCATCAACATCGCCGAGCACTGGTGCAGCGCCGCCTGATAAGCGCCCTGGTCAGTGATGCTGATCGGATCGACCTTCGCCGCGATGTCGCGCTCGACGCTCTGCTGCGGCGTCAGCGCCGGGCCTGACGCGCACCCGGAAGCCAGAACCGATAAAACGATAATCGTGATTCTTTTCATGATTCCCCCCTGCCTTTATCCTTGCTCTTCTTCCGCCCGATCCGTTCGGCAGTAGATCGGACATCGCCGAAATCAACCATTGCACCAATGGCCCGGGCTCGACGTTCCCATCTGTCCGCCGTGGCCTGAATATCAGCGGCCAGTTGCCGGCACAAAAACTCGTTATCGATCACGTCGGCGAACCGGCGATAGCCAGCCCCGTTCTGCCGATCCACCGGCAGCGAGACGAATGCCCGCACCGACACCGGGACGGAATCGCCTACCTCGATCCGGATATTCCGGATCAGTTGCCGGGCCTGTTCCTCGCGCCACTTCGCCGCCGCCGCCGTATCGTCCCACTCAAAATGGGTGTGCAGCGGCGATTCAGGATCGCGCGCCGCCTCGACAACATCTGCCGGACGAAGAAGCCCCTCTCTAAAAAGCCTTTCCAGTTCAGCCTTGATAATGTCCATCGAAATTCTCCAGAGTTGAAAAAAATACCGTGCCAGCCTTTCCAGTCCATGCCTCGCCATTCCTAGCCTTGCCTGCCGTGCGTTCCGTTCCGTGCCATTCCGAGCCCCGCCTTGCCTGCCGTGCTTACCTTGCCAGGCCCCACCCCGCCGAGCCGCGCCGTGCCTCGCCTGCCATGCTTACCTGGCCTTACCTATCCAATCCTTGCCTGCCGTGCCTTACCCATCCGCGCCCAGCCTCACCCATCCTAGCCTGGCCTGCCAAACCGCCATCCATGGCGCCCCTTTCACTTGATGCCGTAAAGCGCCCGAACCTCGTGTTCACGATCCGCACCAACAACCGCGAACGTACCCCAGCCACAACCCGCAGACGCTTTGCTGTCAGGCCGTCCCGCACCGATGCCGACCTGCCCGCCGACGCGCGCGATCAGGTTGATGATGTCGGTCGCTGAAAATTGCTGCTGATCAAATTTCACACGCAGCTTGCAAGCCCATGACCTGTACTGCGGGCGCGAGCGAACATCCACCACGCCGGTCGCGTTTCGGGTGTGTGCGGTGAACGTCTGCGACTCCCCGTAAATCCGAACGATCGGCAACCCGTCGGCGGCGTCGAATCCGTCCGCCTCGACGAAAACCGAAAGTTTGGCAAGGGTCATCTTGAATCCAACAAGGCGACACGCTGAAATCATGCCGGCCCTGAAAGCCGCAGCGTTCGCGCCCTCCCATCCATCCTTGTGCCGATACCGCGCTTCCTCGGCGTCTTTTTCGTAGTCGCGAGCCGTCCGGACCTTTTTCGATTTCGCCTGCTGGCCCTCCTGCATTTTGGCCATCAGCTCCGCTTTTTTGCTGAATCGCTCAATCACCAGGGGCGCCGTGCCCTCGATGATCAACTCCAGAATCCCGAAATCGGGCGCGCTGATCAGAACTTGCTTTTCAATTTTCGCTTGTGCGTTCATGTTTTTTCCTGTTGGTAAATCAGTTCATTATTTTCGGCGCCGAATTTAACCCCGCTTGCCGCAGCGGTGACATTTTTTACCGACTGGCGGTAATAACTCGGCTTCAGTTCAACCCCAACGCCGCGACGGCCAAGCAACACCGGGCTGTAGACCTCGGACCCAACTCCCATAAATGGCGTAAATACCGTCTCGCCGGGATTGCTGTACAACTGGACACACCGATCGATGACATCAAGTTGCAGCGGATGAACGTGCTTTTCATCTTCGCTATCCCTTGCTTCGCGGAACGGCAAAACGTTGTGCATTCGGATGTCGTCCCACATGCAATCAGCGTACTGGCGCCATATCCAGTGCGAAAACCTATTTTCGGTTTGCTTTCCGGTCCATCCGCGATAACTCATCACTTCCGCCGGAGGGGTCCGCTCGCCGGCATAGTCAAGCATCCCGACCGGGTGCTTTACCGGGATAGGGTTTTTCCCTTTTTTCCGGAACGTCAAAAGCTGATCTCCAGCCGCAACACCGCAGTCGATGGAATCCTCGACGAGCGACTGGTGCGCTAGGTTTTTCTGCATCGTCCGAAGTCGTACCGCGAGCGGTTCCTTCCAGATCATTCGCCGACCAGAAAACAACCATCCCTCACGTTCATGCAACCGTATGATGTCGCCTGGCAAGTCGAGATAGCTGTCCGTTCCGCTGTTGCTTCTCGGCATATCCATGCAATGCACGGCTGTAATTCGCCCGGGAAGGGTAAGACGATTCAACTCTCGAACGCAAAACGCATATTGCTCAAGAAATGTCTCGTAGTCGTCGCAGTTCGACAAATCCCTGTCGTTGCTGCTGTAGGTGTACAGGCCTCCGAACGGTGGTGAGTAGATAGACAAATGCACACACTGATCAGGGAGGTTTTTCATTACCTCAACGCAATCACCATTGAATATGGCGAATTTGTCGGTAATCAATTGGCCCATTACAGCCATGACGGCACCTCTATTTTCTTTTCGTATGATGATGATCGGTCTACGGAATGCGCGTTATTCATTTCATGGACCAAATTAGAAAACATATCGTCCGCCTGTTTTGCCTTTCTTTTAAGGTTTTTCAGAACATCCATCTCTCCCTCCGTTGTAATCACATCTACCGTTACCGGTCGTTCCTGCCCAAATCTCCAGCAGCGTCGAACGCCCTGGTAATACTGCTCGAAGCTATGCGACGGGAAAAACGTCACATGATTGCAGTGCTGGTAATTCAACCCCCAGGCGCCTATCTTCGGTTTCGTGATGAGCACCCTTGCGCAGCCTTCCGCAAAGTCGATCAGCTTCCGCTCTTTCGCATCGTCGCTATCGGCCCCGCTGACCTCGATGGCGTCGGGAATAAGCTCGCGCAATTTCTTCCCTTCCTCATTCAGGTGGCACCACACCAGGGCCGGCTCGCCGGTGTGATTTACCAGGCTCGCGACTTTCTCGCATCGCTCGGTTATCGTCCGACGCCTTTCCTCCCGTTGTTCGGCTAGGCCTACCGCCGGAAGCGCAAACAGCATCCCATCCGCAAGGGTGTTTGACCTCACGATATGCTCCATCTCGCGCAACTCAGGGAGGTCATATCTGGCATCCGAAAACCCTAGATCAGATGGCTTCCGTATCGCGCGCGCCCACGAACAAACCCAGCGCCAGAACGGTATCTCCGCGTGGCCCTTTAATCGCCACTTGATAACCTCGCCGCCGATCCTTCCCTGCGCGCTGTTGTTCAGATCATTTTTAAAAAACCGATTCAGCATATCAACGTGGCCGAGATAACCGAGCGCCTCGCTAGACGTGCCGAGCTCAACAAAATCATTCGGGGCCGCTGTCGCGGTCGCCAATAAACGATAGGGCAGCTTCCTGGCAAAGCTCGTTATAACTCCGCGCGTCGCGCCGGCGTAGTTTTTTAGGATGCTGCTTTCATCGCATACGACGCCAACAAACTGCGAGGCGTCGAACAAGTGCAGCTTCTCATAGTTGGTTATCGTTATTCCTCTGTGCGGGATTCCGTCGCGGGATATTTTCGCATCGATCCCAAATTTTTCAGCGTCCCGCGCTATCTGGTGCGTCACCGCGAGAGGCGTAAGCAGGATGACATTCTGTCCGGTTTTTTTAACTACATTATCCGCCCAAGCTAACTCTATCGCGGTTTTGCCAAGTCCGCAGTCCGCAAAAACGGCAGCGCGACCTTTGCGCAATGCCCATGCCGTGAGTTCCGCCTGGAAGTCGAACATCCAAGGTGGAATGTCTGCCGGATCAAATCCGAAGTCACCGCCAATCTGCGATTTTTTCTCAATGAACGATGCGTAATCGTCTTTATCTTTCATGCCGCTCCGAACCCATCAATTAATGCCGCTCACGAGTATACGCGGCGAGTGAAAGCAAATTACACCGCCCGCGGGCCGATGTCAACACCCCCCGCGTATTTTATCGGTTGACTGGCGCCCGCCTAGCGTGTACAAATGGCCCTTGTTTACCGGAGGTAACCATGGCCAAGAAATCCACCCTATCCCTGATCGATCTGATAACGGAGATCGGCGACGACCGGGCTGCGGAAATGTTCCGCGTCAAGCGCCGCACGGTCGCGAGCTGGCGCCGATCTGAGCGCTGGCCGCTCGCCCGCGACATACCGCACCTGATCGAGCTGTCCGGCGGCCGGCTGTCCCTCGAATCGTTTTTTTACAGGAGCCGCACCGATGCCGCATGATCGAGAATCAGCCGTCTATCTGCACCCCACATGCGCTCGCAACGTCGCGGCTATCGTCGCGCTGGAGCATCGCACCGACATGGTGGCAGTGGTTCGCCCTGGCGACCCGGCGCCGCGCTTGGAGCGGATCAGGAGAGGCCCTGCGGGTGCTGAAGATCGAGCGGGCTTGATGTTTTTGCCGCTGCACGGCTGGCCCGGCGGCTGGCTCGACGATGCTCCGATCGGGCCGGGCGCCGCGTGACCCAGCCCATTGACACCCCGCGCGACGGGCGGTAATGTCGGGTTTCCGGGGTGGTTCCCGGAACCGCACAGCGGAGAATCAGACATGCAACGAATCAGTGTTTTCTCGCATGGGGAGCCGGCCAACGCCGCGTGCCCGCTTCGCGGTTTTGCGCCCGCCGGGATTAACCACCCCGGCCCCCAGCCGAGAAAACACTGATGAACCAGCGCACTGGCATCTGGATGCCCCTCTACGTCGCGGACTACCTCGCAGACACGATGCACCTGTCCACGGTGGAGCACGGCGCCTACCTCCTGTTGATAATGGCCTACTGGCGATCCGGCCCGCTCCCCAGCGATCCCCGGCGCTTGGCCGCAATCACCCGGCTGTCACTGAGCGATTGGCAGGAAATAGAGGACGCCATGTCGGCGTTTTTCGACACCTCATGCGGTCAATGGGTCCACAAGCGCGTGGACAAAGAGCGCGAAAAGGCGGCCGCATTCAGCGCCAAACAGTCGGCCAACGGGGCCCGCGGCGGGCGCCCAGCGAAACCCAGCGAAAACCCAAACGAAACCCAAACGAAAGCCCGCGCGCGTGCGTCACAATCACAATCACTATCACAATCACTACAAGAGATAGAACATCACTTCGTAGATGTATTGGTTGGTCAACATTCGGACGTTTCGCCTTCGGCTCAACCCAACGCGCCAGCGGGCGATAGTCCGGAGATCGATCCCGCGCCAAAGCCAAAGCAGCCACCAGGCGGGACACGATTGCCGGTCGACTGGTATCTCTCGCAAGAGCTTGGCGACTGGGCGCTGGGGGAGGGGTTGACGCGGGAGCAGATCAGGTTGGAGGCCGAGCGCTTCCGTGATTACTGGATTTCAAAGCCCGGCGCCGGTGGCCGCAAAGCGGACTGGGCGGCAACGTGGCGAAACTGGATCAGACGATCAAACGACCCCGGAGGTAATTCCCATGGAAAAAATCAACCACCTGACCGGCCGCGCAGTGCAGTCGATCGAGTCAATGCAGCGATCAGCGCCAGAGCCCGCGAGCGCGACCAGCGAGAGGCGGTACAACGTGGGGGGCGAATCCTTGACGGTGATGGAGTTACTATGGCGCCGGATGACGGAGATTTACGGCCACCGGTGGGCGAGCGCCTACGGTGAGCAGCCAACCGACGGATGGACAACGGCGATCAGCGATCTGTCGCCCGGCATGATCCGGGCAGGGCTTGCGAAAATGGCGAAGCAGGGCAATCACAACGCATGGCCGCCGACCGCGCTTGAGTTCCGCGCGATCTGCATCCCGAGCGGCGAGGATCTTGGATTCCCGAGCCTCGATGAGGCGTTCCAGCAGGCGATCGGCAATCGCACCGAGAAACACCCCGCCGTGGTCCACACGCTGCGCCGGCTCGACAGCTACGCACTGCGGAGGATGCCGGGGGCCGATGCGCACCGCCAGTTCGCCGCCGCCTGGCAGAAAACCATCGACGAGATCGCGGCCGGCGGCGAGCTTCCGGCGGCACCCATCGGGCTGTCCGACGACACGGTGGCGAAGGCTAAGCGGGAGCGGTCGCCGGAGGAAATTCAGCGCTGCGCATCGATGCTGGCCGGGATCCGGGGCGAGCTTTTCGGGGGTGCGGCGTGATGGACTCTCGCCACATTGCGCCGTCGATGGCCGAGCAGGTCGCGGTTTTCAGCGCGCTCAGATCCATGGCGCTGACGGAGCGGGAGATCATGCTGGGCCTGAGCTATCCGCCGGGCGAATTCGAGCGCTGGTTGATGGATGAGCGCGACAGCGAATCCCATGCAATCGACAGATGGGGCCGCGGAGGTTGATGTGCCGATACGACCAGAGAACAAAGCGCGATACCCGGCAGATTGGAAGCTGCGGAGCCGGTTCGTGCGGTTCGTGAGGGCACGGAACCGCTGCGAGTGGTGCGGTGTTGAGAATGGCCAGCCGCACCCTACGACGGGCAGCAAAGTTGTTCTGACAACGGCGCATGTGTTTGACCATCGGCCAGAAGCGGCGAGCTTGCTGAATCTCGCGGCGCTGTGCCAGAAGTGCCACAACTCGCATGATGCAAAGATGCGGCACGATGGCAGGAAGCAAAGAGCGGCAATGGATCGCGCCAAGGGGCAGGGAACGCTGTTTCCGCCAGAGTCCGAGCGCGAATTGGTGCAGGAGGGTCTGTTGTGAAAAACCCAGCGCAATCTGATTCCCGGACACTGATCGGCATCGACCCCGGCAAAAACACCGGCATCGCGATCTACCGCGACGGCGCGCTGTGCGAGCTGCACACGCTGTCGCCGGACATGATCGAGGCGCTGCTGGTTCGGGTGCGGCCGGATCTGGTGGTCTACGAGGATTCGCGCCAGCAGAGCCACGTATTCAGCCGCGGCGTGAGCGCCCGCGCGACACTCAAGATCGCGCGCAACGTCGGCGAGATAGACATGCTCTGCCGGCAGATCGAGGACATGTGCCGGCGGCACGGCCTGGACTCATTGGGGGTGTCGCCGCTTCGCAAGGGTGCCAAGGTCGATGCCGGGCGCTTCGCGCAGATTACTGACTGGACAGCGCGCAGCAACCAGCATGAGCGCGATGCCGCGATGGTGGCGCACCCGTATCGCCGTGCTGATCTGGGAAAAATCAGGCCGGCTATAAAATCGGGCAGCGGCGAGGGCCGCAAACCGACGGCGCCGGCGTGGTAGAGCCCGGCGGCATGAGGCGGTATGCTATGGCAGCGCGCGACGTTGGCGCGCACGTCACGGTCGTGCCGGCCCATGGGTCCATGCGCAGACCACCACGAGGCAGAAGTGACTGGAACCGGAGTGATGAGCGATGAGCTGGAGCGCGCGGCCGAGCTGGGCGCGGAAAAAGCGCTTGCGAAAATGATGATGATCCTGGGGGTGGATATTGAGGATATGGCGGACATAAATGCGCTGCGTGCCGACCTGATCAACGCGCGGAAGGTGCGGATGGCTGGCGAGCGGATCGGGGCTGCCGCCGTCCTGATCGTGATCGGCGCCATCATAACCGGCGCCATGAGCTTTCTGTGGGACGGGCTGAAATCAGCGATTGGAGGTGGCCACTGATGATCGAAACCCTGAAATCCTACGTCATACCCGCCGCGCTGGCGCTTTTGCCGGCGAAGATGGACAGCCCGGAAGCGCGGGCGATTCTGATTCCCTCAAACGAGAGGCCGGCCGTTCTTCCATCGATCCCACAGCGTTCCGAGCCTGATGCCCGTTTTGCGCGACAACTCGGCCAACGAATAATTGACTCCATCGATGATCACGCGACGAGTGCCTCGACGGTTATTGCACTGCTCAGTCCGCGTCGACCATTTACAGTTGCCAGGCTCGTAATTTCCGTCGTTGTCTATGCGGTCAAGGCTGTGATCGTCGGACGGCCTAGGTCCGACGCAGGAAATAAAAGCCGCGAAGTCGTCTCGCCATTCGTCGCACATCCTAATGCCGCGCGCGCCGTATCTCTGGTAGTTCGGGTCTTTCGTGTTGTAGCAGCGCGTCTTTGCGGCTCGCCACGCCCTGTATTCCGGCGTTGCTTTGTGGAGTCGGCCAGCACTCATGTTGCTGGTATGGTTGTGAACGGTATGCAAGGCGATTCGTCTCTCTCGCTGATAGCAGCCGCAGCTTTTCGTTTTCCCGGATCGAAGGTGTTGTGGGTCAACGATCGCCGTATTTCCACAATCACATTTGCACAGCCACTTCTTTCGGCCGGGATGGTCTACTAGCGTGAGGACGGTCAGCCGGAAGAAGCGTTCTCCAGCGATGTTTACAGTTGGTCTAGGCATGATTTATGTTCGCACACAACATGGCGTCACGTCAATCCATCAAGTCACGGCAGGAGTGTGGGGCAATATATGATCACCTTGTGGAAAAACTACATTTACCCGGCAGCAATGGAGCTTCTGCCCGAGAAGATGAATTCGCCAGAA
>OFQZ01000716.1_pt1 | contig 10820 bp, 13 predicted proteins | sample 1543011 | NCBI WGS metagenome assembly OFQZ01 (sample SAMN07774216, study PRJEB24372) | wastewater metagenome | isolation source: Exp Tend NO 0WW | collected 2016-02 | reverse complement strand
CCTCCATGATGCGGGACTGCTTGTACATGGCGGTGGTATGCGGGGATGTTGTCATCCAGAAGGCCGTCCCAAGCCCGTACAAATCGAACCTGTACCCGTTCATCCCTTTCTACTGCCATCGCAAAAAGAACGGGCAACCGTACGGACGCGTGCTGCGGTTGATCGACCCCAACCGCGAGATCAACTCTCGCCGTTCCAAAGCCCTGTACATGCTCAACAACCGGCTCTCGATTTTCGAGCGCAGTGCGGTGGTGGATAAGACGAAGCTCGCGGACGAACTCGCACTCGCAGACGGGCAGGTGGAACTGGAGAACGGCAAGTTCGACAAGTTCATGCTGCATCAGAACCAGGACATTGGGCAGGCGAACCTGCAAATGCTTCAGGAGGCGAAAGGGGAACTTGTTCGTCTTGCCGGTGAAGACTACCTCGCCCCCCAAGGCGAGATGCGTTCCGGTGCCGGTGTGCAGGCGCAACAACTCCCGTACCATCTCTCCCAAGTCGATATTTTCGACAACCTGCGCCGCACCCGCAAGATCAAAACCAATCTCATCACGTCGTACATCCAGCAGTTCTACGACGAAGACATGGTGTTTCAAATAACCGACGACCAGGAGAAAGCGAAGGTCGTTGCGGTCTCAAAGGAGCAATTCCAATCCATCAAGAATCGCGTCTTCGACGTGATTGTGAAGGAGCAGCCCGATTACGCCAACGCGGACGAGGAAGCCACCGCGCAACTGCAAACCACACTTCCGCAAGTCGCGCAGTATGGCCCCCTCTGGGGGAAGCTGCTCATCATGACCGGTGGGTTGCGAGACGATAAGAAGAAGCAAGCCCTTGAGTTACTGGACGCGATGAGTCAAAGCGCCCCACCCCCTCCGAAGATGACCGTCACGGTGGTGTGGAGCGAACTCGACAAAGTGGAGAAGGCATCCTTTGCTGCCAAGATGGACATGCCTGACCTCGCACAATACGAGCAAGCACAAGGACGCGGGCCAGCACGAGACGATAAAGCGAGTGCGGATATCATCAAGACTCAAATCCAAATGGGCGTCAAGAGCGGTATTGAGAACTCGAAACTTCAGTTCCAAGAGCAAAACGCCCTCGCCCAACACCAACTTGCACTCCGCGAACTGAATGACGCGAAGGAGTTGCAGTTGCAGCAACAAACCACTGAAGCAGGAGCACCGAGTGAGCAATCCAGTGACACAGCCAGTTAAGTACGTGGGGCCGAAAGCCTCCATTGATGTGCAGTTCCCCATCCCCTTCATTAACAAGAGTGAGGCGAAGGGTTCGCCCATCACCTTCTACCACAACAAACCTGTCCCACTCACTCCTGAGCAAGCGTCCCAGTTGTGTAAAGCCTCCGGTGAGAGCTTCAAGATGTGCGACGAAGCCGGAAAGACGGTGAAGGCATGAGGCACGCAGTATGGAGTGTGTTTCTGTTGTTGGCGGCGTGCGCTCCGCATACGCAGTTGATTCAGGACGGTCGTGAGTTCATTGAGGTGACGCAGACGCGGAACGCCTTTGATAGCAACGTGGTGTCGGTGGGACGCTGCCCGAATCCAACCAACAACAAATGTCCCGAAGGTACACCCAAACAGATGTACGTCATGACTGGCCCAGGCTGGGCCTTAGTCGGCGCAGGCATTCAGACTGCTGGGATTGTGGGCGGGGCGGCATTGATCGGGGATGGGCTCAAGAAATCCAAATCTACCACGACTCAATCCGTCAACGGTTCACAAAGCCAAACCAACAAGAATGTGCCGGTGTTTGAATCCCCTGGAGCCGTGGTGAAATAACATGCCCCGAGAAATACGCATCCCGCATCACCTCATCGATAAAGTGGACACCATCACCCCGCACATGGAGGAGCGTTTCAAAGACGAAGGGCTCGACCTCCACGTGCACGAAGTGGAGCGATTCGACGACGACTTTAAAAAGGGCGAGCGCATCCTCCAGGTGAAGAACCGGAAGTACGTGTTCCTCAGTTAACGCAATTCGACCCCCTCATCTTGACATAAGAGCCGTCCCACACCCGTGGAGGCTGTTTAACCGCCATCCCCTTCATTCGTGAAGGAAGGCAAGGAGTGTTCCATGTCTGAAGAAGTGAAGCCGAAACCCGCGTCAGAAGACCCCAAATCCCTCCAAAACGGGCTGGGGCTCGACGATCTGCTGAAAGGCGATAAACCCATCACGAAGCCGTCCTCAAAGGCTCCTAAAGCCGCTGAGAAGGTCGAAGCGAAGGGTGAGACACCCGCAGCACCGGCTGCAAAAGCCGACGAGAAGGACGCGAAACCGGCAGAACCCGAAACCGTGGACTCACTCGCGAAGCGACTCAAAGACACCCGCGATTACGCCACGAAAGTGGATCAACGCAACAAAGAGCTGTTGAAGAAACAAACTGATCTGGAGAAACGGCTGGTGGACGCGGAGGCCAAACTGAACGGCACCTACGTCGAAAACCCCCCGATCCCTCCCGATCAATTGGTGAAAGCTGAAACGTTCAAAGCGCGTGCTGAAATCGACAATCTCATCATGATCGAGCAGTACGGCGCAGAGACGATTCAGAAGCTCATTTGGGACGTGGACAGTCCGTACCAGCAACTCGAAATCATCGACCCTGCCGTGCGGGAGCGTGTCACGAACGCGAAACGCCCCGTTGCAGAAGCGATGAAGGTGCTCAAAGAGCGCGAGTTCGCCGCAAAATACGGCAATGATCCTGATCGCATTCGTGAAGCCATCCTCACCGAGGAGCGGGAGAAATTGGTCGCAGAAATTCATGCGGAACTGAAGGGCAAACCCATCGAGTCCGTCAATAGCTTGTCTGGAGTGAACGGTGCGCCACGAGAGGTGCAACGTGAACCCCCGAAGGCAGGCGCAGTGCCGGACCTCGCGGTGGTCTTCCCGACGTTCCATAAGGCCAACACCGCATAAAAGGACACTTGCCAGATGGCATATACAGAAATCCTCACCTCTCACAACCTCACCGAAGAGTTGTGGGATCGGCAGATTAACAGCGAGTACCTGAGTTCGCTGTGGTTTAAGAACTTCATGGGGTCCACGCAGATGGCCCCGATTCAAGTCAAGATGGACCTCGCCAAAGAAGCGGGCGATGCCATCACCGTCGGCATTCGCTCCCAGATGATCGGTGGACGAGTCGATGGACGCGCCAAGATGAAGAACAACGAAGGGCGCGTTGAGTTTTACGATCAACGTATCACCATTGACAACGTGCGGCACGGCATCAAGTTCGAAGACGTGCCCATGTCGCAGAAGCGTGTCGGATGGGACATTCTCAACCAGGGGCGAGAAGCACTCGTCGAAAAGGCGCAGATTGCGCTGGAAGAGGACCTCATCAACTGCCTGTGCGATGCCACCACGCGGCGTGTACGCGGGCGGTACTTGTACGGAGCGGCGGATTCCAACTGGAACGCCACGCACGCGACGGCTCTCCAGAGCGTCGATAATACCGCCGACAAGCTCACCACGAACATCCTGCGCATCGCCAAACGGAAAGCGCAGATTCCCGTCAACGCGTACGCGAAGATTCGCCCCATGCGCATTGTGACGGGGCAGAACATGGAAGAGTACTTCGTCTCCGTCCATCACCCCTTCGCCGTGCGCGATTTGGTCGATGGGGATGCGGCGTACCGAAACGCCATGTTGCTGTTGCCGCCGAACTCCAACGAACGCTCCCCGTTATTTACGGGTTCGTTCTTCAAAGGCGTGTACGACGGCGTACTCATTTATGAGTACGACCGGATGCCGCTCGTCTCCAGCACCATCCAAGTGACGCACTCCCTTCTCATGGGGGCGCAGGCTGCGGCGGTGTGCTGGGGTCAGATGAGCAAGTTTGAGGAAGAAGAGGAAGACATGGGGCATGACCTCATTTATGGACTGCACGAAATTCGCGGCATGGCGAAGATCGGGTATTCCCGCAATGCCGTCGATTCGACCATCAGTGATGAAGACAACGGCCTCGTCAATATCTTCGTCGCGGCTGTGGCGGACTAATAGGAGGTGCATGCATGGCTTTCTATTTTACCGCAGACGCACAAGTGCTGATTGGACCGATTGGGCAGTACATGCCCCTTGCCACAGGGTCAACCGTCTTGGCGGCAGGCAGTGCCACCGTCACCGTTCCGTCCGCGTTTGTCGTGAAGAGTGCGTTTTGTTCGTCGCAGACGAGCAACGCCGCACGGTGCAGCGCCACCAGCGCGAACACCTTCACGATCACCGGCACGGGCACGGATCGCGTGGACTGGATCGCGTTCATTCAACCGCGAGCGTAAAGAAGCAACTCATCTAGGGTGCCTGGGTACTATTTACTGTGCAGGGCACCCTTAACAAAGGATTCCTGAAATGGCTGTTTCGTATCGTGAGTGGGGGTTCCAATTGTGGGACACCCAGAGAAAGATTTCCATTGATGACGACAGTGCGCAGTTGCTCGTGTTGACGGCAGATGCGCCTACCGCACCGACGATTTACAGCGACGACAAGGGCACGGCGGTCTCCAATGCCGTCCGTTCACCCCGCACCTTCACGAATGGGTGGGTGCGGTTCTGGACTGCCCCGAGTGTCACGAGCGTCGATTTGTCGCTCATCACGTCCAAAGGGGAAGCGTATTTCTTCGAGGATGTGGGGTACTCGGTGCATCGTCTTGATATTAACCCGTTTGTGCGGGATCACGTGTTGGTGGTGCCGTTTGGCGCTTCTGACGCGACCGAAACCGACACCGGTATCGACCTTCCCGCGAACTTGCTCATCAAGGACGCGCTTCTGAAGGTGACCACGGTGGACGCAACCGAAACGCTTGACGTGGGCATCTTGTCGAGTGAGTCCGGTGGTGATGCAGATGGATTGTTGATGGTGATGGACGTGGCGAACCTCGGGTTTGTCAATCCGTTCCCCGTCGTCACCAACGGTGCCAATATTGATTACAACGTCCACACGAGTGGACGTGGTGCGCTGCTGAAGCAGGGCATTGCCGGTGCGGATGCCGTTGCCACCTGTGGCGGTGTGCAACCGCGCTTTTACCGCACCGATGGAACCGCAAAGTCCATCACGTACACCGGTTCTACGGGTTCCGACACCGCTGCCGGGTACATTGTCCTCGCCTACACCCGCCTCCCGTAACTGTCCAGGCCGCCGATTCGCTACCGTTGGACTGGACCGCTTCACCCACTGTGCGGCGAAACAGTGGGTCCTTTTTGAACTTGGGGCATACGCATGGCTTTTCCTGGTAAACGCCCTGAAGTCAACGCAGCCATGACGCTGCCAGCAGTCGCCACCGCGATTGCCCCCTCGTACACCGGGGGAGATTGTGTGCCGCTTTCCATCGATCTCGCGGGTAAGTTGCGCACCGACAGTACAGGCGGTGGAGGTGGAGGCATGACACAAACCCCAGCATGGGATACCCCGCGCCGTTTTCATTTATGGAGACGTTGACATGATTAGTGTGAATGAGATTGCGGTGCAGATTTCGCGGGGTTTAGCACTCAAGGAAGCCGCTGTACGCGATAAAGGCATTGAGTTGGCGAACTTGGAGGCGTAAATCACCCGCGTGCAGGATGAAGTGGAAGCGGTCCAGGCGCAGTGTAAAGCGGCGTGCCACGCAGCCATGCAGGAGCGGCAGGCGTCTGAAGCTGTCGCGTTGAGGGTCAAACAGGACCTCGCACAAGCGAAAGCTGCATTGATGGCGTTGAAAGACGCGCACGCGAAGGAAACTGCCGACCACCGTGCCGCACTGGGAGAGATGAAGGCGCAGTACAAATCTGCTGAGAAAGCGGAACGGGACGCGATTGCGCAGTTGGTGCCGGCACGCAATACCATCAAACAGGAAGTGTCTGCGTTGGTTGAAGCCATCAAGGGGGTAGTGTAATGCCTGGGAAGAAGGACAACGATCAAACTGAATACGATGACCGGCTCGACATAGACCGAAACAAATGTGTGACGCTTGCCACTGCATTGGCGGGCGAACGATTGCAAAGTTCCTCCACGAACAGTTATCTCGCGGTGCGACAGGAGTGCAATGCCTCCATCATTTCCAAAACCACCGCTGTCACCATTGGTGGCGGGGTGGCGAGTGACACGCATTTGATGGGGTTGCTGATCCATACCGCCCTCACGGGCACCTGTGCGATCACTGGCTTTGCAGACAGTGATGGAGCTGCGCAAACGTACACCCTCCCGGCAGGCAGTGTGGGGTATAAGGACTTCCTGGGAGCATTCAACAGCGCGGGAGCCCTTACAATTACGTGCAGTAACGCTTCTGACGATAACCTGGTGATGGTGCTCTGGAGGCCCGCCGCATAATGGCACGCCCAGCGGTTTCACTCAATTCTCTTTTCCTCAACGCCTCGCCTCGCCCTATCAGTTCGTCGCGCACCGCTCCGCGTTTGGTGCAGAATCTGTTGAGCGGCGGGAACGGCGTGGTCTTCGGCTACGACCGCTACTACAAAGGCACCGGCTCAGACTGGGGCGATAACCCGACCAATACCGCGTCCATCACCTGGGGGTATAACGTAGACGGCGGGCAGTGGCTCGAATGCGCGACCACCGCAGCCGGCGTCACGCGAGTGTGGGCGGCGATGTCGTTTACGGCAGTGGCGGGAGAAACGTACTTTCTGTCTTTCACCGTGGACTCCAAGACCGGGAGCCATGCAAACGGGAACGCCACGCTGGCGACTGGCACATTTACGGGCGGGACCGTGCTGGTCAACAATCCCTCCCCTGGACGCTATGCGCTCGGGGGGCTCTGTACGGTCGGCGGGACCATCCAGGTCAGACTGGGGATCGGTGTCAATTCCACCAACGCCGCCGATGCGACCATCCGGTACAGCAATGTCATGGTTGAGCGGGTGCCGAAAGGCCAAACCTACCCCAATGAGTATGTCCGCCCTGGGGACCAGCAAGTGTTCGCCTACACGCGGTCCTCTGTCGTCACAAGCGGGCTTGAGGGCACGCCCACGGTCGGAGATGTCTATGCCATCCCGACCCGCTCCAGCGTCTTAGTGCTGGGCGACTCATTCGCGAACGACGCAACGGACTTCCCCGGGAAGTTACGCAACTGGCTGAGGCCGCGCAATATGGCCGTGAATTTCTATGGTGTCGCGGGCGCACGCATCGACCAAATCACCGATCAAATCGCCTCAGGGATGGCGCGGCAAGCCCTCACGCCGACAGCCTCACCCTACACGGTCTGCATCGCACACGGCGGGGTCAATGATGTGGCGCAGGGCAACACGTTCGCCACTGCGCAAACGCGTCGCCTCGCGCAAATTGCGGCGGTGGAGGCGGCTGGCATGCGCCCGATCCTGCTGACTATTCCGCCCTACAACCCAGCCTCCGCTGGGCAACAGACCATCATTGACGGCTACAACGCCTGGATCAAGACGTTGGGCTATCCACTCTACGATTTGTATGCTGACGCCAACGATGGGGCGGGAGATTTCAAAGCGTCGTGGAATGCCAGCGATGGCGTCCACCCTGGATCGGCGCAGGGCGAGGGATACGACATTATGGGGCGACGACTCGCTGATTTACTTATGTTGATTGGAGACTAGATGGATAAACCGATTTTCAATGGACTGCTCCATACCGGACAGCCGGATCTGGAGGCCCTGTACCGTGTCGGGAAAATTCCGCTCTACGCGCGAAACAGCTTTGCTGGGTGGGATGACCCGCTCGGTATGCCGACCACGGCCTGGTATGACGCCTTTGCTGCTGGGGTGGTCGCTCCACGCAAGTTGGTCATGCTGGATCATGAAAGCTGGCCGTATGCCACACAAGCCGACCGGCAGGCGACAGCGGGGAAATACGTCACTCTGTATCAGCAGATCAAGCAACGCAGACCGGACCTGCGCATCGGCTGGTATACCGACCCGCTCCGTCGTGACTACTGGCGAGCCAAGAAGTTACCAGGCGCGATTGAGTACAAGGCCTGGCAGTCTGAAAACAACGACCTCGGCGCGATCATGGCCCCATTCACTGACGTGTACTTTCCGTCGGTCTATTGGTTCTATCCGCGTACCACGCACCCGATGGAGGCGGATTATCTTAGTACGTACATTCACGAGAATTTGTCCGAAATGAAACGTATCCGGCGCACATATGGGCGGGCGGAAGCGCCGATCTATCCCTACGTGTGGTGGAACATTGCCAACGGCTCTGATGTGCCGATGCCCCTTGATATGTGGGAAACGATGGTTCGCGTGACGCTGGACGAGGCGGACGGCATGGTGTTGTGGGGCGGGTATCAAACGCCCTGGGACGAGAACGCGCCCTGGTGGGTGACGATCAAAGCGAGGCTGACGGATAAGCGGCGGACAGGCTAACGAGTGAATGAAGTTATGCGCGCCATTCGGCGCGGGATTGGAAGGATGTAGCATGGCTTCATATATCGATTTTACCTTGACGTTTACCGACAACAGTTCCGGCGATCGCGCGGAAGACGGCACAGAAGTACAGATCTATACGGACTCTCCGAGCTATAAACCGACCGTCAAAGTCGACTACAACGCGGCCCGCCATGCGTGGATGGCACTTCCGCTCGTCAATGCCGGGGTGACGACGCTCCCGGTGAAGCTGAAAGCGCCTGTGACGTTCGTGAAAGTCCGGGTCCGCCAATTCAACGCCAACGGATTCGGGGAATGGAATCTCCCCGGCGGGATTTCTGGAACGACGTTCGTTTTTACGCAGAACGGGGGCGTGAACACCCCGGACTCTCCGACGAATGTGGGGCTCATTGTGACGGGCACTCCGACGCCGCCGGTTGACCCGCCCGTGGATCCGCCACCGGACGAAGAACCGCCTCCAACGGGCGGTGGGGGCGTCTCCAGCAACTACGTTTACACCGCTCAATTTTCCAGCACGCAAGGTCAGAATCAATGGTCGTATCGTGATGCGCTCGGGGCCGCTATGACGTACAACGCCGGGGGCGGACTGTGGACTGGCGCGCAAGCCTATCAGGGGATCTGGAATGGTGGGATCCACCCCGGAGGCACGGTCGGATCGGTCTTGCGGTGGACCGCGCCCTCTGACGGCGTGGCCCTCGTGTCTGGATCCGTTCAATTATTTACCTCGTCGGGCTCGAACGGAGTGACGTTTACGATGAAGAAAAATGCCACGACGATCGACGGACCGGCGTCACTGACGACGACCACCCCGCGCACCTTGAGCGAATCGGTGACGGTAGTGACGGGCGACGTGATCGATTTCATTGTGGAGCCGATTACCGGCAATACAAATTGCAGTACCGCGCTGGCGCCGGTCATTCAGCATACGACGGATGGAACCGTCTCAGCCGGGTCTGTGGTGACGCTCTTGAGCCCCGCGGCGTTTGATGTGAGCATCGGTGGGACGCAAATTGTCACGGTGTTTCTCAGCTCTCCACCCGCCGCCGCCGCGACGATTACGTTGTCGTCCTCGGATAGCGGAAAAGTGACCGTGCCGGCGTCGATCATTATTCCAGCGGGTATTGCCTCCGGATCGTTTTCCGCCGCGGGAGTCGCCCTCGGGGCGAGCACCTTGACGGCCACCTATAACAGCACTAGCAAGACGAGCATCGCGTCGGCGGTGGCCCCCTCGTCCTCGACGTGGGCCAATGCGCTCAGTGGAGGGGTGATCTTGCTCGATCATTCGATGAACAGTACTGTGGGGCTCTTGGACGACTATTCCTCGACGGTGATTGTGACGGATACCTCCGCGCCCGTGTCGCCGCCGAATGTGGGATTGCATCGGCTCGGTGCGTTTCAGCGCGAAGGTGGGGGCCAATTACACTACATCGCCCCGGCGCTCTACCGGGAGCTGTATTGCGGATTTGCGTGGCGGACCAACGCGCAATTTCAGGGACGCGCCGTGCAGGGGAACAAGATCTTTTTTCTTCGAGGTCCGTACATGAACGGGGTCTTCGCGTTGCTTGGGGGACCGAATCAAGGGCAATCGAATTTCAGACTGGCGTTTAGTCACAACACCTCGGCGCTGAATAACAGCCATATCATGGGCGGCGATTCCATCGGGAATTTGGCCGAATGTAATGTGGGGAACGGGACGATCATTATGGGGGTGTGGTACCGCATCGAGGTCCACATCCGATGCAGCACCAGTTACACGGCCCGAGATGGATTTATTCGGTGGTGGATTAACGGAACGCTCGTAGGCAATTACACGCAGTTTAATTACAGCGGACCCAACGGGGAAGGGGCGAATGAGTGGATGATGAACCAGACGTGGGATAGGTCGCCGGATCTCGGGGTGATTAACACCGTGAATTGGGATCACTATGTCGATCACGTCTATTTGGTGGGGAAAAATTAAATGAACTACCTCGCCAAATACGGGGAAGGGTGGACGCTGCATGGGTATCAGCTCGTCGATCGGTCGACGGGTCAATACAAGGTGACGCCGACCCTCGCCGCGGGCGATTTTAAGGTGGAGAAAGACGGCGGGGCCGCGGCGAATTTGGCGACGATCCCCGCTGTCGCGCCTGCGGGTGGGAGTTCGTTGGACATCACGTTTTCGGCGTCGGAGATGCAAGGCAAGCATATCGTGTTGCGCCTCGTGGATGCCGCGGGAGCCGAATGGAACGATGACGCCATTCAGATTTTAACCTTTGGCGATCCCAATGCGGCGTATGAATTCGACTGGTCCTCGCCCACGGTCGCCCTCTCCGCAGCGTCACAGGGGGCGGTGACGGGCGGGGTGTGGGACGAGCTCGTCGCAAACCATCTGCTCCCCGATACGTTCGGGGCGCAAGAGCTCGATACGAACACGGCCGTCACCGACATCCAAGCGAAGGTTCTCGAATTAAAAGAACTGAT
>OFQZ01000715.1_pt1 | contig 10827 bp, 9 predicted proteins | sample 1543011 | NCBI WGS metagenome assembly OFQZ01 (sample SAMN07774216, study PRJEB24372) | wastewater metagenome | isolation source: Exp Tend NO 0WW | collected 2016-02 | reverse complement strand
TGAACGCCTTTATACCAGTTGGAGCGCCCGTCCCCTGCAACAATCGCGCCGAGCAAGACACTCAGGAAGATGATGATGATGAGTACGCGTGAAAAGGAGAGGGTCAATGGGCTGGGTCCTACCACCAGGCTTGCCAGGACCAGGAGGGGTGCTACGAACAGAGAAATTTGTATAGAACTGCCCAATACAATACCTATGCTGAGGTCCATCTTGCCCTTGGCAGCCATGGCCAGGGCCGAAGGCGGCTTCCTGTCGCACGTCAAGCCGCACGGCGCGCTCTACAACACCATTGCGCACGACGAGCGCCAGGCGCGCGATGTGATCACCGCCATTCTGGAGCAATGAAGCCGATGTACCACTGGCTTGCGATGATGCCCAGCAGCACCACCACCCCCTCAACTACGTAGAGGATAGCCTCACTCCTTGATAGTGCCGCCGCAAACGTTGCCGGATCCGCAAGTGGACTCACTTGTATTTCACCTCCTCAATCGATAGTGCACCCTTACTTCATACTTATACCAGATATAATGACCTATGTCATTTTTTCAAGTGATCTATAATAGTGATATGAAACTTATCATTGCGCTTGGTAACCCAGAGAAACGCTATGACAAAACCCGTCATAATATTGGGTTTTTTATTGCCGACCATCTTGTTGGGCAATGGCATGCTAGCTGGCAAAAACAGAAGAAATTTCATGCAATCACAGCAGAGTATGTAGCCCTTAGTGGTCAGCATGTCATCATCGCAAAACCCACGACCTACTATAATTTGGTTGGCGAGTCGGCGCGTGCTATCAGCGATTTTTATAAAATCGCGCCCGAAGACACCTTGATTATCCACGACGACCTTGCGCTACCCCTTGGCACCGTAAGAACGCGGGTTGGCGGCAGTAGTGGCGGCAACAACGGTCTCAAATCCCTCACCAGTCACCTTGGTGAAACAACGTGCCGGCTTCGCATTGGTGTATGGGATGACCCCCATGAGGGTCGAGAGGCAACCGATGTTGTGCTGGGCAAGCTCTCCGCGGCAGAGCAACAGCAGTTAGCAGCGCTGCTCCCAAAAGTTACATCACTTATCGACGCGTTCCTTGCTGGTGACTTTGCAGTAACTACACACCGAGAAGTTTAATGATAGCGGCAACAAACACGAGCGCCATAACCAATACAAGTGCCTGAAGCGTCCCCACGCGCCGGGGTTGCTCGTGAATATCAGGGATAATGTCGCTCGCTGCCACATAGATGAAGAAACCACTGGTGAGCGCGAGTAGTTCGGCTTCGGGTAATTTGACTGCCGACCCAAGGAGGTATACGGCAGTAGCCGCAAGCAGCGTGCCAACTGCGGTCATGATGTTCGCGAGCAATACCTTGCGATCATGCCACCCGCGCGATAGAAGGATACCAAACGTTCCTAACTCCTTAGGGATCTCGTGGGCGCTCACTGCGAGTGTCGTAACGAATCCGCTCACGGGATTAACCACAAATGCTGCTCCAATCGCAATACCGTCGATAATGTTATGAACGAGATCTCCTGTCATCACAAGGACGTTTTGAGAGTTATTTTTTACCCCTAATTTATGCTCATGATGGTGGTGAAACCACGTCGAGCTTCGTTCGAGTAAGAAGAATATGATGAAACCAATAAGCACCCACACGAGCAATTCTCTTGGTTGACCCATCTCAAAACTCTCGGGCAATAGATCAAAAAATGCTGCCGCCAACAGTGCACCTGCACCAAATGGCAACGCATACGTAATAGCGCGTGTTCTCCGTTTTTTTGTCAAAAAAAGTAAAGCGCCACCGATCAGCGAGAGAGCGCTGCCTACTATAATTGCAAGCACCATCAGAGCAAAAGAATTCATAGAGGTATTTTAACACAACCAAAAAGGCGCTAGGTAAGGGTGGGCATCACCTAGCGCCATTTCAGCCTTCATCCCACCCTGAATATCGGGTATTAGCGTGACCCACCTCACAAATACGAGGTCCGCCGGATAAAGGCGTTAGTATACGCACCAGGCTTTCTAAACGGTGTTACAGTGGAGGGTAGAATACTATAACACACCTTGTGCGTACCCTAACATAAGTTAGAATAGGGGGTATAAGGTGCGGTTGATTGTTCTCGCAGAATCAATCAATCATAGCCATATTATCACACACTTGACATTATGTCAACACTTTTCATAACAAATCATGCTTAAAATCAATGTATTATCACCCCAGGAACATCCTTACCTCAAGATACTAAGTAGTATTGCAAAATGTCCTGATACATTGCATTTTGTCGGAACACTTCCCGCGGAGCGCCAAGTGACATTGGCGGTGGTCGGCACCCGTAAGCCCACCACCTATGGAAAAGAGGTGACGTCGCGGATCGTCGCTGAACTGGCGCAAAAAGGAGTGGTGATCGTCAGCGGCCTCGCTCTCGGGATTGACGCCATCGCTCACAGTGCCGCACTCGAAGCGCACGGTACTACGATCGCGGTGCTAGCGAACGCACTCCCCACGATTCGTCCTCTTACAAACCGCTCTCTGGGCGAGCGTATTATCGCTCAGGGAGGTGCTATCATCGCCGAGCACGCGACAGATGAAAAGTTCGGCCCATGGAGCTTTCTCGAGCGCAACCGGCTAGTGGCAGGTATCAGCGATGCCGTATTGATCACTGAAGCCAGTGCAAAAAGCGGTACGCTCAATACGGCGATGCATGCCCTTGAGCAGGGCAAAGACGTATTTGTTGTCCCGGGCAATATTACCAGTCCTTTGAGCGCCGGCTGCAATGCGCTTATCAAACAAGGAGCCCACCCCGTAACCTGCTCAGACGATATTCTTGAGATCCTCGCGCCCGAACTCCTCTCGGCACCAGCACATCAGATACTGACGTATAACCCCACCGAACGGTTGATCATCGAGCAATTACAGAAGGGCATTCGTGACGGCGAACTTATTCAGCGCCAGACGGGCCTCGACGCCGCAACACTCTCAACCAGTCTAAGTATGCTTGAAGTAAACGGCACCATCCGATCGCTCGGCGCAAATCAGTGGACAGTACTTTGACTTGCAATCTTAGCAGGAGACGGGTACTATACGGACTTGGATTTGGCCCAGACGCCATCCTTCATATATAGTAGGTCATACACATGAGCAAACACCTCGTTATCGTTGAGTCGCCTGCAAAGGCAAAAACTATCGAAAAATACCTTGGGAAAGACTTCAAGGTTCTTAGCTCTATCGGGCATATTCGTAGCATCGCCAAGAAAACAAAGGATGGTACACCGCCTATCGATGTCGAAAACGGCTTTGCTACTACCTACGAAATAGACCCCGAAAAGAAAAAGACAATCACCGAACTAAAAAAAGCCGTCAAAGCAGCCGAGACGGTCTGGCTTGCAACCGATGAAGACCGAGAAGGCGAAGCTATCGCGTGGCACCTCTGTGAAGTCCTCAAGCTCAATCCCGCGACGACAAACCGTATTGTTTTTCATGAAATTACTAAATCCGCTATCGAAGAGGCGGTTGCCCACCCACGCACTGTTGACATGAAACTTGTCGAGGCACAGCAAGCGCGGCAGATTCTCGACCGCATCGTCGGGTTTGAGCTCAGTCCCGTCGTCTGGCAAAAAGTACCTGGCGGCAAGAGTGCCGGAAGGGTGCAGAGCCCCGCCGTTCGTCTGCTTGTCGAGCGTGAGCGTGAGATCCGCGCCTTTGAGAGCACATCGCAGTTCAAGGTCATCGCTATTTTTACCCACAACGGTCATGAGTTCAAGGCTGAGCTTCGACAGCGTTTTGATACCGAGGAGACTGCCCGAGCATTCCTCGAAAGTGTCAAAACTGCCCAGTATACGGTAAGTGATATTTCGACAAGTCCCTCCACGCGCAATCCTGCAGCACCATTTACGACCAGCACCTTGCAACAGGAAGCAAACAGTAAGCTTGGTTTCAGTAGTCGCACCACCATGTCGACTGCACAAAAGCTCTACCAAGAAGGTAAGATCACCTATATGCGTACTGACAGCGTCAATCTCTCGACACAGGCCATCTCGGCTGCTGCCGACTACATCAAGCGTCTTTACGGGGTGGAGTATAGCCATGTACGCAAATTTACCACCAAATCTGCGGGGGCGCAGGAGGCCCATGAGGCAATTCGTCCTACCGACATTAGTCGTGAATCAGTCAGTGGTAGCGACTACGACCAAAAACTGTATGACCTCATTCGCCGCCGCACCCTTGCAAGTCAGATGGCAGCAGCAACACTGGAAAACACTACTATCACAATTGACATAGTGAACGCCGCATCACTTCCCAATGTAGCGCCTCGACAGCTCGTGTTTGAAGCGAAAGGTCAAGTCGTTATCTTTGATGGTTTCCTGCGCGTTTATGGCGGTGGCAAGGGAGACACGCTGCTGCCCGCCCTGTCCACCAAGGATTCACTTGCCGTCTACAGCCTTGAAGCACGTCAGGTCTTCGCACGACCACCCGCCCGCTACACCGAGGGTATGCTCGTCAAAAAGCTTGAGGAGCTCGGTATCGGCCGACCAAGTACCTACGCGACGATCATCAATACTGTTCAAGCCCGTGGCTATGCTGAGAAAGGTGAGTCCGAAGGTATACCGCGTGATCTCATCGTACTCCAGCTTATCGACGATACGGTTCATCGCGAAATTGAGCAAGAAAAAACCGGTTCCAACAGAGGTAAATTAGTACCAACGCCCGCCGGTGAGCTCATCAGCGACTTCCTTGGCAAACACTTCAATCAAGTGATCGACTATGGCTTTACCGCTAGTGTTGAAGAGCACTTCGACGATATCGCTGGAAACAAGCTACCGCGAAATACAATGCTGCAAGAGTTTTATACCCCCTTTCATCAGCTCATTGAGAAATCGGGTGATATCGATCGCAGCAGTGTGGGGCATAGTAAAGAGATTGGTCTTGATCCCAAAACTAATCAGCCTATTATCGCTCGTTTTGGCCGCTACGGTCCAATGCTCCAGCTCGGTAACACCGAGGAAGGAAATAAACCTCAGTTTGCGCCGTTGCCAAAAGGTACGAGTATTGATTCGGTGACGCTTGAGCAAGCGCTTGAAGCCTTTACCTTACCACGGCTCGTCGGTCAGACAGAAGATGGTCAAGACATCAAGGCAAACGTCGGCCGCTTTGGCCCCTATATCCAAGTTGGCAAGCTGTTTGTCTCGATCAAGGACCGCGATCCTCGTACTATCTCGCTCGCCGATGCCCGCGAACTCTACTCTGTTAAATTGAGAGCAGAAGCCGAAAAAACCATTGCCGACTTTGGCACGATAAAAATTCTCAACGGCCGCTTTGGCCCCTATATCACCGATGGCAAAAAAAATGCCAAGATACCAAAAGATACTGACCCCAAGACCATCAAAGAATCAGAAGCAAAACAGCTCTTAGAGTCAGCGCCAGCAAAAGGCAAAGCACGCCGCATCCTACGACGCAAAAAGGCATAACTACCTCTATCAGATATTGACTTTTATACCGTTATTTGATATAATTACGTACGAACTTGAGTCTCTTCGACTCCTGTCAGCTCCTCTCGAGAAAGGCATCTGAGATGAACAGCATCCCGTTCGAGATCTACATCAGCGGCCTGATGGTCGGCCTGCTCCTCTGGCTCATCGTCAGAGCCGTCTTCAGGTACGAGCTCCTACGGGGGACCCGGTTCCCCGTCGGAGTCGCCGGCTGGACGCTGGGTGGGTGGCTTGGAGGTGAGCTATTCCACCACCAGCACCAACTCGCCGGTGACTTCTGGTGGGCCCTCGGCGCCTGTAGCGCCTTTTGGCTGCTCAACAGGAACAGCCACCCTCTCAGGCCCCCGAACAACATCGAGGTGTGAGCTTAGCCCGCACCAGAGAGAGCCCGTCCCAAGCCGTCACCCCGGCTTCGGTCCACCGCTCCTCTGGGGCGGGCTCTCTTCGTAAAAGGCACCATAGGTGGTGTAATATTTGCGACGTTTTTCATTGGCAATTATAGTAGTATAACAGGAGTGAGTGTTGACAGTATTGAAGATGATGGTTAGCCTCACCATCATTTGTTGATATAAAAAGTCTCAAAAAAGTATTTACCATAAGCGTCGACATTGTGCTATAATAATGCCATAGAGAATTTGGGGTTTGACATTTTGGAAATATTGTTCTATAATCAAAACCAAGATTCAATAGTAAACATAATTTCCAGAGGTGAGGCAGAGAGGAATGGAGATACAAGTAATGAGTGAACCTGCACAGCAAAATACTGCAGCAACTCTGAAGAAGGCCATTGAAGATATCTTGCGTGTCATCGAGCAGGAGCGCGAACGTGAGATTATTACCCGACGCTTTGGACTTTTTGACCGACGCGAAACGTTGGAACAAATCGGCGAGTTACTCGGTATCACTCGCGAGCGCGTCCGCCAGCTCGAAAAAGCCATCCTCATCCGTCTCAAAATCGCCGCCGACGAAGGGAAGATACCAGCCATCCACGACGTAGAGCGACTCATTATTCGCGATCTTAGCGAAAATGGCCGCGTCGCTCGTGTGCAAGACCTCGCCGCGCGCCTCGTCACCACCACTCCTTCGGCTCAAACCAAAGCGCATGTCGCATTCATCGGTGAGTTATCACCAAAGCTAATAGTTATCAACGAAAACGACAATTACTATCTGGGCGTTGGTATCGCAGAGTATGGCGACGAAAAGAAAGTACGCGCTTCGGTGGACGACATCGTCAAAACTATCAAGAAACACGGCGAACCAGTTGGTATCGAGCAGCTCCACGATATGCTCAGCTACGAAAACCCAAACCAAGTTCGTGCGCTCGCAAGCCTCAGTAAGCTCCTCGCAAGCCTCAAGGACGTATGGGGTCTCGTCAAATGGCCTACCGTCAATCCAAAAAATATCCGCGACAAGATCTACGTTATCCTCGCTGATGGTGGTAAACCACTCCATTTCAGCGACATCGCAAAAACGATCAAGCAGAGTGATTTCAAACGCAAAGATGTGACCACACAGGCCATCCACAATGAGCTTATCAAAGACAAGCGCTTTGTCCTCATCGGCCGCGGTATCTACGCCCTCGATGAATGGGGCTATAGCAAGGGTACCGTGAGCGATATCATCACCAAGGTGCTCAAAAAAGCGGGGGAGCCCCTCCACCGCGACGAAATTGTCAAACGCGTGCTCAAAAGCCGACAGGTCAAAGAGACGACCATCCTCCTCAATCTCCAGAGCAAATCGGAGTTCAAGCGTGTCGCTAAAGCCACATACACTCTCGCTGAAAAATAAGTAGACTACTGCTGGTTCAAACCAAAACCCGCCCCAACACGCATGGCGGGTTTTGTCATTATCTGATCATGCTTACTCTTGCAAAATTAACAGAGGTATGATATAATGAGAAGCACTAAGTTATGGCATTTATCACGTGGTTTGTCTCTCTGTTGCTTCAATGGTACGTCTGGGTACCTATTGTTGTCATCCTTATCTACCTGACATGGCGCAATTATCAACGCATCGATATGGTAAGAGATGTCGAGAGTGTCCTCCTGGCGCTTGAGATTCCAAAGGCGAATGACAAGAGTGAGCTTGCCGCCGAGCAGATGTTTGCCAGCCTGCACGGTATCCTGCGCGACGCCAAAGAGCTACGTGCAAATGGGGGGTACCAAGAACACCTCAGTTTTGAAATTGCCTCGGTCGCCGGAAGAATCCGTTTTTATGTATGGGTTCCCAAGACATTACAGAGCTTCGTCGAGGGCCAAGTCTATTCCCAGTACCCTCAGGTTCAAATTCACACTGCTGATGAAGATTACGTCTCGCATGAGCGCCAACATAGCGTTGTCTATACTTCCGAAATTACCCTCACAGACCGAGAATTTCTCCCCATCAAGACCTTCCAAAGTTTTGAGGTTGACCCGCTCGCTGGCATCACAGGGACACTCGCCAAGCTAGAAGATACTGACGAAGAGATTTGGATTCAAATGTTAGTACGACCTATCGCCGATGAGTGGCACAAGGCCTCAGAATCCTGGGTGCGAAGTGTCAAAAACGGCACAGCAGCGTTTTTCAATGGCGACTTCAACCTCAAATGGTTTGCCGGCCTCTTTATGGCTCTCTGGCAGCCACCCGAACAAGGAACGAGCGGCGCTACTGTTAAGGAGGTATCCGAGCGCGACAAGACTCGCATTGCTGAGGCCGAAAAAAAGGCGACAAAATTGGGTTATCAAACCAAAATCCGCGTTGCCTATCTAGGGGAGAGTACAGCAAATGCCAAACTCCGTATGCAGGCCATCGTAGGAACCTTCAAACAGTTTAATAGTACAAACCTCAATGGCTTCAAGATGACAACCGATAGTTTCAAAAAAGAAGATCTTGCCAAATATAAGTCTCGCCTCTTTGCCGATAGGGGATATATCCTCAATATCGAAGAGGTGGCCTCGGTATTCCACCTGCCACACACCAATGTCGAAACACCCAATATTGTTTGGGCGAGCAGCAAAACAGCCGAACCGCCAGCAAAACTACCGGTTATCACTGGTGATATGGCGATCGATGAGAATATTTCTGCTTTTGGCCTGACCAATTTCCGCGGTATCAATCACCAATTCGGCATGCTTCGCTATGACCGTAGCCGCCACGTCTACATCATTGGACAGACTGGAGCAGGGAAGTCCGGTACGCTCGAGCTGTTTGCGCTGAGTGACATCTTTCACAATCAAGGCTACGCCATCATTGATCCCCACGGCGACTTTGCCGTAGACAACATGCGCTTTATACAAGGGAGCCGTCTGCAAGACGTCGTCTACTTCAACCCGGCCGACACAGCATTTCCTCTCGGATTTAACCCGCTCGAAGTTACAAACCCCAACCAAAAAACAAATATCAGTTCAGAGGTTATCGGTGTCCTCAAGCGCATGTTTGGCGAATCCTGGGGACCTCGCCTCGAGTATATTCTCCGCTATACAATTTTGGCACTCCTTGACCGACCCGAGACAACTATGCTCGATATCACACGCATGCTCACCGACAAAAAGTTCCGCAAGGAAACACTAGGGTACTGTACCGATACAGTAGTGCTTCAGTTTTGGAATGTCGAGTTTGCCAGCTGGACAGATAAGTTTCAGGCCGAAGCAATCGCTCCTGTACTCAATAAGGTAGGCGCCTTTACCGCCAACCCCATTATCCGCAACATTATCGGCCAGCCAAAGAGTACGTTCAATATTCGGAAGATTATGGATGAGGGCAAAATCCTGATTGTCAATCTATCAAAAGGATTGATCGGCGAAGATAATGCCTCAATTCTCGGAGCCTTTCTGGTGACAAAGATTCAGCTCGCGGCCATGAGCCGCAGCGATATTCCCAATGTCGAGGATCGCCGGCCGTTTTATCTGTACGTTGACGAGTTTCAAAACTTCGCGACTGATTCGTTTGCTACTATTTTGTCTGAGGCACGCAAATATGGGCTTAACCTCACCGTCGCCAATCAATACATCTCTCAGATGAGCGAAGAGGTACGTAACGCTGTCTTCGGCAACGTTGGCACGATGATCAGCTTCCGCGTGAGTCCCGACGATTCTCCTATCTTAGCCAAGCAATTTGAGCCGCAATTTGAGCCGCAGGACCTCTTACAAATGCACAATCGGCATTTTATTATCAACATGGTGATCAATGGCGAGAAGGCACCAGCGTTTAGTGCTACTACATTAAACCTGCCCATACCGCAAGAAGACAATACTGGCCGCATCATCGAGTATACCCGCATGCATTATAGCCGAACCCGAGAAGATATCCAGCACGAAATCGACGAACGCATTATGCCTTCAGACCCAAACAAAAAGCCCCCTCAGGCGCCCACTCCAGCAAATACACCCCCAGTGAGCGTTGAGCGTCTCTGGCCGATAAATGCTCATACTCAAACTGTTACTCCAGATTCGCTCAACACATCGCTTATCCAACAGCAGGGAAGAGTAGCATCAAGCCCCCTCCCGACCGCAGCTGTCGCATCGCCCCCCCTGCCGGTGGTTGATGACGAAAACCAAGGACAGGCAAAGAAAAGGCGCAGTCGTAGCCGGAAACGTAAACCGACTTCAGATTCGCCCATTTCTGTCGAGCGCGAGCAGGGGACACCCCCTAGCCGACCGGCAGCAAAACCAGAATCGTCACCGCGCGATCCTACCTTCCTCTCACTTCGCTAATCAATTAGTCAAATCCCTATCGGTGTGGCAGCCCGGATTAGGCACCGCCAGGATATATGGTGCTGAACTTAGTCCGTTCCGGGCCATTTCTATGGTAACAAACTTCCCGCATACTTGCTAGTAATCAAAAAAAATGAAACGGAACAAAAATAGAACATTTCTATCTGAGTAGCAACGCCCAGATTCGCTTTTACCGATAGTGTCTAAATGGGCCGGATATATCAACGGAAGCCAACGGTACCAAGTGACAGACCGAGGTCTGGAGGGGGGATCAAACGTAAAGTAGGAGATAGCCCAAAGAAAAATATCGGACGTTTTGGGCGAGAAGGTAAACGTAACAATAACACTCACATACTGACTTAACGTCGCACAATATACCTTTTACGACATTAATCCTATTGGCAAAAGATGAATCAGCATACGTCTTGTCTGAGTGCTAAATATGGCGAGTACCCCTAGTGAGGGGAGTCCTGCTTGTTTGTCTACAGTTATGGCGTTCTGTAATGCACTACATACATGTTACACATCTATGTACTTGCTAATGTCACACTAACTCTCTAGCAGCTTGGCTGCGCGATATCGGCTCGTGACGTTGTAGTTTTCCACACAGCCGACAAGCTTTTCACGGGCGGATTTGCATTTTTTGAAAAT
>OFQZ01000714.1_pt1 | contig 10836 bp, 15 predicted proteins | sample 1543011 | NCBI WGS metagenome assembly OFQZ01 (sample SAMN07774216, study PRJEB24372) | wastewater metagenome | isolation source: Exp Tend NO 0WW | collected 2016-02 | reverse complement strand
GGCAGGGCTTCGCCAAGGTCGGCGTGCGCAACGCCATGGTGATCGCCACGGCGAACGCCTGCCTGGCGGTGGACGACCTCGGCGAGCTGGGTCGGCTCGCCGAAGGCGTCAACAACCTCGTCGCGGGTATACGCGAGCGTGAGACGCTCAGGGACCTCTTCGACCGTCAGGTCGGTCAGGCCGACCTGGCGGGTGCCGACCTCAAGGACGTTGGTAGACGCAAAGATGCTGGTCACGCCCGCGGTGGTGACGGTGGCGCCGAGTTGGGTCCAGGTGGCGCCGTCGTCGGACGTGTAGAACTTGACGTCGTTTCCGCTGGCGCCGTTGTCGACGTCGAGGGTCGCCCTGACCCACTTCCATGCGCCGTCAGTGACGCCGGTTGCGACGGTGCTCGTCTTGGTGATGACGGCGGTTCCGTCGTTCGACCAGTTCAGAACGAGGTTCCCGGCCGTGTTGACCTGGAGGTACCAGCCACGGTTGCCGCCGAGGCCACTCTTGGCAATCAGGGTCCCGGCTGCGGCCGGCGTCCAGTCGTTCATGGCGCAGTAGAGGGTGACGTCCAGGTCCCCGGTGACGCGCTGGGCGGCGAGATCGGCGCAGTAGAAGTAGTTACCCGAGACGCCATTCAGGGTGCCGACCGCCTCCGACGTCCCGGCCTGCACCACCTGGTGCTCCAGGTAGCACTGTGGCGTGTCGTCGAACGTCCGCCGGTAGGTCGTCATCGTCGGGAACTGCCCAGCCAGCCACGTCCAGGCCTGCTGGATGCCGGTGGTGTTCAGCGCCGACGTCGAGTCGCCGATGTTCTGGATGAAGAACGAGTCGTGCGATGGGTTCTGCGTCACGCTGGTGATCTTCGCCATGAGCGCCTGCGCCGCGGTGGCGCTCTGACCGAGCGTCGCGACTGAGGCATACGTGCCCGAGCCGACCGCTCCGAGGCTGGCGACCTTGGTCACCCCGTCGCCCACCACGTCAGTCTTGGTGTCGGTGATGTAGGCGCGCTCTCCGGCCAGCAGGACCGGGCCGGAGGCCTCGGCCGCCGCCCACTCTGCGAGCGTTCCGGCACGGTGCTGAATCAGCCACTCACGAGGCATTACGGGGTACCTCCGTACACGACACGGCCGGGCGCCACGCCGGCATCAGGCGGACCCACGGGGGCCTCGGTGACGTTGCTGTCCAGCAGGTGGACGCGCACCACGTCGTACTCCGGCAGGGCGGTGGCGCCCGAGCCGGTCACCACGACGCCGCCCGGCGCGCTGGCCTTGAGCCAGAGCTGACCGGCGTAGGTGACCGGTGGGTAGAGCTTGGTGGAGCCGGACACGGTGGCCGGCAGGGTGACGGCAGTGGAGCGCGCCGCGTCGGAGTAGAGCGTGATGGCGGCGCGCGCGGAGTCCAGCACGCTGGTCAGCGTCACCGATCCGCCGTTGTTCGGGACGATCTTGAGAACACCCACCAGGGGCCAACCTCTCGGGTTGCGGTCCGAGACTGGCGCCCGCCCGCGTGGGGGACGATGGCGGGCGCCAGCCGTTCGGGTCGGACGATCAGGCGGTGGCCTCGAGGATGGCCGCGCCGTGCTGCATGCCCAGCACGAACGCGCGCCGAGCCCGGACCTTCAGGATCGACTCGTCCGTCAGGGCGCCGAGGCCGTTGCGGCCGTCGATGAACACCGACTCGGGGCCGGAGCGCACGCCCAGGCGCAGCAGGTCGCGGTTGACCACGACCATCAGCGGGTTGCCGGTCGGCGCCGAGCTGGCCGTGGCGTGCTTGGCAGCGCCCCGGCTCCAGCGGGCGGTGTACCCGAAGATCGTGTCGGGCGTGGCGGCCGAGGCCGACTCCACCAGGATGGGCCGCTGGTTGGTGTCGCGCACCATGCGCAGCTCGTCCTTGAACGCCGGGTGGGCGATCACCAGGAGCTTGCTCGGGTCGAACCAGCCGCCGGTCTCCACCTTCTTGAGCACCTTGCTCAGGTTGGCGTAGGTCACGGCCGAGCGGGTCACGGCGTCCACCGAGCCGTTGTTGGTCAGCGTGACGGCGGCGCCGCCCTCGGTGGCCGACACGGTGAACGTGGTGGTGCTCGGGACGGTGATCACGAAGTACGGCGTGCCCGCGGTGGCCCCGGTGGTGGTCGTGAAGGTGCCGAACACCACGCGGTCACCGACGGCCAGGCCGTGCGGGGTGACGACGGTGAACACGCCGGTGGAGGCCACGATGGTGGCCGCACCGAGCGCGGCGCCGGCCGTCACGATGTTGGCGTTGGCGGTGTAGGACACGCCCGAGTCGGTCTGGGACAGCGCCCGGTAGACCGAGGTGAACGGGACCGTGGTGCCGTTGCCGGCCGCGGACACGCCCAGGCAGGCGTTGTCCAGGAACGGCGCGTAGGCGTTGCCCCACTCGGCCTGCTTGGTGGCGACGGTGGAGGCCAGCGAGTCGTCGATGTCCTCTTCCGCGATGCGGAAGGCCGACCCGATCTTGCGCGCGGTCAGCACGATGTCGTCGTTGGTGGAGCTGTCCTCGCCGTAGGTGCCGCCCTTGGCGACCACCGCGACGGTGGCCGCACCGGAGCGCGGGGCGCTCTTGGTGGTCGAGCCCATCGGGATGCGCGTGGCGTACCCCTCGATGGCCGACATCTGGTTGACCTGCTGGACGACGGCGGAGTCGTACTCCTCCGGAATCCAGGCCTCGAACGTGGTACGTGCCATGGTGGCGTCTCCTGGTGAGGTGATCGGGGTGGGCTTGCTACTCCCCACCCGGGCCGATCCCTACTGCCAGCTCACTCAGGCCATCCGGCCTGATCGGATCATAGCGCTGCGGTGCCCGCGGATCGATCACCCGTTGGTGGCGCGCCGTTGGACCTCGGCCCGCTGGCGTATCGCGCCCCGGGCGTAGACGAACGCGTAGGCCACCGCGGTGACGATGAACCCGTACTGATCGGTAGCGACCGCATAGGCGATCCATAGCACCTGAGCACCGACGCCGATCATCCATCCTGCTGGGCGCCCAGATCCGGCCAGCCAGAGCCCCGCGATGCCGACCGCGGCGAGCACCCAGGACCACATCACGGCTGGAGCACCTGCTGAGCGATCCGCTCGGCGCTGGACAGCTTGCGGCCACCCGGCGCGGCGGCGCGCTCGGCGGCATCCACCCGCGGCGGCTTGGCGGCCGGCGCGGCGAACAGCGCCGGGAAGTCTTTCTTGATCTCCCGGATCTGCTGGTCCAGTCCGGTCACGTCACCGTCCGCGCTGATCTCGCAGTCGCCCAGGTCGATCATGGCCAGCACCCGCGGGGAGGGGTTGCCCTGGTAGCCCGCGTCCCGGAGCGCGACTCGCGCGGCGGCCTTCACCGCAGGCGCCTTGTACTGGGCGGACAGCTCGGCCTCCAGCGCGGAGCGGATGGCCTTCTCGTCCTTCGGGCCGGGTGCGGCGGCCTTGGCGGCCTCGATCTCGCGGAGCTGTTCCTTGCGCTGTTTCGCCTGGGCGGACGCCACGGCCAGCGCCCGGGTGGTGCGCTCCCACTCGTCCGCGCTCGGCGGCTCGTACGGCGCGGGCTTGTCGGCCTCGACCTCGGGCGCGTCGTCCTTCTCCACGGCGATCTCGCTCACCTGAGCAACCTCCAGCATTGGGCCAACCGGCTAGTGGTCACCCACGATATCAGCTAGGGGTTGCTCCCGGTCGGCACCGTGCGCTGAACGAACCCGCCGCGCCCCACGGCCAGCTCGGCCTCCCGGAGCACACTCTTGGGCAGGCGCCCGCCCGCGTCCAGCAGCCGCTCGGTGGCGCGCAGCGCGGCGGCGTTGGACTCCCCGCCCGCCTCGGTCCAGCCCTTGGCCACCGAGCGCCGCGCCTCCCGCTCCAGCGCCGCCGTCATCTCGGCTGCTGCTGCCGAGCCGGGCTCGATCGGCACCTGCTGGCATCGGCAGTTGGGATGGAGCGGCGGGGCCAGCACCGGGTCGGGCGCCTTGCCGTCGCCGTAGTAGGTGCCCGCGGTGAACGCGCCCGCCTTGGCCACCCGGCCGGCGAACGCCTGGCACCGGTAGCAGGCGTCGCGCTCGGGCACCCAGAGCCGGCCGAGGTCGTGCGTCGCGGCGAGCGCCGTGCCGCCGCGGTGGGCCGAGCCGTGAGTGAACGTGACCACCAGTCGTTGCACGATCGAGACGATGGTGTGGCTCTTGCTGAACGAGCGGGCCAGGTGCGGCCAGGTGGGCGTCCGGGCCAGCGCCAGGCCGCCGAGCGCCAGCAGTGCGGCGCCCTTGGCTGCGGTGGCCAGCGTGAGCGAGGCATCGACCTGCGCGCGCTCCAGCGGCGTCGGGCGTGGCCTGCGGTCGGCACCCTTACGCACCTCGGCAACCTCCGCGGCCTGGGCCACGCCGAGAGCGAACGCCGGGCCGAGCATGGCCAGCACAGCCGGGCCGAGCGGCTCGAGGTCCAGCGCCGCGACACCGCCGCGCAGGTAGGCGGCGATGGCGGCCAGCTCGGCGGGGGTGGCCTCGGCCTCCAGCGAGCCGAACGCGCGCACCCACCGGGCGCCCGCGCCGCGCAGCAGGCTGGCCAGCTCCAGCTCGAGTGGCCCAGCGGTGGCGGCGACGTTAGCGTCCTCCAGCGCGGCGAGCGCGTCTGTGTGCTCGCCGCGCGCCAGGGCCAGGATCTGGTCAGGCGTCCTACCCATGGCGATACCTGCGTGCCCCCAGCGCGACCACGCCGAAGAGGTGCGCTGCGAGCAACGTGAGGCCCCAGAGTGTCACGGCCAGGTCGACCGGTGTCAGCGTCATCGGAGCACCGCCACGGTCGCGGCATACAGAGCCCAGCAGAACGCTGCCCCGGCCGTGCCGAACAGGATGATCAGGGTGAGTAGCGCCAGGAGGATGCTTCCGCCCGGGTCGCCGTTGCTCTCTCGGTTCTGGCCGGGGTCGCCCCAGTGCTGGCACCCGTCGGCTCGCATCCGCTGTGTCATGCCACTAGGTTACCACTAGGGCATAGCATCGGCAAGCACTTCCGGGCCGGGCGGCGCAGCCTCGATCACGGGGGCGGCCGGTACCTGGACGGCCTGCGGTTCCTCGCCCAGCAGGGCGGCAACCGCGCGCTGGACCTGATCGACGCTCACCACGCCGAAGCCCACCGCGGTGCCCAGGCTCTGCGTGGCCGCGCCCAGTTCCTTGAGCGCCAGGATGCGGCGCATCAGGTCCTCGTCCTCGCTCTCGGTCAGCCACTCGTCCACCTGTTCGGTGGTGTAGCCCGCCTCGAGCAGCGCCTGGCGGGTCGGCACGCCCGCGTCGATCTTCTCGCCCACCGTCTGCCAGGCCTCGAGCCCGTCCGGCGTCTCGTTCGGCACCCAACGAACGTCGACGCTCACCTCGCCCAGGCCCATGATCTTGAGCGCCTGCGCCATGGCCCGCTTGAGCGGGGAGGCGAACGCCACCTTGAGCGCACCCACCGCCTTGTTCAGCCCCTCGTTGGCGACCCGGCGCGACTCCCCGGACGGCTGATCCCCGGACGGGTCGAAGTGGTGCAGGGGCACGTCGGTGGTCACCGCCATCAGGCGGACGTACAGGCTGATCGGGTCGGTGAACAGCGACGGGTCGGGCGGGTCGAACTGGCCGACCGTCTTGACGCCTTCCATGTACCAGAGCTGATCCGGCCCGGCCTTGAGCTTGCTGATCTTCTCGGCGTTGGAGTCGGCCGCCTCGGCCTGGGCGTCGTCGGCGCCGAAGTCGATCCCGGCGTCGTCGTCGCTGTCCACCGCGGCCTCGGCCAGCGCATACCGCTGGGGGCCGCTCTGGTAGTCCACGGATGCGGCGTGCGAGGTGATCAGCTTGGTGACCAGATCCTGGGCGCCCCAGGCGTCCATGTGGACCGGGCGCCCGTGCGGCCGGTCGGTGCGCAGGTGGTAGACCGGCACCTCGTCCACGCCGTCCGGGTGCGGCAGGGGCCAGGCCTCCTGGCCGCCGTCCTCGTCCTCGCCCTGGTAGGGCACCCAGTCGCCCTCTTCGCCGCCGTCCTTGCCGGCGAGGGTGATCCACTTCTCGGTGCGGTCGGCGTACAGCAGGTTCACCCGGACGGCCTTGCCGTGGCGCATCCGGAACACCGCGCACACCTTGCGGCGCGGGTTGTCCTCGGCGTACAGCACCACGGTGGTCAGCGGCGTCCGTACCCAGATGTCGGCCGTGCCGGGCTCGTCCCCGGGCCACACGGCCAGGTAGGCGTCACCGAAGCTGCACGCCTTGCGGATGGCGTTGGGCAGCTCCACGTCCAGCTCGTTGCGCTCCCACAACGCCTCGATCGCGGCGGTGGCGGGCTCGTTGCCCGGCACGGTGATGCTGGCCACCTCGAGCCGGGAGGCGAACACCTTCACCGGCACCCGGGCCAGATTGATCTTGAAGCTGACATCGTTCGCTGCCATCGCCCGGCGCATCCGGGCCGAGGCGAACGCCTCCGGCCGGGTGCCCTCCGCGTACTGCTCCGCTTTCTTGAACTGCTCGGCGTGTTCGTCCAGCTCACGCACACCGCGGAGAAGATCGGCAATCGGCATGTGCGCAGCCTAGCGCGCCTAGTGGCCCGCCCCGGGGACGATCCTCGGGACGGGCCACGGGCGGTTCGGGTGGGTCAGGCCTTGACGCAGGCCCGGATCACATACAGCGCCGGGGCGGCGATCTCGGCCAGCGCCTTGTCCACCGCGGCCTGCTTCACGGCCACGTCCTTCTCCGCGGCGCCGACCGCGTTCACGGCAGCAGCCTTCGCCACCACGGCATCCGCGAGGACGGCAGCCGCAGCAGCCTTCTCGGCCACGGTGGTGGCTGCGTTCACGGCAGCCTGGGCGGCGTCGACAGCGGCCTGCGCGGTCTCCACGGCCTTCTCCTTGGCGACGAGTGTGGCCTTGGCGTCGGTGAGGGCGTCCTGCGCGGCCTTGAGTGCGGCGGCGTCGGTCTTGGCCTTCGCGGCGTTCGCCACGGTGACGTCCTTCGCTGTGTAGCCGTCGAGGCAGGCGCCGCCGTCCTTGCCGTCCTTGCCGGGCTGACCCTGCGGACCGGCCGGGCCGACGTCACCCTTCGCGCCGGGAGCGCCGGGGGCACCGTTCGCGCCGGTGGCGACCGGACCCCACCAGCCGGTCGGGCACTTGCCGGCCGTGGTCAGCGCGATGTTGTAGACCGCGTTCGTTCCGACCTTCGCGCAGTTCCCTCGGGCGGGCCGGGCTGCGGCCTGCGCGACGAGAGTCCCGCCGACACTCAGGGCCAGACCGACGGTGACGATCAGGGCGATGATTCGCTTGTTCACTTCGGAGCCTTCCGATTTGGGTTGTCCTGCTTGGTCAGCGGATCGCAGCCTAGCGCGCCTAGTGGCTCGGCTCGGGGATCACTCGCTGGCCCAGTCTCCGCGCTCTCCGCAACTGTGACAGCCCCAGGTTCCGTCGGACCGGAAGTCCTCGATCTGCTTGCCGCACCCAGGGCAGACGAGCGCCTCCGGCTGAGCGGGAGCGGACTGGAGCGAGTCCGCAACCTTGAGCGCCTCGCTCACTGGTCCTCGCCGTCCGGGCGGCCCACCCACGCCTCGATCGTCACGCCGTCGACCTCCACCAGCGCCGGCTCGAACACCGGGTCCAGACCGCTGTCCTCGGGACCGGTGCTCACTTGCAGCGGTCCCCACAGTCGAAGTCCCCCGGGTCGGAGGACATGCCGGGGCGCTCGCCGGCCTCCACGACGGTGAAGGCCTCCGGGCACGAGCCCGACCCGTCGGGGCCGGAGCCGTTGCACGGGACGCCGCTCCAGGTGTTTGTGCTCATGGCATCACACTAGCTGAACGTGGCGGCAGGTGTCGCACAGGCGCGCATAGTTCGGGTTCTCGTCCGCAAGCCCCGGGCGGGGCAGCTCGAGCGCCTCGAGCATGACGAGCGGGAACGCCAGCGTGTCGTCGTGGCTGTAGAGGTCACCGCTCACCCACACCCAGCGCCTGCCGTGCCGGTCCGTGACGTCGGGGTGCTCCGCGTGCTCGAGCGCTCGGAGCTGGGCGCGCGCCTCCTGCCACTCCTCGAGCAACCGGGAGGCGATCCCGGTTGCTCGAGGGTCGCCGTTGCTCACCGCATGGCCTTGGCGTCCGTGAGCCACCGGGCGTTGGCCTCGGCCCGAGCCTTGGCCTCGGTGGCGAACGGGCCGGCGATGGGGAGGTACGTGCTCCGGTGGCCGCGAGCTACGAACCACTTACCGGTCGAGGCGTACTGGCCGATGGCGATGAACCATTCAGCGTCGAAAGGGAGCGGGTGGGTCTCGCGGACCGTCGTCGTCGTCATGCGAGTAACCATAGTGGCTAACCACTAGATGAGTCAAGAGGCGTAGTCAGTCGATGCCACCCGGACGACACGCCGCTGCGGCACGCCCAGCATCTTGAGGATTGGCGTGCCCACGGCGTCCACCAAGTCGTCGTGGGCCGCGCGGGGGAAGGCCACCATCTGTTCCTCCAGCGCATTCAGCCGCTCCGCGTGCCACACCCGCCCGCGCTGGTAGTGCGCCAGCGCCCAGGCCGCCCGGGTCTCTTTCTTGGCCGACTGGTGCACAGTGTGGATCTTGACCGGGAGGCCGTGCAGGATCTGCCGCCAGAGGTCGCCGCCCTGATTGGTCTCGATCAGGACGTGCGTGATCTCGGGCCAGGTGTCCAGCAGCTCGAGCACCCGGGTGCGCAGCGCGTCACCGGTCAGCGCCGCCGCCTCCGCGGCGTACACCACCGCCTGCTTGACGGCCGGCGCGTAGCCCACGATGGCCAGGCCGGTCGGATCGGAGGCCTTGCCGGTGGTCACGGCCGGGTCGATGCTCAGCACCACCGCCGATATCGGGGAGTCCGGCTCGCCGTACTTGAAATCGGACTCTGACCAGTAGTCCCCGTCGGCGCCCATCGGGTCGTTGAGGTAGTTCTTCTTGTACGTCCGGGTGTGCCGGATCGACTCCAGGTAGCTCAAGGGCCACTTCTCCGGCCACACACTCTCGCCATCGTCGGTGATCGGCGCGTAGTAGTGCGCCCGGAACCCTTCCTCCGCGATCCACGCCGGCAGGTCCGGCTCACCCCGGGCGGCCTTCACGAGCTGGTGCACGATTGAATTACTCATCGTGACGGTACCTACCAGGACAACTCGGGCGTAGACGGACAAGGGGAGCACGGCGTCCCGGATCGTGCCCAGCCGCTTGAGTGCCTGGGCCGCGGAGTAGGACGACTCGTCCGGCTCCACGTCGTCCAGGATGATCAGGTCCGGCCGCTTGTCCCCGACCTTGAGGCCGAGGTTGGAGGAGTCGATGCCGCGGGCGGCGAACACGAACCCGGCCGCCGTGATCAGCATCGCCCGGTTGTCCGCCACCGTGGAGCCGCGCGGTCGGCTCAGCGCCCGGCACAGCTCGGGGTAGTCCGCGCGCAGCAGCTCGTTGGTGTCCAGCTCGTGCTTGAACGTGGACAGGTGCGTCTCGGCCTGGGCGGCGCTGTCCGACATGGCCGCCACGAACGAGGAGTGGCCGTGCGCCGCCGCCCACATCGGCAGGGCCAGGAACCACCATGTGCTCTTACCCATAGAGCGGGGTGCTATTTGAGCGTCGCGCTGTTCGGCCGGCGCGCTGGGCCGGGTCGTCCAGCGCTGCGCCTGGCGGCACCAGTCGAGGTGCACCTGAGACAGCGTGATCTGCCCGCCAGTGTCCGGGCTCTTGAGGTGGCGGGTCAGGTACAGCAGGGCGAACAGCAGCGGCTCGTCCTGCGTGAGCGCCCGCCTGCCCTCACTGGTGTGCAGCAACGGCTCCAGCTCGGGCGGGACAACGCGGGCCAGGTAGGCCTCGGCCAGCCCCATCAGGGCTCGGCGCGCGGCAGCCGCTCGACCTCGCCGCGGTTCGTCCATCTCGCGTTGCATCGAAAGTTGTCGCACTCAACGCCGGTCAGGTCGCGGTGCTCGCTGTAGCCATGCCCCGTGTAGGTCAGCTCGAACTCAAGCTCACCACCGCAATACGGGCACCTGAGCGGAGCCGGATCGTGAGTCACGGCTCGACCTCGCCGCGGCGCGCCTGCTGGACCAGCGCCACCAGGTCGGCCGGGACGGTGGTCACGGTCTGCTCCACCTGCTCCGGCGCGTCCAGCCCTAGCAGACGACGGCGCGTCTCGGAGAGCTTGACCAGCCGGTCGATGGCGGCCAGCTTGGGGCCGTCGTCCTCGAACCCAGTGTCCTCGCCCTGGTACAGCTCGACGTGGCGCGTCTCCAGCACCTGGAGCGCCGCCCGTTCGAGCCGGTCCAGCTTCTCCAGCTCCATCTGGCGCAGCGGCTCGGCGGCCTCGCGTGTGACCTTGGCCATGGCGCGCGCCACATTGTCCTGGGCGGACTGCTTGGTAATGCCGAACTGCTCACCGATGGCCTGGTAGGTCATCCCGCGCGAGCGCATGCGGCACATCTCCGCGATGCGCTCCGCGTCGGCGGGGCTCTGCGAGCTGCCGCCAGACGGCTTGGCCAGGCTGGCCACCGGTCAGGCCTCCTGCGTCAGCAGGCGCTTGCCCTGAGAGATCGTCATCAGCGTCCCGCGACCGTTGATCGTGTAGCCGCACTCGTCCGCCTTGCCGTTGAGCCACTGCGCCCGCACCCACACCCGAGCATCCCCCGCGCCGCGGGTACAGCTCACCAGGATCGAGTCGACGATCTTGCGTGTCAGCCGGTTGCCGTCCCTCGTGATCGAGTCACACGGAATGAGCGCGCCCGACTCATCCCGATTACCGGTGTTGTGCTTGTACAGGTCGCCGTCCTTCTTGCCTTGCGCGAAGGCACCACAGGCGATGCAGTAGCCGCCTGGCGTGATCTGTGGGCCGCGGGCGTAGGTGATCCAAACGGTCTCCCAGC
>OFQZ01000713.1_pt1 | contig 10841 bp, 11 predicted proteins | sample 1543011 | NCBI WGS metagenome assembly OFQZ01 (sample SAMN07774216, study PRJEB24372) | wastewater metagenome | isolation source: Exp Tend NO 0WW | collected 2016-02 | reverse complement strand
GCATCTTGCAAGCCGAACAAAACCTCGGCTATGCCTGCTGGCAAAGCTGCAAGCGTGGCTTATATGTCAAGATCATCGTCGAGATGCGTGAGATTCGAGAAGGTCTCTCGCAGTACGGTCTCCGAACTGCGGACGCTCTCGAGCAAGTGGCGCAAGAACTCGAGCGTGACGAAGCCGCCGCCGAACCGGACGGCGAGTCAGTGGGCGGACCAGACAAGGCGTCTCCCCGAAGGAAGCGCCGAACCCGGAAGGTGGCGAAGTAGCAGGACGCCGTACTGCATACCGATCGTCGAGGCGTGCTCGGACCCGCGATATCGCCGGGTCACGGCGATCATGGGTTCGCAGATGGGGAAGACAGAGGCGCTGCTCAACGTCATCGGTCACAAGCTGGATGATGACCCGGCGCCGATTCTCTACTTCGGCCCGACGAAGTCGAACATCGATGGCGTGATCGAGCCGCGCGTGGCGCAGATGCTTCGATCCGCCCCGTCTCTGTGGTCGAAGACCCTGCATGGCAGGCGGGCCCAGAAGCTCGTCAAGCGCGTTGCGGGTGTGACGGTGCGGCTGGCCTGGGCGGGGTCGCCGACAGAATTGGCCTCTCAGCCGGCGCACACAGTGCTTGCGGATGAAGTCGATCGCATGGACCCGATTGCGGGCGAGGGCGACCCGCTCACGCTGGCCGAGGCGCGCATTGCGACCTACCCAGACGGCCGGTTGATCGTCACTTCGACACCGACCGAAGGGAACGTCGAGACCTACATTCACCCGGTCACGGGAATCGAGCACTGGAAAGTGGCGAAGCCCGAGGATATTGCGAGCCCGTCATGGAAACTGTGGCAGGAAGGGTCTCGTCACGAGTGGGCCGTTCCGTGTCCCGAGTGCGATGAGTATTTCATCCCGCGCTTCAAGCTGCTGTGGTGGCCGAAGGACGCCACAGCGCGGCAAGTCTTGCGCGAGGCACGATTGACGTGTGCGCGCTGTGGCGCGCAGATCGAGGATCACAAGAAAACGTGGATGAACGAGCGCGGGCACTACCTCGCGCCCGGTCAACGTGTTGAAAACGGGGTCGTTGTAGGCGAGCTGCCGGAAGCGGCCGACGCGACGTTCTGGGCCTCCGGGCTGATGTCGCCCTGGGTGACGTTCGGTAAGCGTGCGTCGGACTGGATCAAGGCGGTGGCGAGCGCGGATCCCGAGCGCATCCGTGGCGTGCTGAACACCGCATTCGGAGAACTCTACCGCGTCGGTGGCGAAGCGCTGCCATGGCAGCGCATCCGCGATCTGTGCGGCGAATACACGTCCGGGGATGTGCCGTCCGGCATCGAGTCGATCACGGCGTTCGTCGACGTGCAGAAGGACCGGCTGGTTTATGTGATTCGCGGCTGGGGTGCCGGTATGCAGTCCTGGTTGATCGAAGCCGGGGAGCTGTGGGGCGACACCGAACTTGAGGATGTGTGGCAGCGCCTCGGCGAGTTTCGTGATCGCAAGTTCGGCGATCGTGAACTGCGCATCAAGCGCCTTGGCGTCGACTCTGGATATCGGCCCGGTGACGTGAGACGCACACCGGATAACCGGGTGTATGAATTCTGCCGCCGCTTCAGGGGATGGGCTCTGCCGACTAAGGGCAGGGAGCGCATGAGCAAGCCGCTGAGTCCGTCTCTGATCGACGTGACCGTGCGCGGCAAGACCGTGAAGCACGGGCTTCAGCTCTGGCACTTCGATACGGACTTCTTCAAGAGCTGGGTGTATGCGCGGTACGAGTGGCCGCGCGATCAGCCCGGCGCGTGGTCCGTTCCGTCGGATGTGACGGATGACTATTGCCAGCAGGTCACCGCGGAAGCGCGCGTACTAAAGCCTTCTGGTCACGCCATTTGGCTGCGGGTGCGCAAGGACAACCACTATCTCGACTGCGAAGCCGGGGCTGTGGTGATCGCGTACTCGCTGGGCCTGCATACGCGGACTCGGGCAAAGCCGGCCGCTGCCGCGCAGGCTGCGGTTGTGCAGGAGACGCACGCGGCTGAGGTGCCGCGTACTCGCGTGCCGATCCGCAGGGCGACTGGTGGATTCATCAAAGGCTGGAGGAAGTGGTGAGCGAACTGGCCGCATCATTGATTGCAGGCGATACGTGGGATTGGACACTGTCCGATTCCAACTATCCTGCCTCGGCGTGGTCGGTGACCTACCACTTCGAGAATAGCGCAGGGTCGTTCAGCGCAACGGGAACGCCTGATGGGAACGAGCACGCATTCTCGATCTCGGCGGCTACGACGGCGAGATACAAGGCCGGCAAGTATCGCTGGCATGCCCGTGCGACCAGCGGCGCGACGGTCAAGACGATCGCCACCGGCTGGCTGACCGTGAAGGCGGACATCGCGGCCGCCGGCAAGACGGACGTTCGTTCATGGGCGCAGCGGACGCTGGACGCCGTCGAGGCGACGCTTGAAGGCCGGGCGACGCGTGACCAGACGGCGATGAGCATCGCCGGTCGGTCGATTTCGCGCATTCCGATCGCCGAACTCATCCAGCTTCGCGACAAGTTGCGGGCTGAAGTGCGAATCGAGGAGCAAGGCAGCAAGGCTGGACTTGGTCGCAATATTCGAGTGAGGTTGTCTCGTGTCTGAAATGTGGTGGGAAAAGCCGCTCGGTAAGACGCTGATCGCACAGATCAACGCTGAGCCGACACCCAGCCGCAAGCGCGTGCAGATTTCAGGCGGCAGGCGCATGTATCAGAACGCGAAAGCCTCGCGTCTCACCGACGGTTGGTCCGCGTCCAATGGCAGCGCGGACGGCGAACTCGTCAGTTCGCTGACGGTTCTGCGCTCGCGGTCACGTTCGCTGGTGCGCGATTCCAGCTATGCCAAGCGCGCCAAGGTCATCGTCGTCAACAACGTCGTGGGTACCGGCATTGGCCTGCAAGCGCAGGTCAGGAGCGTGCGCGGCGAACTCAACCGGCGGGTCAACGACCAGATCGAGGAGGCGTGGACGGAGTGGTGCCGGGCCGACTCCTGCCATACGGGCGGGCGGCTGCATTTTGCTGATCTTGAGCGCGCCGTTATGGCGCAGGTGTTCGAAGCCGGCGAGGCGTTCCTGCGCATCCACTGGCGGCCATTCGGGATGTCTACCGTTCCGTTTGCGCTCGAGCTGATCGAAGCCGAGCGGGTCGTGGATGACTACGCCTCGCCATACCTCACCGCGCATGACGGCAATGAAGTCCGCATGGGCGTCGAGGTCGATGAGTTCTATCGGCCAGTGGCGTACTGGATTCGCAAGCGCCATCCGAACGACATCCGATTCGGGATGTGGCGGGGGTCCGAGGAAGTCGAGCGTGTCCCGGCCGACCAGATCCTGCACCTGTGCACAATCGACCGCTGGCCGCAGACGCGTGGCGAGCCGTGGATGCATACCGTCCTGCGTCGGCTCAACGACATGGACGGTTATAGCGAGGCGGAGATCGTTCGCGCTCGCGGTCAAGCGGTGCGCATGGGCATCATCGAGAGCGGCGAGGACGCCTCTTCGTTCGGTGAGGAGCAGCCGGACGGTAGCGTAGAGACGGAACTCGAGCCGGGAACCGTTCAGCGGCTCAATCCCGGCGAGAAGTGGCACGACTCGGCCCCGACCGCCCCCAATCCGCAGCTCGACCCGTTCATGCGCTACATGCTGCGCGAAGTGGCGGCCGGCACCGGGCCATCCTACGAATCGCTGTCGCGGGACTACTCGCAGAGCAACTACTCCAGCTCGCGACTGGCGCTGTTGGACGATCGCGATCTGTGGCGCCACCTGCAGTGGTGGCTGATTCGCGACTTTCGCGAGCGCGTGCATCGGTTGTGGATCCAGCAGGCGGTATACGCGCGCGCGATCCCGGCGATCAGCGTCGAGGAATACGCCGTAAACCCGACGAAATTTGCGGCGGCGCGCTTCAAGCCGCGCGGCTGGACATGGATCGATCCGACCAAGGAAGTCGAGGCGTTCAAGGAAGCCGTCAAGCAAGGCTTCACGTCGGTTGGCGACGTGATTGCGCAGACCGCCGGTGGCCGCGACATCGAGGACGTGCTCGAGGAGCGCGAACGCGAGCTGAAGCTCATGGCCGATTACGGCCTCGTGTTCGAGACCTCGCCGGAGTTCTACGTGACGAAGGCGAAGGAGCCCGATCCACCGCCCGAGGCGAAGCAACCGTCAGAGACGGAAATTGAACAGAACCCGCCACCTCGGCGGGTTTTTTCTATCCAGAGGTAGCCAATGCCTGAGCCATTCAAGCTCCCGCAACTTGCGCGGGACATGGACGATTGCGCGTTGCAGATGCGCAAGGACGACGGCGCGACACGCCTGACGTTCTCGCTGTCATCCGAGTACGAGGTGGAGCGGTGGTTTGGCACCGAGGTCCTTCAGCACAGCGAAAGCGCTGTTCGCCTCGAGCGCCTGAAGCGCGGCGCGATGCCGCTGCTGTTCAACCACAACTTCGATGACCCGATCGGAATGATCGATTCCGGCCGCATCGAAGGCAAGCGGCTGATCGTGGAAGCGCACCTGTTCAATACCGAACGGGCGCGCGAAGTCGAAGCGATGATCGACGGCGGTCTGCGCAACGTGTCGGTGCAGTACCGCGTCCACGCCGTCGAAGAAGAGATCAAGGAAAACCGATTCACGGCGACGGACTGGGAGCCCCTGGAGGGGTCGTTCGTCACTGTTCCCGCCGATCCCACTGTCGGTCTTGGGCGCAACGAGCAGCAGTTCGAGGTGCGCAAGGTCGTTTCCATTGTCGACAAATCCCCGGCGAGAACCGCCGCAACCAAAGGAGCCATCAGCATGGCTGACGAGACTGCCGCGGCGGGCGAAAACGCCGAAAAGGAAGAGACCGTCGTGACGAGCCCGGTTGAGTACGAGAAGAAGCGCAAGGAGGCGATCCGCAAGCTCTGCGTCGCCAACAAGCTCGACGAGCGCTACGAGCGGTCGTGGATCGAGAACGGCGACGACCTCAACAAGGTCGCGGATGACCTGATCAAGATCATCCAGGAGCGCGCGAAGACCTCGCCGGACTCCGTGGCGCACCTCGATCTGACGAAGACGGAGGCCCGGAAGTACTCGCTTCTGCGCGCCCTGCGCGCTGCGGCGAACAACGACTGGGCGGATGCCGGCCTCGAGCTCGAATGCAACAAGGAGATCAGCAAGCGTCTGGATCGCACGCCGAAGTCGCGTTCGTCCTTCTATGTGCCGCTTGATATCCTGATGCGCAGCCTCCCGCGCACCAACACGCGCGACATGACGGCGGCCGGTGTCAGCGGGTCGAACTACCTGGTCGGCACCGAGAACCAGCCCGGCAACTTCATCGACCTGCTGCGCAACACGTCGGTCGCGCTGCGCATGGGCGTGCAGCGCCTCGGCGGCCTGAAGGGCAATGTCACGATCCCGAAGATGACGGCGGGCAATACGGCGTACTGGCTGTCGGACGAGAACACGCAGATCACCGAAAGCCAGCCGACGATTGGTCAGCTCTCGCTGTCGCCGAAGAACGTGGCCGCGCTCACCGAGCTGTCGCATCAGCTCCTGAGCCAGTCCACGCCGGACGCGGAAACGCTGGTGTTGACCTCGATCGCGCGCGACATCGGTCTCGCGGTCGATGTCGGTGTCCTGCGCGGCAGCGGTTCGGCCGGCCAGCCGACCGGCATCGTGACCACGCCGAGCATCGGTTCCTTCACCGGCACCAACCTCGCGGCGGCAGGCGTGCTGGATGCGCAGGCAGACGTGGCGGCGTCGAATGCGCTGTTCCCGGGCTGCGGCTATGCGACGACGCCGGCTGTTGCGGCGCTGCTCATGGCGCGTCCGGAGCTGCCGAGCACCGGCACCGAGCGACTGTGGAAGGGCAACATGCTGGAGGGGTCGATTTTCGGCTTCCCGGCGATGTCCTCGGCGCAGATGTCCTCGGCGACGATGCTCTTCGGTTGGTGGCCGTCGGTCATCCTCGCCGAGTGGGGCGTGCTCGAACTGATGATCAATCCGTTCAGCGACTTCACGCGCGGGCTCTCGGCCGTTCGCGGCTGGTACACCTGCGATGTCGGCGTGCGCTACGCCGGCGCCTGGTCGTACGCGGCGAGCATCACCTGATGCGCGTGCGCGTACTGCGTGCGCTCTGCATCAAGGGCGAACGTCAGGACGTGGGCACGGTGATCGACCTCGACCGGCATGTTGCGGTCGAGGCGATCCATTTCGGCAAGGCGGAGCGGGTGGACGATGAGCCCGCCGACAGCAAGCCGAAGCCCATGACCACCCAGTCGGCGCCGGCCTTCGTGGCCGGCAAGACGCGCAAGAGCGCGGGAGAGTAATCATGTCGCTTGCAAATCAGCCGAGTGCAAACTCGGTCCTGCTGCTGCTGGCCTCGCAGTCGGCGGCCAATACGGCTGCGGCCACGTCCGCGTGGACGGCGGTTGCTGGCTATGAGGGCCAGGTGCAGGTCGTGATCAATGTCGGAACCATCACCGGCACGGTCGATTTCACCTTCCACACAAACACGTCGGGGAGCGATTCGGGTCAGACGGCAATCGTACCGCTGGACGGCGCCCTAGCCCAGATCACCACGTCCAACGATGTGGCCGTCTATGTGGCGCGCTTCGATGCGCGGGTGCTGCAGGGCTATCTCAAGGTCACCGGCACGGTGGTTACCGGACCAGCGCTCCTGAGCTATACCCTGATCGGTCGCAAAAAGACCGTATGACGCTGGAAACGGACGCCGATCGCCTCGGGTATCTCGAGGCGTTCGGCGTCTGTATCGACACCGACCGCGGCCGGCTGTGGGCAATCTTCGATGACGCCTATGTGTCGGACCTCGATGACGATATCGACGGCACCGGCCCGCGGCTGAGCGCATGCCGGTCCTGCGATATCGAGCGGCTCAGCATCCGCAAGGACAGCGTGATTACCGTAGGCGATCGCAGCTACCGCGTCGATCGAGTCGAGCCAGACGGCACCGGTATGTCGGTCGTCATCCTGAAGGGCTGACATGCATCGCGCGCTGCAAATCGTCGGGGCGGTCACCGCCGCTCTACGGGCCAATGCGTCCCTGGCTGCCGAGGTGTACTCGCATCGGGTCCGGTCGCTGGATGAGTTGGAACAAGAACTGCCGGCCGTCATCGTGCGCATGGGCGCGGACACGCCGAACACGGATAGCGGCCAGTCGTCGCTGTCATTCATCGACTCGATGCAGGAGATTCTGGTCGAGGGCCTGACTCGCGGGGACTCCGAACAGGAGATCGCCGAGACCTTGCTGGAACTGCGCACGCAGATTCATATCGCGCTGCAAGCGGATGTCACGCTGGGACTGTCGTTCGTGACCGACACCCGCTACGCCGGGGCGGATGCGCCGGAGATTTCGGACGCCGCTGATCGTTACAGCGGCCGTCTCGTTACGCGGTGGGTTGTGCGCTACCGCATGAACTTCACCGATCCCAATTAGGAAAGATTTAGATGACTTATCTGGATTCCGTGGATCTAGAGAAGCGGCGCGAACGTAAGCGAGAAAGTACTCGCAAATGGCGCATGTTGAATCCAGAGAAATCGCGCGAAAGTGAGATCAGATATCGAGAGGCCAATCGCGAAAAGATACGCGAAAGGAGTCGCGCGTGGCACGCGGCCAACGGTGCAGCATGGCGTGCGGCAAATATAGAAAAACTCCGCGAGAGCGCACGCAATTGGTATGCCGCCAACGCAGAGAAGGCCCGTTGGCAAGCTAGAGCGCACGCGCGAAAGCGCGCCGGCCTACCTGAACCTACGCGTCCGCAGCCGGCTTCTTGCGAGTGCTGCGGCGGTCCGCCACAGGGCATCGGCAAGCAGCACGGCACTCTGCATCTGGATCACGATCATAAGACCGGCGCATTCCGCGGGTGGCTCTGCAGTAAATGCAATCACGCTCTCGGCTTGTTGGGAGATGATATTGCCGGAGTAGACCGCGCGCGTTCATATCTGCTTAAACACGCAGCATGCAACGTGCAGAATGCTTTTGCAGGTTTCCTGCTGGATCAAAATGTAAACTGAGGAAACTGACATGGCTCATGGATTAATCAAGAGGGAGCTGATTCAGGCAAGAATTGAATCGACCTACGGCACCGATCCTGGCGCGTTCGCAGGCACCGACACCGTGCTCGTGCGCAACATCACCCATCAGCCGGACCGGCTGCGGATGGTCAAGCGTGGCGCGATTCGCACGAGCCTCGGAGAGTTGCAGAATATCTACGGCGGAATGCTGCAGGCGATTAGCTTCGAGTGCGAGGTGAAAGGCTCAGGCACGGCCGGAACAGCGCCGGAGATCGACGTGTTCCTTCGCGCCTGCGGGCTGCAGGTGACGAATGTTCCTGCCACTTCCGACACCTACACGCCGCGATCGTCTGGCCTCGAAAGCTGCACGATCTACTACCACGAGGCGGCGGCTGGAGCGAACACTCAGGTTCGCCACATCCTGCTCGGGTGTCGCGGGAACGTCGAATTCGTGTGGACCACGGGCGACATCCTGCTCGCGCGCTTCACCATGCTCGGCAAACGCCAGGGCGCACCGACTGATCAGACGCTGCCGACACCGACGTATGACGCGACCGTGCCGCAAGCGGTGAAGGGACTCGCAACGACCATTGGTGGGGTGAGCGGACTCGTCGTGCAGAACTACACGCTGAACCTCAACAACGAGATCATCGTGCCGGACAACCTGAACGACAGCGAAGGCTACGGGCAGGTGATGATCGCTGGTCGAGACCCAACGCTCGAAGTGAATCGCCACACTGAACTCGTCGCGACGCTCGCCCCGTGGGCCGATCTCGCTGCTGGTACTGCGCGCGCCTTCGCGTCCGGCACGCTCGGCGGCGCGACTGGAAATCGCATAGCGCTGACTGCCGGGCAGATGCACTATCGGGGAATCACGCAGGGCGACGATTCTGGGGTGCGCACCAACGCCTTCACGTTCGGCCTACACGAGACCGGCACCATTGATACTGAATTCTCGTTGGCGTTCACCTGATGCAAATCTCACAACGGTTACAACCCGAGTGGTTTGATATCGACGACGCGGGGTTTCTGTGCGCGCCGATGACGGCGGCGCAGAAGATCACGGTCGCGCGGCTTGTCAACGACGATGAGTTCGGTCACGCCTTGTTCGCGGCAGCGCGATATGCGGTGACAGACTGGCGCGGAATCACTCAGGACGGCCGGTCCGTTCCATATACCGCGGCTGCGTTCGATGACCTGTTCGCGAACGAGAGTGCTGCGCAGACCTTGGTGGCCCTCGGCACTTTCGTGATCAATCGAGCGCGTCTCTCGGAGGACGACGAAAAAAAATAGTCGGGGCGGTCGCAGTCGCCCTTAACCCTGCGTGGGCGCCGTGCGAGAGCTGCGATTGTGTCAACGGTGTGAGCCAGATCCCGGACAAGTGGGAAGTGTCTGGCGTGCTGAAAACCAGCTTCTGTCCGCGTCGCAACTCGCCGCCCGACTGGGTCGCCCTGACACGGCTCTACAAGCATTACCAGAACGGCCACTTGTGGGCTGCGGGTGGGCTGTCTGAGCAACCGGCGATCTTCCTCGATCTCATGTCGCTCATTGATCAATGGGTAGGAAAGCTACGTGACTGACGCCACCGCACGCTATGTCATCTCGGCCGACGACAAGTCGAAGGCCGCTATCAGTTCGATCAAGCGCGGCTTCAGCGACCTCGATGCGTCGGCGAAAACGGTAGGCAAGACTCTCAAGGGGCTTGCGACCGGGGCCGCGTTCTACGGGCTTGCGCGCGGCGTGCAGACGTTGTTTCGCAATGCCGCCGCCAGCAGCTCAACGTTCAATGATTCGCTGGAAAGCGTCAAGAAGTCCTTTCGCGACCTGACGACACCGAAGACCGGCATCCCGGCCGCAACCAAGGCGCTCGACGAACTCGCCAAGACGCTTTCCGACCCACAGGTCAAGTCCGGCGCGGATCAGCTTTTCTCGTTCCTGATCAAAAGTGCGGCGACGCTGGCCGAATGGACCGCAAAAACCGTCAGCAATCTGGCGGTTATCGGCAAGGGCGTCGGCCTCGTCAAGGGTGAGCGGCAAGACGAGATTGACCGGCTGATTGTTGAGATCGCCAAACGGCGCGAAGGTAAATCCGCACTCGCACGCGGATTTGGTGCAGCATTCGGCGGGGTCGGCGGTGAGGATGAGGCCGTAGTCCTTGAGTCGCTCGAGAAGCGGCTCTACGACTTGCAGCAGGCGCAGAGCGTTGCAAATTCCCGCCAAGGGCGCATTGCTGCCGGCGTGAGAGGCGGCCGGAATCGTGGCGGCGGTTTCGACATCAAGCCAGTGACCGAGTCACCACTCGGTCCGCTCAATATCGGGCTGAACGCCCGCGCAGCAGAACTCGTCGACGGATTGAAGATGGACGACTTCGGCGACGCCATCCTCGAGTCCACGCAGGGCATCGCCGACAACATGTCGGAGATCTTCAAGCAGCCCTTCGAGGAACTCTCCCCCTACGCCGAGCAAGCCGCGCGAAACATGCAGGACGCCTTTGCCGATTTCCTTTTCGATCCGTTCCGCGACGGGCTGAAGGGGATGCTGAAGGGCTTCATCGACATCGTTCGCCGCATGGTGGCGGAAGCGGCGGCGGCGAAGATATTCGGCAGCAAGAAATCGGGTGGGCTGGGGCTTGGTGATTTGATTACGGGCGCGGTTGGTTCGTTGTTCGGTTTCGCGCAGGGCGGTTCTTTCAACGTCGGCGGCAGTGGCGGTACGGACTCGCAGCTTGTGGCGTTTCGAGCGACGCCGGGCGAGCGGGTGAGTGTGTCGACACCAGCGCAGCAGAAGAGCGGGCGTTCGATCGTCGTGCATCAGAGTGTGAC
>OFQZ01000712.1_pt1 | contig 10852 bp, 15 predicted proteins | sample 1543011 | NCBI WGS metagenome assembly OFQZ01 (sample SAMN07774216, study PRJEB24372) | wastewater metagenome | isolation source: Exp Tend NO 0WW | collected 2016-02 | reverse complement strand
TTGAGGGATCGCAAGGAACGGAGACACTAAGCCTGTCTTCGATGAACTGTCACCCCGCATGTTTAACGCAACCCATGCGTTGTTGCCATCGGCAGCCCCAACAGTGGCTGGCGGGTTGCCAGACATTGAAATCTGGAACGAGGCGGCATTGTCGTTCGATGCCGATTGGTTATAAACGATTGCGCAGTGGGTCGCTTGGACAAGAGAAGTTTGTGTAAATCCAGACGCCCCTCCCCCCATGTTTCCAAAATCGGAATTGTTCAGGTCGGTCCAAATCTTGTTACCTGAACCACTGGACTTCATCGCGCTGGCAAAAATCCCAACGTCGCTTGGAGCGCCGTTGGTGTAGCCACGGCCAGTCCATGACCCAGTGCGATTAGCGTTTATACCGAACGAGCCGTTGTCAGCCACAAGGCGATGGCCGACCCAAATTACAGGCTTACCACGGCCTGCATAAACCATTCGCCCAACCAGTTGGGCGACCCAGTTATCCGCAAAAACGTAACCACCCGTCGTCCTAGGAATCGAATTGCCGAGGACAATTAGCTTGCGTTTACGTGTCCCAGTGTAGTTCCAGGCTGCACCGAGCCCATTGCCTGAGCCAAGCCAACCTCGCAACGATCGGCGCAGGTTGTACATTCCGACGCTACTTTCAGCAAGCGCGGGCGCAAAGGGCACACCCCTTGCTGTCATCTCGGTTGTGGGCTTCGGCACATAAGCCAGCCCCAATTGACCCTTTCGGCTGACCATTAGGCGCGACCCGCCTTATACGGAACCAAACTTGGATCGAGCGGTATGTCGTGGATGTCCGGCACCCGAGCGATGGTCGAGCCATCTGCGCTGCCAGTCGGAGCGTTGTACACGACACCGGATAGGTTGGTGATGACGGCCCCGACCGCATCGGCCGGAGGCGATGAAAGCGCGACAAGCGTGATGCCACCAGTGCCAATCGAGCCGGTTTTCTGGCCGCCGACCTCTACACCATTGCCATCGACATAGTGCCAATAGGCGGTAACGCTTCCGGACACAGTGGCGAACGCTTCGCGTTCCAAGGGCGTGATCGTTGCACCGACATCGGTAAGCGAAGGGCGTAGAGACTCCGACATGGAGCCCCAGTACGACTACGCCGCGACTTCCAGTTTCGCTTCGTCTCGCACCGCGCCGAGGATCAGAGCGACGAGCTCGGGCGTGACTAGCGCCGACTCTTCTGTCTGCCTGAGCCGAATCGTGATCCGCGTGGCAATCTCGTCGTGCGAGTACCCATGCGCATGATCCGTCAGGACGAGCATCTGCAGGTCAATGTACGATCTCAAGACGCGCGAAAGCAGGTCGGATGCGTCGCTTGCCTCAACACGGAAGAGGCTGACCTGGCCTTCCGTCGTTGCAAGAAGGTCGATGAGGTCGAAGAACTCACCATCGGACAGAACTTCTCGGGCAAACGCGCTGATGCTCTCGACGAGCCTGGCACGCGCGGCCTCTCCAAGGCCCTCGGCCTGATCCTGAATCGCGCGCCATTGCCTACGAGCCAGGTCGGTTGCCGCCTCTTTGGCCTCCATCCTGGAGATCACCTCGCGCTCGGTATCGTCCGGCCCCGCGATGACGTCGGCAAGGGTTGTGTCATCGCCATCGATGCCGCTGCCTTCGTCAATTCGAAGCATCGCAGTGCGCGGCACCTCCGATGCCTGCATGGCCTGTCTGTAGCACTCGATCAGCGCCCGGCGCATGAGGAGCTTGGCCCATGATTTGAACTTGCTGCCTTGACCCTCGGCAAATGTGCGAATTGCCTTGATGAGTCCGTCGCTGATCGCGATCATGGTGCGGTCCTCGTGCTCGACGCCTGGAACTACGTACTGCCGTGCCTCGATCGAGGCGATGTCCCAGTAGCGCTTCACAAGCACTTCCTCAGCTTCCTTGCTGCCTGCTTGGGCCCTTAGGGCAAGCTCTTCGTCTGGGACGTGTTTCATTTCCTTCTGCTTTCTCATTACGCTGCCCTCCTTGGGTCTTCGAACCTGAGGTTCGTGCTATTCCATCCGAACGTCAACTTCTTGTTTTGTGGGCCGAACCGGCTATAGCTGACCTCCACGGTCGCCTCGGTATCGCCTTCTCGCTGCAGGGTGACGACCCATCCAGCCTTTTCTTCCCATGAACGGGAATGCTTCGTGATCGCCTTGGCACCGTTTTGGCCCTCTGTGATCTGCGAGCCGACCACAACCGGTAACTTGAGCTTTGCCGCGAGGCGAGCCAGTACGCGTGCGCACTCGGCCTGCTCCGCCACCATGTTCGTAGCCTTGACCGACGCGCTCGAAAGTTCCTGCGCGTAGTCCACGTAGACGATGTCGAACGGTTGCCGCCTGTGCTCCGCCTTGAGCCAGGCCGCAAAGGTCTCGACGGTCGCGCCGGTGTCGAGAGTCGAAGCGTCGTAGCAATAGCCCGCGAACTTGTTCGCGATCTGCACGAGCGCCTTGTCGAAATCCTCTTCGGCGAAGATATCGCCCTCCGGACGTCGGCCAAACCCGCTCAGGTACCGAACGATTCTACGCTTGATCTGCTTGTCCGAAAGGTCGGCGAACGTTGCATACAGCACTCGCTTGCCTGCAATCATGTTCTCGATGGCAGACCCAATCATGAACATGGACTTGCCGCCCTTGTGGTAGGCACGAACGACAGACATCTGCCCTTCCGGATAGCCGCGCGTCGAGATAAACCGGTCAAGCGACGGGTACCCGGTCGATACTCCTAGGTCAGGCTCGCTGATGTCGATCTCGCCAAAGTGGCGAAACACGCCCGGCTCAACTTGCCGTGCTTCTGTCGCCTCACGCGCCACAGCGGCAATCTCGTCAAGCGTCGAATCTGGTTGGATCGCCTTGGCCAAGAGCGCTTTTGCTCCTTGGATGTACGCCCTACGTGCCGACTTGTCGAGCACCGTGTCTGCGTAGAAATGCGCGTTCGCGGGTGATGGGACGTATTGTGCGAGTTCCAACAGATAGTCGTCTTGCCCGACGCTCTCGTATAGACCACGGTCTTTGAGGTCTTGTTTAAGGAGTTCGAAGTCGCTTGGCTTGCCTGCCGTCGCCAATCTCTGGAACGCACTGAAGATAACGCGGTGTGCTGGCCTATAGAAGTCGTCCGGCTTGAGCTTGGCAACCAGTTCTTCCATCGCACGATCGGATAGAAACATTGCGCCGAGCGCCGACATTTCGGCTTCCACCGAATTAGGAGCGTGCTCGCTCATCCGCGACTGCAATCCTCAGCGTCCTGGCTCGACATCTCAGCCTCCATGGGCTTGGCCTTGGACGCGTCGTGGTGCTTCTCAGGGAAAACCCCTTGCCATGCGTTGCTCGCACTCTCTGCGAGTGCTTTGGCGACGGCCGTTGCTGGATGTGCGGCGAACTGCTTGGCCCGGAGTTCCAACGTCTTGGCGCTCGTCTTCTTCATGCGTTCGTTAGCTCGCATCTCAAAGTAGGCATCGACCGCGACCCTCATTTCTGCCGTTTGGTGCGTTTCCGGCAGCGCGGCCCAGAGCGTCTCGGCTTGATCGCGCCAGGTTTGGGGGGCCTGACGCAGCTTTTTCTCCGGTGCGGACTTTGATTCCTGCCAACGCGACAGCGACGCCTTTCGGCTCGTCTCGATCTGGCCCAAGGACTTGTCGCGCTGCTCAGCAAGGACAGGGTTCCGCCGCGAACCATCGGGGCACTCCGGGAAGCATGTGTCATGGAATTCGATCCACTCGGACCACTCGTCCTCCCGTGCGCCTATCGAGCGCCGCGCAAGGTTCGGGTCTGTCGGTATCTCGCCGTCTTCCCATTGCCGATCCAGCAGAGCGCGATATACCCCTCGTGCGGTCACGCTCATCATTGCAACGGCAGCCGACGAGATGAAATCTCTCGGGTACCACCTGTAATAACCTAGCGGTGTCGGGTTCATGCTAGGAGTTCAAGATCGCAAACTCGGCAAGGCATGTAGCATCTGCGATGCCGTCATGCGGCTTGCGTGCCTGGCCGACCATGAGCTGAACTGATGGCCAGCGCCGAGCAACGTGCGCAACGGCAGCCTGCTTGTCACGAGATGTTCCGGCGAGCACGACCTTCTTCCAAGCCTGCGGTGAAGCGAGCAAGACTGGCAGCTTCAGCGCTGCGCAGACACCAAGTATTCCGCCGTATCCCTTGCCGAAACTGAATGTGCTCGTGACGCCCTGTTTGGGCATTGCGTGCACTTGTTCGATACAAACCAGGTCCACATGCCGTTCCGACAGCCATGCTGCAATTCGACCCAGGTCTATATCGCGACCGGCGAGCGGCATTGGTAGGACGGCATTGTGGTCTTGCTTCGAGAGGTAGACCAAGGCCCCGCCGAGTCCTGGATCGACCCCGACCACACTGACGGGCTTCATGCCGCCTCCAGAGGACCGGAATCCGATTCGTGCCCAACTACCGTCAGCCCGCTCACGCAGGCTTGAAGGAAACAAATCGTGGCTTCGTTGCGCCGTCGTGGCCAGGAGTTGACCCAATAGACAGACTCGTTCTTACGGTGTTCAGCGTACTGAACGACCCATTGGTTTTCAGGCTTTCTCGGATCTCCGAGTATCGTGCCTCGCACGATGAGTTTTGCTTTCCCTTGCATTCCCATTCCCTTAGGCCCGGGTAACCTGAGGGCGCGTGTGCCTGTTTCGGTCACCCGGAGCGGTGCATTTGGGGGTTAGGGGTGGTGCCCTGCCCCCGCTTCATTTCGAGATACTGCGTCTTTCGACCCAAGCAGACTCACCGGGTTTCAGGTTCAACGCCCCTGATTCGGGCAATTGTTCTGCTATAGTTCTGACGACGTCGCCTCGGATGATAGCACGATTATTCTGATTTTTCAGAACATATCCGAGATTTTCAATGCTTCTCATCGACAATTCCGCACCACAAGCCACGCAGGAGCCTGCCAACATTGAAGGGTTGGAACAGGTTAGACCGGGAGTTAAGTTCAAGCGTGCACGCGTGGCGGTCGGGTGGACCCAGGCCAAGACCGATGAATTCCTCGGCGCAAATCCAGGCTGGACTCAGTCGATCGAGCGCAAGGCGAGCACCGTGGTTAATCCGAGGCGTGACCGCCTTGAGAAAGCGGCCAACGCATGGCAGATCCCAGTGGAATGGTTCTACGACGGAGCTGACGACTCGCCTCCAATAGGCGCGGTCAGCGCCCTGACTACTCAGCTGCCGGTGCGAGCCCCCTTACCATCGAGTCGCCCGGATGAAGCGTCCGCAAGTGGCACGCTGCCGTGTCTCGTTGCCTTCCCAGTGCCGAGCGGATCGCATTACAGATTCGTCGTCGGTGATCGCAATGATTTGAATCTGCTCGATGGAGATCGGTTGCTGCTGATCCCGGTGGACGTGACCTGGCGCGGCAAACTCGGCGTTGTGCGCAGCGACGGCGGCATCGATGTATGCCAAGTGGACTCCGGGCAGACCGCCGAGTACCACGTCGTCGAGATGATGCGCGTGAAGCCTGGCGGCGTGCGCGTTGCGTGGGAGAGCGCTACAGGGCTGAGTAGTCCATTCTTGGTCGAGTGATCCGATCAAATTTGTGAAATTCTTAGATGTAGTCTGTTTTTCAGAATAGATAGTGCTAAAATGTTCCTGTATCCGCAAGTTGCGGAGGGAACACATGCAGACACACGCAAACATTGGGGCAGACACCAGCCTCTACCAGCAATACCTAACTGCGATCCTAGCCCATCGGGGCGTTCGGATTGATCACGCTGACCGGCTCGCGCGAGCGGCCGTAGAGAAGACGCAAGCCTTCGAAGCGGCTTCCTTGCGACGAGCCCTCGACCAATCCCTTCAAGAGGACTTTGAGGCCCTGCTCGGTCAAGCGATCGAGATGGCCGTCGAATCCGGCGAGGCCACGCTCGGCGGTTGCCGATTGTCGTGGAGTCGAGAGTGCCGGTTGTGCGGAGACCAAGAAGTTGGCGATCCGTTCACTTACTTCGAATTCGACGCTGGCAAGCGCTGGATCAACGAAAACGTCGGCGACCTGATCTACCAGACGGCGAAGGAATACTTCCAAGACGACCTTGAACAGTTTGAGCGCCAGGAATTCGATCCGTTCGCGGCAGACCGAAACGCGCCGATCCAATTCTATGTGACTCGGGTCTGGCGAGCTCCGAGAATCGCGCGGGCGGTGCCAGCATGAGCCTGTTCAAGAAGGCCTCGCGAAAGCGCGTCTATCTGAAGGTCGGCCTCATGGGACCGTCTGGCTCCGGCAAGACGCGCAGCGCACTGGAACTTGCTAAGGGCCTTTGCGAGGGCAAGCCAATCGCCGTGATCGACACGGAGAACGGGTCAGCTTCGCTCTACTCGCACGTATGCGAGTTCGACGTTGCCGATCTGGAGCCGCCATTCGATCCAGAGAAGTACATCGAGGCTATCCGCGCGGCTGAAGATGCCGGGTACGGCGTGCTCATCATCGACAGCTTCACGCATGCGTGGAAGTATCTGCTCGACAAGAAAGAGAAGCTCGACGCTCGCGGCGGGAAGCAGAACCAGTATGCGAACTGGGGCCCGGTCAAGGCCGAGGCGGATCGGCTTCGTGACGCGATCCTCCAGAGTCGCATCCATGTGATCGCGTGCATGCGTTCCAAGGCCGAGTACTCCCAAGAGGGCGGCAAGGTCACGAAGGTTGGCCTCGCTGCAATCCAGGAGCCGGACGTTGAGTACGAGTTCACGACCGTGTTCCAGATCGCGATGGACCACAACGCGACGCCGACCAAGGATCGCACGGGCCTGTTCAAGGATCGCGTCTTCAGGATCGAGCCCAAGACTGGCGAGGCCTACCTGAACTGGCTCAATGCCGCCGATTCGGATGACTACTCGATTCCTCCTGCGTCCGTGGCAACGCTGGAGGCGAGCGCCACGGCGGTTCCCACAGCGCCGCCGAACGAGGGAACCGAGTTCCTCCGTTCACTCGGCCTCGACGAGCCAGGCCTGGCCGAATACAAGGCACTGTGCAAAGCACTCGATCGAAAGCCGAGCGAGATCGCGATGGATGGCAAGGCCGAGGGCGTTTCTACTGCCGAGGAACTACTCGTCTTCACGCGTGGCCTCAAGCCGGTTCCAACTGAGCAGGCCGACGACGAGCCCGAAGCCGCTTCGAAGGGCAAGAAGCCAGCCAAGGAAGGTGCAAAGGATGCAGCCTGATGCCGATCGGAATGGCACGCCGCTGTGGGCCAAACCATGGCTCACGATTCCCGAGGCCATGCGCCTGATGCGCGTTGGCCGCGAGAAGGTTCTGCAAATGATCGCCGATGGTCGCTGGCTAGCCGTGACCGAAGGCAAGCGGATGAAGATTTCTGCGCAATCGATCCGCGACGATGTAGATGCGCAGACCCGAGCCGACCGGGACCGCGTCGGCCTCAACAACGCCGCTTAGGCAGAGCACACGCAAATGAACACACCTACACTTGAACAGCCTGTTTCCCAGGCGACCGAGGCCGAGGAGCCTCGCAATCTCTACACGAACGAAGATGGCATGATCTGCGACGCCGACACCGGAGAAATCCTGCAAGTGGCCGGAAGCGAAGACGATCAGGCTGTCATTGACGGCAAACCGATCGATGAGGAGTACGTCTCCAAGGTCATGCGACGCATGCTCAGGCATGACTCGCGGATTCGGTCTGCCGAACTCCACCGCGCCGATGCCCAGGAGCGCCTCGCTCAACTGGAGCAGGCCGCGCTAGAGGCTCTCGGCCAGACACCCGAGCACATCGAAGCGTCCGCCGAGCTCGCAAGTGCCGAGAAGGTGCTTAACTATCACACCCGGGCAGCAACCATGCTCAGGCTCGCGTATTCCGATTGGCTTGGCCGCTTTGCCAAGATGGCGCTCGGACTTGGCAAGCGACGAACTTGGGACGGCATGTTCGGCTCGATCTCGATCCGGAGAAAGCCCGCGCGAGTCATCATCGCCGACCCAGATGCCTTTTGCAGTGCGGCCCTACAGCGGGGCTGGACCAAGGCATACAAAGTCGTGCCGCAAGTGTCTGGAATCCCGGATGCCGAGGTCGAGGGAATCCTCGCTGCATACGAGCAAGATCCCGAACTTGGCGAATTCGCCGAGATGGGGCTGTCGGTTGAGCCACCAACAGAGACTGTGACGATTACGACCGGCGTTAAAGGGGACAAGAAGTGAACTCAATGATCTCAAAAAGCGCAATGACCGATGCGTTTACATCCGGGCAAACTGCCAGGAATCTATTCGACGCCGTATGCATCTCCTGCCTCGCGCTTCTCGCGCTCGTCGTAGCAATCGCTGGATTCGCCTTCGACTGGTTGCTGTTGCCTGTGCTGGCCACCATCGGGGCAGTCCTGTTGACGACATGGATCGGTCGCCCGATGCCAGTGCTCGTTACGTACGTCGCAATGCAAGCAATCTTCGTAATGGCGAGGTCGCTGAGCAACCCAGGTGATAAGCGATGATTAACCGCGTGGTTCTTGTTGGCAGGCTGACGCGCGATCCCGAGCTTCGGACTACAGGCACCGGCAAGAGCGTCGTGAACTTCACGATTGCGGTGAACAAGGCGTTCAAACCGAGCGATGGCTCGCCAGACGCCGACTTCTTCATGGTGAACGCATGGGGCCAGACTGCCGATTACGTTGCCAACTACCTCGCCAAGGGCCGCCTTGTGGCGGTCGATGGGCGGCTCCAATCGCGCAAGTACACCACCAAGGACGGCGCTGAACGGGAGGTTGTCGAAGTCGTCGCCGATCGCGTGCAAGGGCTTGACCGCCCGAAGGACGATGCTGAACCATCAAGCAAGTCGAAGGCACCTACGCTTGAGGACGAGTACGATCCGTTCGCCGACGAATAGGCTCGCGCGAACCTTCTCAGACTCAAGACCCGCCAATCGGCGGGTCTTTTGCTTTCTTCGAAAACATGCACAATTCACAGGTTTTCCACTAGTGAATTCCACTGGCAGTGGTTGTAACATAGTCTCGCGATGGTAGGCATGCGTCTACCGAAGCGAGTACAAGCATGAAGATAGAAGACGCGAGTGAAGGGTTCGTGCACTCGGCTGAGACTCCTCAGTCAATCCCTGCAATCGAGGTTCGACACTGCTTCGCAGATGGTCCCGGCACAAGCCGAACGACCGTAGTGTCAGTCGATGGTCGAACCGTGTTTCAAGTGACCGTGGAATTCGACCCTGAGGGTCCATTCTCTCTAGCGCTCGCAAGCTGAGCAAGCCAGTCTGTTTTCTGTGCAAGAATTCAGACTGGAAAATCTCCTTTCATGAGAACAGCGGGCGAGGGGCATTACTATTTCGATGAGCGGCAAAAGCTCTTCTGCTGGCGACTGATCGCCGGCGGCCGCCCGGTTGTTCGCAAGGCTAAGACGCAAGCACTCCTGAAGGCAAAGGTCAAGCTTGCGCTCGCTGACGTAGACACTCGGGGAGGGGCAGTGCCGCGTCTGGCTCAAAGCATGACCGTTGGCCAGTACCTAGACTATTGGCTCGCCGAAGTCATACACCCGCCGAACCGAGCCAAAACAACACATCGCAGCTACAGCCAGATTTGCAGGCTGTACATCAAACCGCACGTGGGCTCGTTGCCGCTCCTGTCGCTCTCGGCAACGCAATGCCAGTCGCTCCTTAATAAGGTCTCCAAGCAGGTTTCATCTCCTGAAACGGTCGGCATCGTGCACAGAACTTTCAGATCAGCGCTGTCCTGGGCCACAAGGGCGCGGCTTTTGGCGGCCAACCCCATTCTCGCCGCCGAAATTCCCAAACGCGCGTCAGCGACGATCCTGGGCCGTCAGAAGCGGGCATTGCCGCCGAGCCAAGTGCCCGCGATACTCGAAGAGATGCTCCGAACGCGTGTCCTGAAAACGCGCGACGAAACAGTCCACGTGCATCGCTATGGTCCAATGCTTGCTTTTGCGCTTGCGACGGGGCTGAGGCTGTCCGAACTCCTCGGTGCCTTGCGGACAGACATCTTTGAGATGGCAGAGCTTGAAGGCGCGTTCGTGATCCACGTTCAGCGAACATTGTTGTGGGAAGGCAAGGATTGGTCGATCGACCACGACGTAAAACGGCCGAAATCCAACCGAATAATTCCGCTTAGTGGGCTCGCTCTGGCCTGCATCAGGGCGCGTGACGCCATGGTGGAGCGTGATGCACAGCTCGCAGGCGGGCACCGAGAGGAGCATGGCCTCCTCTGGACCACGGAGACTGGCCGCCCCGTCAAGGAGCGCAATCTGCAGCGTGCTCTGGACTCGATTCTCGCGGAGTTGAAGATCCCGCATGTCTCGCTCAAAGACCTTCGCAAGTCCTTCGGAAGCCTGCTTGCTCGGAAGAACACTCCCATCAGCACGCTGCAAGACCTGATGGGTCATGAGAGCTTCCAGACGACCCGCAAGCACTATGTCTTGGTCTTTGGAGGCGACATGCTGACGGCAGTTAACTCGATCGGATACGAACTCGCTCCGTGACTTCTGATTTTCAGAACTTTCTGTGCTATAGTCAATTCGTGCCGTTTTCCGCACCACAGGAACCGGCATCAGGTGACACGCATGGGAAAGAAAACAGAAACCCTTTCGCCGTTTAGCCGACGAATCAAGTTCGGCCCCGTCTCAATTTCGATCATGGCGAGCTCAAGGCACGCATCTTTGCCGCAGGAAGATGGCCTTGAACCTACGAAGTACACCCATTTTGAACTCGCGCTATATCAGGGTCGGTGTATGGTCGCCCCGCGCGACCTTGGCCTCGATTCATTTCAACCCTACTGGGGCGACGATGCAGTAGGCAAGTTCGTCTCGGCGCAGGTCGTTGGGGAGATCGAAGCTGCGATGCGCGCTCAGTACGGGCAAGACGAAGAGGTTA
>OFQZ01000711.1_pt1 | contig 10878 bp, 16 predicted proteins | sample 1543011 | NCBI WGS metagenome assembly OFQZ01 (sample SAMN07774216, study PRJEB24372) | wastewater metagenome | isolation source: Exp Tend NO 0WW | collected 2016-02 | reverse complement strand
CGCCGTGCATGGAATGTGCGGAGGCCGCACTCACCGGGGCAGGTGGTGAGTGATGCCGCCGCAATCGAGACCAGCAGCGACAACTAAGAGAGGACACTACCATGGGAGCTGCAGAGAACCGCAACAAGTCACAGGCCATGGCCGCGGACATGGTCAAGCGCGGGATCCACCACGGCAAGCGGATGACCAAGCCGTACCCGCACTCCGGCGGAATGCCCACCCTGGGCGCGGTCGGGTCGTCCAAGTACCAGCGTCGTCAGAAGCCGCGCTGAGACATCAACACAGGTGGGAGCCCGAACCCTACTGAAGCGCTCTCCACGTACGCGTGGTAGAGCGAGCGGTCTCAACGGATTCCGCGGGGCTTTAAACGACAGCACATGCGCCCACCGCGCAACCGCCTCTAGCGCAGCTTGGTAGCGCGCTCGCTTTGGGAGCGAGAGGTCGTCAGTTCAAATCTGACGAGGCGGACATGGATAAGATCAGAATGTTCATTCACTGCCGTGTCATCGGTGTTCATGCGGTTACGTACATACCACTGCGCGGCCTCGTGTGTGCTCGGTGCGACAAGTCGTTCTAAATGCTCGAGCGGTAGTGACGATTAGCTCGCCAGAAGATGGTAGAGTTGATATTGACGAAAGGATGGTAAATGATGTATGAGTTGCACGACGACACACTGGGTCAGACTGTGATGTTTGACGGCGTGCAGCTCGGCTTTTCGACGACTGAGGAATCACTCGACACACACCGTTGGACCGAAGTCACGATCTACCGCACTGCCGCTGGAGCATACGTTGTCTGCAAGGCGGGACTATCGCGGATCGTTCACGCGTACGGATCGAATTGCTCGAGCACTGCGCGTACTGTCGACGCTACATACGATGACGCCATCGCGTGCGTCAAGTGCCAGCCAGATCTCGTCAACGATGAGCTGTTCCTCGAGGAAGTCGACCGTTCGTACGTACACGTGTCGGCAACCCCATCAGGCATCATCGAATCTCTCTACTCAACGGACGCCAACGGTGTGACATACATGACGACTACGGCCCGTCGAGCACTTCGCCAAGCGAGTGCCGCTGACGCCGATCTCAGTCGCGCATCCACAACGCGAGTCATCGCGTAACAACCGATAGGACGAAAAGATGGAAGAAGAGACCGTTTATTGCGCCGAGTGCAATGCTGTGATGATCGAGGACTGGGACGGGTCGCATCAGTGTCCCGCGTGCGACGCCCACACCGACTGCGGAACGGCGCTCTGCGCTGGAGACGACGACTCGGCCCCATGCGCGTTGCGGACACGTAACCCATGAAGATCATCATCGTCGAGGGTGTCGACGGTTCCGGCAAGACAACGCTCGTCAACGAACTGAGCCAACACGCACCAGACAACACCATCATCACGCATTGCGGTCCGCTTAAAAAGCATCCGTTGCATGAGTATCTTCGCCCGCTGGAGCAGCTTGGCAGTGATGATGTTTTCATTGCCGATCGTTGGCATGTGGGAGAGATGGTGTATGGCCCACTGTACCGAGGTGTATCGCGCCTCACACCAGAGATGATGGCGTACATTGAAGGCTTCCTCGCAAGTCGCGCAGCGACTCGTCTTGCCATGACAACGCCGTACGCAGAAGTCAAGCGTCGACTCGAGAGCCGCGGTGAAGACTTCTTGCAGGCTCAGCATCTGCGCCTTGTCTGCGACTTCTACGAGGACTACGCGGATCGGACGGATGGTTGGGTCGGTGTACAGGAGTACGACGCTCAGAGGCTGCTTCTCGACGCTCCATCGGCCCCTCTGCACGCGAAGTCATCCTACGTTGGACCGTTAGAGGCTGCGTCGGTGCTCTTCGTCGGCGAGGAACGTGTCCATCGTCGGCCAAATGAGATCGGCCATCTGAATCCGTTCGTCCCGTACGTGGGCTCGCCTGGCCACCAGCTGATCTCATCCATCATAAAGAGCGGCATCACTTCGTGGGGAATCATGGACGTCAATGATCCTGATCTTTTCACAGTGTGGAAGAGCCTCGATTTTCCGGATGTCATCGCATTGGGCGACATTGCAGCTCGCCTCGCAGGCGAGCAGGGCATTCCGTCGCTCACGGTCCATCACCCAGCCGAGGCTATCATCCACCGTCTGCCCGTCACTACGTACAGTGAGGTGATCGCACATGCAGCGCGTCGCTGACATTCGTAAGAAGTTTATCGCACTCAAACGATGCGGACGTCCGCACGCTGGGACGTATGAACTAATCGGCGAGTCATTCATCGCCGACGAGCCCACCATCTTTGGCACGGTCAATCTTGACTACGTAGACCGTGAGTTGCGATGGTACCGCACGATGATCCCCAGCATTAGAGCGATGAAGCCACCGATCCCGAAGATCTGGCAGGACATCGCATCGCCCACTGGTGACATCAACTCCAATTATGGCTACCTCATCTTCAGCGAAGCAAACGGTCGGCAGTACGAAGCCGTTTTGCAAACGCTACGGGACAGCCCAGCTGGTCGCCGTGGGACGATGATCTACACTCGGCCATCAATGCATACAGACTGGAATCGCGATGGGATGCAGGACTTCGTCTGCACCAACGCGGTTAACTACTTCATCCGCGATGGCTACCTCTACAGCGTAGTGCAGATGCGTTCAAACGATGTGGTGTTTGGGTATCGCAACGACTATGCGTGGCAAAATCACGTCATGGGGATGCTCATCTATGACTTGCGTCGTGCAGGTGTTGACGTCACGTACGGTGACATCGTCTGGAACGCCGCGAGTCTACACGTGTACGAACGACACTGGGATCTGATCACGTGATGACTCCACGTCCGAGCTGGGATTCCATCTGGATGTCCACCGCTGATGTCGTAGCGCAACGATCACGATGTACGCGACGTAAGATCGGCGCCGTCATCGTAGATGCGCACAATCGCCCAATCGCTATGGGGTACAACGGACCTCCAGCAAACTGGAAAGGTGATAGCGGTGAAGATCTCTACGCGAATGGTGCACTTGTCCGGCACATAAGCGACGGATCAGACTGCCGCGAATGGTGTCCACGGGCGCTGAAGGCGAACGTAGGTGCGGACTACGCAGACTGCGTCACGATCCACGCAGAGATCAACGCACTACTTTTCGCTGATCGTCGTGACTTTTCTGGTGGAACGATCTACGTGACATCTGTGTGTTGCTGGGACTGTGGCAAGGCGATCGCTAACTCAGGACTCAAGCGCGTCGTGACACGCGTGAATCGTGGAAGCGACGGTCATCGTCTATTTCAGCGTACCATCGACCTACTCACTGACTGTGGAATGGAGGTATCAATCGTATGAAGATCAGAGTACACGATAACGAATGGGATGCTGAGGTGTATCTCTCTGTCAAAGACGCAGTCGTGTCGGACGGCCAATTAATCGTTGTAGGACATGACGATCGCGCAGTCGCTGTGTGGGCTCCAGGATCATGGCTGCGCGTTGACTACGACTACGACGGTGATGCGTGATGGACATCAGACGAGCTACCGCTATGGACGAACGACGCTGCGAACAGATCGAGAGGCAGAAGGTCATCATCAATCGCTTCTTGAAGTTCCTAGACGAACGAGACTTGTTGGGCGAGTACAACGACTGGGTTACGAGGGAGACAAATGGGGGTTCTTAATCACGTCAACCTCAAGTACCTTCGCACGTTGGAAGACGCCAACGAGTTCATGCGTTGGCTCAGCGAACGAAGGTCTGTACTTGGTGTCGACACTGAGACAACAGGCTTTAGTCCTGAGCGTGATCGGATTCGTCTGATCCAGTTCGGCGACGTTGACACCGGGTGGGCAATACCGTGGGAGCGATGGTCCGGAGTTGCGATGCAGGCTCTCGAGAACTACGATGGCGAACTCGTTCTGCATAACAGTAAGTTTGACTCGCGATTCATTACTGGTGCAACGGACTTCGTCTGGCCGTGGCATCGGACGAATGACACCATGGCGATGGCACACATCGATGATCCGCTGAGATCTCGAGGTCTGAAACCTCTGAGCGCAATGCTTGTCGACCCACAAGCTGCGGCGGCGCAGAAGATGCTCAGTGACGCAATGAGTACGAACAAATGGACGTGGGAAACGGTCCCGCTGGACTTCCCGTACTATTGGGCTTACGCAGCGATGGACCCCGTGCTCACGTGTCGGATCTACGAAAAGCTGCGGCCGCAGATTGAAAGCTCCTACCGTGACGTGTACGAACTCGAGATGGGAACGACCCGGGTTATCTCGAAGATGGAGCGAAAGGGTGCACGCGTTGACCTCGCATATTGCGAGTCCAAGCAGAGCGAACTAATGACATGGGCGGCACGTGCGAAAGACTGGCTTGCGTCGCAGTACGGGATCACGAGCGTTAACTCAGCTGTGCAGCTCGTTCAGTTCTTCAAAGCCGAAGGTTTTGACTTTACGAAGACAACGGCTGGCGGCCAATTCTCGATGGACAAAGAAGTACTGGAAGCCATTGACCACGACGTCGCTCGAATGGTGTTGGCCGTCCGAAAAGCTGAGAAAAACGTTGGCCCATACTTCAGCAACTTCATCAACTTGGTGGACAGCGATGACCGAGTGCACCCGAACATCTGGACCATGGGTACGCGGACGGCTCGGATGTCCATCACTGATCCTGCACTGCAGACACTGCCACGCAAGGATCCGACGGTCCGTACAGCGTTCATCCCAACAGATGATCACGTGCTGATCACGTGCGACTACGATCAGATTGAAGCGCGATTGATGGCGCACTTCAGTGAGGACCCGGGACTCATCGCCGCATTCAATAGTGACGACGATTTCTTTTGCCGCATCGCCTCAGATATCTTCGCCGAACCTGTGAGCAAGAAAGATCAACGCCGTCAGCTAACCAAGAACACCGTGTACGGCAAGATGTACGGAGCCGGTGCTCCAAAGATGGCGTTGACCGCCGGGGTAAGCCTGGGCACGATGGAGGCCGTTGTTGCTGGGTTTGACTCACGATTCCCAGGTGTGCGACAAATGCAACGTCAGATTCAAGTAACTGGCGATGCTAGGCTCGCGACTGAAGGTGTTGCGTACATCAACACCCCGACTGGTCGTCGGTTGGTTGCTGATCCTGGGAAGGCCTACACGCTCACGAACTATCTCATCCAGTCGCACGCTGCTGAGATTCTCAAGCGTAAGATCGTTGAGCTCGACGCCGTTCTCGATGACGACTGGATGATCCTTCCGGTACATGATGAACTGGTCTTCGATGTACCGGCCGATGTTGCTATGGACGCACGACGTCAGATTGAGGAAACGATGGCAGACGCAACGAACTACCGCGTACCGATCACGGCATCGAGCGATCTACTACCTGGGAACTGGGGTGACAAGTACCGTGAGTGAAGCAGTACACACACTGGGGTTTTCGTTGGGGTCCAATGACGGTACAGCGCGTGGCTAAGTTTCCTCGACCTCTTGGGCGCTGGAGCTGGGCCATAGAGGTGAAGACTGCGTACGCGTCTGTGGATATCTACGTATCGCACGCGGGTCGGTCTATTCGTGTCTTCAAAGATGGGAATGAGTTGAAATGACGCAGTGCAAGTCGATCACAATCTTCATGAATGCGTACGGCGAAGTGCGAGCGTATGTTCGCTGCTGCCGCGATGTAGGACACGACGGACGTCACGTGTCGAACGTTGCGGATTCGAAGCCGCCAGCCATCGTCGTATGGGAGGACAAGCAATGACGCAGTGGATCATGGCAGTTGACCCCGGCAAGACGTCTGGGCTCGCGCTCTATGATCGTACAGCCGAGTCATTTGAGTCGTTCGAGCTCGACTTTGACCGAACATGCAGCACTGCACTTGAGAACGCGCAGAGTAAAGGAACCGATCTTCTTATCGTGTGCGAATCGTTCCTCATTACGCAGCAGACCCCGAAGAACACCCAAGCTCCATGGTCGCTTGAGCTCATCGGTGTTATGCGATTCTTGAGTCGCACGTACTGCGGACGTGACATCACGCTGCAAGCACCAGCGTCCGCAAAACGATTCAGCTCAGACGAACGACTTCGCTCCATGGGATTCTGGACAAGAGGGAAAGGTCACGCAAATGACGCAGCGCGGCATCTGCTTCTTACTCTCGCAGGACGCGGCTGGCTTGACCATAGCGTGCTGGTGACTCTCGCAGAAACCTGACATTGATGTTGCACAGATTTGTGCGTAAATGCTCAGATTCTGTGATACGGTAGACTTGACGAAAGGATGCAGTTGATGAACGTGACTGTCGAGAAGTACGACGACAATCGTGTGTCGATTGTCAGCACGTACCCGATGCGTGACCGAGAGATGATTAAGTCTCTCCCTGGTGCGCGCTACGACGTTCACAGTCACACATGGTTTGCACCGCTAACCTGGGCAACATGCCGCGCCCTGCGTGGAATCTTCGGCGAGGACCTTGTCGTGGGGCCAGACCTCGTCGAGTGGGCATCTGTTGAGCGGGCTAGTCGGATTGATCCAGCAAAGGCACTCCGTGCTGAGTGGGACGCTCCAGGTGACCCAGACCTGTACCCATTCCAGCGTGCAGGTGTCGAATTCTTGACGTACGCCAAGCGCGCGCTTCTCTGTGACGAGATGGGGACTGGGAAGACTGTTCAGACAATCCGCACTATGATGAATATCACGCGCAACGGAGGCAACCCGTTCCCAGCGATCGTTGTCTGCCCAAACAACATGACACTCACATGGAAGAAGGAGTTCGAGCGCTGGTGGCCTGGCATCACTACGACAGTGGTGAAAGGATCAGCGCTGATGCGTCGGAAGCAGATCGACGAGCCGACACACGTCAAGATCATCAACTTTGAAGGACTTCGGTCGCACACACGTCTCGCACCATACGGAAGTGTTCGTCTTAAGAGATGTGTCGTCTGCGACCCCATGCTCCCAGACGTTGCGTCGAACAGTCAGACCAGATGTGAGCACTGCAAGAAGGAACTCAATAAGATCACATGGAAGACAGTGATCGTCGATGAAGCCCATCGAATGAAAGACCCGAAAGCCAAGCAGACGCGCGCAGCGTGGGCCCTACGCACAGATGGAACAGAGTACGTCTACTGCCTCACAGGAACGGCGATCGCAAACGCGCCGCACGATCTTTGGACATCGCTCCATATGATCTCGAAGGACGAGTGGCCGTCGCGGAACCGATACATCGACCGCTACTGCATTGCGTCATTCAACATCTTTGGCGGTATGAGTGTTCTTGGGCTGCGGAGCGACACCAAAGATGAGTTCTTCGACATCGTGGATCCTCGCATGCGCCGCATGCCGAAGGAAGCCGTGCTGCCATTCCTACCGAAGAAGACGTACTCAGAGCGATACGTAGACATGTCGGTGAAGCAAGCTAGAGCATATAAGCAGATGGAGGCTGGGCTTATCGCGGTGCTTGGTGACGATGGTGATACCGACGACGCTTCTGGCATCGCTGTCGCAGTGAATCCGCTTGTACAACTCACGCGTATGTCGCAGTTCGCATCGGCTTACGCTGAAGTCAACGCTGAAGGTTCAGTTGTTCTCGCATCCCCAAGCAATAAGGTTGACGCGCTTCTCGACTTGCTCAATGACATGGGTGAGGAACCACTCGTTGTGTTCGCACAATCTCGGCAACTCATTGGGCTCGCAGAGGAAGCGCTAAAGAAGCACAAGATCACCTACAGCCTGATCGTTGGCGGTCAGAGTCCTGAAGAGCGTGAAGCTGCTAAGGAGTCATTTCAGAACGGCTACGTCCGCGTCATCCTGTGCACGATCGCGGCTGGTGGCATTGGGATTACACTCACACGTGCAGCGACCGCGTGCTTCCTACAGCGTTCATGGAGCATGGTGGATAACAGTCAAGCGGAAGACCGCGTTCACCGCATCGGCAGCGAAATACACGACAAGATCGAGATCATTGACATCATCTCGACTGGAACTGTTGAGGAACGACAGCGCGTCGTTCTTGGCACCAAGTATGATCGTCTTGAAGAGGTCATGCGCGACAAGGAGACCGTGTTGCGTCTCCTGGGACGGAAGGTATGAAATGACTGAAGAAGATCTGGCGTTGGTGAATCGTATTCGTCGGTTTCGCGCGGCCACGATGAAGGACATGTACGTGTTCATGATGGCGGATAGCAACCACGCAAGTCCAAGCTCAGCGTCACGTGCAGTGAACGCAGCGCGACGTCTCGACAAGATCATCAAGGAGTACGGCGATGAGTGACGTTCAGTGGCTCGGCGAGCCGTTGACGATCTCAAACTCAGAGATCCAGACATGGAAGACGTGTCGTCGGAAATGGTACCTCGTGTACTACCGTCAGCTTGGACTGAAGCGGACGAAGGAAGACGCAACGGGTGCACGACAGCTTGGGACCAAGGTCCATATCGCCATGGAAGCGATGTACCGTGAAGGTGAGAATCCTGTCGCAGCCGTACAGGCATTGTACGAAGAGGACATCGCATCGTTCCCTGAGAAAGAAGTCGAGCTCAGGAAGGAGCTTGACCTCGCAACCGCAATGCTTGAGGGGTATCTCCAATGGATCACTGACGAAGGCATCGATGACGGGATGGAGCTCGACGCAGCGGAGTGCATTGTGGAGGTCGAATCAGGTGTCCCAGGCGTCAAGCTTCGCGGAAAGCTAGACCAGCGGTGGGTTCGTAAGATTGACGGCGCTCGTCTTTTCCGCGACTTCAAAACCGTCGGCGAGTTCACGACGCCTGGGAAGATCCTCGCGATGGATGAGCAGATGAAGTTCTATCATCTTCTTGAATACTTGGATTCGATTCAGAAGACGGGCAAGGAACCGATGTGGCGGACTGACGGCGCGCTCTACACAATGCTTCGTAAGGTGAAGCGAACAGCAACCGCGAAGCCACCGTTTTACTCACAGATCGAGGTCCATCACAACATCACAGAGTTGCGCACGATGCTTGCGCGTACACTGACTGTGCTGCGAGAGATTGTCGAAAGTCGGCAGCGGATGGATGCTCTCTCTTCATACATCCCTGACGAAGGTCAGCCGGAGGTGCATCACAGCATTTTTCCGCCACGTCCGTCCCGTGATTGCACATGGGGATGCGACTTCTTCCCCGTGTGTCCGATGATGGACGATGGCTCAAACTACGAAGGACTCTTGCGTGAGTATTACACGCATGTGGACCCGCACGAACGATACAAGGCGCAGGACGCAGGCAAGGAGATCTCAGAATGAGCACTAAGAAGTGGGGCAAGATCGTCGCACACATGATCATTCGTGTGTACAGCGACTCAGCTCTCGTGGCGCTTAGCGGGCGAAACTCAATGTCCGTCACGTCGATTTTCCAAGAGGAACGAGGACGTCGAGTCATTCACGTGGTCTACGAGAGCGTCGCACACAATCAATGGAATGAGGAACATGACCCACGTGCGGCGGTAAACACAGCGTTGGGTGATCGTTGGTATGACATCCTCGCCATCTATCCAACGTGGACTCGTGTCCTATGTCCGAAGCACGCTGAAATGTGCGGTCAGAAGGAAGAGGACGACTGATGCACATTAACGTGACGGAGATGGCGGCGCGGTTCGTGCAGCAGCATGATGAAGCACGCGGTTCGACCCCAGCATGGGCGCAAGCGTTGAACGTCGTAGGCGAAGCTGGTGAAATGGCTGAGGCGTACCGTCGAGCAACGGGACACGCACGTCGGTCTTCTACCATGGACGAAGTCGCGGACGAGATGGCTGACGTGGTCATCGCGACCTACGTTTTCGCGCAGCGTGTCGGTGTCGACCTCGATGAAACCATCGCTGCTAAGTACGAGAAGATCATGTCCCGCGGCTTTGACCACAGGAGCGTGTAGTGCAATGGCGCATCGAGCATTGAGCATTCTTATCCATTCTGACACGAAGGTCGGGAAGTCGACGTTCGGTAACACGGCGCCGGCGCCAAGACTGATCCTCGATGCCGAGGCGGCGTATCGCTTCTTGCCTGGCACTAAGGTGTTCTGGGATCCGATGACACAAGCGCCGCCTGAGTATGACGGGGCATGGGAGACGTGTGTCGCGATCATCCGGACGTACGGGCACCTTATTCGTGCGTACGAATGGCTGAACTCCGGGCGACATCCATTCGTCTCAGTCGTCATCGACTCGATCTCTGAAGTGCAGACGAAGTGCAAAGACGACCTTGCGAACGACGGCCGCATGACGATCCAGCTGTGGGGCGATCTACTTTCGCAAATGGAGAAACTTATCCGTGGCTTTAGAGACCTTACTGAGCATCCAGTTCGGCCTCTACAAGCTGTGGTGATCACGTCGATGACACAGATGCGAGATGGCAAATATCGGCCGTATGTGCAGGGACAGCTGCAGGTCAAAATGCCATACTTCCTCGATGTCATTGGGTACATGTACGTAGACACCGTGCCCAACATAGACCCCACCCAGCCACCGCACAAGATGCGTAGGCTTCTGGTGGTTCCGCATGTTCAGTTCGAAGCTGGCGAGCGGGTGCAAGGGAGACTCGGCGAGATCGTCGACAATCCAACGGTTCCATTGATGCTGGACATGGTGTTCGGCTCAGAAACGAAGGAGAACTGATGAGCGATCAGCTCAACTGGGGCGCATTGATGGACGCATCTGGTGGTGCGTTCGAGCCCCTCCCGAAGGGTACGTACGACGCAACGGTCGACACCGCTGAAGCGACCACCTCCACCACCGGCAAGGTGATGTTCAAGATCAAGTACAAGGTGTTGGGTGGGCCGCACAACGGTCGTACCATCTTCAACAACATCACGCTCACGACGGACAACCCGAACGCACTTCGCATGTTCTTCTTGAACATGAAGGCCATGGGTCTTGGCCCTGAGTACTTCGGCCAGAATCCT
>OFQZ01000710.1_pt1 | contig 10883 bp, 14 predicted proteins | sample 1543011 | NCBI WGS metagenome assembly OFQZ01 (sample SAMN07774216, study PRJEB24372) | wastewater metagenome | isolation source: Exp Tend NO 0WW | collected 2016-02 | reverse complement strand
AAAAAATGGACGAGTTTAACGCAAGATATAAGGGCGACGTTATGCCATCATCAGGCGAGTATAAAAGCGTTTGGAAATGCTTGAAAACAAGACGTATTTTTGGGGAAACAACACCGGGATACCTCTGCCAAGACAAAGAAGGGAACCACGTTAGTGCAAAAAACAGCAAGTATTTTGTTTTAGTGGAGGTCTAACCCCGTGAGTGACTTTGCATTTTTGTGTTAGTAAATTTAAAGGAATCAGAACCATGACAGTAAAGAAATTTACTCCCGGCCCATGGGTGGCAATGCCCACCAAAACAATGCAAACGCAAGGCGAAGTGGACACCTTTGGCGTTGGCTTTATCGACGAAACGAAAAGCGCCTACCCGTTTTGGCTTGCTAAACTCCACCCGCTTAATGACACCGAACTGGACCGCGAACAAGTCGAAGCAAACGCACGTTTAATGGCCTCCGCGCCGGGTATGTTTTGGGCACTTGAGGAGTGCTTAAAAGTCTTAACCCCCCACAAAGACGACGATGGACCCGGAACGCACGCTTATTACGCCGCCAAAGTAGCTATCGACAAAGCGAAAGGGGAGATCTAACCCCATGAGTGACTTTGATTTTTTGAAAGCAAACTTGGCTTGGTGTAAAAGCCAGTATCAAACCGCCTGCAAAATGCTAGACCGTCTAGGCGTACCACACCCCCAAGGCGCCCTTGTGTATCGCCTTGGCTTGATTGATACCCTACCCTGTAACAAGCGGCCAGAAGAGCCTACAAAACGTGTTACGTGGCATTACAATGGAGGACGTGTGCAGTGAAAGCGTATTTAATTCGAATTCTGGTATTTGTCGTTGTTGGCACTGTGTTTCAAGTGTTTTTCATAGACAAACCCTATTACACCGTCACATTTTACAGTGGCGACTACGGCGGCATCCGCACCCATTACAACGTCTTTCACAAGCCGATTAAAACGTTGTATTGTGTCGACGCGTGTGGGGTCGATGATGATGCAGAATGGGCGACAAAACCCGATACACTGAAAACAGTTGAAATCACTTTCCCTTAACCCCATAACATAAGGAAAAAAGATGCATGGAAACGATTGACGCGATATTAAACACGATACCAGACGACCCACTGGCGTTTGCAGTCCTGATACTGATAATCGGTACACTTGGCTTGCTTAGTTTTGTTGCAGTCTTGTGCAAAGCGGCGCGGCGTGGTGATGATATTTGGGATAAGGTCAAAATTGATAAGTATGGAGAACCTTTGGAATGACAGAAAACTATTTTACGCAAAAAGACGTAGACAGAATGCAAATCAGCGCGGTGAAAACACTGCTTGCAGAAGGCCGTATATGGGAGAAGTTAGAGGGCGAACCGGCGACATTCCGATGTGTTTTCTGCCGTTGTTTAAACCACGAACCACATAAGCTGGACTGTGTGGCAAAGGATGTTAAGTGACAAGTATGGAGAACTTTTGGAATGATTAAGAAAGACGATAAAACCCATATATTGCAGATTTTACAAGAAAATTTAGACGCAATAGCGAGGGGACAAGAACCCCCACACCGTTTTTTCAAAATAGAATCTTGTGAGTACACACTAGCCCCCACTGCACGCGCTTGCGTTATGGTAGCGAAAGCGTCGGGTGTGTTCCCTGCGCTTAAAAAGCCTGAAAATCTGTATGTGAGGCGTAAAGAGTTTGTACCTCCTTACGTAGGACTTGAGAACCCCACAAAACACAAGTTTCACAAAACAACCGTGGAGTTACTTTACCGTGTCACATAAAGACGATACATATTTACACACGGCCTTTGTGGAGCGTGAAAGAACGTGGGAGAACGTCAAAAGGGGTATCCTCCCTGATAACATTTTTCCGCTTGTCTCTTCTGTCTTGAGTGACTTGGTTTACACCGAAACGTCTAACGCCAAAGGCCCGCAACTCCCTCCCTTTGTTTAGATTTTAGTTCCTATCTGATTCTTCACCCTTTGCACTTTTCTAGTGTGGAGGGTTTTCTTTTGAATCGATTTTGAGGCGGTTTGCTGGCGCGTGGTGGTCATTGATTTTGATTTTAGGTATCAGTGCTACCCCTGAAATTTTCGTATTAAAATTTGGGGGCTTGCGGGGGAATTTGATGCGTGATAAAATTACATATATGAAGAAATGCAAAATACAGGTAAGTTAAGAAGTGGAGAAGATTTTATGCACGTAGTAGAGATGGAAGGTGTAGAATATAATCTCAACGTGAGTGAAGTTGGGAGGCTGTTTGGGTACAGTGGCGCTCATATTCGGCGTCTTGCTGCTGACGGTAAAATCCCCAGCCTCCAGCGTGGGCGTGTTTATCTGTTTAACCTCGACGAAGTGCGCCAACACCTTGTCAAACGACGCCCTGCTCACGTAAAAGCCGCACCTTCTGCAACGGAGAGAGTCGATAATGCCGTCAAGTCAGACACAGGCGCAGAACAAAACATCACTATCACAGGACAAAATAACGTCACAGTCGAAGAAATCGACTTCGGTGACGCAGACGCAGACAGCACAGTACTGGAGACAGACGCAGCGCAATACCTCGCTGACTTGTAAACTCGATGCGTTTTACGCTGCCATAGACCAGTCATGGCCAGTAATACCCCTCATCGCTGATTCTAAGATTCCTGCCACGAGTGAGTGGACGCAGACACCCCCAGACCCCCTTGCAAGCGTTGAAAACTACCCCGATAACTACGGCGTGGTGCTAGGGAATGGCGTGGTTGTTGTGGACCTTGACCCTAAGAATTTTGAGACGCCTGAAGCGTTTGCGCTTTTGTGTGACAACTGCGACGTGTCACCTGATGACCTCGACACGTATACTGTCAGGACCAGAACATACCCCAGCGGCGCTGAGGGGTTGCACTTGTATTTCAGTTGTAACCCCGCCCTGAACCTACGCCCCAGAATCAAGCACATCAAAGGCATAGACGTTTTAGGGAATGGGCATTTTGTAGTGGGGCCCGGTTCTATTCACCCCGACACGAAGAAACCCTACATCGTGATTAACGGACACCCGTCTAACCTCAAACCCTTGCCTCAGGGCATCATTGACGTATACGAGCGCAAAGGGAAAACCGTTGACGCCGTGGGCGATGGCAGTGTCACACCGTACGAATGTGACGACGAAAAAACCCGCGCCCGATTTATTTCGTTTCTCGAAAGCCGTCAACCTGCTGTGCAAGGCGACAGTGGCGACGAGTGGACTTTCAAGACAGCGTGTATCGGGAAAGACTACGGGCTGCCTGAGGCCACTGTTTTAGAGCTGATGCTCGAACACTTCAATCCCAAGTGTGTGCCAGCGTGGTCTCCTGACAAGATGGCAGATAAGGTATCGTCAGCATTTCGCAATGGTCGCCTGCCACAGGGTTTAGACCACCCGGTTTCAGTCTTTGAACCTATCGACGGCGTACCAGCACCGAGTGACGCTGAAGCTGAGTTCCAACGCCGTTATGATGAGAAAGAATCCGAACAACAGGCGCTCATCCAGTGGCAAGGTAAGAAACACGGCGCTGACCAGTTTGCACCGTGGACATTGAGAAACACAATCCACAATGTGATTGAACACTTCAGAGTGCCACACCACAAGACGTACGAGAACCACCTGTTTCGCCTTGTGCGCTACAACTCATTCACACACCAAGTCGAGTTCACTCGTCCTGCTATTTGGCACAAGACAATCGACTCGCTGCGAGTTCAGACGTGGAGCGAAGGCGACACGACTCACTTGAGCGCGTGGTTCTCAACACATAGACGGTGGAACCCCAGCCCTGATATGATAGGCCGTGGCGTTTGGGTCGTGGCGCACAGAAACAGCCACAACCCTGTACGCGACAGACTGAACAGTTTAGTTTGGGACGGTGTGTCCCGCGTTGAAAAGATGATGCACACCTACACTGGCGCTGAAGACAACGATTACAGTTCACTTGTGAGCAGGTGCCTTATGGTTTCTGCTGTCGCACGGATTATGCAACCCGGCTGCAAAGTAGACCAAACAGTCATTCTGGAGGGTACGCAAGGCTCTGGAAAATCCACGTTCTGTAGAATCCTTGGCGGAGAATACTTTGCGACCCTCCACCTTGACCCCAGAAACAAAGACACAGCGATGGCGCTGCGCGGGAAACACATCATCGAATTGCCAGAGATGACACACTTACGCCAGTCTCAGGTCGAGATGGTGAAAGCGTTTCTGACTACTGAAGTCGATTACTTACGACTTCCTTACGGGAAAACGTTTGACCACTTCCCCCGCCAGTGTATTTTCATTGGCACCACAAACGAGACAGGTGAGTACCTGCCAGACCCCACGGGGAACAGGCGGTTTCTCCCTATCTCAACGACACTGATTGAAATGACGCAACTGGCGATTGACGTAGACCAGCTTTACGCCGAAGCCCTAGTGATGTTCAGAGCTGGCGTTGCTTGGTATCCGTCCACAGAGTACGAAGTCAGACTCTCAAAACACGAGCAATCGTTGCGCCAGTGTGAAGACGTTTGGGTCAACGACATCAAAGCGTGGTTGGCTGAAGAACAAAGATACGGACGGGTACACGCAAGACTGTCGTCTACTGACATTATGAAGTTTGCGCTCGGCATCCCGACAAGTAAAGTCAATCGTTACGAGTACACCCGTCTGTCTAACGCAATGGCGTCGATAGGTTGGGCGACTGGACAGATTAAAATCTCGACAGGCGCGAACGTTCGCGGGTATCGTAACCCAAATTACAAGCAAGAACTGGAAAACTTAACTCGCGGATTATAGGTTGACAAATATCAGACTATCGCGTATAGTAGTATACATAAGCAAATAACAAGCAAACACAGAGACATTGAAACGTTAAACAAAGAAAACGAGAACACATGCGAAACCCAGAACTCAAACTTTACCCCTATCAAGAGCAAGGTGCTGCATTTCTCACGTCGAGATACCACGCGCTTCTTGCTGACGAGATGGGGTTAGGGAAAACAGCGCAAGTCATTGAAGCCTTAGACAGAGTCAACGCCCGGTCTGTGGTTATCATCTGCCCCGCGTCTGTGCGCATCCACTGGGCGCGTGAGTTCGCAAAATGGTCAAACCTCAACAGACGCATCGGTGTGCTGAAAGATGGTAAGTCCCAAATTCCACCACACCCCTGCGTTATCATCACCAGCTACAACTTGTTGCTCAACAGCAGAACGCTTAAAAGGCTTGGTGTGTCTTTGATTGACGCTGTCGTCATTGACGAAGCCCACTATTTGAAGAACACCACAGCGAAACGCACAAAGCTGATACTGGGCAAGGCTTCGTTCTTGCACAAAGCACGGTACAAGTGGGCCTTGACTGGCACACCTGTCCCGAACAGACCCTCTGAATTTTACCCGTTGCTCTACACAATGGCTCCTGAGTGCATTGAGCCTTACTTATCGTGGCGTGCATACGGTGAACGGTACTGTGCTGGGTTCTCAAACTGGCAAGGGTTTAACGCCAAAGGTGCAAGCAACACAGAGGAGCTGCGAGAGCGTGTCAAAACTTACATGCTGCGCCGTGAACTGAAAGACGTGGAGCATCAGCTTCCTGATAAAATAGAATCGATAATTGAAATGGAGGTTCCCGGTGCCGCAGAACTCACCAAAAACGAATACCTCTCAACAGCAAGGCGCTTGCTCGCTGAAGCCAAAGTCCCCCAAGCAAGCGAACACATCAAAGATATTGTCGCAGATGTTGGAAAGGTTGTCGTCTTTGCGCACCACAGAAACGTCATCGACGCCCTTAATTCAAGCCTATCAGAGGCAAATCCTAGAATCCTTTACGGCGGGATGTCAACGGAATCAAAACAACGGTCAATTGACGACTTTATCAATGATGAATCCGTTGGTGTTTTCATTGCGCAGACGGGGGCAGGTGGAACGGGCGTTGATGGACTGCAAAAAGTTTGCCACCACATTGTATTCGTCGAACTCGATTGGTCCCCCGGCGTAATGGACCAAGCCATCGGGCGTCTTGTGCGCACTGGCCAAAAGAACGGGACAGTCGTTGTCCACTATCTCGCGGTCGCTGATTCACTCGACACTCAGATGGACGAAACCTTAGCGAAAAAACGCCACGTTATTAACAAAATAGTAAAATCTGAAGGAGTATTTTTCATGACACTTGAATCCACACTTGAACGCATTGCAATTGCCCAAGAGAGCATCGCTGCATCTTTGGCCAAACTGGCTGACGTCAACGCTGTCCCCCCTGAACCCGCTGCTAAACCTGCTGCGAAAAAAACCAAAGAGAAACCGGCTGTCGCTTCTGAAGCTGACACTGAAAACAAAGAAGTCGCTGGTGTCGCGGGGCCCGGTTCTGGAGAACCGTCACTCGAAGAACTGCGCAAAGCTGCTGTGGCTTTCTTAGCAGTTGGGGGACCTTCTGCTCGCGAAGTGAACACAAGTCAAGCGGAACAACTGATTAAACAGTATGCTCCGAAGCTCGACGAAGTGCCTGCTCCGATGCGCGCCATGTTGATTGCTGACTTTGCAAAAGGTCCCAAAGCAATCAACGACATGCTGGGCCTCTAGTTTACCCCCACCTGATAACCCTGACAGAACTCCGGTAAGTCTCGTGATGCGAGATGGTCTGGTAGGAATATCCCCCCTACGTACAGTGGATAGCTGATTGACTGACGCTAACAAGTCCATCATTCCGGGTTCTGTCTTTCTTTAGAGAAAGGATGCAATCGTGTCAGCTACGTTAAAGAATCACTCATTCCGGTTTGTGAATAATAACGCCAAAGAACCCTACGCAGTGGTAATATTCACAAGGCCACGGGCGGCGAGCATCATGCGCCACCCGGAAGACAGAGGTAAACACTCTGCTGTCGGCATGACGATAACGATGCTTTACACAGAGGAGAAGCACACACGGTGGGCGCACAAACCAGTAGACCCGAACCCAGATTTTGAAATGCTGTACTCTGTGGAGCTTTTCGACAAATACATCGGCGGGTTCGGTATATATCTCTCAAAGAAAACAGTTGACGCGTATCTCGCTATTCGTGAAAGCATCTGGGCTGCGGAGGTTGCGAGACAAAATGGCGGGGTAATACGCAAATGACTGGACACGAAACAGAACAAGCCGCACACAGCCCGATAGGCGCATCGTCTTGTGAGAGATGGTGGAACTGCCCCGGCTCTGTCAAACTCATCGCTTCAGTGCCACACAAGAACGGGACGAAGTATACAGCGCAGGGCACAGTTGCTCACTCACTGGGTGAGGATTATATCAACGGTATTCTGGCGCATATCTCTGTAGACAGTTTGTCTAGCAGACTGCTTGATGAAGTCGGACGGTCGTACGTCGAAGATGATTTCGAGATTGAAGTCACAGACGACATGGTTGAGGCTGTCGAGCTGTACGGCGAGACAGTGCGCCAGTACCTCAGTGATATGGGTTTTTCACTGGGCATGGACCCGTACTACACACACCCCGAAGTGCCCTCTTTGTCGCCACACTTTATTGACCCCCACTACTTGCGCCCTGAAGTGCGGTTTCAACTGACACACATCGACCCTGAAGCGTTTGGAACGTGTGACTGCGTTATTTATGCGCCCTTCCACAAGATTGTCGTCATCGATTACAAGCATGGTGAAGGGTATGCAGTGGAGGTGGAGAACAACCACCAGCTCCTGTACTACGCTCTCGGGGCATACTACTCGCTACCAGAAAACGAGCGCACGATGCTCTCTGAAATCGAGACAGTCATCGTTCAACCCCGCGCAAAACACTTACACGGACCAGTCAGAAAGCACAGCTATACTGTGGCTGAACTACTGGCGCACGAAGCGGAATTGGTTGAAGCTGTCGCACGTGTCAGAGCAGACTCCTCAGAATTGGCTGTAGGGTCGTGGTGTAAATTTTGCGCAGGTAAACCTGTATGCCCTAAAACACTGGCGCGCTTACAGGAAGAGACAAAGCTCGCTTTCTCTGATGCGATAGACAAGCCTGTAGAGCTGCCCGTCAACAGCACACTGTCAGAAGAGCAGCGTGGCGTGATTATGCGCAACGCTGAAGCAATCCAAGACTGGTGCCGCTCAGTTGTCGCAATGTGTACAACAGCAGTAGAACAAGGCCATGCTGTCGAGGGTTTCAAGCTCGTCAAAAAGTACGGGCATAGACGTTGGAAAAGCGAAGCTGATGTCGAAGCGGCGTTCTCTCTTGAGTTTGGCGACGCAATCTACAACAAGAAACTGCGCTCACCTGCTCAGTTTGAGAAGTTACTCAAGAAAAAGCGCAAAGACGAAATCGCGCCTTATGTCGAAGTCCCTGTCTCTGGCACCACGTTAGTGCCTGAAGGCGACGCCAGACCGGACATCCCAACAGGCGTCACTGCAATGTTTGACACCCTAGAAACGTAAAACAGTAGAAACAAAACAGTAAAAGGAAAAAGGAGCAAAACGAACCATGTCTACAGTAACAACCCCAGTGTTTCGCGCAAGTTTTTGTGACTTGCTCGCACCCAAAGAAGGCAAGAACCAAGATGGCAGCCCGAACGGTGTGTTCTCTTACAGCATCACGATGATTTTTGACCCTGAAGCGTTCCAAACGCCTGAAGGTCAAAAATTTAAAGCCGCCATTGACAACGTGATTAAAGAGACGTGGCCGAACGGTGCGCCGAAAACCGGCGTCATTATGCCGTGGCGTAAAGGTGAGTGGAAAACCCCTGAAAATCCCCGTGGTTATGACCTCGACAAATACCCCGCTTACGAGGGTAAAATCATCGCCACTGCGTCTGCTTACACCACGCGCAACCCTGACGGGACTTTCCCCGCGCACGAAGCACCTCAACTCGTTGGTCCAAATGTGAACGAAGAGTTCTGGCCGACTTCAAACCCCAAGCACGCGCTGTATTCTGGGATGTGGGGGCGCGCCAGCGTTCGCGTCTACAAACCCAAAAACGCGCAGGCTGGCAACCGTATTTCGTTGTGGTTGTGCGGGTTTCAAAAGTTTAAAGATGACGCACCACTGGGTGGCAGTGGCCCGATTGACGTAACTCGCGAGTTCTCGTCGTTTGATGTACCGACTGAAGAAGGTACAAACAGCGACTTGCTCGGTTTGTTATAGACGCTAAACCGTGATGAGTGTAGGCACTCCATGTCCGTTGCTCCGGGACTTTAATAACGGAGCGCCATTTGAGGGCGTCGGCGTGGACGGTGACACGCATGGCCTCTAGGCGGTGAAATAGAACGCCCGACCAATGCAAGGTGGTACGAGGACAGGCAGACGAAGCAAATAAGCTGCAAGATGGTTCAATTCCTTCCCGCCTTCACCCTTTTTACTCAAACACAGGAGCAAAACACAGTGACTAAGATTAAAGACGCAAAACAAAAAGGCAAGAAGGTTACGCCTGAAGTCGTAGAAGCGCCAAAGGCTGCGCCTAAGAAGGCTGCGCCTAAGAAGAAAGCGAAGGTCGCAAATGCGCCAGCATCATGAGTGTCTCAAGTGTGGAACAGTGTTCTCGTTTGAGAAAGGGCAACAAGCTCACCCGAACGATTATGCCGTTTACTGCCCTTGCTGTGGTCCTGATGGCGTTGTCGCAGAGACGCGGAGAGCGAAACAGTGAAAGTTCACCTCGACTTTGAGACGCGAAGTGCTGCGAACTTGAAAGACGTGGGGGCGTGGGCTTACTCAGCCCACCCTACCACTGATATTATCTGCGCCGCGTACTGTGTCGACGACGAGCCTGTCGATATCTACTTCCCTATGTCTGACACAAGAGGGTGTTCTCTTTCAACAGACCCATTGTTCGAGCTGGCAGAAAACGAAGACGCAATCTTCTACGCACACAACGCGTTCTTTGAGCAGTGCATCTGGCGCAACGTGATGGTTGCAAAGTATGGATTCCCTGAAATCCCCATCGAAAGATGGCGGTGTACCGCAGCGAAAGCAGCAGCGATGGGCCTCCCTCGTAAACTGGAAGACGTTGCGAAAGTCCTCCACCTCCCTGTCTCAAAAGATATGGCAGGCCAGAAAGCGATGCTAAAACTGTCATCACCACGCAGAGGCAAGAACGCATCAGGTGAGTTCTGGGAGTACGAAGACATCCCCGAAACGTTTGAAACCTGCTACGACTATTGCAGAACTGACGTTGAAGTCGAACGCCTCGTTGACAAAGCCTTGCCAGACTTAAACGAGTTTGAGCAGCGCGTGTGGTTTCTCGACCAGAAAATCAATTTCAAAGGTGTTCGGGTTGACGTGGCTTTCGTCAACAAAATCAAAGAGTTTATCGACAGAACAGTTGAGACGCTTTTGCTTGAGTTCAGAGAGCTTACTGGTGGCGCACTACAGACGCCAAATCAACACGCAAGGCTGTCTGAATGGTTAGAGAGTGTTGGGCATACCCTCCCAAATTTGCAAGCCGCTACAGTTGACTCAGCCCTCTCTAAACAGACGTTACCTGAAAACGTACGCCGTGTGCTTGAAATCAGGCGGGCGTTGTCTAAAATATCTACGTCTAAATACGACGCATTGCTCGACCGCCTCGACCCTCGCGACAGTCGTATTCGCGACATTCTGCTGTACTGCGCAGCGATTACAAAACGCTGGGGTGGTCGTGGGTTTCAACCCCAGAACTTACCGCGTGGCATTGTCAACAGCGACACTGCGATTGCTTTGATTATGCTGGGAGACTACGAGTTATTTGAGATGCTGTACCCCGACTTGATGGGTGTTTACAGCTCGTGTATTAGAGGAGCTTTGGTTGCATCGTGATTAAAATTTATTCAAAAGCGGGTGTCTTGCTTAAAGAGGTGGATGCCAAAACCCTGACAGAGGCCAACCTGACATGGGCCAACCTGACAGAGGCCAACCTGAGAGGGGTCAACCTGACAGAGGCCAACCTGACAGGGGT
>OFQZ01000709.1_pt1 | contig 10895 bp, 17 predicted proteins | sample 1543011 | NCBI WGS metagenome assembly OFQZ01 (sample SAMN07774216, study PRJEB24372) | wastewater metagenome | isolation source: Exp Tend NO 0WW | collected 2016-02 | reverse complement strand
CCACCCCACTGATGCTTCACAGGGGATGGTCATCACGCGCCCCTTGACCGGGACTGGGATAGTCATGATTGAAAGCGCCTCGGGGATTATTGAATTTTCCAGCCGCTCGTCGAATTGGAAAAGCACGGCGTCATGGACCTGAGCTAAGATCTCGATCCTAGTCCCCATGAGTTTCCAGAGACGCCAAAGCGCGAGGTTAAGAATGTCGCCTACAATGCTTTGGGGCTCGTATGCAATTGCGGCTCGAACCGTTGCGTCGTCATCGAGGCGGTCGAAAAAGCCGCGCCGACGACCTAGTGCTGTCGTGAGGAAGCCAGTGAGTTGGAGTGTGCGAGCGACGTTTATGTGCCAGATTGGGATGCGGTTGAAGGCTGAAAAGTATGCTTGTTGAAAGCGTTCGATGACTTGGGTTGGGACTTTGAGATGCTTTGCCATTGTTTGTGCTGTGCCGCGATAGTTGCTGCCGTGACCGCCGCGCTTGGACATATCGCGGTAGGAAAAGTGGCGGTAGAACTTTTGGTCTGCGACTTCGCGATCCTCTTTGAGGTTGTTGCCCCACTTGAGCATCTTCCACACCATGCGGCAGGTGATGGTGTGCAGGTCGCCAGAGTTACACGCCTCGATGTAGTTTACATCCTCGGAGATATATGCTACGGCACGGCTCTCGGCCTGCTCGAGGTCGATGTAGCAAAGCTTCTTTCCTGGATCGGCCACGATGATCTGTCTTACTTCGTCGGTCCAGTTCTGAAGATTGTCGCCGGAACCAAAGGCGTTAGAGCTTGACGACCATCGTCCTGTTTCTGTTCCAGCAACGTTATAGGAAGTTCGAATTCGTCCGTCCCTATCAATACCTTTATGCAGAACTGAAAGGAACTTAATCTGCTCCCGGAGGGAAAGTATACAGTTAATGATCGGGCGCGCATGGATGTAAGCACTGAGTTTCTCCAGAGCTTCGCGGTTCGTTGTTGGAACGGACTTACCCTTTTTTGGGTCGAACTTCTTTATTTCCGGCAGCCCCATTACTGAATAGAAAAAGTCTTTCAGTTGGGCTGGCGAATTGGGGTTGAGATCCTTCCCCCAAACCGATACTGCAAACTCAAAGAGGATGCTTTTAACCCGAGCGATTTTGCTCTCGGTCTCAATGATCAGGTCGTTGCGGACTTTGGGGTCTACCTTCAATCCGCGCAGCATCATCTCTAAGGCCGGAGCTTGCAACGCAAACTCGAAATTGTAAATCAATTCCGCCGGTTTGTCAAGAGTTAGCTTCTCGTTTATCTCGAAGGTAAGGCAGGTGTCAAGACAGTTGTAAATGTAAAGCTGCTCGGTCGAGTTCAAGGCCCCAACGTCGATGGTGGAGGAGACTATTTTTCGCATTCAAGTGCATCCTTGAGAAGATTGTTCGAGTGCTTGAGCATGCTATTGATGGAGTTTAGTTTCGCATTCTCCGTCGAAAGCTCGTCGATTATGGAGAGCAGGAATTGTACTGTATCACAAGACCAATCATCTATATCTGGGCTACGCTCTAGTGATCTGCGTATCTCCGCCAGCCGCTTCTCGGTTTCAGGGGTCATGGCTCAAGTCCTAATTTTTTGAGCACCACTTTGCTTGGGTTTACTTTCTCGCCAGTCATAAGCCTATGTAAATAAGCTGCGTCTATATTCAGTGCCCTTCCAGCTCGTCTCACTGACCCATAAACTCCGACTAGCTCCTTGACTCTAACCCGTATTATTCCGATCCTTAACATCTCTACTTTTTTGTGCAGATCCACCTTGGTCATTTCGCATCCAGACATCCCTTCCCCTCCCCCGCGCTGATGGCGGCGTCGATTGCTTCGTCAAAGTTAACCCCGCCGTAACGTCTTGCTGGCCTTGTTTGCTCGAATACATTCAATAACGATTCCTTGCTTATTGACTTTAGTTTATCGTACCTCTCCGCATCCCTCCGGCACTTCTCCAGACCCGCCTCGACCTCCTGTAGTCGTCGAAGGTGGGCGATGGTGGCAATACCGTATTCTATCGTCATCCGCCTGCGTTCATTGATGATTTCGTGGATATTAGAAATGCACTCCTCCACGCTGATCTCGTCTTGTTTCATCACCCCTCCCCGATCATCGCCTTGGCCCGCTGGATGGCGTGCTCTTCTATCAGGTAGATCAGCCCATGCGCTAGCATGACTCTATCAAACTCAATTTCCGTCCACTGGGTCTTTATACTTAGAACATGCCTGTCTCCAAGATACGGATAGTAGTACGACTGACCAAGGTTCAGTGGCGAGTATACCGGCTCCGGATACGTCACCGTCCGAGTAATCATCTTCGGTTTTTCGGTTTCGGATTTCTCGACCCACCCCTCACAACCCTTCGAGCATTTCATCGCTTTCTCCTCATTCGTCCCGTTTATCTTCAGTCCTGTATTTCCCGAGCAATTTCCATGCTCGTTCGTTGCAGTAAATACTTCCCAAGAACCCCAGGCCTTTTGGCAACTCTGGAAACAGTGCGTGCGACTTCAGCATTGTGTCATGGCGAAAGTTGCTGACTCTCAACCCCATTTTTCTCCAAAGCCACTGAATGTCGTAAAGAAAGTTCTGGCCGATTTTGGCTGCAGGGGAAAGCAACCATTTTCTGACGTAGTACCATGCTATGACTTCCTCAGCTTCGGTCGCCCAATAAGAGTTTCCTGGCTTCCGCCGATCTACAAAGGGGACGCAAAGCGAGAGGCTCTTATTGGGGGCGAACGCGACACAGTCTATTTGCCCCGATGGTGTCTCGATGTCAATGGAAAGCTCGGTGCAATTGGCAATGTGCTGCTCGTCGAAAAGTCTCAGATCATCGAGTGTCGGATCGATCCAGAGCTCCCGTTCAATGAACTCGATCGAACGGCTCTCACTCTCCCGCTTTGCCTTCATCAGGTCAAGGATCACAGTCGGGCGCAAGTTCCACTGACGAAGAACCGCAGCTGGGTGGAACGTTGGGAGAACCTTTGCATTGACTGAATCGGCCCAAGATAATGTACCACGAATCTCGGAGATCTTTATCGGCTTTTGTAATACAGCCCAGGTGGCTGTCGCACCGAGGGCTATGATGATGTTTGGGGAAAGGGAGATAAGCTCCTGGTGCAGCCGGGAAATCTCGGAAGCATATTGAGGGAGAAGATACTTCCCGGCAGCCTTTGGCGAACCAATGCCAACCCCCTTCGGGCCGAAGAGTGCGTCGATGTCGTTCTTGTCATTGGGGCGCAGGTTGAAGGCGTTGGTAATAAAGCACTCCGAGCGCCGAATACCTGCAGAGGAAAGAAGCTCGTTTAAGAGCTTACCACTCTTGCCAATAAACGGCTGCTTAGCAGCTTCTTCCTCTGCCCCATAGGCTTCGCCGACGAGTGCGATCTTCATGGCTTGGCCAGCTCCATTATCTTCCGCTGCTTTTGAATGGCTTCCTCGGCTTGAGAAGCATAGTCGGGATTGACCTCGAGGCCAAGAACGAGCTTCGCGCCCAGGGAATCGGCTGCGCGCAGGGCTGTTCCACTGCCGCACGTTGGGTCGAGGACGATGGAATTACTATCCACAAACATTCTCATGAAATGCCGCAGCATTGATTCTGACTTTTCAGAGACATGGATGATTTTTTGTACTGGGGCGGCGTATAGATTGGCGACTGGTTGCACGATCTGCCGGTCGCCAGTGGCAGCGAAGAAACAGGTCTCATACACACGGCGTGGGCCTCGAGTCGGATCGGGCAGGATTCCGGTGTTGTCGGACTTGAACCAGATGAGCGGAAACGGGTTGAAGAAGATCTCCCGCTCGGCAAAGAGCTCGATGGTTTCTTGGTAGAAGTTCATCGAGAACCAGAACATAATGTGCGAGGACGGAAGCATAAGCCTGTCCCAATTGTCAAGCAGGGTGGAAATGAGGGAAAAGTATAGCTCCGGGGTGTCGGCGTAGGTGTCAAGGCCGGAATTGTTTCCCTGCTCGCTTTTATCCATGTTGACTCCATATGGGAAGTCACAGTGGAGGAAGTTGAACCGGGGGCCGGAATAGGTCTTGAGCCACTTTGAAAATTCCTCGTTGAAAACGACTCGAGTTGTAGTCTCTTGCTTGATTGATGGATTCTCGATCTCGTCGATTGCGCCGATCTCAGAATCAATGGCGCGCTGGGTGCGACGGGAGAGCTTGCCGACAGCAGAGGAAAAGGACGATGACTTTTTGATGACTTCATCGCCGCCCTCGATGGCGCGGCCTACGGAGAGCCAACGGTAGAGCTTCCCGGTATCGACCGAGAGAAGCCGTGCAGTGTCTGCACCGATCCACTCGGGGTCTTGTGACTGCTTTAGCGCATGTAACTTGACAACCGCTTGGGCTTCCTCCTGCCATGGCAGATTGCATCGCTTGATGTTCTCTTCAAGCTCGAGCATTTCCAATTCGTGCTGCTGAACGTCCGCCGCAACTCGACAGGGGATCTTTGTCCAGTTTTCGTATTCGGGGAACTGGCAATTGTCGCCGCGTGAGTGGAGAAACATGAAGGCTTTCAGCCGACGCTCGCCCGCGATCAGGGCTCCGGTCTCGGAAATTACTATGTTGTGGATGAGGCCATTTTGGGCTATGGACAGGGCGAGTTCGCCGAGGTCATACGGGTCGATGCTCTTGCGCTGACGCTCGCCAATGGAAATCGAGCTCGTTGCTGCCATAATAGTTTCTGATCTTATCATATAGAATTATCCCCTAGAAAAAGGGGGGAGGGTGTTACCCCTCCCCAAATGGGACAGACATTTATGCTACTGCAATGGATGAGTCGTCGATGACGGCGAACGGCTCCTTCGACTTCTGCGAGATCTCGTGCTTGATCGTCGCCTTGAAGGCTTTGCCTTTGAGTTCCGGCAAGCACTCGCCGAACGTGCGGCCCTGGTGCGACACGCCGACCTTGTCCATGAAGTCCTTCAGACGGTACTTCGCATCGTCGGTCAGATAGAACGTCAGGCGCTGCGTCTTTTCCCGCCAGTTCTTGACCTGGGTAAGAAGGTTCGGGTCAACATCGTCCAGCGGGTTCATCGGCTTGCACAGGAACTCGACGAACGGCGTTTGCTTCAGTGACGAGACATCCAGCTTCGGATCTTCGGTCGAGATGGCAAAGATGTAGCTCCCTGTTGGAAGGGGTTTGGGCTTCTCCGCCTCATCGACCTTGGTTGAGAGCAGATCATTGAAATTAACACTCATTGAAAATTCTCCTCTTGTTTAGTGTGCACACTTGGTCAGCGACCATCTCACCTTCAGCGGCAGGTGACGCCGGAAGAAAAGAGGGTTACTTGCCCTCCGTTAAAAGCTTGAAGTATTGCTCGAGGCCCGTTTCGATCGGAAGCTCCGATGGGCACTCGGACGGAAGCAATGGAACCTTGAGGTCGATCATTGCTTCCGGCGCAGTGGAAATAACTCGGGCGGCAGCCGGGCCTGTTCCCTTGGTCTTGCAGCGAAGGACTGCGTTGAAGTACTTGGGAATGTCAGGGCCAAGGGCACGCCCGATGGTTGCTGGGTAGCCCTTGATGACTTGATCTGTCTGTACCATGTGAATGTGGAAGGAAAGAATGACAGAACAGTTCACTGAGTCCGAGGTAAGCATCGCTATGGCGTTTTCAAAACGGCTCTGCGCCTCGAAATATACTGCACGACCGTCCTTGGACACGCCGAGGGCCTCGCACCAATCAAGGCAAGCCTTGGCCATGAATGATGCTGAGTCGATGACAAGGATCCTCTCCGGCGGCCATGAGGATATAGGGCCGAGGTTCTCTCCGTCCGCGTTCCAGTTGGTGAGAAGATTCATGGCGGTAGCGAATGCTTGAGGCACGCCGTCGATTATCATCTGACCGCCCACGGCCTTGTACTTGTCACGGAGCGTAACGTAACGGATTTTCTCCAAAGCCTCCGGCTTGCGCTTGCGGAGGAGATGGACAAGAAAATCCAGCCCGTTGTCGAAGTCGAGAATGACCAGCTCACGACCAGCTTCGGCAAGAGAGGCTAGTGCCCCGGTTTTGCCTGAGCCTGAATCGCCGAGCAGACAGATCTTGACTCGCTTCTGACTCTTGTGTTGTGATAGTCTTGGCATTATGTGTTATCCCTTTCGCCATCGGAGTATCCTTCGTTGTATGCGGCCTGCTTGCAATCGGGGCAGACAGGAACATCGAACATGATCTCGTCGCGATGGATATAATTGTACGCTGGCGTAACGTCAAGTTCGTTGCCACACTCACTGCATCGCACTGTGAAAGTAATGTTCATCTCAACCTCCATTTTACCTTGGTTTGCTGGGGTCCCAGACTCTCCTCTCGAAGTCAGCTTCGAGAAATGCCTGCCGGACGCTGGGGTCTTTCCGGCAGATCTTCTTGAACTGGCAGCCGCCGTAAAGGTTGCAGGCCAGATCGTTTTGCGGGTAGTGCTTCTCCTGTGCACACTTGTCTGCAAGATTGAGGTAGAAGATCGTATCCTCGAACCAGTCGTCGATCATTTGAGGGGTTCTGTTGGCGAACCCTCGACCGAATGTGCAGAACGAAACAGCAAGATGCACGGCGTCGATGATGACACCTGAAATGGGGAGGCCTAATACTACCTTTCCTGCAAGCGTGTACATTGACATCTGGTTGTCGGGGGTGTACCGATCGAAGAACTGAGAATTGATCTGGGACTTCGTGGATTTCCTGTCCATAACGAAGATCTGGTTGTCATAGTCTACTACTCGATCCATGTGGCCGGAAAGAATAAAGGTCTCGCCGGTAGAACTATCGACTCCAGTGTCGAATTTGAACGAGAGCTCTACCGCAGGCTGTCCGTTGCGCAGGATGACTGTGGTGGCGTTGTCGTCCTTGAAGTGTTCGAGATACCAGACGACTGCGCGGCAGAGCGTGTATCGGGTGCGCAGGTTGTCTTTAGGAGTCCAAGAGGTTGTATGGATTAAGGCAACCCTTACGGCCTCGATGACCGCATCCTCGTAGGGCATGCCGGAAGCAATAGCCTTGTCGAAGGTTTCGAGGGCTGAGTGATATGCGATGCCGAAGGAGAGCTCGATGGCAGTTTCCTTCGATGCCCACTGCTCGATCATCGTGAGGTAGTATTTGTATGGGCACTGCTTGAAAAGCGACAGGGACGTTGAATCCCAGACCGTTTGCAAGAGTGGTAGATCAGTGGAGAATGATTTATTTTCTAGCATCGGATGCTCCTACAGCTCGATCTTCAACTGATCGAGAGATATGGGTCCAGCGGGCTTGGCCTTGGGGGTTGACTGCTTGACGTTCCAGAACTTCCGCTGCTCGCGCAGGATGGAGACGATCTTGGATATATCGTCCTTGGTCAGCTCCATCGGATCGCGGGACATGAGTTCGTCGATGGATTCGGGCTGCGCCTCGACGAGCGGGCTGGTGTCCTGTGCCGCAATGGCCTTGATGACCTCGATCGGGTCTTTCTCATTCATAATCGAGAACCTCTTTTGAAATGCGAGCATTGACGTTCTCGCGCAGAGCCTTAACGTGCTTCCGCACAAGGGTTCGTATTGCTTTGGTGTATCCGGCGTTCTTGTAGAAGTCCTTGAGCGTGGCGATGTCCTCTTTGAATAAGCGGACTGTTACCTTCTCAAGATCCTCCTCACTCTTTGCTGGTGGGCACATTTGGGACTCCTTTCTTGATTATCCAGAGCTCTTTTTGATCCGGCGATATGAAAAAGTGGAGCTTGTCGATCTCCTCTGCAGAGTCTACTTTACGGAGCTGGGTGCGGAGGTTGTAGAATCGCATACGAAGCTCCTTTGGGGATGTCGTTGCGACCTTTACCCCGCGCTCGGCGGAATAGGCTCTGGATAAGATGTCGATTAAGTCCTGCATAAAGGTGAAGGGGAGGCAGAACGATCCTGCCTCCCCCTCCTTTGGGCTTAGCCGATGCCCAACAGTTCCGCACCAGCGGCCTTCTTCGCCTCGATGATCTTCTTGGCGTTCTCCCTGATGATCGGATGCTTCTCGAGCAGCTGCTTGGCCAGATCCGTGATCTGCTCGGCGCCGACATCGGAGAGCTTGTGGCCTTCCTTCTGCAGGGCCTTCTTGACATGGGCCTTGGCCAGGTTGAGGGCTTCCTTCTCGACCGGGTCTGCCGGCTCGCGGGGACCGGACGAGGACCGGACACCGAAGTCGTAGGTCTGGACGTACTCGTTCAGGCCGTTCTGCAATGCGACGAGATCCACTTCAGCACCAGCCTCGGCGGCAGCAGCCTTGGCGGCTTCGACCTTGGCAGCGTAGTTGTTGCGGATGTTCTCGGCATAGGTCTGATTGAGGACGGAAGCCTCGTTCTCGCGCAGGACATGGCCCTCGGTGAACGGAGCAGGGACGGAAAACTGAAATCCCTTGATGGTGATGGTATTGCGAGGTGCGTTTTCAAGATCCATAAAATTCTCCTTGATAATTATTGAGTCCCGGTCGGTAGAATTACCGCCGGATGCAAAATGTAATTCATATGGAATAAAATGTCAAGAGCATTGAAAAGGATCTTCAATTGCTGTGGAAAAACTGGGCTGGCTAAGGCGGATTGACATTAGCCAGCCCATGCGCTTCTACATTTCAATGTCAAGTTCATCGAGGGATATGGAGATCCTTTTCGGTTTGCCCTCGATATGGTTTACCTTGCGCACGAATTCCTTCCAGTCCACGGAGAATTTCGAAGCAAGAGTCTCTTTTCGGTTGAAGGTAAGTTGGAGGGCCAAGTCCCACAGTTCTTGTGGCGTAGAGCATCGGTGGACGTAGTGGTCTGCGTGGCGGGCCGAGGTGTGAATCCACACGCCCAGGTCCACGAAGAAGTCTCCGTTGCTTTCGCCAGCTTGGATTGAGATGTTCTCGGCCATGCTACTGGCGATCCATCGCTGCGTCCATTATTGGAAGGACTTGCCGAAGGAAGCGGTTGACTCGTAAGGGAGTTCTCCCATCTGGAATGATGATCTCGATCGTGGTCCAGCGGTAACCACATTCGAGACATTCGATTCTTCGCCGCTTGGCATCGAATGAAATGTGCTGGGTATCAACAATGCTCTGGTAGATCTTTTTGCATCTTGGGCAGTTCATAAGTGCTCCTATGCGTTGATGTAGTTGAGACTCGACTTCGCACGAGTCACAGCGATGTACCGGCAGTTGTTCTCTTGCGTTACCTGCCAGTCTTGAATTGCGTACTTGGACGGGATTCGCCACTCGTCGAGGAAATAGACCGTTGACCACTCAAGTCCCTTCGCCCGGTGGATGGAGGAGACATGAATGGCAGACGGTGATGAGGACTGGAGCTTGGAAAGCACCGACTTGAGTTCCTCAGTGTCTCTTACCCCGTCGGCGAGGGCGATAAGGGACTCTTGCTTGTCGAGGACGATTCCTTCGCGCCGAGGCTTGAGGGCGATTTCGTTTGTCGCCCAGTGTTCGAGGGAGACTAAGAATTGCTGTATCCCCATGTTGACCTTCTTGGTGATCTTGTCGATGATCTTGGACAGGCCCCCAACAATGTCCCTCCCGACAAAGTTTACAGGGCGGTGGTCGGCAAGGAGCGCCATTGCGATGGCGAAGAGCGGCGCGTTGTTCCGACAGATCACGGCGGAGCCTGGAGGAAAATCGGAAATGCTCCATGATGGAAGCCGCTGGACCGAACCTTCAGGGGAACCGTCGAAGGATTCTATGTGAGGCACGATGCGCTGGGCCTCTCTTACGATGTTCTTCCCGCATCGGTAACAGACCGAAAGCGGAAGCGGCGTCATGGAGAAGGCTTGCTGAAGCTCTCCCATGCTCCCGTCCATTGCTCCGCGAAAGCCGTAAATGCTTTGAAATGGATCACCGACTGCAATAAGCCTGGAGGTTGGTCGGGACAGCCGCTTGAGCATTTGATGCTGCAAGGGGCTGAGGTCTTGGGTCTCATCGACAAGGATGAGCTGGTATTCGTTAAATCGGCCTCCGAAAAGAGTTGACATATAGATCTGATCATCGAAGTCGATGTAGCCGTCGTAGGAACGTTCGATGGAGAGCCGAAGAAGCGCCCGTGCTGCGTCGAAGTTGAAAGTGTCAACGTCGTAATGGAGACTGATCATTTCCCAGGTCATGTCGGTGTCGTCGAGAAGGGAATGGAAAAGCCCCTTGGAGCCCTTCGGGACGAGCCCAGATGATCGGGCGAACTTGGCAAGATTGACTACTTCCATGAACTCGTCAGCGGCAATTCCCTCGATGTCTTTGGCGAGGGAAATGAGCTTGTTGGTGTCGAGGGTAAGGCGTGGACGACCGATGGCTGCGGTCCAAGCCCGGTGGCCGAGCGCATTGAGCGTCATGGCAGAGACAAGGGAAGAGCTGTCGAGCTTGGTGTTTAGCTCCTCTGCAATGCGCTTGTTGAAGGCAAGGGAGATGCCGGGGGTGTTTGCCCGCTTGGCGATCTCGACGAGAGTTGTGGATTTGCCCGAGCCTGCTACCGCGTCGATGATGAGGTTGGAGGAGGAGCCTTCCACTGCCGAAAAGATGTCCTCTTGGTATTTTGACCATTTCATTTTAGAGTCCTCTTGGGTAAAAGGGGTTCCCAAGTGGGTTCCCCAAAGCGTTGGAGGGAATGCAACCTGGGCGAGCATTTTGTAATGCTCTCTGGTTGTACAGATTAGCAAAGTTCTCAGGAGTTTGCTTTGGCTTCTCTTTTGTCTTTGCCCGAACTACCTCGCGCCCATTCCAGTATGCATAATTGCGGGCTGGCCCGTCTTTGCGGAGCCACTCCATGCGATTATCGCAGATATGGAAAAGGGCAGAAGAGAAGTTGGCGCGCTGCCATTCGGTTATGGGCTTCATTTGACCTCCGGTAGACCATACTTGCGAAGGAGGTAATTGAAGCGGGCTGGATCTGCGACTTCAGAGAACCGAACCCAACGATC
>OFQZ01000708.1_pt1 | contig 10902 bp, 26 predicted proteins | sample 1543011 | NCBI WGS metagenome assembly OFQZ01 (sample SAMN07774216, study PRJEB24372) | wastewater metagenome | isolation source: Exp Tend NO 0WW | collected 2016-02 | reverse complement strand
CGTTTACCAATTCCAGCACTATCTTTTTTATAATAAGTTACATTATAAATTTTTGATCCAGCTCCTTGATATCCTTGGCCACCTTCTATTTGAGTGCGATTGGTAAATACCTTTCCTTCGCTAGTTAATTGTCCTTCATATGGATGCCAAAAATATCCAAGCGTTTCTTCGATCCCATCATTATAATATCCATGGTGAGTTCTTAAATAATCGTATGTGACAGAAAATTTGTTTAATAAGTCATCCGTATATTTTGACATTACAGCTCCAACAACAAGAGTAGTACTTTTTTTGCCTTCTTTTAAATCTTGTAAATTTTTGCATCCATTGAATACATAATCATAAGCTATCAATGCATTTGCTAACGTATAAGACTTTCCTACTCCCCTTGAAGTAAGTTCTAGGAAATTTGTAGCTTCATTTCTCCAAAGTGGTTTACCCAATGGCTTATCATGCGTTTTATAAAGGTATTCTCTTGCGTCAACATATTTTTTGTAAGTTCCGTCTGGTTTTGTAATGTATTTCGCTTCTGCGATAAGCATTTTCTTTTCAGAGTTTTTTAATTGTCCTCCGTTTTGTAATATGCCTAAAGGTCTATAACATGAAACTTCTTCATCTCCATCCATTCCTGAAAACCCATCACATACATTATACCCATAAAGTTTAAGCCAATCAATGTCTCTTAAGGTAGGAGATACTAATTCTGCCGAATTCTCTTCTCCTTGGCCTTCTATTGGCGTTAAATTTACGTACCACCACAAATTACCAGGACACCATCTCCATCCACCCAAATCGCCTCTTTTGTCTTCTCCCCAAACACCGTATAAACATTTTTCTGTAACGCTTTGCCAGTATCTATCATATTCCAAATCATTTGGATGTAATATAGGATGATTATTGTCAATAAATGGTTTTCTATTGTAAATAGTGAATGGGACAATCGATATGGGTTTGTTCTCTCGCTTCACTACAGCACAACTTTGACTTTAAAGTATAATGTAATAAATCCTAATGACTGATTGAATACCATTTCTCCTCGCTCGTTCTGAACTCTAATTGGCATATCCCCGTTTTTGAGATAGACTGTAATATTTTTTGTAAGGTCTCCTGCAAAACCTTTGTCTGTATATATTAGGTTTAGTGTTTTTTCACTAATCAATATTTCTCCTTGGCAATTACATGTCTTATAGACGGCATAGTTCCATTTATTGTTCTCAAAATAAAGTCCGATGTCAGACTTTTTAAGCTCATCAAAATGCCAAACAACTTCTTTAGAAGACTTTGCTTTAATTGTACCTAAATCGATTATTTCTTCCTTAAATAGGCCCATAACTTATTTTTATATTTACTGGATATTTTTTTCTAAGTGCTTGATATTTGCTTTTTCTCCAAATGATCTTACCCCATCTGGCCTGGCTGTCCTTTTCTACAGGGGACCACATCTTTGCCGCAGTATGACATCCGCATGTAAGGCAATGCCCATCATTTCCAAGCAAGCATTCTTTTCTGCAGTCTTCATCATAAAATCTTAGAAAATATTGCTCTAAAATATGCATGGGGAATAAAAAGTACATTGCAAATCCAAAGATCATGCTTAGTATTTGTATTGGATTATGGCATTGCCAATATGAAATCCCGGTTAATCCTTTATTGTTTTTAAGATGCCAATTCCATGCCAAGGCCAGGGCTACTATAAATTCATATATAGCTAGTATTTTAAAAAATGATGTCATTCGGTTTGGTGATTTTTGCGATTATTTCAAATTTTGGAACTAGGTATAACTTCATTCCTTGTTCGTTTTCAGTGATTGGAGAGGCATTGAATTTATACCTCATGTAGCTTTCGTGAAATCTTGAAACATAAGGAGGTGGAGCTTGACCAATTTTTTCAACATTTCCTTTGGTGCTAAGTGAATTCCACTCGTCAAGTTTTGGATTTTTAAATACACTTACTTTAAAATCTGACAATTTTACTAAGTCTCCAACGGTATATGATGGGTCTGATGTCGCAACGACTCTTGCTACTGGCGTCCACATATAACCTTTTTCTACGTCTGTTGCATTAGGCAAAATCAACATAGATTTTTTAGGGGGTTCCAATACAAAAATATCTATCAAGATATGTTCTGGTTGAAACTCATAAGCTCCTACGGCCTTCGGTGTGGGTTTCTTAAGCCAAGCTTTGAACTGACTTTCAACCCACATTTGATTTTCTTCTTCTTTAATGATTCCCATTTTTATATTTAATTCTTTTTGATTTCTCTTCTGCTAGACGATCTTTTACCGCCTGTAATCTAATAACTTCCTTCTTTGCTGCTTCCCCTTTCTTGTCACTATTTTGCTGTATTGCAATTTTTATAAACTTTGGCACTGGTTTAAAGTCTCCTATATTCAAGACTCTTATCCTTGGCATTTCATCGCTCATTATTGCATTCTTTATATTAAAATAGTAACTGCTTACTATCTCTTTTACTTGATTTGATGTTAATCCTAGTTCATCTGCAATTTGATTCATGGCCATTGCCGTTTCTTTATCAACTTGCCACTTTCCTTCCTTTTCCATCTAGGCTTATTTCGAAGTTTTTCGTATCATCAACATTTTGTAATAGCTTTGGTAGTTCAAACGTGTCCTTATCAGCTTTGATCCAATTTTTGCTAGCTAGCTTTGTTTTGTAAAATGAGACAGCCTTCTTTGTTGAGCAGTGTTTTGACTCAATAATAAACCGTGATAATCCACTGAATTTTTCTAAGTTATTGCCATTATAATTATAAACTGCACATAAGGCTAGAAATTCCATTTCCTTATTTGTTAGCTTATCTGCTTTTTTAGTATCAGGTAGTAGCGCTGAAACTACTGATATGACAGCTTTGAAGTAATCTAAGGGGTTTGTGAAAACCATTTAATCGCTTTAATTAACAAGACAAAGATAGATGAGCGATTACATATCTTATAATTTATAATACGTTATTTATTTTTTATAAACCTAGATTTATTTTTTATAGGACATAATAAAAAATGGCCTGCAGAATAAACTACAAGCCATCCTGGACCTAGCTCATAAGGATAAGCAAAATCAGGATTCATTCCATTATAATTCCACCAGCTTGGCTTCTTTGTAGCTAATGCTTCTTTAACTAACAAAGGCGCAATCGCTAAGGCTCCGATAAAATTACGTCTGTTCATTTTACTTCAGCATAAAAAGTAATCAATTCCTTATCTCCTTCCATTAGTTTTAACGTGGCGCTACTCAATGGTAATCCTGAGTATTTTCGATTACCTAAGAATGTTTCGTCTAATTTTTTATCGTATTTAACTTCAATTTTTCCAAATGGCTCTATGTAAAAAACACAAGCAGTCTGTTGAGTTACGGTATTTAAACGATTTCCTTCTGTTGTCCCAAAATCACTATATGGAAAGCTTTCTAAAATGAATTCATTAATAAATATCAAACCCAATGATCCTGTATGAAATTCGTAAACTCTATTGTGATATGGTTTTTCACTCTTAATGTTATTCCTGAGATATTTAATAACGTCATAAAAACTTCCTATCTTTTTGTCGAGCAGTGTTGTTGTACGGTCAGATACTGCATAATAAATAGGCCATTCTTTCTTCAAAAAATCGGTATTCCTTTTAGCGTTTACAGGAATTTTATGCACGATGTCATCCCCGGCTTGTTTGTTAAATTCCTTGTCTGCCTGACCTTTGAATTTACGGTCTAGTTTTTCAAACCAATTCTTATCTACATCAAATCCCTTCCCATTCATAGGATTGTCGTATATCCTAATCTGATCGCTATAAAAATGCTTTGGCTCTCCCCCTGGCATTCTACACATCCATACAGTATTGCAGTCAAGCGAATAATCTATGATCATTATAGCGGTAGCATCTCCCAAAGGAGTGCTTACATCAATTGTGGGATTAAGTTGATGTATCATTTAGTCTTTAAATAAGCTATTACGGCAACCGCCAAGACTAAAAAAAATATACCTAAAAACATCATGCAACTATTTCCCATTGATGTAGCTACTTGCTTTTGTTCATCGTAGCTATCTTCATAAACATCTCCGTATTCTTTGCCTAAATGATTCATTTGATAAAATGTTTTTTTGGTTTTTCAATCGGTTGTTTGTTTTTGTCCAGCCAAGCTGTTGGCTCGTAATAATGGATGATGCTTTCCGTTCTATCGATTACTTCAGTAACGATATAGCCGCAGCACCATTCTTTTGATAAATCAAACTTATACTCTATGGCTAAAGTATCAGGTTTTCCAAGTAATAATAACAGTAATACTAGCATGATTTTTCATTTTTGTCTACTAAAATAGTTTTAGCACATTGCAACTGCCTTATCCAATCCTCCCAAGTTACTATTTTTGGCTTGTCTGTGGACTTAATTAATTTGACATCTGATAAACTACCTTCTTTTAAATCTAATTCTGTGTACATAAAATAATGTTTATAGTGGAGATGCGCAGACTCGAACTGCGGTCCAGAGAAATTCCTTATAGTGAGTATTTAATCGGAGTAGCCTTTTCAGGACTTTATCTAAATTATAAACTATTAAATATAAACTGCTTTCCGCGCTTATGCTGCTAGAGCAAAAGCTTGTTTTTCTTGGCCTCGGAAATTAACCTTAAGAAGATTGCAACGCATTGCGTTTTCTACTTCTAACTTATTTAAAGTTTTTGCATTTATTGTTTTGCACTGCTTTCAGTACTGTCACCCGATATTCACTATACACCCAATCCTGTCGATTCCAATTCATCCCCTTGAAAGGACAAATATATTGCTGTTTTTGTATATTTGCAACTATATTTACATTTATTTTATAATTTTATCAAAAATGACGGTAAAAGAGTTGATTAAAGGATTTATCGTAGAGCATATAAGTCCGGAGGAACTTGAAGCTTTGAATTTGCGAATTTTAAAATACGCAGGCCCAACAACCAATAAACCAAAATCGAAAGCAACGATTTCAAATATTCATCCTAATAAAACTAAGTACGACATTTGCTTAGATACCGTTATTTCAGATGGTCCATTGTTTTATCCAAATATTGCTGTGTCAAATGGCATCATTTCAGATGAAATTGATGGCGTGTTTTTTAACGGATGTGCTGATCTAGTAATACAAGCACGTAGAATAGAATACAGGCGTCGCGAATATGATAGTTTAAAATTCCCTGTTGATCATTTGCGTAAAGATTATATAGACTTATTCTGTTTGAGAATTTCAGTTATGGCTTATCTTCTAGAAATGCAAGATGTAAAAATTGGTAAGCTATATGTGTTATTATCCAATAATTACATTGAAGTTCCTTATAAAAAATGGGAAGTACAGTTAATGCTCAAATATTATAGAATACAAAGCGTAAATAATTACGCTCAGAAAAAAACCTCTAATTTATCCTCGGTTTCCTCGGTTTCGAATACACCTGTGGGCATATCATAAGTCACATGTAAAAGAATTCTTGTTCCCGTGCTTTGATTCCTGGCTGTATATGATTTGCCATGATAATCAATAGTAGGCCTGGTTACAGTAATTTTTTCATCATTTACCTTTACAATATACTTTTCTCCATCTTTAAAAAAGCCACCACCTTCAAAACTTAGTGTTTTTAGATCGCGACGATCCCTTGTTATTGTAACGCTCATTTGAATTTCTTTTGTTGCTCTTTGGTCGTTACAACAGTGACTTCATCACCTGCCTTCAGTGCTTTCCAGGCATCTTCCGTCATTACCAATAATGCAGTATGGTCGAACCCAATTTTAATATTTACGCTAACAGTTTTTTCAAAGTACTCAACTTTGAATCCTTCTTTATTGATGCTAATATTTGATTTAGGCGTAACCTTAATCTCCTTACCTAATCTTGCGAATGCCTCTACTGTTTGGAACGTCGCACTTGGTACTCCTTTACTCATAATCTTTGATAGAGAAATCCTTCTCCTTTAGGCATGGGATGAAAGCTACCACCCATGTTGTTAAAAATAAATTTTGCGCTTTCAAATATTTGAATTATATTTGTGTTGTGAAATTGACACTTAAGATAAAGCTGCTGCCTTCGGATGTTCAAAGAGAACTCCTCATTTCTACTTTGAAAGAAGCTAATCTTGCCTGATTTCCTCTATCGTCATCATAAATCCAAAACGAATTAAAGTCCGGTATTACAACTTTGTCTAAGATATCGGTAAAATTACTAGGCTTATCCCATGTCTTAAGAACTGTATGAATTAGCGGGTCTTGTAAGTCTTTTAAAGATATTGGCAAAGCTTCTGTTCCTTGTAATAAATACAAACGATCAGCATCTTCAAATACTACAGACATCGTATAATCCTCTTTTTTATCATCTTGATTACACTCTTTCAAATACTCCTCCACCGTTTCCTTAATAACTTTTTCTTTTTCAAGCTCCCAGGCCGTTTTTGGTGGAAGTCCGGTTACGGTATCTATGATTCTTTTGTTATTACACGTATCACATTTCTTATCAGGATACAGGTCACAACTTGGGCATTTTTGAAACATATTATTTGTTTTTAGCTTTATCAATTAAACGCTCTACTTCACTTACATGCAACAAACATACAAACTCCTCTCCTCCACTGCAAACTACAGTGTCTTGTGCTTCCTTTGGATCTCCATTTGGCATGATATAATCAATATTATAAAAAGTGATTTCCTTTATATAGTTTGAATTCATGTTATCACCTGGATTTCTGCTCCTAAATGATACTGGTAATTTTACTTTTATCATGTTTGTTTATATTATTCTCCTCTAACATCTGCTACATGAACTTGTCTGCCATCAGGATAATTCGCGAAAACCTTTTGTACTCCATACTCATGACGTACCTCTACAACATATTCCTTAATTTCAGGATCATACTTTACAAAACTAAAGCAACATGCCCCACCTCCATTATCACTCACCGGGTCATAAGTACAAATATAACGAGGTGTTTCCTCGGATAATACTTCCCTTACCAACACCGGAGCCAAAGCTAATCCTATTATGAAATTTCTACGATTCATCTTCTTCCATTATTTTATCCCAAAATTCACCTGCATCATACGGCTTGCCATTAGCAATGACCTCATGGCCTAATATAAAAAAGTCTCTATGCATCATTTTTAAAAAATTCTTAATACCTCCTATTCCGGTCCCAACTGATAACGCTCTTTCTTTGCCTATTTTTGGATTTACAATAGTACAGAAGAAACAATATATCTCTTTTCCTTCTCTCTCTTCTTTCCATTCATTTACCTCCAATCTAGTCTTTGGCATTTTACTCCAAGCTTCTTTTATCTTAGCCTCAATCATTTCAGGAGTAAATTTTTCTTGAAATTTAACCATAGCCTCGTATTCTTCTTTGGTTCTCATCTTAAAATATCTCCTACGTGATAAATGCTATCAGTTAAAAAATATAGGTCAAAGGCACTATAATTTTTTATACTTACTTTATTTTTCTCCCCAGCCATTTGTGTAACTTTTGTTACTACCACTGGGTATTCTATTTTAATACAACTACTACAAAACAATAATAACAATAAATATTTTTTCATATCAATCTACAATTTTTCTTAAAAATCCATTTTTTACATCGCTATCAAGTTCGTACCTATTTATAGGGAAAGTTCTTTTATCGCATTTGAAAGACCCATCTTCTTGCTCTATCCAAATAGTATCCAAGTTGCCCTTTGTTCTAGGACCAGGTGGATGTACTCCAATATACTTCTCTCCAATAAAGTTCTTAGCTTTTTCCATTATATCAATTCTTTATAAGGAACTACAACACATCCTCTAACATCTGTTACATATCCTTCAAGTATGAATCGAATACTTTTATCTCCTCTGAAAAACGTATTGGTATTAGTATTCCTTTCATCCCAAAATGAGTTATGGTACTTTTTTATAAAAGATGAAATCTTGTCGTATTGAGCTTTGAGATCGCTCTCGTTTTCGAAGATTACAACATAATCGACTTTCCCAAGGTTGTTAATCACAATAGTATTTAACCTAGCTCTCCTTACTTTTTCAGCCCTCTCTACTATCGAAATAGGCTCCTTCCTTTCAAAAACTTTTACCTTCTCAATCGCACTGTTTTTAACATCTACAAAATCCTCTTTTGTAAATAATGACGTGCTTCTTGTAACGACTACACTATCTCCAAGCTTATTAACTAAGAAATATTCTCCATGCTTAGATACGGTTATTTTTCCTTTGAAAAAAATATAGGTGTCATTAGCTAAAACTTCTTGCCCGATAAATAAAGAATTCCCATGTACGTCAAATAACTTCGTAGCTTCTTTTATAATCTCAACTTCGTCTTCTTTTCCAAGAAGTTTTTTTATCCACAGCACTACGCCATAGTATATGATTTTGATAAAGTCCTTTACGTTTTCAATGCTCATCTTTCAATTTTTTTAACATTACCCAAATAAATACAATTATTCTCTCAACTATATCAACTAACCAAATTAAACAAATTATAAACCACCACCATAATTTAACAATAACTCCCATCAATCTTCAAAATTATCAAATAATATTTCTAAAAATATATCTAGCTTATTTGGATCTTTAAAATGTGCTATCGGATGATCTGTCTTTTGTTTAATTGTTTGATATCCTATCTTAACCCATACTGATAATCTCTTATACAAAACATAAGCATAACCTTCAAACCTTAAGAGATAATTCTCAATCTCCCATGTCAGTCCTTCTCCCTCGAATTTATACTTAGATATTACGTCTTTAAATTCCATATCTTCTTTAAAAGCGGGGGAGTTAAACTTACTTCAAAACCTCCCCCTGTATGTAATAGCATTGACTATCCTAATTTATATCGCCTCTTCATAACTAGCTACGAAATTAACATCATGCATTACAGAATACAGTCCCTCCGGTTCGCGAACAATCCAATCATCCTTAAATACCTGAGCATTACCCAGCCATAAACTAAATATTGGAGCCCCTTTACCAGCTATGTATGCCGTCTCACTTTCTAATTCTGCCTTCAATTCCTTTCCAACAAACTTCTCAACCTCTCCTTTATTGCTATTCCCATTAAACTGTATAGCATCAACAAATTCTGGCTTCTTTCTATATCTAGTTGATATCGTTACCTTATTTATTAATTGAAATATTTCCTCCACCTTCCTTACAAACCCAATCTCACCTCCATACCCAACCTCCGATTTGTACTTCACTATATCCCCACTTACACCCACTTCGAAAAAATGAAACTGCGGAATACGCTGTATCCTATCCATTCTATTCCTTAACTCACTAAATAACCCAGCCGACAAAGGAAAACTCCCAACACTCCCATTCACAAACTCTATCTCATGCGCCTTAAACACAGGTTCAATCTTTTCCAAGTCAGAATGAAACATCATACACGGTGGACACGTCTCTGGATTACCAAAATATATTATTATCTTCTTCATATTAAAATTCCTTTAACTTATCCATTAATTCCCTAGGCGACCATGGCGTACTGTAATGATGAACACCAATAGTAAAAATAGTCTTATACTTACCTGTCTTAGTTCTCTGCATATCACATATTAACTTAGGGTTAATCCATACACTTCGAACATACGTATCTTCTACCTCATTAATCTCTAATCCCATCTGCTCTTTTTCTTCTCCCTCCTCCGTCAAATAACTAATAGGTATTTCTAAAAACTCCATACTACACTATTTTAAAGTTACTTTCTTCCATCCAAAATCCATCTGCCTCACTTCTCTTATCCCCAACCCTCTTAGCCATACCGATCCAATCACTCCATTCCGTACTCGTCATCATCCAAAATATAATCTTGCCAGGATTCTCCAAGCTGTCTCTCAGCACTCTCATCTCCTCAGCAATACTTCTTATAGGCCCTAAGTCAACCATCATGTTGACAACATCAATGGACATAGCCTTAGCAGCTAATCCTACTTCAATTACATACTCCCCACCGGGCGTATATACATGAATTAAGCCCGATTGGTTTATTAATTCTCTAATCGAGATGTGTTTTACCAATTCCATGCACAAATGTATAATTTTATATTCGGATTATCAAATTTATTTTATTAAATATCAGATTAGCTTACGAAATCGAATGATAAATACGCTTTTCCGTGCGTCGCAACTTTTTTTTTCACCCCCCCCTACTTGAAATTACAAACACAAAAACTGACAATTTCCTAAACATATTTTGGGTAGTCTTCTCTCACATGAAGGACGTAATAAAGTGCTCTATATTTTTAGATTTATTATTATGATGAGATATATATAATAATATTCAATATGAATAGTAATCTCTTTTTGATTTAGGTAATTCCATTCTGAAATATTAAACAAGTTTATAATATATGGCTATTGCCCTAAAAATATTTTTGCTTATAACATACTGTAAAACAATTGATAACATATAACAGAAATAAAGTTTTAAAAATAATTGATTAAATATTTGGATTAGTATCAAATATGATACTATCTTTGCCCTATCAAATTTATTATTAATCATTTAAAAATTCTCACATGAAAAATTTAATCTTAACTTTTGCCTTCTTATTATTAGCTCTAACATTAAGAGCAAATCCTGAGCCATGTAAGTGTACATATCCACTTAAGCAAAACACTTGTTGGACAGTTGGACCTAAAGGCGGTAACTATTGTATTAATAAGAACGGTTCAAAGACCTACAAGAAAAAGGATAATAGTATTACTACATATCCTGCAAAGCCAACCATTAAGAAAACCGCTGCAAACATTAAATAACTTATAAAACATTACAAGATGGAAACAATATATTCATTAAAACAACAAAGAGAACAGTTAATGAGCGCCTTATTTGTCCAATGTGGTGTATTCTTTGCCTTTAGCAATAACCAATTTGAAGAAA
>OFQZ01000707.1_pt1 | contig 10905 bp, 22 predicted proteins | sample 1543011 | NCBI WGS metagenome assembly OFQZ01 (sample SAMN07774216, study PRJEB24372) | wastewater metagenome | isolation source: Exp Tend NO 0WW | collected 2016-02 | reverse complement strand
CGCCGAGTCGTACGCCGACACCGTCGCCGAGTCGTACGCCGACACCGTCGCCGAGCCGGACGCCGACACCGTCGCCGAGCCGTACGCCGACACCGTCGCCGAGTCGTACGCCGACACCGTCGCCGAGCCGTACGCCGACACCGTCGCCGAGCCGGACGCCCGCACCGTCGCCGAGCCGTACGCCCACACCGTCGCCGAGCCGGACGCCCGCACCGTCGCCGAGCCGGACGCCCGCACCGTCGCCGAGCCGGACAAGTAGATCCACACACCCGCAGGCGAGTCGATCACAATGCCGTCGGCACCATCGGCAAGCGCCTGATCCAGCTCTGCCTGAGTCTTGACCGTGATCGTCATGCCAGCACCGCCACCGGCTCAGAGGTGACGACAGGCATCACCACGGTGTCAGCCTGCGACGGCAACGACGCCCGCAACCGAGACACCAAATCCGCGACCTCAGCCTCAGAATCACGGCGCGCCAACAACACAGACACGTGCACACGATCCGGCGACACCGAATGCTTTCCGTAGAAGTCCACCTCGTGGACCGTGACGCTCACAGCTCATGCTCCGTGCAATACGCGGCATGAGAAGCACCCACGATGTAGAACGCATCCCCATCGGTGATCGACGGATTCTGTTCAGTGATCTCCTGGGCGACCTCGCTGGCCGACCATCCCAAATCGCGCAGGTCACACACCGCGTGACCCATGCGGATCAGGTTGCGGTCCGAACCGGTGATGCCGTGTTCCCGCAGGATCATCACGTAGGCGTCATCAGTGGTGTCAGCGTGCGCCTCAGACGCGCACGCGGGGACCATGAACACCGCCAGGGCAGTGAACATGCAGAGGACAAGGTTTCTCACTAGTGGTCCTTTCGGGAGGGGCGACTGGTGTCGCGGGGAATCGAAGCGAAGTGCTCATTGAGGGGGGTGTCGTCCTGGCGGGCCCACGCGATAGACGCGCCGATAGACCAGAGGACGAGAAGTGCGGTGGGGGCGTAGAGGATCATCGGGTGACCCCCAAGCCTCGCCCAGCCCGCCTTGCCAAGCCGGGCCGTGCCGCGCCTGGACCTGCCATGCCGTGCCACACCTGCCAAGCCCCGCCCTGCCCGGCCGCGCCCCGCCGTGCCCCGCCGTGCCTGCCTTGCCATGCCGGGCCGTGCCGGGCCTTACTGTGCCCTGCCGCGCCGCGCCCTGCCATGCCTGCCTTGCCAAGCCGAGTCAGGCCTGCCGAGATCATGACGCCACCCCCATCGGACGTCGCCGCAACGCCACCAACAGGGCGGTCATCAGGCGGTTCGTCTCCTGCTGCGCAGCCACCATGTCGTCGAGGCGTTCCACCATCACCGCCATATCCGGGGGTGCCGGCGTCTCCACCAGGCCCAAGACACGGGCCACATCGGCGGTGCGCCACATCAGACGCCCACCCACACGGATCGGCTCCACAGGGCAGGTGCCCTCTTTCGCATGCCGGTACAAGCTGTTCTCGGAGAGGCCGAGGACACGCGCCAGCTGGGCGGCAGTCGTCGGCGAATCAGGCAACATCGTCATGCCGTCACCGCCTGCGGGTCGATGGACGGCAAACCGAGTTTGCGGCGGATGAAATCAATCCCCGACGGCTGTCGCCGTGCTTCGTGGAGAACGACGCGGCGAACAACTTTGCAGGGATGCCCTCTGGGCACTCCTGCCACACCACGGCGATCTCATCGCGCAGCGCCTGCTTGTGTGCCTGCCAGCGGTGCATCCCTTCCCACAGCCGATTCGAGCCAGGCTCCAGGACAATGGGTGGGAACTCGTCCCCGGCGGTGAGGGACTCGGCGTACCGGTTGACGGTGCTTTGGGACCACTCGGCGCGCGGGTAGATGGACTGGTCGAATTGGACCTCAGTCAGTGCCAGCGTCGTCATCACGCGACCTCCTGGCGCTCGCGCATGATCGCAAGCTGCGGCACAGCCAAGGTGGATGCGCAGCGGGCGAGGAGGATGTTCGTGAGCTTCTTGCGTCCGGCCTCGATGTTGGCGAGGTAGGGGCGAGAGACGCCGATGGCGTTGGCGAACTCATCGGGCTTGAATCCCCGGGTCTCCCGCAGGGTCCGCAGGGTTTCGCCGACGCGGACCCAATCGTCTTCAGGAAATGGGGTGGATGCCTCGGGTTTCCCCTGGCGGTTCCGCTGTGTTTTTTCCATGGTTAGACCATAGTGGATACGTAGGGAACTCCGCAGCGTTTCGGCGGGAACAATCTATTTGCGCAGGTCAGTAGGGTTAATTACACGAGTGTTTTTCCGCGTGTCGTCGCGCCGCCGTCGAACGCGCCCTCGGTTGGCGGCTCGGGGCGCTCGAAGCGATCCGTGAGGGCCTCGACGCCGCGCTTAGCGGTGCAGTCGTTGACCCCGGCGGAGAAGGCGTGGATCGACCAGCAGTTGAAGGAACGAGGACACCATGACTGAGGATGACCGCCTGATCTTGGATTTCGCCGCGCGGTGGTGGAAGACGGCTGGTGCCCAGCATGATGCGATCACCGCAGAACTGGGGTTGTCGCCGACGCGTTACACGCAGCGGCTCAACCACCTCTTGGATGATCCCGAGGCGCTGGAATACAACCCCACCCTGGTGCGACGCCTGCAACGCATCCGCTCTCAACGTGACGCTGCCCGTGCGGCGCGGCGTACCCTGCGGTGATGGGCCGCCCTTCTCTTCCCCTGGGCACGTGGGGCCGTGTCACGCGCCAACAACTCTCTGACGGCCGCTGGCGGGCACGTGCCCGGTACCGCGACTACGACGGCCACACGAGGGTTGTGGAACGCTACGCCGACGGCGGTGACCAGTGAGCCTCTACTACCAGGATGATCTGGTCACCCTGTACCACGGGGATTGTCTGACTGAGCACCGCGATTGGCTGGACGCCGACGTGTTGGTCACCGACCCGCCCTACGGCGTGTCGTGGATATCCGGGGCAGTTGCCTCATCTGCTGCTCGCCAGAAACAGGCCGTCGCTGCACGTGCGCGCGGAGAGCTATCCGTAGCAAACGATGATTCGCCCGCTGCTCGGGACGCGGCGCTGAAGGCATGGGGCAAACGGCCCGCAATCGTCTTTGGCTCGTGGCGAGTGCCCAGGCCGGAAAGAACTGTTCAACGACTGATCTGGTACAAGGTGAAAACTTATCCGGCCAGCCGCCCGGCTCCGTGGTTTTCGGCGGATGAGGAAATCTATGTCCTGGGCAAAGGATTTGGGGGCTCTCCGCACCAAAACGTGTATCCGACCTACCGGATGATGGCAGCTAGTCATGGGCTGGTAGCCGAAGTTGGGCACCCCACGCCGAAGCCGGTTGAACTGATGGAACAGCTCATCGCGAAGTGCCCGCCCGGCGTCATCGCTGACCCGTTCGCCGGATCTGGCTCGACGCTGGTGGCGGCCGTGAACCAGGGACGTCGTGCGATCGGTGTCGAGCTGGAAGAGCGCTACTGCGAACTCATCGCCAAGCGCCTCGCCAACCAGACCGCCACCCTCGACTTCGGCGGTGACGTGTGAGCGTGCACCAGCCTGTCACGATCGGCCACTACACCCACTGCGCCAACTGCCTCGAAGCATGGCCGTGCCACCTCATGGTGGCCGCACTCAAGCGTCAGAAGGAGCGGAACCTGCCCAGTGATCAGGATCTGGTGTTTCCGGGCCGGGATGGTGGGCCGCGGACGACGGCGAACACCAGGCGGCAGTTCCGTGACGCCCGCCAGCACGTCGTCAAAGACGGGGGTGTGCCGGACGGGCCGAAGGACTTGTTCGACTGGGTGTCGCCGAAGACGTTCCGCCGCACTGTCGCCACGCTGCTCGCCGATTCGGAGGGCGTGGAGGTGGCGGCCGACCAGTTGGGTCACGTGTCGCCGGAGATCACCCGCAAGCACTACTGGGAGAAGCAGCGATCAGGCCCGGATGTGCGTCACATTCTGGATCGGCTTGCCCCGGTTTCCGGTGGGTAAAAGGTGGGTGGACAAGAAGAAGCCCCCTTTCCCGTGGTGGGAAAGGGGGCGTGACCTGCGGTGATGGTGGAGCTAGGGAGAATCGAACTCCCGACTTACTCGATGCGAACGCACGTTCCATCTGGTGTCGTGAGTCTCGGATAGTGCTGTGACCTGCCGAATCACAGTGGTACTATGTCAATACGGCCGCGAACACGCGCGGTCACGGGAGTGAACGGAGTGACACCTTGAATCCCAAGTTGATCCCCATCGAGGGGACACAGGTCGCACTAGGGGGCGTGAGTCGAACAAAGGTCTACGGCCTTATCGACGACGGCCTTCTAACCCGAGTGAAGATCGGCAGCCGCGCATTCATCACGTCGGACTCGATCGACACCTACATCGAGTCGCTGACCGTGAAGGAGAACGTCTAGATGACCACTGCACACGACAGCGGCCGCGCTGGTGACGCGGCCGCTGCAACGAGTACGGGATCGGGATGGACTCGTGCCGACTTATGGGCCGTCGATGGCGCGGCGTGCCGCCGCTGCCGCCTCGGCGGCGACCGAGGAACGCGCGGCCAGCTCGGCAGCGAGATCGGGGTGTTCGGCCTTGATGAGTGGGGCGGCGATGTCCACGAGCGCGGTCAGCGCGGCCACCGCACGCGCCAACGGCGTCAACGCGTTGATCTGCTCCTGCATCACGGCCAGGCGCTGACGGTCGGCTTCGCGTTGCTCGACGACGCGCTCGAGCTTGTCGGTCACCTTCGTCAACTGGGTCTCCAACGGCTCGACTAGCGCCGCGGCCGTCTCTGACAGGGACTTGGCAACCTCGGCCTGGCGGGAGTCGCGGCCGGTCATCACGTTGACGATGCCCATCACCACCGCGAACACGCCGCCCGAGCCGAACACGGCCACCCCGATCTGTGCCCAGTTCCAGTTCATCGGCCCCGCTGCCACTGCCACAGTTCCACCGTGTCGAGGACTAGGGCCAGCAGCGCAGCGCCGGCCAGGCCGCCGCCGAGAATGGTGATGAAGTCACTGGGCCCGTAGGTGACGTAGGCGCACCCGGTGAAGATGCCGAGGGCGCCCACGGTGAACCAGCCCGCGCCGACGCGCAGCCAGATCCCGCCACGTTGGTCGGCCAACGGGAACGACCCGATCGACAGCAGCGGCCCGCAGATCAGCATGACTGACCACACGGCGCCGATGATCGCGCCGAGCTGGGCGTGCACCGCCGAGGGTGGGCCGCCAGCCAGGCTCATCACCCCGCCCCACAGGTAGGCGCTGAGTACGGGCAGGCTGGCGAGGTCGAGGAGTCGGACCTGCACCGAGCGGCCGGAGATGCGCATCAGGCGCTAGTACTCGCCGTCGTAGGTGTTGGCGGTCGCCACACCACCGAGGGCCAGCGGGATCAGAGACGTCCACAGCTGCCAGGTGTCGCCTTCGACGATGCCGTACGCGGTGAACAGGGCACCCACGGCAGCGATCACAGGATATGCGTAGGTACGAAACCCGGAGGCGGTTTTGATGGCTGCGACTGCCGGGGACAGCAGGGCCAGGACGAGGCCGATCCACTGGGGTGCGGTGTTGCCGGTGACGATGCCGGTGCCGACGAGGACTGCGCCGACGCCGGGGATGAAGCCGTAGAGGAAGCGGCGCAGCGTTTCGGGGCTGTGGATATCGAAGATGGTCATGGTTTCTCCTTGGGTTGTGCCCGGGGGTGGGCTTCTATCAGGGGGTCCAGAGGGTGACGCCGGAGGCGTGCCAGCGCGCCGAAAGTTTTTCGAATGCCTGGTCTCGGCTGCCGTCGGCGACGGGGGTTTCTGCCGTGACGGGCCAGCCCCAGGCGTCTTCGAATCCGGCTTTGGCGAAGCGATCCAGGATTGCGCCGTGTACGGGGATGGGGGGTCCGCCGTAGCGGCGGTAGATCATGCCGCGCTCAAATTTCTGTGAGTCGCCCAAGCCGATCACGCTGCGGTGGCGGTCGATGGGGAAGCCCAGTGGTCCGGCGCTGGAGCCGAGCTGGTCGTAGCCTTCGCGCAAATGGGTGGGGATGGCGACGGCACGCTCCCCTGCGGGTAGGTGGGTGCGGACACCGACCTTGAAGTAGATGCGGCCGTGTTCGAAATCCGAGTACAGGCCGGTGCCGTCGGCGGTTTTGAGTTCGCCGGTCAGCCTCTTGCCGATCCATGCGGCGGCACGTTTGGCCTCCTGGTCGATTTCGTTGACTGCCGGGGTGGAGGCGAGTTTGGCGTCCAAGTACCAGAAGTCATGGAACAGGGGGTCACTCCAGGCGCGGGCACCGTCGTAGAGGAACACGCCGTTGCCCTGGGACTCCCAGTCGACGCCGCGTGCAGACTCCACGACGGGGCCGCCAATCTTGTCTTGTGTCATCAGCGTGCACGCGGTGTGGGAGTAGACGCCGCCGCCGCCGTGCTGTAGTCCGACGAGCATGACGGGTTTGAAGGGCAGACGCGTCAACGCTGCGCTGGCTGCTGCCAGCCCCGAGCCGAGGCGTTTGAACCCGAGGTTGAACACGACCTGGTAGTTGAGGCGGAAACTCTCGGTTGAGCCGTAGCGGTTGTTGGGCCAGTCCGACCGGCCCATGTACCACGCACCTGTTTGCAGGACTAGGCCCGAACAGTCGGTTGATTGGCGCGGGTTGGTGTTGAAGGCTGCGCCGTAGGCGTATGGAAGTCCTCGGCGGGCTCGTGCCCGGTCATGGACTTCTTGCGCCCGCGCGGTGGTGATCGTGGTGGTCATCGCACCTCCTCGGGGTATGACAGATCACCCCCACCGACGAGGGGGTTTTAAGAGTTAGAGCGGTTTATTAGGCGGGTTCCAGCGCCAACGTGCTGACGTACGTGTTGGTCGACGGTGAGATAGTGGTGGCTGCTATGGACGTGTTCCCGTAGGGGCCGTTGGTGTCGCATTGGCGGGCGCGGTAGCTGCCGGAGGTCATGGTGGCGCGGTCGGTGAACCCGGCCGGGGAGTTGAGTGTGGTGCCTGCTCCGTAGGCGACGCGGTACAGCCACGCGTCGGCGGTGAAGCCCGACAGAGCGGGCCACGAGTTGCCGGTGCCGCTCCAAGCGTCGACCCCGAGGGTTGCGCCCCGATAGACGGTGATGGCGCACACCGACGCACCCGACCAGGTGACAGTGGACTCACTGCTACTGGTGGCATACCGGTAGGCGAGTCGGGCGGCTGCACCTAATGTGCCGCCGGTGCGCAGGCTGGTCCAACCCGAGCCGAGGCCGGGTAGCGATCCTACGAATGACGAGTTGGCGGTGTACATAATCATCAGGTCGCCGGCCTGGTGGTTGGCGGGGACCGCGACGGAGGTGGCGGCGGCGGTCGCGGTGCCGACGAGTTCGACGCCCTCATCAGCGGCCGGCTGTGCGCGGTAGCGGTTAGCTGGCAGCATCAGGCCACCGCGTCCCCGCCGACGATCCATCCGTTGGTCGACCGCTTGCGGATCGTCAACGTCGCCCACTGCCCCGCCGTCTTCAAACCGATGCGCTTGTCCAGTGTCACCCCCGACCCTTGGGCGAGGGTGACCTGCCCGGCCCCGCACTGCGCGACTTCGATGACCGTGCCGACGGGGAAAGCGACCGATGCGTTCGGGGGCACGGTGACCGTCGTGGCGCTGCCGTTGGTGCACTCGACCGCGCCCGAAGCGTCGGCCAGCAGCAGCGTGTCCGTCGTGCCGGTCACGGTGCGGATCGCCACCGTCTGCGCGGTGGCAATCGCCGACGCCAAGTCCGCCGGTTGCGTCGCCGTATCCGCCTTACCCAGCGACGTTTGCACCCCCGCCGCCAACTTCGTCGCCACAATCGCCGCCGACGCATTGATATCGGCGTTGACGATGGTGCCGTCAGTGATCATCGACGACGTGACAGCCGGGATCCGTGCAGCATCCAACGTGCCCGACGTGATCTTGGAGGCCGCCAAATCCGGGATGCGTGCCACATCCAACGTGCCGCTGGTGACCTCGGACGCCGCATGATTGTGCGACGTCGGAGTACGAGCATCACTCAAGCGACTGTCGTTGCCGATACACACCGTCGACCCCGACGACCCCGTCGGAATCCGGCCGATAGCCAACGTCCCCGACGACACATCCGACGCCGCATGAGTATGAGACGTAGGAGTCCGCGAATCTGACAACCGACTGTCGTTGCCCTCGCAGACTTTCCCCGCACCCGACCCGAAATCCGCAGCCAAAGTCCGATTCGCAGTGAGATCACCGCCACCAGTCAAACCACTACCAGCAGACACCGTCCGCGACGTGGGTACCGCCCCAGTGATCCGCGAATCATTACCCTGCGCAGCCGTACCAGCCGACGTGCCATACGACACCGCCAAACTACGATCAGCCGACAAATCACCGCCACCAGTCAACCCCGTCCCAGCAGAGACCGTCCGCGAGCTGGGAACCTTCCCATTCACCTCATCAGCAACATCGTTCTGATCCCCAGCGGTATACACATCGCCAGTGATCCAATCGTCCTTCAACGCCATCAAGTCCTCCTAAGCCAACTCGAACGGGAACGTGTACGGGAAGCCATACGAAGCACTGACCGACGCAGTGAGGGTGGCCTCAGCAGTGAACTCGGCGGGCCTGGTGAACACCGCCACAACAGCGGCAGTCAGCGTCGCGTCAGCGGTGATGCCGCCACCCACCGGAATGGCGGTCGCAGCAGCGAGAGAACCTTCGGCGGTGATGTCAGCACCGACAGTGATCTGAGAAACAGCCGCCGCCGTGAACGTCGCTTCCGCCGTCAAAGCTGCGGCGACCGGAACAGCCGTCCCCACGGCCAGGGTGGCATCTGCGGTGACATCAGCATCCGCGGCCATCGTCCCGCCATCAGCCTGCACCGCCGCGGAGAACACGCCCTCAGCCGACAGGCCCAAACCAGCGGTACCGATAGGTGTCTGGGTAGCAGTGAACACAGCTTCGGCTGTGAACGGTGCAGCAGTGGTGAATCCGGCGACCACCGCAGCAGTGAGAGACGCCTCAGCAGTGAGCGGTACCGTGACACCCACCGCCGATGCAGCCGACAACACAGCATCAGCCAGAACCCCGGCCTCAGCGCCAACCCCGGCAACCACCGTGAACGAGGCCTCAGCCGACCGATCCAACTCGGCTGTCGCAACAGGAACCACAATCCACGTCAAAGCGCCCTCAGCATCAAGGAACGCCGCAACCGGCAGACCCTCCACAAGAGAGGCGATGAACATGGCCTGTGCGGTGAACAAGGCTGACACCGCCACAGGCATTTGCGGGACCGTCCCCGCAGGCACATTCATGACCGGCGCAGTAGGCCAACGACCCGCCACCACGGCAGCAGGGAAGCGGCCCGATGTGTCAGCAGTAGGCCAACGACCCACCGTCGCTACCATCCTTGGACGCCTAGTTAAGCAACCGTAAACACTGGGCTCACCAGCAGCTTGCCTTGCGCGCCCAGCGTCGTCGAGGTGATCGACACCTTCTCCGTCACCGTCCCACCCGACGACGCCGTGAACACCCCGACATGGGTGTAGGTGCCGGCGGGCAGATCAATCTCCACCTGTGAGCCGGTGACCGCACCATCGGAGCCACCAGCAGCCCAGGTGGTTTGCTTACGCGCGTACGCGGGGCTGCCGCCGGTTGCTTCGGTCGAGCCACCGGAGGTGTAGACGGCGATCCAGGAACCCATTTCGCTGGTTCCTTCGAGGGCCATTGCCTCTTTGATTGCGTTGTTCGTCAAAGCCATGATGTGCTCCTTTTATTGTTGTCGTTCGATGGAGCCCCGGTACCAGCAGTGTTCGAGGTCCGGGGTATCGGGGAGGGTCACGAGCAGGCGGTATCGCCAGCCATCACCGTCGGGATCGACATCGTCGAGATGGGCTATCTCGCGGTCGACGCGGGCGGTGATCTCCCGGGCCGTCACAGTCAACGACGACCAGGTGGCGATCTCGGTGGCGTCGGTGTCGTTGGTTTCGGTGATGACGATGCGAGCGGTGGTGCCATCAGGGATGTCCGGGTCGGCATCTGCGATGCGCCACACGTTGACGAAATCAGCGCCCCTGGTGAGGATCAGGGGGTCTTCGATTGGGCTGTTACCGGCCATGAGTCCTCCAAGGTGGGATGATGGGTGGCATGGGAGCCGAGATGAGTGCGACATGTCCGAGCGTCGAGATCGGACGCCACGTCGGATGCGACGTGGTGTTCATCGACGACGATTCCGATTGGCACGCCCCGGCGGTGACGGTGTATATCCCCACGACTTGACCGCGCTCATTGACGAGCTGGTTGAGGTGCGAAATGTGTTGGCGGCGCGGGGTGTGAAAGTGGCGTGGTCTGAGGATGCTGACGGCCAGGGGAACTGCGGGGCGATCTAGCGCCAGGTGATCGTCAGCGGTCGAGGTGTTGTTCTGCGACGCGCACGGCATCATCGAAGGTGGTGCCACCAGCCAGGCGCAGGAGTGCGGTCATGCCGTTGGTGGGGTCGCCGTCAGCATCAATCAGACGGGCATTCTCATCACACAAGAACACTTCAGTAGGGATGGGTTCAGTCACCCCAATCGGCACACCACTCATAGCGCCCGCCAACACAGGCGGAAGCGGTAACTCCCCCATAATGCGAGTCACCAAAATGTGCTGACCAGAATCGAGCCGGTATAGGTTTGTTTGAGGCGCGAACTGCGGCAGATCCTCAGCGACCAACTCAGCCATGACAGACCTCCACCTATGCTGTTACCTGTAGTAGATGAGGACAAGACCCGAAGCACCAACACCACCGAGGCCGACAGAGCTACCGATGACACCAGCAGTCTTCCCACCACCCCCACCCCCGCCGCCGCTTCCTACCTTCGGCGGGGTTGCAGTTTGTGTTTGCAGGCGTCGGTAAATCGCTTGTAACCGCGCCTCTTCAGCAGCGGCGGCTTCGGCCTGCCCACTACTGCCGGGG
>OFQZ01000706.1_pt1 | contig 10918 bp, 13 predicted proteins | sample 1543011 | NCBI WGS metagenome assembly OFQZ01 (sample SAMN07774216, study PRJEB24372) | wastewater metagenome | isolation source: Exp Tend NO 0WW | collected 2016-02 | reverse complement strand
CTTACGGAACGGGACTGCCGTACTCTTGAAGAAGCCCTTTCGCGAGATATCAATGGCGAGGCGCAGATCTGCGCGGAAGTTCATCTTGTGTGCGACTTCGTTGCGGAGCACGGCGGCGGGGTGCACAGCGGGGATCACGTACCGCATCTTGCCCCAGAGGAAGCGTTCGTAGACGTGGCCCCGTATGGTAAGGACGGCGGTAGACTCACCGGGCAGCAGTGCTTTGATAGCAGCAGCGCCCAGCGCAAGGATGACTACGGGATCTACGCGCTCACCCTCAAGGTCAAGGAAGGGGCGACAGGCCCGCATCTCAGCCGGAGTGGCTTCGCGGTCATCCTTGGGGTGGCAGTGATTGACATTGGTCTTGAAGCAATCGCGATCCAGGTCTACGCCCATGGTGGCAAGGTGTTGGGATAGGAACTGGCCGCTCGCTCCCACTAGGGGCTTGCCTAGCTTATCCTCCTGTGCGCCGGGGGACTGAGCCACGATCATGATCTTGGCATCGTGGTTACCCCAGCCGGGGACGACTCGGTTGCGATGCTCACTAAGCGGGCAGCGCTTGCAACCGAGGAGGCCATCGAGAAAGAGGGGCGCGGGTTCAGTCATCGGACTTGTCCTGCTGTATGCCCAGCATTCCCCTAATGTACGTGTGGGTAAGCTCGGAGGCTAGATCGTAGTGCATACCGTTCTTGATCAGTTCCGCGAAGAACAGATAGGTGTAGAACGCCATCGACTTTGTGGCTTCGGCGGGAGTTGGATCAGGCATTGGTGACGCTCCGTCTCCCCATGATGGTCAGGTATTCATGCACCATGGGAATCTCAAGCCCCACGTCACCGTCCGATAGCGTCTTGTGCTGGATCTTGATGATGCGAAACTGCTTCTCCAGCTTGCAGCGGACGAGCCGGGGTTCGGCTGTGATGTCATCGGTGAGGAAGTAGGTGCGCTTGGAATTGCGCTTGCGGAGATCGGCCAGCAGTAGAGCAATCCGACCGTCAGCCGACAACAGAGTCCCAAGCCACTTGAGGATATCCTCGCACCGGGCGAGGAACGACTCGTAGCTGGGGGCTTGAGAGAGGTCGTTGAAGTCATCGCAGTAGCCGATCATGTTCCAGTAGGGCGGGTGCCAGAAGATCAGGTCTACGCCGCTGACGGGAAGCTGTGCCTCCACGTCTTTGCGCACCTTGGGCTGTAGCACATCGCCGCCCTCACGGATATCCGTGCTGCGGTACGGGATCTTAAGGTGGCGGCATACGTCGCCCGTGGTGCCTGAGCCGTGCATGGGATCGTACACGAACGTTGGGTGATAGGTTTCGATCAGGTCCTTAATCAGGTAGCCTGACGTATTGCCCCGAAATTCGGATCGTCCGTAGGGGCCACGGTCTGGATATGAGGCGACTGAATCTGCGAAGGCCAAGGCTACTCCAATCCTAGCATGAAGCACGTGCAGGGCTTGCCCCGTGTGTGTCCGTGCATGTATGTCTCGTCACCAATATACATTACCTTGACAAAGTTGTCAACGTCGTCACAGGCCAGAAGATAATCTGCGTACGTGTGAATCCAGATGCCGCTAGGCTGCAAGACCTCACTGATGAATTCGTAGATGTGGCCGCGTGCGCCTAGATGTTGGTGATCGTTCGCAACGTGCCGACCGCACACATGCCGGACAGAGACTACTCCATCTTTGCATCCACCGATGAAGTGTACTTCATAGTTGGCTGTCGCATCCATGCACACAGTCACTTGCTCGGTTGCTGTTGAGTGTTGATCAGGGCCTCGTTCAGAAACGTGTTGACCTTCTTCGCGGTCAGCGCCCCCCAGCCCGGTATGAGTGCGAGTCCCTGCTCGCCAACTTGCATGATGTTCTTGATCGAGCCGTAGATCTTAAGGGCGTCGATGGCTCGCTGCTCGCCCACGCCGGGGAAGGTCATCAGGCACTGGACGCGCTTGTCCACGGCTTCCCCGATGGGGAGAGTCATCTCGCGGATGGCATCGCGTGGCCGGAAGTACTTGTGGGTACCTTCCTCGCGGGTCCAATACTTGAAGATCTGTAGGAGGCGGGATGGCACATCATAGGTGCCCGCCGCGTACTGGACGATGACGCCGTGGGCCTGTGCGCCGCCCAGCACATCCATGAGGCGATCGAAGGTGCACGCCTTGGGCATGCGGGGCAGGGATACCCAGCCTTCCTTATCGACCTGGATCGGGGACGTGATGAGCAGGATGGTTACGTCAAAGCGAAGCAGCATCCCCGAGAGTTGGTAAGCGAGTCTGTCGTTGTTGAGCTTGCCCACCACGTCCGATACGGATGAGACTTCAATCCCGATCTGGGGGGCACGCTTGAGCTTGGCGCTAAGAGTACCGGTGAAGTTGTAGTCACTGAAATCTTCGCGCTGGATGTTGACGCGGACCCCGGCCAGTTCGAGTTCATCGATTAGCGGGCGGTGTGCGTGGGCCTCGCGGTCGTCCACGTTGACGACCGGGTAATCACTCTTCTCCTGCGCCTTCAACTTCTTCTGGTCGATCGGCTTCGGCAGTGGGATCGGTGGTTGACTCATCTGGTTCACTTTCTGCTGGTGGCGCTTGGAAGGCGTTGCGAGCAGCTTCATTGATCTGCTCGGCGGCTACAGGATCGACGATGTTGGCAGTCTTGGTGATCGTGCGACGAAACACCTTGAGGTCAACAAAGCAATCGGTGAACGGGCGGGTGTAGTGACAGGCTTCGTCGCGATCCTTGACGAGCGTCATGTTGCGGACGATGACCGGGGATGACGACTTGCCATCTTCATTCATGGGCCGTGCTGACCATAGCACGATGGCTGTATCTACGAGCTTGGTGAGCTTGCCGACGCCGCTCGGCTTCATGCCAAGCTGGTCGAACAGGAGGATCGGCTCCCTCGTTTCGCGCTTGGCTTCGGTCTGCATATCTGTGACGTGAGCCAGCCCAACGAAGTGAGCGCCGCGTGAGTTGTTGACGAGCGGGCGCATGGATGCTTCGTAGGTGCGGCTTACAAGGCCCCACGTATCGCCGTCGAATGCGCCGAAGCCTTGCTTGCGGGCACCGGGCGACCAAGCTGACATTCGCTTCACGACTTCGTCATCCAGGTTGAGGCCCTTGAGGTTGGCGATGAACTCCTGCGCCATAGCGTAGGCAGAGGACGCGAGGTCAACGATGATCCAGTCGCCGCGCTTGGCTTCGCGAGTGATGTAGTTGGCAGCACGGGCGAAGGTGGGCCAGCTATCCACGTAGAACGGATATACGTTGCCGCCGTTCTCGAAGTACAGGTGGGCGTAGGATCGGCCTTCCGCGAAGTACTTGGGCGCGGTGTCATCGGTGTCGATCATGTAGAACTTGGTCCGCTTCTCGGGTTCTAGATCGGCTTCCTTGATGAAACAGCGCTCGGCTTCTTGGACGTAGGCGAACGACTTACCGCTGTTCGTATCGCCAGCCAGCAAGATCTTCTCGCGGGGGGCGTTGAGGCCGGGCCGGATCATACCGGCTCCAAGCGTCTCCATGTCAATCTTGGGAGCGCCGCCGGGAGATGTGGGCGAGTTGTTCGCCATCGGGGTAGCCCGCGCCAAGGGGACGGGGGCGGTCTTGGGGGTTCGGGCAAGGGGTTGCGGGGGTTGGCTCAAGGGATCGGCTCCAGATAAGTTCTCAACGGGGGGCGTAGCGAGAAGTGGGGTTGGTGGGACAGCGATGAGGCACTACGCACCCCGTTCAGCCATTATCTGGATAGGGGGCCGAAGCCCCCATCTCCAGTGGGGCCAGCTAGTGACGCTTAGCTGGCTTTCTTGGCGGCGGCAGGAGCGGGTTCCTGCCCCTTGAGGTAGATCGGCGCGAGGCCGACGCTTTCGCGGACGGTGTTGTCGATGTCGTAGAGTTCATCGACGCGGAACTGACGCCGCTTGCGACCGTTCCGATCTTCAACGTCCTTCTGGACGCGGTGGAAGTGGAGGCCAACGAGATCGCGGACGCTGGTCATGTGGAGGTAGGCCGCGGATGCGGGGTTGGCGCTGATGCCCAGACCTTCGAGGTCGGAGAGGAACACGCCGTAATCGGAGTTGCGTCCCGGATCGGCACGGGAGCGCTGGCCGTCCTTCTCGATGCCGCGCGGCAGGTTGAAGTATTGCTGGATGACATCGGACTCAAGGCCAATCTCGAAGGCGTCATCGACGCGGAGGTGCAGGATCATCTGGTCCTGCGTGACGTAGAACGTGCCGGGTTCGGTCTTGGATTCCTTCTCTTCGCCGCCCTTGACGGACTCGATGCCGATGATCGTGGCGCGAATGTCGGCGAGGAGGCCGTCGCTGAGAGACTCGACATCGATGGCGAGGGTGGACAGTTCATCGAGGGCCGCGTCATCTACGCCATAGACGGCGGGGCGACCCTTCGCGGTTGCAGTTGCTTCGGACAAAGTTGAGATCTCTTTCTTTTCACTGTGGTGGGGCGTTAAGGATATAGAGGGCGATCTAGTTGGTGGGCAATTGGCAACTCCTACAGGTAAAGAATAACACAAGGTAAACTTGTTGTCAACAGGTAAGTTAGTGGCAGCCCAAAGAGGTTAGCTTACGGGGCTTAGGCTGTCAAGTGCCTAGTAGGCCAATCCAATAGCTGCGGCGATCCGTGGCAGCATCTTCTTTACTTCGGGGAGGTAGGCCCAGCCGTCGTACTTGAAGTTCTCAACGAACCACCGGGGGAAGTACTTGCGATTCTTTGTCCAGAAGAACGCGAAGGACTCATCCAGGATTATGGTCTGGCCGTTGTGCTCTTGGGATCGCTTGACGCGTCCGGTCGTCTGCACGATTTGGCAGATCGTGTGGTAGTCGTAGAAGAAGGGGTCTACCTCTTTGCGCTTGGCGATCACCGGGTCGGCCGTCGATGGGAAGGCCAGCTTCATCACGATCTGCCACTGAGGGACGTTGGGTAAGTCGAGGCCCGTGCTGATGCTCTGGCCAATTAGGACCTTGGGATCTTCGGCGTTGACAAATTCCTCAACGACCTTATCCTTGGTGGGGAAGCGGGCGTTCCGTGTGGAGCCGCCGTCGTAGGCGAGGATTCGTTCCTTGTTGCGAGAGTATGCGATAACCTCGTCACGTAAAGCCACGGAGGGCACATGAATCAGACCTTTAGTATCGGCCTTCTTCGCGAGGATGGCATCCATCGAAGCGATCAGGAACTGCTTCTGGCGTTGCGTAATCTTGTAGTTGACCTTCACTACAGGACAGTACAGGATTGGCGAACGTACACGGTTGAACACTTTCCCGCCTACTATGACTTCTACATCCTTGGGGTCGAGGCCAAGGTTCTTCATCAGCAACTCTGGCGCGAGATAAGCGGACATTATGATGACCTTCTCACGCGCCCCGGCCAGGATCTTCTTGAATCCATACTTGCCGTAGATTGGCCGAACCGTCCACTCGCGATTGTTTCGGTCAGGCGGACAGATGACCCACTCTTCGAGTGCCGAATCCTCAAGTGCGCAAAGAGTGTCGAGGGCTTGCGACACGCGCTGTATGATCTGGAGGGCTTTAACAATGAGTTGGATCGAGCGGCCCTTGGACGCATACATCTCAGCACTGAGTATGATGGCCCCTTCACCGTCGAAGGGTAGGCCCATGCGCTGCGCTTCCTTTGATATCTGTATCTCGAACTTGTCGAGCGCTCGCTTGCCGTCCTTCTGTGCCCACGATCGCAGGTCAGTCATAGTCATGCTGCCAATTTTGGAGAAGAGGCCCGCGTTGATCTCGTTGAGGTCGTTCAGCCGCAACTCAACGACGGCTGCGTTCATCAGGACCTGATCCAACTCATGGCCCTCGTCGCAGATGATGAAGTCGCGCTGCCCGAACGACGAGATCTGTGCGCCGTCCGTCTCACGCAGCCAGTAGGCGTAGTTCTGGATCGAGATGCGAGAGAGTGCCGCTGAGGCTTTGCGCTTGAAGTAGTGGCAGGTGGGGATTCCCATGGGGAGGCCCAGCTTCGACCACGTACCCTTTAGGGAGCACTTCGCGCCGACTGTGCAGGGCGCGTCTGCGGCACTCTGGCCGGTCAGGTTGCACTCACTGTGCGACCGGCCATTCATCAGGGCCAAGCCCTGGATATCCTTGAGGTACTGCTCTTGCAGTTGGATGGTGCTGGTCATCACGATGGCCGTCTTGTCACCAGCAACGGCGGCGGCTGTCGGGATGATGCTCTTGCCAGACCCACACTCAAGTTCGAGCATGATGATCCGCTTGGGCGAATCGAGGATCTGTTGTGCTATCTCGCGTTGGCCGGGACGCCACTTCCAGTCAGGAGGCGTTAGGCCCAGACTTGCTAGATCTTCGGGGACTTGTTTGAGGCTTACTTGCGGGCTTGTCATCTTGTTCCTCGGCAACTGTTAGTGGGATCTCATCGAGGTCCGCTTCCTTGTCCTCGTGTGCCCTGTCTAGGAGGTCGTCGTACATATCCATGATCTCGGGGTCCACAATGTGACCCTCTGAGCATAGCTGGATGATGATACGAGATACGTCTGGTGTGCGTATGAGAGCTTTGATCATGGCAGCTTCCCAATAGGGAGAGATGTCACGCATCAGGCGTGCGCCCTCAAACCAGTCTGTGACGACGTTGGCCGCTTGCGGGAACTCCCGGTTGGCCATCATATCGCGGATCATCTCCGCGGTCTTAGCAGCTTTCTCCTTGGCGTCGGAGCGGGTGTTAGCGTGTGCGACTAATTTGCCGCCCGTTGTTTCGAGGAAGAGTTGTGCAGCCAATAGCGGGCTAGGCTGTGCGCCGCCCTTATCGAGGAGGGCCTGGATCTCGCGCAGCTTCTTGAAGCTGTCAAAGATGCACCAGCGCAGCAAATCCGAGTTAACTTTCCAGATCTCTTTCGGCATCTTGCTGCCGATCTTATCTCGGAACTCCTCGAATTGGCCCATGAGGGAGACGGGGATCCGTGTGGATACAACAACTGTCTCCTCACCGGGGTACGTCCGCGTGGGGTAGTCTACGAGATCGTCAAGGATACTGACAGCTACGGGCAGGTCATCGAGATCGTCGAGGGTGCCCTTGAAGGGATCCTCTTTCTCGCCCGGTGCTGGTTCCCCGTGCTGTTGTAGCTCACTGAGAATGTTATCGAGATCGTCTGGCAAAGCTGTCCCGGCTTTCGCTTACTGTAGTTAGTATAAGGGACGGTGGACGTGTTGTCAACACCAAAGTCCCTACTGGACGATATCTCCGTCAGTGGCAAACAGTAAGATGAAAAAGGCAACCGGAAAGACAATAAGCAGTATGGTAGCGGCTACCAGCGTACGCCGCAAGTACACTTTAGATGTCGCGTCGCTCTGTGCGGATCACACCGGCGTGGTTATCAATGCGCAGCTTGACCAGCCACGTGGACATCGTCGTGTTGTCGATGCCAAGGTAGCGGGCGGCTTCCTTGTCCGTGGGACAATTAGCCAGTTGCTCAAGGAGGATGTCCCTGATATCCTTGCCACCGTGATCCATCTCCATTCGGACCATGGCAATGGTCTTTCCGATATCAGGCCAGGCAGCAGTGGAGGCGGAGGTGGCAGGGCTATTACTCATACTGTTATAATAGCAGGGCACATTTGTGTTGTCAATGCAAAGTTTGTTGACACCGACAGCTTCCCTTATATATGCTAGCGCTATGCCTGAACCTAAAGGTGGCCGCGAGGGGTTGATAATCCCCGCCAAGTTTGACCCCAAGAAGCACTGCGGCGCGAAGCTCCGTAAGAAGGAAACCGTGTGCATGCAGCTTGCAGGCTACGGCACCGAGAAGATGGATCCGTTTAAGCGGTGCTACCTGCACGGCGGGCTGTCCGGCACGATGACCACTGGTGCACACAGCAAAGCATACGGGAAGCGGCCCGCCACCTACCGCCAGAGCCTACGGGATCAGATTGAGGATCTCAAGAATGATCCCGAGTTGCTTCAGCTTACGGAGCACATTGCCACGCTCAAGGCGATGATCCGTCGTAAGCGCGCCATCGCAGAAGACACCATGGATCGCTATGACGAGTACATGGATGCGGTTGCCCTTGCAGCCGCCAACACCGGCACGCTGCCAGATACGCCAGCTATCCTGTTCCCCGTGCTCCCCGTCGAAGAGATCGAACTGCTGGGCAAGCTCGTCAAGCAAGAGTACGAGATGCGCTACGGCAAGCGCCATAGTATCCCGGTCATCGAGTTGCAGAGCATCCTCGTCCAAATTGTGTCCAACTTCAACAAGGTCGCCACGAAGTACAACATCCCAGAGGGTGCCAAGCGCGAGTTTGCTCAACTGATTGCTGGCACGCGCACTTCGTCGCCGTTGGAGAATCCAGAACTTGTGCGTCAGGGCGTTCCCAGGGGTGCGCTCGCACCATCCAATATGCCGTCCTTTGAGGATGCCATCGAGGACGCCATGACGGAGGACTACATTGACGCAGCCAGCTAGCGGACAACGAGAGATGGGACGTGTTCAGGGACCGGCGGATCCGAGGGATCATCCTATGTCCGCGCTCCTTGAGGGGATCACAAAGCCGGTGCCCACTTCCAAGTACTGGTATCCCGGCATGCTCACACTCGATCAGGGTAACGTCGGCGCGTGCGTCGGCTACACTGGTGCCAACTGGATGCAGAACAGCCCCACGCGCACGACAGTTGATAACTTGACCGGCTTACGCCTCTATCACGAATGCAAGAAGATCGACGGCATCCCAACCGTGGAGGGGACTTATGCTCGCGCCCTGCTTTCCGTGCTCAAAGATCAAGGACGTGTTAAACGATACCTGTGGGCGCAACAGCCAGGAGATCTCAAAAGCTGGATCTTGTCCGTTGGGCCTGTCTTGGTCGGAACCACGTGGCGACAAGGAATGTTTAATCCTGACGCCAACGGCTTTGTCCGACCCACTGGATCAGTGGTTGGAGGCCACGAATATCTCGTTCGCGGGTACTCCAATCCGCGTGACGCCTATCGATGCCGAAATAGCTGGGGGCGCGGATGGGGTATCGGTGGAGGAAACCAGTGGGCAGGTAATGGCGGTGAATTCTGGATTAAGAGAGACGACCTAGAACTCTTGATCTGGGGCGGTGGCGAAAACTGGGGCGATGCCATTGGCATCGAGGAGTACCTCTAATGTTGTTAGTGTTGGAAGGTTCAGAAGTCATCAACGGTGACGCGGGCTACGTGCAGGGTGGCAGCTTTGAAGGCTGGCCCCAAGACGGCACCATGACGCAGATCTTCAACGATGTCTCCGTCACCAAGTCCATGCACACCGGCATCGATCTGGGCGTGGCCTACGTGCCAGTGTACGCACCAGCCGAGGCCGTCGTAGATGGCATCTACACCTGGGGCACGTTCGGCAACTGGATCGTCCTGTACCATGGTTATGATGAGCGGCTGCTGACGGATGTGTTCAGCGTGTACGCGCATCTCTCAGAGTTCTGGTGCGCCGTTGGCGACCGCGTGGGACCGGGTACGCCGATTGCAAAGAGCGGCAACAGTGGCCTCAGCACCGGCCCGCACATCCATTGGGGATTCAGCCGCGACAAGTACATCAGTGGCCTTGTCGAGCGTTGTTACGATCCATACATCTTTATCAAGCGCGCTCAGGAGGAACTCAACATGATGGCTGAATACGAACGCGGGCTGCTGGCTGTGGCCAACGGCGACTTCAAGACGATGCTCTCATCGTACGACACACTGGATGCCGCTGGCTTCTTCGCGCAGGTGAACAAGAGCGACGGCGTTGCCCCGCCATACAATCCGGCTGATGACACCGCCACTGAGTTGAACTCGTCGCTGGTGCGCAGCAAGCGGATCTCGTTCCTCGCTTGTGATCATGAGAATGGTCCGAAGGCGTGGAAGCTGATCAATGGTTAGCATCAACGCCGTCGATCCTGACTGGACCGGCCCCCGCGATGGCGAGGGCTACCCGATACGCTCCGTGCTAATCCACGGGGCGGTTGGGCGTTTCCTAGCGGATGCAAAGCACGGCCACACGGTGGCGAATCCTCTTGAGCGGGCCGTGGTGAACGGCGAGGAAGTGGTGACCGTGCAGGATGCTGAGTCGCTGGCGCGAGCTATGGGCGATGACGAGAGTGTCCACATCTGCCCGCTGTGCAACGACGGATTCATCTCGTACCTTGCGCTAAGGATTCATGCGCCTGACTGTGCGGAGTTAAGGGCACCGCGCCGCCACATCTTCCTTGGCCCCGGTATAGCGGGTGCCAAGACCGACTATAGACAGCCGGTGAAGCCGACCGACTGACACTTGACAGGCTCCCCGTGGGCGCCTTACGCTTGCAGGCGCACGCCATCATTATGAGAGAGGCTCCCGTGGACCTTGAAAAGCTGTCCGTTGGTGAGTTGGATGTTCTCAAGACTGAGACTGTCCAGCAGGCCAACGCCCTCCTCGGCGCGCTCGACATAGATTTGTTCGTCTCGACCGAGTACGCCCTGCTTGAGGTTGTCCAGTGAAGAGCGAACCACCGCGAGTGGCGTCCGCAGTTCGTGCGACATGTTCGCCAGAAATTCGCTTTTCGTCCGATTGGCCGCCTGCAAGCCCTGTTCGACTTTGATCGTTTGGGCTATTGCTACATACTTGCCCTCTTTATCTTTTAAAAAATCAAAAGATAATAACGTGAGTGGTTGGGTGATGAAACTTAGGGATAAAAGAATTATGAGGAATTTTACATATGATGATTCATTTATAAAATACGCACTGATACAGACTAATATCAAAGTTATAAGGGCGGTTATAGTGTTTAGGAAAAAAGCGCTACCGAATATCTCCTCTCTTTTGTCTTTTTGTAGTATGAGTTCTTTGTAAACAACATTTCCTATACCAAATGTTGCAAATATAGAGAATAGTCCAACTATACTCATAACATAGCTGAGTATTCCAAACTGCTCTGGTCCAAAAAGCCTCGCTACT
>OFQZ01000704.1_pt1 | contig 10941 bp, 27 predicted proteins | sample 1543011 | NCBI WGS metagenome assembly OFQZ01 (sample SAMN07774216, study PRJEB24372) | wastewater metagenome | isolation source: Exp Tend NO 0WW | collected 2016-02 | reverse complement strand
AATCCATACTCTTCGCTGAGGCATTCCTTTGGGATAAGCTCTTCAAAGTAATGGAAGCGAGCATCTGTTGTGTTGTCAAAGAATGGATCAGGAAGTCGCAGATCACCGTCGAACGAGACTGCGCCCGCGCTCAGTACGAGGCGCTGGTCAAAGCAGTCGCAGACGCGCGGGCGATGACGACGGCACCGCTGATCGTGCACCCCGAAGCGGTGGAGTGCCTGCGCGAACTGCCCGACGCACAATTAGGCCCTGGTGGCCGGAGAGGATGACGATGCCAGAAAGCCTGCAAGAGAAAGAGGACCGCGAGCGCGCCGAGTGGGCGCTTGGGGATTACGCCAACGACGACACCGGATGCCCAAACTGTGGCCGCAACCGCCTGTGCCTGTGCCCGAACGGAAAGCACCGCTGCGAGAAGTGCAACTGGTCGCCCGAGTTGAACGACTACGCGCCGCGCAACGACTGACGCCTAACGTTCGAGCTAACCGGCCCGTACTCGGGTCCGGTTGAGCGAGAGGTTAGCCGGCTGCCCCCGATAGCCGGCACACACTTGGAGAGCGATGACATGGAAATGCTGAACCGCGCCGTTGATGGCGCCGCACTGTTCAAGGACATGATGCAGAAGGTGGAAGCCGGCGCCGTGCATGCCCAGCCCGTGAGCCCCGAGGTGGCCGCCTGGAATGCCGAGGTGGACCGCAAGAAGGCCGAGAAGCTGGCCCGCAGGATGAAGGCGCGCGACGACGCCTTGCGCGCGGAACTGGCGAAGGTGAGCCAGCGATGAGCGCCAGCGCCCGCCTGAGCGTTCGGCTGCAAGACATTGCGCAGTCGCTGGCCGAAGTGCTGGACGAGGTGGCCGGTGAGCCCATCGCGTTCGTGCTGGTGCTGAACGCCGACAAGACGGCGCAGTACATCAGCAACTGCGACCGCGAGGCTGGGCGCGAACTTATCGAGAGCCTGCTGGCGCGGTGGAAGGCCGGACGCGCGGACATCCCCGCGCACTACAACCCGGACCTTCGCCCGCCACAAGCCGGCTAACGCTGAGCTAACCGGCGTGCCGCTTGCGGCGCGTCCGGTTGAGTGAGTGTTAGCCGGCTGCAACGACGAAGGCACAGGAGTAGGCATGCAACTGTTGGACGAACTGATAACCGCTGCGGTCCAACTGGCCGGCGATGACGCCGTGAGCCACGGTGCGCGGCTGTGGCAAAGCGAAGGCGGCCGGGCTTGCCCGCTTGGCTGGGGCGGATGCTCGCAGCCGGTGTACGTGGACGTGAAGACCGGCGCCTATGACTACGGCCTGTTGGGCGACCCGTGCCGGAGCGTGTGAGCGCTGGCGACACCGTTGAATGCGATGTTTTCGAGCCGCAACCACAGACGCACCGGCTGACGCTGCTGACGCCGGAGGCTACGGCGTTTGCCAACGAACTGCTGGCGAGGCCAAACAGCCCCTGGCGCAAGTCGCGTGGCTGCCACGACTGTGCATGGGGCAAAGTGGCCGGGTGCTGGCGCTGCGGGAGCCGGTGATGTGGAGCCGGCACAAATACTGCGGCTGGGTGTGCATGCACTGCGGCCACCATGCGCGGCAATGGATGTCTCGTCAGGTGCATGAGCGCTGAGCGTTGCGCGGCCTGGGCTGCAGCGATGGCATCAAGACGCCCAACGTCGAAGTTGAGCGGCCCGCCCGACCCGAGTAACCGAAGCGCGGACCTGCCGAAGGCGGGTCCGCTCCAACGACCTGTTCGGCCTGGCGCCGAAGCGAGAGGACGACATGAACCACAAGAGAAACGCAGTTCGATTTGCCATCGCGGTGTTCTGGCTGCTGATGGTGGGCCTAGCTTTCACGGCCATCAGCAACGCAGGCAACGCCCGCGCGCTGGGCTGGGGGGCATGGCTGTCCTACGGCATTGCCGCAACCGTGGTGCTGTACGTCGGCACCTTTGCAACTAAACACTTCTGGAGGTTAGGCCTGGTGCCGGAGCGGTGTGGAAAGTGCGCACACTACGTCACAGACTGGGACGTTGACGATGAACGGTGCTGGGGCGCATGTTCGCACCCGGCAGGCGAGGAGCGCACACCAGGCAATGCGCCCAACCCGCGGCCTCTAGGTGATGACGACGAGTGCACAGTGCCGCCTGACTGGTGCCCGCTTCGGCGTGCTGAAAACTCTGCGGAGTGGTTCCGCGCTCGCTCTGAGGAAGCAAGTCTGCCGCGGGCGCCGTGCTTCTCGTGCGGTGGGCGCCTCGGATGTCGCGTCGACTGCGACGGCATCCCGATGTACGCATCGCTGAGCGAGCCGAAAGCGCCAAGGAGACCGACATGAGCACCTACACCGTACAGATTCAGCACGACGACGACGGCGACCTGCAAGTGCAGGTTGAAGATGCCGGCAGCAGCGAGGCCGACCGCGCCAGCATCGCGTGGGCGCTGCGCGAAGCGGCCCGGCTCGTAGAAGAAGGCTTGCCGATTGACCGAGGCATGTTCTCGTGAAGCGCCCGTTGCTTCTGACCGTGCGCGACAAGAGCGGCGCCGAGTGGGGTTTTACGGTGCGCGCAGACCCGACACACCTCGCCGAATGGCGCGCAGCCGGGCTTGATGTGTACGAACTGGCCGCAACGGTCCCGGCGTGGGCAGCCGCTATTGGACTTGCACGTCCGTGGGCTGCTGTACAAGCCGCGTGGCAGTGGCTGCGTGTGTGGTGACAGAAATGATCGATAGAGACTATTCCGACTATCACCGCGGCCACGAAAGCGGCGTATCTGCAATGGCTCAATCGCTGCGCAGCGTGCTTGACGGCGCCCCGTGCATGCTGAGCGAGCCGCCGGAACTCGCGGAGGTGGCGAGGCTGCGCGCAACGCTGAAAGCCGTGCTTGATGCCGTGCACGAAGGGCGGCTTGTGTGTGGGCAAACGGAAGCGCAGGGCTACATCGCCGCGCTGTTGGAGAGCGGCGAAGTTGCATTGCTGGGTAGGCCAAAAGAGCCGGTCTGCGGTAACTGCGACACAGCGATGCCTGATGGCTGCGGCGGACTCTTCAAGCGCGACGGCGCCGCGTGCATGTTGAACGCAGGGCCTAACGTGGAGGTAACCGGCAATGACCGGCGCGAACAAAGTTGACGAAGCGGAACAGAGCGACCCGCCGGGCATTGTCCGGGTTGACCGACCAGTTAGGCCGCTGTTCAGGGGGCGAGACTGCGCCTGCCAGACCGACAGCGCATTGCACTGCGCCTGGCTACGCTACGGCGACACCGGCGAGGACTGTTGCGACGAACCCAACGAGCGGTGCGAGTGCAGCTGCCACGAACAGGACGACTACGATGACTGAAGACCAAGCGATTGAACTTGCCCGTGCCGCCGCCACGCGCACCGCCGATTGGCCGTACCACGAGTACCAGCCGACGCCCGAAAAAGCGCGCGACTGGATGCCGCACGAGTGGGTTGTGCGCGCAATCATGGCCGCCACTGTGCCAAGCCATGAGCCGCTGACAAAAGTGCGGATCACGGAGCTTGCCGAAGAGTGTGGATACGACGGCGCCGTGGCAACGGTGCGGTTGGCGTTCCAGGGCTTCAAGCTCGACGATTTCGCGCGAGCGGTAGAACGCGAGGTTTTGCAGCGGCCTAACGAAAAGGGTAACCGGCCTGCGTAGGCCGAAGGCCGTAGCGGGTCCGGTTGACCCGCCTGTTAGGCCCCATGTGGCCGAAGCGAAAGGAAGATGGAATGCCAACACCTGGACAGATGGCCGCCGGCCAACAGAGCACGATTCCCCGCGAACTGCTGGAGCAGATGCCGCAGCAGCGCGGCGCGATCATGGGCGCCGGGCACGCGATGACGCAGAGCGATGGCGTGATGGCTGCGCGCCTGGCCGAACTGAGTGCCGAGGTGCGCGAGCTGCGGGCGATGCTGGCACCGCCGAGTGCCGTAATCCTGACCGGCGCCGAGGTGGCCGAGCACTTCAGGCGGCTGCGCGAGGGTGGGGCCTAACGTCGGCGGTGAGGCGACCGCAACAGCGCGAGGAAACCTATGAGTGACGAACCATTGCGGCCCGCTGTTGCGGGTCGCCTCGACCGGCCTGTTGGGCGGCCCTTGCCGGAGCGAGAGAACAGCGCGGAATGGTTCGCTGCCCGCTGCGATGAGGTACGCAAAGAGGTCGCCACGTGGCCCCGCTGGATGCGCGAAGGACTCGGAATTGCGTCTGCGCGTCTGCCACAAATGCCGCGCAAGTGCTTCGCTTGCGGTGGGCGTCTCGGGTGTCGCGCCGACTGTGACGGGCTTCCGATGTATGCATCACTGAGCGAACCTACCGCACCGAAGAGGCCGACATGAAGATCACCGTGACGATGGAAGACACAGCCGACGGCGGCGTGTTCATCACGTTTGACCCGAGCGTGGCGGTTCTGCTGGACAGGGCTGCTCGGCCTGACCAATGCACCGCGGCCGAGGGCTACGCCTTCGAGGTGCTGACGACGATCAAGCGAGTGGCGGATGTGGCTGCGCGCGAGATGGGCTGCACCGTGACCGAGTGGGACGCGAGGAAGCGGCAATGAAGACCAGCGACCGGAAGATCGCGAAGCAGCACATCGCGCACCTTCGGAGACGCGAAGACTACCTGCGGGTCAAGGTTGTAGCGGCCGGCCAGGATGCGAACGGCTGGTGCATTGGGGAACTACACGCGCTGGCCTGGGCACTGGAGCACCTTCGACCGCTCGCACGCAGCAAGACGCCCAACGTCGAAGCTAAGGCGCAGACGCGCCAGCGGCTGTCGCCTTGAGCGACAGGTTAGGCCACAACCAACGATAGGAAGCAAAGCATGAGTACCAAGTTTCCGCAGTACAGAGTTTCCCAGTGGATCGACACGAGCGACGAGGCAATGAGCGCCGCGCAAGCCACGATCATTTATGGCGTGCAGACGAAGCGCGAGAAGGGCGGCGCCTGGATGCACGTTGCCAACGGCACCGAGCCCATGTTTTTCGACGCTGCGGACAAGGCGAGCGAAGCTATCAAGGCATTGCGCGCCGCCGAGGCTGTTGTGGCCTAACGATAGGTTAAACGGCGGCCGAAGGCCGTCCGTTTGAACCGCCAGTTCGGCTTCACTGGTGAACGAAGCCACAGACAAGGACGACGATGGACAACTTCCAGTTCGACATGACCAGCCAAGGGGCCGAGACGCTGAAGAAAGCGCTTTGCCTGTTCAACCCGCCCGGCCGCAAGGTGAGCGGCTACAGCACGGACGGCAAGAAGCTGGTGCTGTACTGGAGCGACTCTCCGAAGGCCACCAAGCTGCCCTTCCCGATGACGCTGGAGCAGGCCGCCGACTTCGCTACTGGCTGGCTGGAGCACGCGAACTACAGCACCGAACCAGACCACGATGGCGACAACGGCAAGGGCTGGCGCCTGTACTGCGAGGGCTGGGGCTACGTTGACGGCGACCACTACGCATTCGCCGCTGTGCAGCCCGTGTGGGCGATGTACGGCAAGTGAAGCCGAACGTAGAGCTAAGCGGGCACCAGCGGCCCGCACAGGAGTAAGACATGAGCGACAAAACTTCCCAGGCCGTTGGTGCTCCGCTTGAGCGCCAGGTTAGGCCTCACGGCGAATGCCACAACGGCCACAAGTTCAAGACGGAGTGCCCAAACATGAAGGAGCGCGAAGGCTGCACCAGCATGAGTTACGAGCACTACGACTGCAAGGTGTGCGGCGCGCATGTTGCGCTTGACTACGAGGAGATGCGATGAGATTCGGCGATGCCTTTGCGGTGAACTACATGAGCCGCAACAACGATGCGCTGTGGCTATGGCTGGACGTGAAGCTGGGCCGCTTCTGGTACGTGTTCATGTGGCACAAGGGCCAGCGCCCCTACCTGTACCGCAGCACCGACGCGACGCCGCCCGACCGCGACTACGCCCACAACGATGGGCGCTGGTTCTTCGGCCGCAGTGTGGGCCGTAGGGATTGAGGCCTAACGCAAAGGTAACCGGGTGACGCCCATGACCAAGCAAAGAACCGCAGCCGAGGTGCCGGGCGGCACTCCGGTTGACCGACCTGTTGGGCGGCTGGTGAACGAAGCAACGGACACCAGCGGGCCGCGTGGCACCTACGGCTGCCCCTGCGCGCACCACGACGGCAGCATGTGCGCCTGGATTCGCTACGGCGGCGATGGCCCCGAAGACCCGTGTGAGTGCTTGTGCCACGGATGGCAGGAGGACGAAGATGACTACTTGGGCTGACGAGTACGTGACCCTGCTGGAAGACTGCGAGAAGCGCAGCGAGCGCCTGAGCGATTGGGAACTCGGCTTCGTGGACTCGCTGCAGCGCCAGCTTGCCGAAGGACGCCGCCCGAGCGCGAAGCAGATCGAGACGCTGGACACCATCTGGGAGCGCGCCACCAAGCGCGGCTGACCATGAAGCCATTGAAGCCCTGCCCGTTTTGCCTGACCGAAGGCGCAAAGCTGATCGAGCTTTGGGACTTGTTCGACGCTGGCATCGTCGCGCACATCCACTGCGAGCACTGCGGCGCGGATGGCCCGTCGATTTACTGCGAGGTAGGCGGCGTGGATGCTGCGCTGTTCCGCGCACGCTCGATGTGGAATGGGCGGGCCGAGTACCTGAAGCCGCCCAACGCAAAGCTAACCGGACAAGGAGGCGCGTGATGCGCACGAGAAACGAGATGATGCCGCCCGCCGACGCAGGTCCGGTTGAGCGACCTGTTAGGCCTGGTGACTGGAGCGAGATGAGTGAAAGCCGGAAAGCCCTGTTGGCTGCGTTTGGAGCTGCATCAGCCGCACGCGAGCAAGACCTTCGGGGCCAATACCCGAAAGCCGCGATCGTGCTGGCCGAAGAAGTATTCAGCCTGCGTGCAGCGCTGCGCCAGAAACACGCCGAGTACGACGACATGAAGAGTCTGCTGCTGGGCAACGCGCGCAATCTGAACCTTGAGGGCGAGCGGGCGCGCGAACACCTGCGGCTGGCGATTGACCACATCGCCGCGCTTAACGGAGCGCTCGAAGACTTGGCGAGCCTCGGTGCAACCATTGCGATCTGCGGCACGAAGTACGACGACGCTGCAGCTCGCAAGGTCTTGGGGCATAGGCATGAAGATTGAACTGCCAAAGGAGTGGTGCATGAACATGGCGAAGAACGAAGAGCGCGCGGACGATGCCGCGACGATGTGCGTATGGTGCGAGCAGCGCGTGCAAGGCGCGTGCAAGAGCCACTATGACACCCTGACGTGCACGCACCGCGTAATCGCGCCAACGGCCGAGGAATGGGATTCCGCGATTGAAGCCCGTGCGGCCGAACTGCACGAAGGTTGCCGGATGCCGATGGAGCAGGCGCGAGAGCTTGCCGCCAGCGAGGCCGCGCCGGATTGGTATGCGCGCGGCCAGGATTGGGGCCTTGCTGATGCGCTGACCAACGGCCAAAGCGGAGAATGGGTTCTAGACGACATTGCGCGTGCGTTTGCGGCTGGCGCCTCCGCAGCAGAGCGAGCTGGGCGCTGCGCCGAGGCGCTGCCGACCGAGGTGGAGCAGGCGCGGAAAACAGCCGAATACTGGAAGACGGAACATCTGGCCGGGAATGTCAGGATTGGCGAGTTGCACGATGAGCTGGCCCAAACCGCCTTACGCTCTGTCGACCACTTGCGCAAAGCCATCAAGGCGGAAGCCAAGGTTGAAGCGATGCAAGCGCGGCAGGCCGAGTTGGTGGCGGTGCTGGCGCGAATGTGCGAACTGAACGCAGCAGAGCGGCCAATGGCGCGCGTGTGGGCTGCGGCTCAAGCACTGGTGGACAGCCACACAAGCCGGGCATTGGGGCCTAACGTAGAGCTAACCGGCGTGCCGCCCACGGACGCCACAAAGGGAGGATGAGCATGGAGCAAGCACCGAAGGTTGAAGGAACATCGAGCGGCACGTCCGAGTTGAGCGCCGGGTTGGGGCGCTGGTATCAGATGCAACCGCATAGAGGGGTTGGGGCGATAAATTGGCAATCAGCGTCAGGAGCATGGAAGGCTGCAACAGCGAACGAGCGCGAACGGTGCGCGAACATACTGAACCTGTCTCGCAGTGATGCGCTACTGATGGCCGGAGAGATGACGGCGCAGGAGTGGCGAACAGTGGCGGCAGTGTTGAAAGCGTTGCAATCACGGATGCGCCCCAACGCCGAAGTAACCGGCCTGCCGCGTGAAGGAGATTGAATTGAGCACAAGCGCCGATCCGGCAGGTCCGGTTGACTGCCGTGTTAGCCGGCAAGTGGTGAGCTACGGTGCAGGCACCAACAGCACCGCGATGGTGTGCGAGATGGTGCGCCGTGGCGAGCCGTTTGCAGCGGTGGTTTTTGCCGATACCGGCGGCGAGCGCCCGGAAACCTACGCGCACTTGCTGGAGTTCAGCGAGTGGCTGACGGCGCGAGGATACCCTGCGATTACCACGGTGCGCCAGACGACCAAGGTTGGCAATGTGCCAGTGACAACGCTCGAAGCGGAGTGCTTGGCCGGACACCGGCTGCCTGGGATTGCATACGGATTCGGCTCGTGCAGCGATAAATGGAAGCAGCGGCCGTTCCGCGCGTGGCTGAAACAGACCGGCTGGCAGGATGTGACGGTTTGCATTGGCTTCGATGCCGACGAACCGCACAGAGCGGAGCGCGGAGACCAGCACGACAGCGGCTATGCGAAGCGCTACCCGTTGATTGAGTGGGACATGGGCCGCGACGAGTGCATTGCCGCGATTGACGCGGCCGGCGTGAAGCGCCCTGGAAAGAGCGCCTGTTTCTACTGCCCGAGCAGCAAGGCGCATGAGATTTTGGCACTGCCGCCCGCGTTGCAAGAACGGGCGATGTCGATGGAAGCAAACGCTGACCTGACCGCGATTAAGGGGCTTGGCCGTGGCTTTGCCTGGCGCGATTTGATTCGTGCCGATGCGGCGCAGTGCAAGCTGGATTTTGAGCCACGCATGGAAACCCCGTGCGGATGTTTTGACGGCTAACGTTTGAGCTAACCGGACCGGCCAGGCGCCGTGGCGGTGACAGATGAACAGGACGGACCGCCTGGCTGGGTCCGGTTGAGCGAAGTGTTATGGCGCTTGGTGGAGAAAAGAGAGGATCTAGGCATGGTTGATGTTGTGACGATTGGCGAGGCCACCTTGTACTGCGGAGACTGCCGCGACGTACTGCCGACCCTGCCAGCCGTGGACTGCGTGATTACCGACCCGCCCTATTTCAAGGTGAAGGGCGACTATTGGGATAACGAGTGGGACAAGCCTGCCGAGTTCTTGGCCTGGATGCGCGGCATTCTTGGCTTGCTGGCCGACCGCATGAAGCCCAACGGCAGCGCCTACGTGTTTGCCAGCCCGCAGATGGCCGGGCGTGTGGAAACGGTGGCGTGGGAACGGTTGAACGTGCTGGGGCACATTGTGTGGCGCAAGGGAAGCGCGGGCCGCACCACCACCGGCTGGCACCAGAAGGCAGAGAAAGAAGCGCTGCGCGGGTTCTTGTTTGAGACTGAGCGCGTGATCTTTGCCGAGCACTACAACAGCGACAACTTCGCACGCGGCGAGGCCAGCTATGTGGAGAAGTGCGACGATCTGCGCGGGTTCGTGTTTGAGCCGCTGCGCGCCTACCTGGCCGGCGAGCGCGACCGCGCAGGATGGACGACGCGCCGGGTGGCCGAGGCGTACCAACAGAAAAGCGGAAGCCGCACGGTTACCGGCATGGCCGGGCACTGGTTTGAGCGCGTGCAATGGACGTTGCCGACAGCAGAGAACTACGAGTGGCTACGTGGGCTGTTCAGCGCCGAATACCTGCGGCGCGAGTACGAAGACCTGCGGCGCGAGTACGAAGACCTGCGGCGCCCGTTTAGCCTGACCGAGCGCGACCAGTGGGGCGACGTGTGGGACTTTGAGCCGGTGGCACCGTACCCAGGCAAGCACCCATGCGAGAAGCCCCTGCCGCTGCTGGCGCACATGCTGAACGCAAGCACGAAGCCCGGCGCGCTGGTGCTGGACGCATTCATGGGCAGCGGCGCGACAGGCGACGCATGCCTGCAGATGGGGCGCCGATTCATCGGGATCGAGCGCGACCGCGAACACTTCGACAGCGCATGCCGCCGGCTACAGCAGCAGCAGGCGCAAGTGCGGTTGTTCGCATGAGCGAGCGCCATAACGCTGAGGTAAGCAGGTGACAACGGCGCTACAGACTGACCCGGAGTGCGACGGCGTGGCCGCCGTTGGCACTCTGCTTGACCGACGTGTTATGCCCCAGCCTGTGGTGCGTGCGGCCTACGCTGACCCGCCTTACTTGGGCTGCGGGAAAAGCCACTACGGGCACCTGCACGATGAGGCGGCCGACTATGACGACCCCGAGACGCACCGCAGGCTGATACAGCGACTGTGCGACGAGTTCGACTGCTGGGCCTTGAGCCTGCATGAGCCGAGCCTGCGCGTGCTGCTGCCAATGTGCCCGCCAGATGTGCGCGTGGCACCTTGGATCAAGCCCTTTGCTTCGTGGAAGGGGAAAGGACTGCCGCACGCATGGGAGCCCGTGATTCTGATGAACAAGACGGGTCGCAAGCACCGCACGCGCGACTGGGTTTCAGCGATGCCGCCAGCCTTCAGCGGGGGCGCCGAACCCATGCTAGGCGTGCCAGGCCAGAAGCCGCGAGCGTTTTCGCATTGGCTGTTCGATGCGCTGACGCTTGAGACGCATGACGAGTTCTGCGACGTGTTCCCCGGCTCTGGTGCTGTGGGCGATGCGTGGCAGCGTTGGAAGAACCGAGCAGCGCCCGAGCAGTTTGAATTGCTGGGGCATAACGCAATATAGATGACCGGATAACCTGCCCGACTGGGCATCAAAGCAGCCTCAATCCAGCGCCGAACAGCCAACATCCGCTATCCTAAAAATAGCGACAAACCCGGCATTAAATCCGCTTTGCTATATCTGATGCCGACTCTCTAAAATACGC
>OFQZ01000701.1_pt1 | contig 11021 bp, 8 predicted proteins | sample 1543011 | NCBI WGS metagenome assembly OFQZ01 (sample SAMN07774216, study PRJEB24372) | wastewater metagenome | isolation source: Exp Tend NO 0WW | collected 2016-02 | reverse complement strand
CAGGTAGTCGTGGTTGATGCCCGTGAAGCGGTTCTCGGACACGGACCGGAACGACGTCCCCGACCTGGACGGCTCGAGCGTGCGCAGCGTGGTGCCGTACTCGACATAATACTGCTTGCGGATGCGCAGCGACTCGCCGTCGGCGGCGCGGCGCTCGTGATGTCGTTGCCTGCGCCAGACTGATCGAGCGCCGTGGTGGCGTTGGTGCCGTCGTAGACGTAGTGCGACGGGTCGTAGCTGTCGTAGTCACCCTTGATGTTCGCGGTGATCGGCACGTACTGGAGGACGTTGCTCGTCGTGCTGCCGCCGGGCCCCGTCGCTATGACGGTGAGTTCGGGCCCGATGTCCGCCGCGAGGTACGTGTACGGACTCGTGATGACGCCAGCGCTCACGCCGTCGCGGCAGAGCGTCAGCGACGTGACCGGCCCGCCACCGAGCGTCGCGGTCAGCGTGCCGCCGATGGTCACGGTGCCGGCGATCGAGACGGTGGGGGGAAGAAGAACCACCCCGCCGCCCTGGCCCCAAGGCAAGCCCACCAACCCAGCCGGCTGGACCACCGGAGGGACGACAGGCCTACGAACGGGGCCGATGATGCTCACGCCGAGCCGTTCACGATGAGAGAAAGCGTCCCTCGGTTGGTGGCATCGCCCACCTCAGACGCGATGACGTACAAGAAGAACTCGTCCGTTACGTCCAGTGTCAGCTTCATCCGGAGCTTGTTGGAGTTGGCGACCGCCGCAGGGGGCTGCATCACGAAGGGCCGGTGGATCTGCTGGCCGAAGAGGGGACCGTTGGACCAGTCCGCGCCAGTCGGCAGCGTGCCAGCCGTGGCCGTAGCCGTGACCACGCCATCCGTGATCATGGGCGAATACCACACGTCGTCACCGATGAGCGGCTCTGCGCCAGTGAGCGGGTCGAGCGGGATGCCGCAGCAGAGGAACTGCACCAGGGCGTATCCCGTCGTCGTCGCCGAAGAGGCGTTGTAGGCGAGCCGGATGGTCACGCGACGGAGCCGGGTCACGTTCAACATCTCCGACTGACGCCACGCGCCGGAGGCGGGTAGGGCAGTGGCGTTGAAGGCAGCGCCGGCCGAGTCCAGTAGCGTCAGCGCCGGCAGCGGGGCGGGTACCGGGGGCTGGCCGAGGATCGTGGTGTTGTAGAGAACGCGAGCGGTCATGTCAGGCCTCGATGTTTGAAGTAGTGGTCACGCCGCGCCTCGGCGGACGATGACGATAAAATCCCTGGCTTCCTTCGTGCCGTCGTACTTCCAGACGCGGACGTCGAACGACGTAGGAGCGCCGGTAAGCGTTACGGTCGCGAAGTTCGGATTGCCCGTGAGGGGGATGGCGACCGGACAGAAGGACCCGGCTGCTCCCGCAAACGGGATGGTGAACAGGCTTGTGTCGCTCACCGTGGCATTGCCGGTGAACAGCGCCGACGTGCTGAACTGCTTTACGCCTGCCGAGCTGAACGCGGCTGCACAGTCGCTCGCCGCGATCGCCGCGATACCTGCTGCGTCACCAGCGTCCGTGTACGCCTTGGTGGACCCCTGCTGGGCGGATACGGGGTCGGTGACCGCGTCGATTCGTCCGCCAGCCGACATACCGTTGCCAGCGAAGATCGCGCCATCAGCCGCGATGTCGCCACTACAGGTTAGCTCCGACACCGCCACAGGAGAAGAAAACGTCCACGTCCCGGCCGCCGCAACAGCGCCAGTCACCGCCGCCAGCGCAGATTTGATGCCCGCCAGGACCCACGCACCGATCGTAGCCTTGCCGGTCCCGGTGCCCACCGAGTCACCAGGTACGAAGGTAGCGTCCACCGGGGTGATCGTGGACAGGTCTTTGATACGCGTGTTAGCCATCTCTCAGAGCCTCCCGATACCACGGAACAGGTGGTCAGTCTTTGCAGGACGAGAGGGAGCCGCTAGGCTTCTCACCGAAGGAAGGTCCACCATGTCATACCCGATCGTCTCGTGCGCTTGCTCGATGTGGGGGATGCAAGGCCTCGCAGACCGAGACCGGGCCACCGGACACCATGTAGCCTGCTCGGTCATGGCTCAGCCGCCGCGCGTCGTGCGAGTTCGCGACGAGCAAGTTCCCGCCGCGCCGCCCGTCGTCGGGTCTCGCGCTCGGTAGGCGCTGCCGTAGGCGCCTCGGTCTCGGCGGGAGACTCCGGGGCCTGGCCAGATGCGCCGATCGCCTGCTCAGCCTCGGTCGTGTACTCCGGATCTCGGGAAAGCAGCCGATGAGCGACACCTAGCGTCCCAGCCCGCCGCGCTCGCTCCAGAATGGGCCGGTAACGCGCCATGACGGTCGGGCTAGCGTCCATCGCCCGAGAGAGCGCCTCCAGGAACGTGGCGTCAGCGGATGCGCCACGCCCCCGGATGGCCCGGTACGCGATGCCGCCAGCGACCGCCGGAGCAGCACCAGCGCCGCTAGCGATGATGGGCGCCGCCGCCTGCATCCCCGAGGCGAGAGACGACCGGCCCGCCGCGCGCTCCTCCGCAGGGCGCACCACATCGCCGATCGTCATGACGTGAGAGGCCCTACGCCGGGCCGCTGGATATTGCGCCGCCCGCTCCGGCGACAGGAACGGCGCGATAGAGTCGTCGATGGCATCTCGTGCAGCGCGCCGCATCTCGCGCGCTACCTGCGTGTCGGGTGCCACGCGTTGACCGCTAGGCGAAACCCACTCCGTGGTCCGATCGAGGATACGCAGTGCGTCCTCGGCGCGCTGACGTGGGATGGTCAGCCCTCGGCCCTGAATAGCCTGCCACAGCGCGTCACGCTCGGCCGTGTGGGCGTCTGCCGCCGCGTCCGGCCCGAGGTCTGCGAAGGATACCGGAGCAGGCGGCGGAGAAGGCTCATCGAAGCTCTGGAGAGCCGCCTCGGTGTCCGCCGTGTAGCCGGCGAGCCCCTCATCAGCGCCTACCGCAGCCGGCGGAGGCGCATCCCTTGCGTGGCGCGAAAGCGACAGGTCATCGGGTGGCGGTGGACGCATCCGATCGATGCCGGCCTCTTGTGCCTCGATCTGCATGCGCTGGACATCCGCGCCGTGGTCGTGCGCCCACTGCTCGAAAACCTCGGCCCTAGATGCGTGCTGGGTGGCCTGGACCTGTGCTCGACGACGGGCACCCATCGAGCGCCAGACCGGAACAAGGTCCTCCGGTAGGTCGTGCTCGACAAGCTCGTCCGCCTCCGCACGCCGCGCGTGTGCACGCCTGGCCGCTGCGCTTCGCCGAGGATCGGGCGAGCGGTAGGGCCCATCCGCCATCTCTTCGGCGCCTGCCCCGATGCCCGGGTCGGTCTGCGGGGAGAGGGCCACGTCCTCATCAGTGAGGTTCCGCCAGAACGCCTCCTGCTCGGCTTCGCGCGCGGCTGCATCGTCGCCGCTCACGCCGGACAGCGACCCGGCCCGGTCCTCGGCGACAGGGGCAGGCGACTCCCGCGGAGTACGACCACGAGGCGGACGCGTCGAGGCATCAGGCGTGGCCTGAGGAGCTGGCGCACGGCCGCTAGCCTCCGCATCGCGCCTGGCCAGCTCCAGCCGCGCTGCCGCCACCTGCTCATCGGGGCTCATCCCTTCGCGCGAGCGCTCCCGGGCCGCTTCGCGCTCGACGGCGCCCGGCTCACCACGGGCGACGAGATCGGCCTCCTGGGCCCCCGATGCTCCCAGGCGCCGCTGTAGCTCTGCGATGCGCGGAGGCGTCGGGAGCGCCGCCCGCTGCTCCAGGAGAGCCCCTAGCCGCTCGCCAGGATCGAACGCGGGATGAGCGCGCATCTCGGCGCCACGCTCGCCGTGCGTCACCCCTCCGCGCCACGTCTCAGCCTCCATACGGGGAACGTCAGCCCACCGCCCAAGGCCCATCGGGTCGAGACTCTCCGCGTAGCGCTCCAGGGCGCGAGGAACGGCCTCAGCCGGGACGCTGGCCCCGTTGGCGTCGGCCTCGGCGCGGATGCCCTCCATCTCTTCGACCGCAGCACGCTCGGCGCGAGACGTACGATCGGCAATCTCGCCAGCAGACGAGAACGGGCCCACGACGCCACTATCACGCACCGCCTGTGCAGCTCGCGCAACCTGCTCGTCACGCCCAACGCCGCCGCGACCCAGATTCTGGATCAGAGACTCGAAGTCACGGTGCGAGATGGTGCCGCGACTCTCACCGCGCACCGAGGCGATGCGCTGACGATCTGCCGCTCGACGGGCCACGCGCCGAGCCTCCGGGGAGGTCAGGTGCTCCGCAGCCGCCCCGAGAGCATGGGCGCCGCCAACGAGAGGGAGCGCAGTCCCGACGCCGGTCCCCACGTCCTCCAGCACCTCGGACGGCGTATTGCCCTCGGAGACGAGGCCAGAGTACCCGCCAACCTCCAGGAGAGACTGGAGCGCAGGATGCACCATCGGGGCGACCTCGGCCGCTTCCGCCGCTGCTGCTGGCGCACGCGCAGGGGCCGCAGCGGGCGCTAGGAAGCCGCCTACCTGACCAGCGGCATAGGCCAACGGAGACCGCGACGAGGCTGCCGCCTGCCGCTCGTGGAGCTGGCGGAAGCCCTCTGCGCGCGCAGCCGCGCGATCTTCGCCGCCGCCGTACAGGTCACGGCCCACAGCCAAGCCAGGGATGAGTGACTCTTCGAGAGTGCTCTGCGCCGTGTGCTCGCGAGGAGTGCCCAGGCGCTCTACGAGAGACCCGATGCCGGTCATCTGCGCCGCGCCGGTGCCCACGTCCTGGAGCGTCTCTAGTGGGTGCTCTAGGGCCGCAGGAGCACCCCGCCGCGCTCTGTCGAGGAGCCGGCCACCGCTCTCGGTGAGCTGGTCTAGCGGATGGTCCACCAGCGCGGGCACCATTAGCGACGAGGCCGACCGTAGGATGTCCTCCAGCGCGCTCGGCTCCTCTTCCGGAGACACCTCGGCCGCCGCAGGCTCAGCCGTCTCCGGCTCTGCGTCGTCATTGCCCACTAGCTCATCCCACCAGCCCATCAGTCGCCCTCCGCCAGTGCACGGAGTTCCTCATCGGACATCTGGGAGAAGTCCTCGGCGGGAGCGCTAGGGCCAGGCGCAGGCGTCGCCGCGGGAGTTGCGGGACCAGCAGAAGGCCGGAAGCCACCGCCGCCAGCGCGACCCGTATGCAGGAAGCGCAAGGCCGCGTCGATGCCTTCGTCGGTGACGCCAGACGCGCCGAGTTGGATCGCAGCCGCCTCGTCGATCGCCTCTTGGAACGCCTCCAGACGATGCGAAAGCGTTCCGAGGTTCGCCTGGGTGAAGTCTGTTGCGTTCGGCACTGCTGCCTGAACACGCGGCACGTCGCTCGGGCCGATGATGCCGGAGTTTTCTAGGCTCGCGACCATCGCCATAAGAGTGGAGCGGGCGGCTACGATGTCGCCTTCGGCCCTTGGGTCCAGCGACCCGGTGCGCCCGTACTGATCGCCGATGGCGCGAACACGGCGGAGAGCGCCCATGTGCCGTGCGCCTTCCGTAATCACCGTGTGTAGTTGTCGCTGCGCCACAGGCGACGAGACGATCTCCGGGTCAGCGTAAACGCCAGGCAGGATGGCGATACCGCGCTCGCGCCGGTCCTGGCGCTGCCGCTCTCCGGCCGTGTCGCCCTCGGCCAGGGGCAAAGCGATCTCCGTCCGAGCGCCAGGACCGGCCGTCCGCATCGCTAGCGCATGCTGCTCTGCCTCCTCGCGAGTCATGTGCCCATCAGGGCCAGACCCGGGCAGGAGGCGCATCAACTCCGCGATCACCGCCTCACGCCCAGCGGACGCGCCCCCGCTGGTGCCACCACGGCCACCGCCGCGCAGGCTCACGCCAGCCGTCAGCGCTTCGCGGATGCGGTGCAGTTGCCCGGCGTTCATCGTGGCTAGGTCGCCCTCCGCAGAGATCGCGGCGGTAGTGTCGTCGCGGGTCGGTCCGTTCATCTGAGCAAGACGTGCCGCGATAGCCGCTCGCTCTGCGTTGGCCGCTCCGCTCGTGGAACTGTCGAGGTCGGCGCGAGAGGCAGCGCGATACGCCGTCTCTGCCCGGAGATCCTCCGTGGACATACGCGTATGCTCGGTAGACGCCCCACGCTGCTCTGTGAGGGCCTCGGTGGCCGCGATGCGCGAGGGTAGCGCCTGCTCCTGCAAGTCCAGCCCTCTGTCACGCTGGGCCGCCTGGCGTTCACGCAGACGGTCCTCCACCGCCTGACGCGCACTCGTGGCTGCCTGGGTCTGCTCCTGGCCCCTCATCAGGCCCTTGCGCTGTAGGGCTGCTTGGATCCCCGCGCGGCGCTCCTGCTCTAGCCCTTCCGCCTGGCCGTGGAACTCGATAGGCGTGCGGCCACCGGCCACCATGAGGCCTGAGCCGATGGCGTGAAGAGCCCTCCGCCAGTCGTCGGAGGTGTGCGCCCGGCCAATCTCGTCCTGCGTGGGTAGGCCTTGGTCAAGCGTGGGCAGCGGACCGGCCGCCGCTTCGCGCGCAGGGTCCACCGGGGGCTTGCGGAAACTACCAGGGAACGTTGGGTCTGCGTCGGAGGCGTAACCGTGCGTCTCCGCGTCCGGCGGGTCACCCGGCGCCATGTCTCGGAACGACCCGGGCAGGGTAGGGTCGGCATCCGTGGCCATCCCGTACGTTTCCGCGTCAGGATTCGGCGGTGCCACAGCGACGGGCGCGACGGCGACCTCTTCGCGCGGCAGCGCCTCGTAGTCGTAATCGTGAATCCCATCCACCCCAGCCACACCGCTGGTCAGGTCGGTATTCTCCGCCAGCGGGTCCGGCTCGCTCGAAGGCTCGATAGAGATGGGCCCAACACCCTCCGCGTCGAAGGCCGCATCTGGGTCCGTTGCAGGCGTGAGAGCGCTGGCCGTCTGGCTCCCCACGTCTCCCATGGACGCAATGGAGCGCATGGCCGCCTCTCGGGCCCGCTCATCCTCTGCCGCTTGCTCCTCGGTGGTCATGACGAGAGAATCGCTCCCAATGCGGAGATGAGCCCCTGATCGCGCTGCTGGTCACGGCTCGAACGCTGGTTGGCAGACCCCACGTCGGTGGAATACTGGCCAGTCGCGCCGGCCGCGATGTTGGCGGCGTCCTGAAACGAGGTCTGCGTGGCGTCGGTGTCGGCGTTGCGGATCTGAGTGCCCAGGCCGCCCGCCGCCTGAACCGCAGATAGCGCGCGCTGCTGCGCACCCTCCAGCATCTGGGATTCGGCGTCGCTAGATCGCTGCTGGCCCTGCTGATTGGCCGCCATCTGACCCGCGAAGTCGAGACCGCTACCGCCAAGCCCGCGCGCCTGGGCCTGCTGCTGGATGGCGCCCCGTGCCGAACCGGACGCCTGCGCATCCCGCGAGCGCTGCGTTTCCAGCATGCCTCGATCCGCTTCCGTGAGACCGCCACGGCCCCATTGCTGCATCTGCTGGAGCGCGGCCATCTGGGCGTCGCGCCCCTGGCCGTCCCGAAGCTGGCCCTGCGTCGGCGCCTGGAGCCGGTCCCAATACGACCGATTCTGAGAGGCCGCGTCCTGCGCGCGCGCCGCGTCGACCTGAGAGCCAGTACCGCTCAGCCAGCCCCACAACGGCGTTCCCGCCGAGACGCGGGTGTATTCGTCAAGGGAGTCGTACGCGCCACGCCCATCACCCTGGCCCCGGGTTGCATAGGGGTTGTATTCGTCGTCGTTCGCCACGGCCAGCTCCTAGCTCGACCGAGGCGTCGCCGCCGCGCCGATGACCCACACCATAACATTGTAGTCCGTCGAGGGCGAGAGCCCGTCGATCTGCGACACCACCAGCGAGCTACCGACCCACCGCCAGACCACCTGGCCTCCGCTAAGGGTCTCGCTCCCGCTCCCAGGCTCGGCAGCTGTGAGCAGCACTACGCCAAGCGGCCTAGCCCGTAGAACCGTCTTGACGGTGACCGGGGCCGCGTCGTCGTTCCACAGCAGCGTCACGACCTGGCCCGCCATGGTCTCAGAGATGGTCGCTCCACCGTTGACTACCGCCTGGATGCCGTCAATCCATGATTGGAGAAGCCGCCGAGCGGCTTCCCACGTCACGTCACGCAACTGTATCCTGGGGGGGATCATCGCCTGGTCTTCTCGCTAACGCCCTCGAACACGATCGAGGCCCCCACCACACGGATAGCGTAGATGTCGCTCGTCTCGAAGTAGGGGGCCACAGTCGCCCCGCGCGCCACTTGGCGACTCACGCCGACCCGTAGAGGCTGCACGGTGGCCACGCGCGGCATGGCGCTCTCGACCGTGTAGACCGTCGCGTTGCGCTCCGTGGAGCCGCCCACGAGGTAGCGCGGGATCGACAACTCTGCGGACGGGTCCGGGGCTTCCCGGAGATCGAGTTGCACCTGTAGTTCTCGGGCGATGGCGCCGACAGGAAGCCCAGACGGTGCCGTCGGGTGCCATTCGAGCACGAAGGTCGCCCCCTCGTGAGCTTGCCAGCCGGATAGGTCCGAGATCAGGAAGAACGCGCTTGCTTCGGTCACGAAGAACACGCCGGCATCTGTCACCAGGAGCGACGTGCCATCCTCGATCGGGTCCTCCAACTGCAATACCCACAGGCCGATACCGAAGGCCGCCGTCAGGATGCGCCGGTAGATGCGCGTGGAGCCGCTCAGCGCCGAGATCCAATCCCCCGCCTTCGGCTGCCACGTCCCGATGTCCGCTAGCGTGCAAGTCACCACGTCACCGCTGATGAGCGTGGCCGGGCCGAGGTCGTACGTGCGATCGTAGCCGCGATAGTCCGCCGTCATGCGGCGGATCTCTATGTCGATCGCGTTGTTATCGGTCTTCGCCGGCTCATCCGGACGGGAGTAGTAGCAGCGGTCAAGAGACTTGCTCTCGCACGCGTGGCCCCACTCGAAAGGCCACTCCGTCCACCCTCCCGTGGTCTGGTTGTAGGCGTAGACAGTTGTGGTGGCATCAGAGCCGCCGCTCAGCCCGGGAGCGCCGAACAGGACAAGGTTTCGCTGTTGGACCCCGACCACTAGCGACCCTCGGAACGAGGAGGCGGTGACGAGCGCGGCTGCCTCGCGTAGCTCCACGTCCAACTTGCCAGCGGTCAGCGACCGAGATCCGTTTTCGTCGAACTCGTAGAATCCGCCAACGCACCACGCGTAACACTTGTTCTGCGAGACGCAGAGCGCCTCGGGGCGTAGCAGGTTCAGCGTCGGATCGAGCAACTCCACCGACCACGACGACGGGCCAGAGCCAGTGACGCGCCAGACGCCGTCTGCCTTGAACACCATCAGCGCGTTACGCAGCGGCGCGAGGCGCAGAATCGGCGCCGTCTGTAGGCCGATGTCAACGAAGGACAGGACCCGCACCGACTCCGGCTCATCCGGGTCCGACCAAAACAGCCGGTTGGGCCTGTCGTCGTTCTCGCTGTTGAGCACCGACGGCGGCATCGCCCGGAAGGCGCTCGGACACGAGGAGTAGACCGTCCACCCAGCAGCGCCCACGCCCTGCTCCTCCAGCAGAACGCCGTGGGCTCCGCCGTCGATCTCCACCTGTCCGATCTCGTCGTGGTCGCCGCTCTCCGTGACATTTGTAGACGGCGAGTCGATGGGCCCCGTGGGGATGGCCGCGACGGTGGAGCCTGGAGCGCCGGCCAGACCAAAGAGCCGATGCCAGTTGATCCACTGCGTCAGCGACGCGATAGCGTGCTGGAAGCACAAATCGCCGCGCTCGGGCGGTAGCAGCGCGAAGCAATACGGCTTGCTGGACGTCCAGACCCAATAGTCGCGGCTGAGGTGGTTCGCGTCCGTCTCAGCGATCCACGCGTAGTAGTCGCGCCCGTCGATCGTGATCGTGTCGCCTACGTAGCTCACCGCCGAGCCGCTGTTGATGGCGTTGGTCGACATAGCGATATGCGACGAGTCGATCACCTCATCGATGGTGGTGTGACTCAATACGTGAGACCCGAGCGTGTTCGGACCGCTGGCGGAATCGGTCCAGTACATGCCCGCCGCGTAGCCGCTGGTGCCGCCAGGCACGAACACCGTAGACGACCCGCTCGCGTACGTGCAGGAACCCGCACTCTCGGCGATAAGCCCTTGCTGGGCCCCCTGAACCCCCGAGTACGCCTGCGGCCCCATCACGCCACTAAGCGCCGTCCCCGAGGCCAACGCCGCGTTGAAGATGTTGAAGGTGGTGGGGCCAACGATGTCCGTGATGTAGGAGTTGGCCGGGACGTACGTCCCATCCTGCGTTGGCCCGAGGGCGAAACTGTCAGTCCAGGTCATCCCAGGCGCTAGATCGCTGGTGTCCGCCACCGTAACCAGAGTGGATGCGATGGTGTACGTCGCCGACCGCGCCAGCCGCGCAACGCCAGCGCGCCATAGGTGTAATATTTCGAAGGACGCGCGATTCTTGGAGACGGTGCGGCCGAACCACATCGCGCGGGCCCAAGAGGCCAGCGTAGACGCGACCGGGGGCATGTACTTCGCGCCTAGAGCGCCCTCCTGGTCGATATTCGTGTACAGGGCCGACCCCAACTGATCGTCGAACGTGATGTCAGTAGGCGGGACGAAGAACTCTTGTGCGATATCGTCGTCGGTGAGCGTGTACGTCAGCGCCAGGAAGCACGCCGACTGCGGAGCGGTGCCCACTGCCGTCCTGGTACGATAGAACTCCACCTGATCGCCAGCACGCAAAGCGCCTACACCGGTGGTCGGCACGTAGAAGATGGAGCCCGACCCGAAGACGCCCACATCGTTTGGATTGGGCTGGGACTCCCCAGCCACGCATACCAGACGGAAACTTGGCGGGCTGCGCCGCGTGTAGCCGTGGCTGTCCTTGCGCACGAATACGAACTCGTACGCGAAAGAATGGACCGCCGCTGGCGCAATCGAGTAGTTGCCGCCGATATAGCGGTAGTCGGTCAGGACGCAGATATCCACACCGGCCATGCGGCCCAGGCCGGCGGTCTCCGACTCCAGCACGACAGAGCCGTACTTCCCTGCAAGATACAGGTTCTCCCGGGCTTCGGCGAACTGCGTTTCGCTCGCGTGGTGGTCCGGCGGCTCGGCGGCGCCGG
>OFQZ01000700.1_pt1 | contig 11022 bp, 24 predicted proteins | sample 1543011 | NCBI WGS metagenome assembly OFQZ01 (sample SAMN07774216, study PRJEB24372) | wastewater metagenome | isolation source: Exp Tend NO 0WW | collected 2016-02 | reverse complement strand
TACAGTCGCACTTATATCTACTCTTGAGTACTCCTTGGGTGTTAACCTTGCACCAACCTCCGGTTTTCTGCTCATGAGTCTTCCCATCGCAGAAAGTATCGGTATGCCCGCTTTGGTGGACTAACTTCACACGATACCCGCAGTGTTATAGGCTATCTTGTTCAGTTTCACCTGCATCGGAGTAATGAAAGTCAGCCCTCGACCGAATAGACCCATAGTATCTACTGCGTCGTCGTGTTTCCCGGCCGGAAACCTAAGCATCTGTCCCTGAACGTCAGACTTCCACGGAGCGAACTTCGGCCAGTAGACCTTCCCCATCGCCATCATGGCCTGGATACCTCTGGCTCTCGCTTCCTTATCAGCCATGCTCGGAAGCCACTCCACACGACAGTAGGCTCCCCGTTCACTCAGTCTCTTCATCATGAAAGGTTCTACCGATCTACGGATAGGTCCTGCTTCTCCGAACCAGCAGTTAGGTTTCCACTTCACCACCATATCGGCCATTCGGTCGATCCAGTGGTCTGCGGCCTTTTGACCTCGCCACCAATCGAGGACGTATATATTCCCTGAAGCGTCAGTCCCGATAACCCCGTGTTCAGTGAAGTCTCCACCTTGCTCAGTAACCGCTAGGTCACTGGCCCCGTATATCTTCATGTTCTTCGGCGGGTCTCCGTACTCGTGGAACCAGTCGCTCTTGAAGTAATCCCCGTCGTCACTCGTAGGACTCTGTTGGTATAGCGCCCACCACGATCTCGTGTCCTGTTTTGCCCGGTCGAGCATCTCTTCGGTGAAGTAGTCTTTCCAAAGAGGCTCACCCAACTCCCTTCCTAGAGGATCGTCGTCCATTGCCTCCATTGGGATAGAGATCACCTTCCAGTGCTTCTTGTCTCTTTCGAGGATTCTCCCCCCTAGATCGTCTTCATGCCATCTGGTCATGATCAGGATTTGACGAGCGTCCGGCTTTAGACGGGTCAGGAAGTCGTTGACGTACCACTCCCACACCGAATCTCTACTTCTCTCTGAATCCGCGTCTTCTCTGCTCTTTACCGGATCGTCGATCAATCCGATATCCGCCCGTCGTCCCGCGATAGCTGCTCCGACACCAGCGGATAGATACTCACCCCCTTGGGTGTTCTCCCAGTTCTCTATACCTCGCTTGTCTGGGGATAGTCCGAACCCGAAGACCTCCTGGAAAGCCGGGAGATCGACGATGTTCCTCGCCCGTCTAGAGAACACCTGAGCCAGTCTGTCCGTATTGGAACAAGCCAGCATCAGGTTCTTGAGGTTCCTGCCCATGTACCACGCAGGAAACTCTACCGAGGAGTATGTACTCTTCGCACTCCCCGGTGGTAGGTTGAACATCAGGTTCTTGGTTACGCCCTGTTCAACTTTCTCCAGCTCCGCGATTAGTAGTCTGTGGTGTAAGGCGGGTTTATAAGGAGCCCGTCTATATACCATCCAGGAAGCCATGCTCTCCCGAGCATTCTTTCTGGCTAAGGCCTGTAGAGCCTCTTTCTTACTGATCTGCATCAGTCAAACACTAGATGTAGTGTCATACCCCGTCAAAACCCGCTTTTTTTGAGCCTACACACTACCGGTAGTGTACCTGTGCCAAAACTACGCCGATTTTTTTCGGGACCTTGATTGAAACTGGGCAGATTTTGTCTGGTGGGGCCCCACCCCAACCGACCCAACCACGCTCAGTTATCGGTGGCGGGGGGTGTCTTGGCGTCGATGACTGCGCGTAGCTCTGCCTCTGTCAGTGCGTCTGCTTTGGAGATAGAGCCTGAGTGGTTCAGGTCTAGCCTGTCCCCGTAGATCTTGGGCAGCATCTTCGAGAGCATCCACTTGCGTGTGTCTACCATGATCCTGCGATGGTCAGACGGGATGCTGGTGTCATCGCTTACCTCGATCAGGTCCTCTCCCAGGAACGACCATCCAATCTCTCTTGCGCGCGCGTATTGTGTCGCGAGGTCGGGCTCGGAATTGAGCAGTCGAAGGAAGGATGTAGGCTCAGAGATATCAGCTTCCTGGCATGCAGCGCGCAAGCTCTTGCCCATCTCTAGTTCTGCTAGGACTATCTTCTTCTGGTTTTCTGTGATTGCCATATCTATTCCATCCATCCTGTCAGTTTCAGCGCGACGACCGCTACGAACACTCCTGCTGCCGCGGTCAGTACATACATGGCGAAGTTCAGTTCCTCTGGGCTAATGATGAATGGTGTAAGCATTTAGCAGCCCTTCTTGCTTGTGCCTTTGGAGCGCTTCTTTGCTTTCATCTTTGTTCCTTCGCGGACATTGAGGTTATTGGCTACTGACTCTGGGCTGTAGTTCAGCGCTCTAGCATTGAAGCGCGGCCTGCTGTAGTTCGACCCTTCGGATAGATAGTCGCCGCCTGGACCGTGATTGCCCCATGCTCGCGGGTTCGCCATAGGCGAAAGCATACCATGGATGCCTGTCCAGTGCTGTGTTTTCTATCACTCGGGTTTGTCCCTATAGACTGGAGTATATACCTGACGATAATTGAAGCATCACAACAGGGGATCGCGATGGCAAAGATTGAGTTCAAGGGCAAGCCGGTGACAATGTTCAACGCGGACGGCACTGAAGCCTACCGGTATATCCAGGTGCCGGCTTTCGAGCGTAGGCACTGCGATATGCACGCATTCAGGATGCACCCGAAGTACGGTTCCTATGCCAATTCGGACCTTTTCGTTGGCATGCTACGCCGCATCCGTGACGATGCCTTCAAAAACACCGTGAACGGCACCAAGGTCATCAAACTCGATGCAATCCCTGAAGGCGTATCGGTTGACCTTAGTGGATTCTTGGCCAGCGTATCGTTTGAAGTTTAAACACCACTCATATGACAGAACGCGAGCAAAACCTAGTCGAGGCGGTAAAGAAGGTGCTTCAAGTCAAAAGCATCCACATGCTACTGCCTGAAAGCGCCTTGACACTCTATGTCGCCCTCAAAGCCTATGCAGACTGTCCGCCCTGCTGCCTGTCTCCCGAACTCTGCGCCGGGACTGGGCGTTGTCCGCGCGGGCTCCGTTGCTCGCTCTACTTCATCGCTCCCCATGGTCTAGCTGAGACTTCGAGGATTCGAGCGATTGTGCACATAGAGCGCAGTATATAAGGGAAGATCAGAGTATATACTGTCATCACATCAACAGGAGATCACACCATGGGAACACGTTCACTGACTCACGTCTACCAGGGCGGCAAGGAAGTTTGCTGCATCTATCGTCAATTCGACGGATACCCGTCTGCGCACGGCAAGGAATTGATCGATTTCATTCGGTCCGGCACGTTTGTCAATGGCATCCCTGTCGGCAGCAGAAAAGAGCGGTTTTTCAATGGCGCTGGGTGCTTCGCTGCTGCTCTGGTGTCGCACCTGAAAGGCTCCGAAGCTGGTGGTATTTACCTTTACCCAGCAGGGTCCAAAGACTGCGGAGAGGAGTTCACCTACAAGGTTTATTGTGGCGACTACGATGCGCCTGGAATCGAAAAGATCACATGTAGCGGCCACCGTCGATTCAGCGGATCAGCAGAGGAATTCAAGACCTTTTGCGAAAAGGACGACGAGTGAACGCCTGGGTACGCACTAAAATCCGCTCTATGCCCGGTCCTGGACATGACTGGTGGGCCTGGATCGATGGGGATGAGGAATCGTTCTATTGCTCTGGTCCTACCGAGGCCGAAGCGGTCAAGTCTCTACTCGATGAGGTCTGCGAGGTTCTATACTCTCGTCCACTGACAACCCGCTGCGAGCAATGCGGCGCTATCAAAGAGGTAAAGCGATGACTGATTCAGACCGACTAAACTGGCTTGAATCACACGGATACCGGCTCAGAAGCAAGTGGTTTGGCGTTCGCAATCTGATCGTGTGGGGCCAGTATGGTGACACTTTCTACGGCATTCGAGACGCCATCGATAGCGCCATGAAACGCCAAGCAGTAGCCATCAAAGGCCCGAGAACCGATCCAAAATGGCGTGAGAAGTCTAATTGGATAAAAGGTCAACCATTTTAGGAGCAACAAACAATGAAACTCACCCCAGCAGGTAAATTCTGGATTCCCTATCTCGCCTTCGTGGCTGTGGGAATGGTTGCTTGTGCTGTAAACGCTACCGAACGCACCGAGCATATCGGCAAGCCGCCTGTCACGTCCAGCGCGACATCGAACAGTTCGGCATTCACTCCGAGCACGTCCGATCTGTCTATGTACGTCCTGCCTTCCGTAGCCCTTGGCAATGGGTCTTTGTCCTCTGGGTTCTGTCAATCCTCGTGGTATCGGCATCGGGCTTACCTGTTCGGTATCTACGCTTCTGCCGATGGGGAATCCAAGCCTGATATGGAATGCATGTCTCTCGTTGCTCGTCTAGGCGATCTAAGGGCTACGCCAGTACCTAAGGCGCCTGTTGCCGTGATGACGCAGCCTGTGTGCGCTCCTAAGCCAGTTAAAACCGCTCAGAAGGTCTGCAAATGAGTGATGTACCGAATCCCGCAGCGCAGGAGGCAATAGCGCCAACGGAGATGCAACCCTTGATTAAATCGGCTTCGGCCCCTGGGAATGCGCCTGAGGCACCCCCTGCTGCTGCGGGACCTTTGTTCCCTGAGTCGATACTTCTCAAGGTATCAGTAGCTCAGAAAGCTAAGTGTAAGGAACGGGGCGGGCCGCGTGGTGTCAGTCGCTGGATTAAGTCACTCATTGACGCGGCGTAAACCCAGGACACCTCTGCTGTAAGGCTATCACCTCTTTACCCAATACAGGGCTACTGAGGTGAGCTAACTTGTAGTTGCTGCACTTGTTGGCTCTGTAGTGCTTGCAGGATTCACACATCATTCTTGCTGGATCGACTGCATATGTCGCCAGTCCGTCATGTCCCAATTGCCCTTCCCGTGGTTGCACTCATGGCAGAGGATTTGCAGGTTATCCACATCCAACGCTAGCTGCGGGTATAGCTTGCGTGGCTTGATGTGATCGACGTTCATCACGGCATCCGGTGGCGTAGCCCCGCAGCATTGACAGACCGGCCCGTATTTCCTGAGCGCCAGCATTCTGACCTTGCGCCACTCGTAGCTGCTCAGGAATTCGTCAGTCGCCTCGAATGAGTGCTTTGGCTTAGGAGGCGCTTTAAGTTTCCGTTCGAGCGCTCCGACCTTGATCCGATGCTTTAGCGCAACGCGGTCCTTTTTCTTCAGAATCCTGTTTGCGTATAGCTCGAACGCTTTTGCCTGCTCATCGGTGATTTCTTTGCCGATGGCTCTTTTCATCCATCCAGTCTTCGGAGGCCACGGTTCACCTAGCTGCACTAGTTGGGCGTTTCGCCAACCGCCTCTAGGTGTCTTGTTAGCTTCAATCCACTCTTTAGTTACTATCATGATGGCTGGCGGAAGGGTTCCGGGCGCAGGGACGCCCTAGCAGCCGTAGCTACTCGGGGCGCCCTGCAGTTGGCTGTTCGGAATGGGCCACGCTGCTTGGTTCAAGGCTGGTGCGCCGATGAACTGAGACTAGCTACCCCATGCACCTGGGTCAGTTCGCGTCTAGTCTTTCCGCCCGCTCCGTGGTCTGAACGATCCGAGTACCACATCTCGCATGCTGCCCTCGTAGTCCACACCCGATTAAGAGTGCTCACCCCCGACATGCATGCCAGTCAGGAGTCAAAACCGACTCTATGGCTGATGCTTTGAAGTACGTGTAGGGAATCGAACCCTCGTATCCGACGCCTCGGAGTAGCTAACTCCATCACTGCGTCGGCCAGTCTCCACGGGTACCCTTCCGGCTGAGCCCCGTCGCCACCTGCGCACGTACATCAAAACACCAGCCGCCAAAGAAAAACCCCAAGTACTTAGCGGGGCTGGCCCTTGGCTGGGCAATCTGGCAGAGGAGTAGGCTCTTACCTGACCACACAGCCCCGCTAAAGACTCGGGGTTTGCTGTCCTACTCACCCGCCAGATTGCCACATCTGACCGATAAATTCTACGGCAACGTATACGTGTTGAGTCAACTTTCTTGCAGCAGAGATTGCAATAAAGTGTGTCTGAAGTGGTGGCGCTGTCTCTGGCTTATCCGACTCGCCGACTATTCCCTTGCGGGTGTTCTGCCTCTGAACTAAGAGACTGCCCGACTAGGCACGCATTGCTGCGAAGCACCACCACACACTGATGATATACGCAGGAACACCCATTGCCAAGTCTTGTGGACCGCAATGTCGCGGACTAGGAGTTACGCATGGACCTGAATCACACCGTCGATCTTGCCAATGGCTACCGTCTGCTCGCTCAGAGCGCCCAGGCAGCCACTCAGATGCTCCCAATGGCAGAGAGGGAACTGAACCTCGCTAAGGCCAAGGTAAACGCTCTGAAGACGCTTATCTCGACGATCCAGCCCACTTCAGAGCCGGACGTGATCGACAAGGTTCTCAGGGACCACGGACCGCTGAGGTTCAAGGAAATCAAGGAGAAAGTCCCGGCGCTGGCGGTATCGAGTATCTACGCCAAGCTCGGGAAAGGGAAGAAGTCAGGGAAGTACGTTAACCACGATGGACTGTGGCAGTTGGGCTAGCCAGTTCTTCATCGATGGCTGCGTCTAAGTCGATGCCGGCTATCGGCTCTGGATCGTCATGGAACATGAACACGGCCGGCCAATTGCTACCTTTACGCAGCCATCGATACCTAGCGGCGTCTGCTTGTAAGGCTTCGATGGCTTCGCCAATCCGTTTTCTTGTCTGCTTTGATCCGCCCGTGATGGACCCAGCGTACTCATCCACAAGCGCCATGATTTCGTTTGTTGTCACCGTACCACCTTCAATGCAGATAGAGCCATCTGTCTGGCCTTGTGAGACTCAGGAGACTGGCTGGCTTGTCTGGCCTGTCTCATTTCTTCTAACGCAGTGTCGGGCCTGCTACGTAGGTCTGGGATGGCTTCCTGCTTGCACGGCCAGAAATCGAGCCAATGGTAGTTAAGCGACTGCTCCAGACAGGCATTGGCGTCATAGCCCTTTGCCTTGAGTTCAAGCAGTCTCTTGAGTCTGCCCTTCGCGCTGATAACGCTCATGGGCTTCCGGTCTTTGATGCGCTGGGCTACGTACGCATCCCACATCTCTTGATCCACCCACTCCGGGAGGGGGATCATTTCCAGAAGCGTTCCATATTATTGATGGCGCACTGAAGCTCAGTGACTGTAGCGTTCTTCTTCATGACAACCTTGATCCCGGCCTCTTGGTTGTACTTGAAGTGCATGGTTTCCTTGTGATCCCAATCCTTATACGCAGGCGGGACTTTACGAACCATGTTGCCAAGACGGATACAGAGCTTTGCCTTCTCTTCTGCTGTAGACGGACGCTTGTTGCCAATGTCCTTGAATGGCTTCTCGGGCGGTTGGCTAACCCAGTCGATTTGATTCATGTCAGACCCTCACAAGGTGGTATTGAACTACCCGAGCCCCGCCCCTGCTCTTGATGTAGTGGCGCACGATCTTCTCCACAGGAAGTCGCCAGTCTTCTTGCTTCACAAACCCGCCAATGAGGGTTAGTTCCTCAATGCGTTTGTGAGGGCAAAGAATCTGCACTCTCCCCGTCCCGAGCATCATCAAGTCCACGTTGGTGGCTTTCTTGACTCTACGTAGGTAGTGAAGGATACGGTCACATTGGGTTTTCATTTCTTGCTCCTGAGTTGTCGCCACTGGACTGAGTAGTACCCGGTACGCTTTAGCTCTTGTCTCTCTTCTTCGGTACACACAGGCCCCTGAATGGGAGTGACGCCCCATTGCAGTTTCATCAGAGGGGTCTGGATGCCTGCTGCACGTTTAGCAGCTAGGGGGCCTTTACCGTGCCCCATAGATTCGCCTGTACTTCCATTCCAAAGCGCGCTGCTGCTCGATGGCCCTGCGGTCTGATTCGATGATCTTGGGGTCCATCACCAGCTTATCGCCGACCGTCGACTTCCATTCCTGATAGTGCTTGGGGTCGAACAATGCGGCAAGGTCAGCGACAGCCTGCTCTAGCGGCGTCAGAGGCGCAGGATCGAGCGGTGGCGCGTACTTCGACTTCCCGCCACAGTGCCACAGATAGGGGGTGTTCTTATCCTCCACCCACTCTTCTACTTCTGGTTCTGGAATTTTCTCCACTTTCTTCAGTTCAGTGGGGATAGGGTCGATGTCGCTGAGAGGGCTCATCATCGGGATCATGGTTTCTCCTTCTGGTTAAGTCTCCACTCCAGCCCTTCAAGTCGAGCTAGAACATTTCCATTGATGAACGGTGCCACATCAAGCATGTCGGTCACCTGCGCATCTCTCCATGAAGCCATGCTGTAGTTGTACCTGTCTTCTGCCTCGCAGACCTGAAGGACCAGCGTATCTCCGACAGACTTGAACCTGATGTTCGTGATTGACAAGGAGTGCTCCTAAAAAGAACGCGGCCGTGGGCGAACCACCGTCACCGCGCAAAGATGCCAGCCCAGGAGGAGGAGATCACAGGGATGACTGGCATTACGTCAAGTGTCGCGCAATCCACTGAATCGTGCCTTTTCTCGCGGATTCAGGGTTGTCCTTCACGCGCATCAGGGTGCGAAGCGGGATATCGTGCTCGACCGCGAAGGCGGATAGCTGCCGCAGCGAGGCCAGCAGCCTGAGTCTTTCAGCTATCTCTTGTCTACTCACGCGATGATCTTATCATGCCTAAAGGCATCTATTGGTAGGGAAAGTACCTAGTAGAGACTCTTGCGTTGTGATGCCGATTGGCATAGACTTCGTTCATGAGTGGTGAAGTTGTCCGGTTCATCTTTGGGATTTGACTCCCGGACAACGTTTGTTCCCTCAATGGTTTGCGTGGTGTAGATGAGGATTCCTTATGCTAATTTGGGCCTCGTCGCTTGTTCCCGCTATTGATTTGGTGGCGTAGAAAGCTAGTTTCTCTCCTAAAGGGCAGGTCGGTGGTTCGAGTCCATCCGGTCGCAAGACCGTAGCTCAGTTGGTAGAGCAGCAAAACCTAGCGTTCGTTTGTTCCCCAAATAGTTTACGGGCCACGCATCGTCTATCACACAGGAGAAACGTATGCGAATCAATGCCCCCGTCAAGTTCACCGAGAAGACCGCTGAAGGCGCTCCCGCAGCGCGTATTACCGCAGAGCAGGAGTTGCGCCGCACGGTCGCTGCCTGCATGCTGTGGGAAGACGGCTTCTACGAGTCCGGTCAATCCGTAGCGGACCGCATCAAGACGCTTGTACCTCAGTGCCGCGCCAGCTTCGTGGCTGCGTGTGCGTTCGAGGCGCGTACCAAGATGAAGCTGCGGCACGTTCCCCTTCTGTTGGTGCGTGAGATGGCCCGCACTCCCGGACACAAGGAACTGGTCGGGAAATTCCTGCCGTCCGTGATCCAGCGCGCCGATGAGTTGTCTGAATTCCTGGCGATCTACTGGAAAGAGAAGAAGCAGCCTCTGTCCAAGCAGGTAAAGACCGGCCTTGCGCAAGCCTTCACGCAGTTCAACGAGTACTCACTGGCGAAGTACAACCGCGACGGCGCCGTGAAGCTGCGGGATGTCCTGTTCCTGTGCCACGCAAAGCCGAAGGACGACGAACAGGCTGCATTGTGGAAGCGTCTGGTCGAAGGCAAGTTGGAAACCCCCGAAACGTGGGAGGTCCAGTTGTCCGCAGGAAAGGACAAGGCCGAGACGTTCATCCACCTGATGCTCGACAAGAAGCTTGGTGCGTTGGCGTTCCTGCGGAACCTGCGGAATATGCACGACGCCGGTGTCGATGCAGGGCTGATCCAGGCATACGCGCACGAGGTCGATATCTCTCGTGTCCTGCCGTTCCGGTTCATCGCGGCTGCGCGGGCTGTTCCGAAGTGGGAACACCTGATCGAGCCGATGATGCTCCGCGCCTGTGAGGGCCGAGAGAAACTTCCAGGCAAGACGGTGGTGATGCTCGACGTGTCAGGCTCGATGGATGCGTCAATCTCGCAGAAGTCTGACCTTCAGCGCATCGATGCCGCGTGTGGGGTGGCGATCCTGTTGCGCGAACTCTGCGAAGACGTGGAAGTGGTCACGTTCTCGAATAGTTTGGCCGTGATTGCGTCTCGTCGTGGGTTCGCTTTGCGTGATGCAATCGTTGGCAGCCAGCCGCATTCTGGTACGTACATGGGTAAAGCGGTCGAAACCGTCAATGGTCGGTCTGACTATGACCGCCTGATCGTTCTCACCGACGAGCAGTCTGCCGACAAAGTTCCGAACCCAAAAGGCAAGGGCTACGTCATCAACGTCGCCAGCAACAAGAACGGCATCGGATACGGCAAATGGACCCATATCGACGGGTGGTCGGAAGCTGTCATTGACTACATCCAACAGACGGAGTCGCAATGAAGATCAAGTTCAAGCAACCAGAAGACGAGAAGTGCCATCGCACCCATGTCTGTGTGTGGGTCGATGCTGGCGCTCTCCAGGGCTACCAGTACCTTACTCTGTCAGAAGCAGCCAACCTACTCAACCAGCTTCAGCAAGCTATCTGGCATGCAGAGGCACCTGTACCGGAGGAAGAATGAAGAATCGGAACGAGGTCATGAACAAGATCATCCACATCTACTTCTCCATTCGTCGCATGGGTGTACGTCCGTGCAAGGCGTGGAAGTTCGCAATGAGGAAGCAATGAAAGTCGTCTTGAACAAATGCTATGGCGGATTCTCCATCAGCGAGTTAGCTGCGCAGATGATGGCCGCTAACGGCAGCGAGCAAGCACAAAAGGAATTGTCTCAACGCGGTTGTTGGCACGGCTATGGATATGTTGATGGGATGGACGGGTACGACAGGACCGATCCGTTGCTTGTTGAGGCCGTCGAAGCCCTCGGTGAAGATGCAAGCGGAAGCCTCGCGCGCCTGCGCGTCGTCGAAATCCCTGACGGTATCGAATGGGAGATTTCTGAATACGACGGTATTGAAACTATCCTAGAAGCACACAGGAGTTGGTGATGAACCCATTCAAGCGCTGGACCATTGACGACACCGTAGGGGTGATCGGTATTGTTATA
>OFQZ01000697.1_pt1 | contig 11047 bp, 12 predicted proteins | sample 1543011 | NCBI WGS metagenome assembly OFQZ01 (sample SAMN07774216, study PRJEB24372) | wastewater metagenome | isolation source: Exp Tend NO 0WW | collected 2016-02 | reverse complement strand
CCCACACGAGCCCACCCGGCATCAAAGTCGGCGCCGATGCTGTCCCACTCACGCCGGACAGCCGAAGCCGTCACCGCGACAAGCCGCTGCTGCGCCCGGTAGTGCTCAACCGCCGGCCGGAGCATTACCGGTCCCTGCCGCGAGGTTCCGCGTCGCCGCCACGATCGGGTCAGTCGACGTCTCCGACGCGAACATGCCCGCCATGTCTGCACGCTGAACAGGCGAGTAGCCCATGTCCACCCACGCCTGCTCGCGCGGGATGATCCCAGCCGAGTACAACTTCACCGTCGCGTCCGCCTTCTGGGACACAGTCGGGGTTGAGGCCTCACGCCACACCGTCTCCAGCCGGGCCGCGTTCGGCTCGAGCGAGCCGCGCTGGAACAGCATGACGAGGCGCATGACCTCTTCCCACGAGTCACCGAACGACGTCTGCCGACGCTCGACCCGCTTCACCAGGCGAGATTCGGCGGCCCGCAGCGCGTCGGCGCTCGGCGGGTTGACGCTGTCGAACGCGAGGTAGTCGATCGGCAGAGCAGCCATCTGCGCGACGAGGCGTGCGAGGAGCTTGATCGTGTCGTGGAAGTTCCGCAGGTCCGACTCCGGAAACTGCCCGACCTTCACGTCTGCGTTCTCGTTCGCCCACAGCCGTCCCTTGATCGACGACCAGGCCGCCTTCGGGGACCCGTCCGACCCGACGAAGTCGCTGCGCTTGAGGCCGAACACCCACCGGCGGGGCATCGCGTGGTACTCGCCAGACACCATCATGTCCGTCGCCATCTTGTTGGCGGCGTCAGCGATCGGGATGACCGACGCGAACTCGCTCCGGCCATCTCGGTACTTGATCCGCGGCCGGTTGATCAGAGGCACCAACGGGACACGGTCCAGACCATGGTCGTCCTTGCTGGTCACCCGCCAAGTGCCCCGGTCCAGGGTCACGGTGCGTGTGGTCCCCGGAACGTACAGGCTCGCCCACTGCGAACCGTCCGACTCGGCCCAACGCTTCAACGCCGACGTGACAGCACCCGTAGCCGGGGACCTGATCCACGAGCAGTCCATCGCCGACTCAACCGTGATGACCGGCAGGTCCGTGTCGTCTCCGGCCCCAACGATGACGGCGGCCTTCGTCAGGCCCAGCGCGTCGGTGTGCCCCATGACCGATCGCTCGTCCATGTTGTTGGCCTGCCAGACACCCCACAGCGCATCGTTCCCCGACGTCTCGCCAGGGAACCGGAAGCCCTCGACGTCCAGCCGGTCCCCGTGAGCCTCCACGACCAGCTCGGGGAAGTTCAGGACTAGGTCAGTGATGGCGTCGCCGAATTCCTTGCGCATCGCGTCGGACATGTAGGAGATCTCCTGCTGTCCACGCATGTACTTGTCGAGCTTGGTCAGCTCTTCCGCCCACCCGCCGCGCACCTGCTCCAGGTCGGAGACGGCCTTCGTCAACTGCGGGTCTTCGATGACGGGGGAGAACGCGGGAACTGACACCCTGACCCCCCTCAGTCGAAGACGTACATGGTCGATTCGGCGTGTTCAGTCCAGCCGGCTGCGAGCGCGTCCGCTCGGGCCTCGTAGGCGATGGCGTCAGCCATGAGGACGTCGATCCTCTGGTGCTCGGACGGCTTCCCGAGGATGAACTTGTCGCCCGGCTTGGCGACCTTCCGCGCCGCGAGCGCGTGGCTCCGGTACGTCGGGTCGTCGTCGTGGGTGGTCAGCAGCTCGGCCATGTCCTCGCGGTACCGGACCAGCGCCGGGAACATGCGCACGATGGAGTTCGTCGGGAACTGCACGACAACGTCCTCGCCGTGCTCGCTCGCCCACGCGTCGATCTGCGTCTCGAAGTGACGAGGATCGGCGTACATGCGGGCAACCCGGTACCGGGTGAACATGTCGGCCACGGCAGCGTTGACCTCACCGCGCGGGATGCGCCCCTCGGGCCACTCGTCAGGCCGCCACACGGTCGGACGCGAGTCCGGGCCATACGTCGGGGTGAACCGGTGGCCGTCCATCGTGACCGCACGCAGCGCCGTCCAGTCACCCGACCGCGACCCGTCGAACCCCAGGCAGACAGGGGCGCCGGCGGGAACGTCGACCCTAGCATTCGTGCCATCGAGGAGTGCCTCGGTCAGGTACGCACCCAAGCCCTGCACGAGCCGGTTTCCGTAGAACCTTTCGGCCTGAGTCGGGTCGGTCTCGACCAGTTCGGCAGCCTCAGCGTCGATCGACGCCGGGTCCACCCACGGCGAGTCGGCGTAGACGATCCGGTGGATCTTCGCCCGGTCCCGCTTGTTGGCGTAGGACAGGTCAGCCGGCGGCTTCCGGTAGTACCGATAGATGTCCGGCCGGCGCGACTCGAACGCCTGCTGCGCCGCCGAGTTCTCCATCGGGTCCCACGGGTTCGTCAGCTCGACCGTGCGACCCTGCATCGCCGCGATACCACGCCGCATCGTCTGCCACGTGTCCAGGACCCTGTTCGTCGCCGTATACAGGCCCGACTCGTCTGCGAGGCCACCCGTGAGCGGCTGACCAAGTTTCGACTTCGCCGCAGACGACAGGGGGACGATCTTTCCCCGGTTCGGCAGCCGGATAAAGCCCTCGCGGACGAAGACGAATGACGACAGCGCCTCCGAGGAGTGGATCATCGTCTGCAGCGGCTCGTAAACGTTGTTGGTCTGGGACTCAGCGAAGGCGAGCAGCCCGAGCAGAGACTTCCGCCGAGGCATACCCATCGCCTCGCCGGGGAGGTACCGATAGGTGAAGTCACACGGGCAGCCATGGTCCACGCAGCGGTAGACTTCGCCCCCCTTGGCCCAGCCCGCGAACAGCGCCGGACCGACACCCTCGAACAGCAGCCAACCGGCACCCCAGGGGGACTTACCCGACTTCTGGGGACCCACGACGACCGAGCGCCGATAGTGGAACGGGGCCAACAGCCGCCGCGGGTCCACGACAGCCTTCGGGACAACCCGGTAGTGGTTGACGGTCACCTCGACCTGCCAACCCCGGAACGTCAGCGGCTCACCCTCGTACACCCCACCGGGCACCCGACAGTGAGCCTCAATCCAGTCCGTAGCAAGGAAGCCGAGCGTGTGCAGCGGGTCGAAGTCGATCCGCAGTTCGTCAGTCGCCACTCCGGACGACCTTCATGCGAGCCCGCGCGGGCCGAGAGTCCGGCTCAGCCTCGGCGCGCTCGGATGCCTTCGCCGCGAGCTCGTCCTTGGCGATCGCCCAGCCATTCTCCCGAAGACCGGCTGGCGTCAAGCCGATCTGGTCAGCGAACCGATGCAACGACCCCTTATCGGCAGCAGTCGCTTCAGACGACTCGCACAGCACATACGTCCGAACCCACATCGCGATCGTGTGCAGCCGCCACGACTCCGAAGGCTGAGCCCACGCCCACGCCTGCGGAGTCCGCCACGCCCAGGACCACAGTGCAGCCTCACGATCGGCCACGGCATCGGTGCCGTCATCGTCGGGCTGACGCAGCGGACCGACCATCACCCACACGCGACGCCGAGGGAGCGGCCACTCAGGCACCGGCCCGTCGTATCCATGGGCCGGCAGAGATGTCAGCGACAGGCCGCGACGATCCGACCGACCAGACAGCGGGTCAGGCTGCGGACCAGACCGGTTTCGGGCGCCACCACGAGCCATAGCGATCACTCCTCAGCGGCCTCGCGCCGCGTCGGTCAACGCATAGCCTCGCGCTATGCGTCAGGTGAGATACCACCAGACGTCTGAACCCGCCGCACCTTTTTCGGTCCTCCCCTGCGGTCCCGTGACCTGCAGGGTTCGGGGTATCCCCCCGGGTTGAGAGAACTTCGTATGCGTCTGGTGCTATATGCGACCCTTGGTCGCCGTGTTGCACGGCACGCACTCAGGCCCGCGGTACCTCGATCGGTCGTGGTCGTCGTGCCCTAGGTGCCACGCGTGCGGGTCGATCAGGGCACCGCATCGCCAGCAGTGGAAGGTCTCGCCTCGGTTCATGAGGGCTTGGTATGCGGCGCGTCGTCTGTCGTGTGCGCTGTCGTAGCCGCGTTGCTGCCGTGTGCCGCGCGCCCTGTCTCGTGCCCTGTCGTGCGTGGGGCATCGACCGCGGGGCCAGTCTCCGATGGTGGGACAGCCGGGCTCGATGCAAGGCCGACGTGCCATCACATCGCCCGCATCTGCTCGATCGCACCTTCTATGCCAGCTCGGTACCCGTCGAGCCAGAGCCGTGCGGTCATGCCGCCGGCTGCTCGTCCGGCCAGGGCGGGAGGAGTGCGGCGGCCGAGTAGGAGAGTGTGTCTACCATCCGCTCCAGGTCGGTCTTGAACTGCTCAAGGAACAGCGACTTGACGTAGTCAGAGATGTCGCCCGAGCCGTCGAAGAATCGGCGGACATGCTCGTCGGTATCGTGGTGGGCGAGGTGCAGGCACTCGTGGGTGATATCGACGCGCTTCTCGTCACTGGTGCGGCTGGTCCACCAGTCGGCGGTCACGTTGAGGATGGCGATGCGGCGCCCGTCGGTGGGGAAGATCGATAGGACGGCATGTTCTGGGGGGAGATCCTTGCCGACGTAGACGCGCCAGTTGCCGAGATTGAGGGCGTCGAGGGCTTCGATGAGGTAGGCGTCGATGGTGCGGGCTTGGTCCGGTGTCAGGTGCGAACCGTCGTGGGGGATCGCCTGTAGGTCCACGTCACCCCCCGACATGACGAGAGGGAGCGGCAACTAGGCACACTCCCTCACCATGAACGATCCGAGTCAAGCACGTGAAGATGCTCGACGTCAAGAGACACGCCGTCACGCCTTGATCCTGCCGACCAGCGCCCGCACCCCGGCCGGGTCCATGCGTTCATGCGCCCGCTTCCACCCCGGCCGCTGCCACACGTCTGGGGTCAGCCGGTGCTGCGGGTCCACCGTGCACACCAGATCCGGCGTCCACGACATCCCCGGCGCGACATGGGCCACCATGGTCCCCTCGCACGGTACCCGCTCACCCATCGTGGACGTCCCGTGCTGGTCACACGGCAGCCCCGTCTCGACCTTCCGGCCACCCTTCGGATACGCCGCCGCCATCACATTCCGGTGCGCCGTACGAACGTCCTCCAGCGTCTCCAGGGCGAGGTTATCGCCAGGGTGTGAGGCGAAGTGTCCGACGTGCCACTTCGCCAGCCATGCCGCCAGTGTGGGCGTGTCCTGCACCTTCGGGACCGGCAGCACGCGCCCCTCCTCGTCGTAGTCGTCGAGGAGGATGCGCGTCATCGCCCACACGAGCAGCGACGCCGCCCGCATCGCGTCGGACACCCGCTCGTTCAGGGCCGTCCCGTGCGACTTACCACCGTTCTTCTGATGCCCCTGCTCAGCCGAGGACACCCGCTCGGACGCGCCGAGGCTGTCCTGCAGGTCGGGCCACGCCGCGGCGATCGCTTCGAGCTGACTCCTGATCCGGTCCACACAGACGGGACAGAACCATGCCCGTTCGGTGCGCCGTGGGCCGCCGTGGTCCGCCGGCCGGCAGTACGGCGACCGACAAAGCAATGGGAACTCGGTCATGCGCGCTCCTCCTTGGTCGAGTGCCATACCTGCCAGTGGTCGTGGGCGTCGGCCACGGCCTGGTCGGCGACACGTCGGGGCAGGGTGTGGCCGGGGCATCCGAGGCACGTCGCGAGCCATGACCCTTTCCGGTCTTGGTGGAGTACCGCGAGTGGGGGCAGGGCCATGGTCGGGGTGTTCACGTCACTCACCGCCCTGCTGGCGGACGGTCCGCGCTGCCCCGCAGCATCCGCAGCGGAGCTGTCGGAGTCGTGTGACCTCGGCTTCTGCCTTCTCGGCGCGTTCGGTGACCCGCTCAACCTCGTCGAGCAGGCCTGCGTGTTGGTCGTTCTCGCAGTACGGCACGTGCTCGGACAGCGGCTTCGGCAGGTACCACCAAAAGGGTCCCAGCGGAATGGTCATTCGTCCTCCTCAACGGTCGTGGCCTGCCGGGGCGGTCAGGCGTCCAGACATGGCGTGCTCGATGGACTCGTCGAACCCGTATGGGATGTCGGGTGATCCGTTGTCGCGCCATTCGGCGAAGGCGTCCACGAAGGTAGCAGCCACGTCACTCACCAGCCTGGTCGAGGTACGTCACGACGCCCTCAGCGGGCACGTAGTGGCGGCAGCCGTCCGCGTCGAGCTCGTTGCGGACGATGAGGATGTGCCTCCCGGAGCGCCCCCGGACTGACCGCGTGGTCGTCGTCAGCGGGGGGAGTCCGGGGTTGACGACTCGGTCACCGACGTAGTTGGTGAGGGACGACCAGACCTCGACGTCGGGCGCGAGCGAGAGGACTTCGGCGACCTCGCAGGAGACGCGGACCTCGCTCATGACCCCGTCACCGTCGGTGACGGCGGCAGCCTCTTCGTCACGACAGTCCAGGCACGGCGTGACACACAGCAGGTCGCTGCATCGCCGACGCTCATCGTCCGACCATGCCGCGGCACATCCATCGGCGTGCACGGCAGCCACGCAGTAGGGGCCACCAGAACAGCCCGGCTCGACGACGGGCGCGGCGAGGCTGCGTGACTGCTCCTCCTGGTTGCGGGCTGCTCCGCAGCATCCGCAGCGGAGCGGTTGGGGGCGTGCGATCTCGGCTTCGAGCCTGGCGGCTAGGTCTCGTGCCCGGTCACGCTCCCCCGTGAGCCGGTCGATGATCTCGTCTACGTCCTCACTCAGCGCCTTGTTCTCGGCGGCGAGCAGGTCACGTTCCGCGGTGAGCCGGTCGATGGTCTCCCGCTGCTCCCGGCATGACACGTCCAGTTCGGCGAGCACGCGCGCGAGGTCTGCGAGGACGGTGCCAGGGCGGAACGTGGTTACGACCCGCGCTTCGGTCGTGGCGGGCTGGTCGGTGTCGGTCATGGGGTGTTCTCCTTGCGGTTGGGTGTGTATCCAGGTCACTTTCAGTGGGGTGCAGCCCGCGTCGACCAACCGCTGCTGCTCAGGGGTGAGTGTCATCGGATCTCCTCCAGGACGCGCCGCGCGAGACACGCGGCGTGCTCGGTATGGCAGCCCGGCCAGTGCTCCCCGTCGGTGGCTTGCACGGCTTCGAGAAGTCGCATCCCGGCCGGGGTGAGCGTGCGGGGCCGGACCGTGGTCAGGGCGGCTCGTTGCGCGCCAGTGACCGCCGCCTTGTCGGAGCGGCTGGTGAACCAGGAGAGGATGCCCATCACTCCGCCCCCTTGTTCGCGAGTTCGAGGAGCACGTCGGCGTGGCAGGTGGGGCAGGCTTGGGCGTCCTGGCCGGGGGTGGTCATGCGCCCTCCCCGTCCAGCTCGAACAGGCCCAGTTCGTCCCCGGTCTGGCGGATGGCTGCCACGGGGTCGCGGCGGCGGTGGATGCGCTGCATGATGAGTGGCAGGTACTCCTCGCCCTTCTCGATGGCGATGCAGTCGAAGCCCTCGATGATGCACGCCTCGACGGTGGTGCCTGACCCGGCGAACGGTTCGAGGACGACGCCGCCTGGTGGGGTGACGAGCCTGACGAGCCAGCGCATGAGGTCGAGCGGCTTCACGGTGGGGTGACTCACGCGCTCCTCGCGCTGCGCGGTGGGGACGAACGCGAAGTCGTTGTGTCCGCACGCGGGCTGCGTCTCCCCAGACCTGATCGTGCGGTTGCCGCACTGGCGACACTCGCGGACCTTGCCGCTCGCGCCTTCGATGACGCGCCCCTCCCCTGCGCCCTCCTTGGCGTAGGACGGCCGCTCACCCTTCGGGGCTTTGGCGACGTAGAAGAACCGGGACGCGCCGCCACCAGCATCGGCGGGCCAAGTGCCAACGTCGTCCCCCGTGCCGTATCCGGTCATGGTGCCGTTGTCGCTGCACCCGCCCTTGCGTCCCGTGCGCGCTGGCTTGGGTGCGCTCTCCCCGCTCTGTTCGTCCAGCCGCCGCGCCATGTCCTCGTCCAGCACCACGTTCGCGGGCCAGCGACCGGAGGTTGAGCCGCCGAACTTCTGGCCCATCGTTCCCCAGCCCGGCTGTTCGGGGTGGCCCTCATGGCCGGACCACTTTTCAACCCACGCCGCCGACTTGGCGTCGTGTTCGATCCGGCAGCCGTCGATGTTCAGCGCCCCCGTGCCGTGCGCCAACACGTTCGCCGCGACGGTGCCGGTGAGGGGCTTGCGGGCGACGACGACCGGCTCGAACGCGCTAGCCCCTCCCGCGGCCTGGGGTACGTGCGGCGTGCTTGCGGTAGCACTCGCGGTCGCAGAAAGCGCGAGGGTTGCGCGCAACCTGAGAACGGTAGCGGCGAACAGGCTGTCCACAGCCGAAGCAGTCGAGCCAGACGTGAGTGCTGGGGTCGGGCTGCTCGGCGTGCTCGTGACCGTGAGCGACGATATCGAGGACCACAAGGTTCTGAGGTCGGTTGTCGCCTCGGTCGTGGTTGACGTGGTGGACGTGCTCGTCAGTTCGCAAAGCTCGGCCCAGCACGCCCTCCATGACGACACGGTGCTCCAGGGCGTAGGTGCCGTCGTCTCGTCGGACCATGACGTAGCCGTCCGATCGGACGTAGCGACCGCCGCCCCAGTTGGGGTTGTCGACTCCTGTCCTGCCTCGTGCGGGATTGCTGCACTTGCGGGAGCAGTAGCGGTCCTCGCCTCGGGCGAGGCGGCTGGGGTAGGTGCGGAACTCCTTGCCGCACCGTTCGCACTTGGTCTGCACTCGTCCTCCAGGCGGGTTAGTTCTGAACCTACCCCGTCTAGGATACCACCGATGACGTGGGGTTTTCTGGCAACCACTACTGGCTCGTGGCTTGGTTTCAGCGCCGTGCCCCAGCCCTGCCAGCGTTCGGCGTCGGGGGTTGCGGGGATGTCGCGGCGCTCGTTCGCGGTGCGACCGTTGCCCTCGCCGTGCTTGAACTCGTAGACGCCGATCGGGTTGCCCTGCTCGTGATGTCCGGTGATCTCGCGGGCATCCCACGCCTCACCCGGCGACCCCTTGCGACCGTTCAACCGCCACGCCTCGGCGTCATGCTCGGCCAGTTCGGCGAACAGGTCGCGTAGCTTCTCCCACTGCTCCCACGTCGGGAGCGCGGGCTGCGAGTCGGTGTCGCGCGCTGCCCAGTGGTCGATCAGTCGCGGGTGACATCCGTCGAAGTGCTCCACGAGGTGGCGGGATCGCAGGTCGCGCACGTCCATCGCGGCGCGGATGGCTCGGCAAATGACGCGCACGGGCTCGGCGTCCTCGGTGCGGCGCTTGTCGATGGCCTTGGACACGTCGAGCGACTTGGGGAAGCCGCTCCCGTACATCCATGCGATCGAGTCGCGCACCTCGAACCCGGCGTCCTCGACGGCACACGCGAGCCGGTGCCATGTGCGAGTGCCTCCGAAGGCGAGCAGGTGGCCGCCGGGCTTGAGGACGCGGAGGCATTCGGTGGCCCACAGTTCGCACCACTGCTGGAAGGGCAGTCCGGCGGCGAACTTGTTGACCTTCGCTGCCAGAAACGGGGATGCCGTCTGCCCGCGATTCTCGGGCTGGGCGTGATCCTCGGCGTCGCGGTCGGCCCATGAGTTCGCCGCAGACTTCCACGGCGCGTCCCAGTCCTTGCCCATGAACTCCAAGCCGTAGGGAGGATCGCAGACCACCGCATCGACCGACGCGGCGGGCATCGACCGCATCACGTCGAGGCAGTCCCCGTGGTGGACAACCCAGGAAGGCGCGGTCATGCGTGGCTCCCGTTGCGAACGCGGTTGGTGAGCTCGCGCCGGCGGGCCATGTCAGCCTCCTGCTCGGCGGGGGTGAGGACGGGGGGGAGGTTGTCGGTCGCGTTGGCGTTGCGCGCCTCGTCGAGCCACTTCCCGCGACTGGACGGCCGGATGGCGAAGTCGAAGTCCGCCTTCCATCCACGGTCGTTCCCGCCCTTGTGGAACTTGCTGGCGCCGATGGCGCGGAAGGCGCGGTCCCAGACGGCCAGGTCGGGCTCCTCGACGAGCGCGCCCTTCGCGGCCCGGTCCCGGGCGGATGTCCAGGCGGCCACCTTCGGGAGCCCCACGTCCCCGGCCACGGCGTTCCAGAGGGCGCCGAGGGGGTGGATGGGCTTGGGCTTCCGCTCCGCCTTGGTCGAAACCTCCGCCGGGGGCTCGTCCCCGTCCTCGGGGACTACTCTGCTGTTCTGACTCTGAGTCGGAGAAGAGTCGGAGAAGAGTGTAGGAGACGGAGTGCGGTTGCCAGGCGGTAGGTCGGCTGTAGGTGGGCTATCGCTACCCCACCGCTTCGCCGCGGTCTTTTGCCCCCCCCTTCGGCACCCATCTCTGTACGCAACTGCTTTGCTGTACTCATGTTGCGACCGAGGGTGGGTCAGTCGGCCATTTCCGTCGTCGGAAAGGAACCGCAAGACTTTCTCGCGGACCTTCATCCAGCCCTTGAAGGAAAGTCCAGCGAGAGCCGCGAGACTTTCGTCGTCGGACGGCAGGAAACACCCGTCTTCGCCCCACATCGCGTCGAGAAGTTCCCGGTACGCCATGAGGGCCGCGGGGTCGGAGAGCAGCACGGCGCGGGCCTTCGACGCTCGCCAGTCCCGCCAGTACCAGGGGATGACCGCGAGGGCGTCCTTGGCGTCGTTCTTTGCCACGGTCAATCCCCCGCCGGGATGGCGGCCTCCGCGATGCGGGCCTGATCCATGAGGGCGAGGTAGGCGTCGGGCTCCACCCCGAGTCGGTGGCAGGCGGCGGTGAGCGCGGCCGCGCTTCCCGTCTCGTAGACGAGCGGACGCACCCGGGGGGGCACGGTCCCTACCTTCGGCTCGAGCATCGGGGTCGCCATCTGGCGTCCGAGCGCGCCGGCCAGGGCCTCGAGGTCAACCGTCGTTCCCCCGTCGCAGGCTTCGTAGAGGGACGCGAGGTGGTCGCGGGCGATCGCGCCTTCCTGGGGCGTCAGCGGGCGTCGGGAGCGGAGGGGGGCGCTCACTCGGCACCCCCAGTCTGCGTGGCTTCCCTCATGCGCTTGCGGCGGTTCTCCGTCCGCACCTGCTCGACCCGCAGGAAGTGCTTGATGGTCTGGTTGGCTTGGCTCGCAAGCCTGATGACCTCGAACACCA